>Ga0207421_10004238_pt1 | contig 16637 bp, 13 predicted proteins | sample SodLakKL_010_SED_4_FD_187542 | JGI IMG/M metagenome (GOLD analysis project Ga0207421, IMG submission 187542) | Alkaline sediment microbial communities from Lake Tanatar, Kulunda Steppe, Russia - 8KL_010_SED (SPAdes) (version 2) | ecosystem: Environmental > Aquatic > Non-marine Saline and... | reverse complement strand
ACATCTCCGTACTGCTGAAGCTCAGAATAAAGCTTCCCTTCACTATAAGGCAGATAAAGTTTCAGGTTACATCGCTGATTATTAAGATAATCAGTGATGTTTTCTTTTAAACTGCCGATTCCCTCTCCAGTCAGGGCAGAAATAAAAGCGGCCGAGGGGAATTCCCTCCTTAAAAATGCTTTTTCAGAAATGGCGTCAACCAGGTCGATCTTATTGAAAACCAGTATTTCATGCCCGTAATATTCCGGATCAATGGCAGCCAGGTGGCTGCGGACAATTTCAATCTGCCGGAGGTATTCCGGGTGGCTTAAATCCACTAGATGCAGGAGCACGTCGGCGGCAACCAGTTCCTCCAGCGTGGCCTGAAAAGCGGTAATCAGCTGCTTGGGCAATTTTTCTATGAAGCCGACCGTGTCGGTAAAAAGCACTTCTTTACCACCATTAAGGTTTCCACGCCGCACAGTGGGATCAAGGGTGGCAAACAGCTTGTCTTCGGTATAAAGATCGGCTCCGGTCAGGGCATTGAGCAGGGTTGACTTTCCGGCATTGGTGTAGCCGACCAGGCTGACAATATTTTGCCGGTTGCGCTTCCTGCGCTGCCGGTGCAGGGCCCGGTGCTTGCGCAGGGAGCTGATTTCTTTTTTCAAGTCATTGATCCGCTTTCGGATCACGCGCCTGTCTACTTCGAGCTGGGTTTCTCCGGGGCCCCTGGTTCCGATCCCACCGCCGAGCCGTGAAAGCTGGTTGCCCAGGCCAATCAAGCGGGGTAGCAGGTACTGCATCTGGGCCAGCTCAACCTGGAGTTTGCCTTCTTTTGAGAGGGCCCGGCGGGCGAATATATCAAGAATCAGATTGGTCCTGTCAATTACCTTGGCCTCAATAAGTTGATCAAGGTTCCTGATCTGTGATGGTGAAAGCTCGTCGTTAAAAATAACCATCTCGGAGCTGTGCCTGTCTACAAGAGCGGACAGCTCCTCTATCTTTCCTTTTCCAATATAGTTAGCCGGATCAAGGGCTTCCCTTTTTTGGATCAGCCTTTCCACTACTTTCGCCCCTGCTGTTTCAGCCAGCAGGGCCAGTTCTTCCATGGAACGATCGATATCTTCACCGGGCTGGTTAAGATCCAGTCCGACGAGGATTGCTTTTTCTCTTTGCTTCAGATTTTCACACCTCTAATAAATAATTATTCAGAAGCGCCTGGATCCACTACAGGCGCACCTTTTTCTTTTTCCTTCTCCTCCGCCTCGGTTTCTTCCTGCCTCAGGTTAATATTACGCATGGGAATGATGGTGGAGACGGCATGCTTATAGACCAACTGCTGCTTACCGTCTACTTCAAGGAGCAGAGTAAAGCTGTCGAAGCTGCGAACAACCCCCTTGATCTGGTAGCCGTTGATTAAAAAGACCGTGCTCAGCATGTTTTCCTTACGAATTTGGTTCAAAAAAGTGTCCTGCAAGTTGATTGCGCCTTTCATAGATCGGGCTCCCTTCTATTCTTTCTCTATTTATCAAACTCTTCAGTAGATATTCGCCCGGTTCGGTGCCAAATCCTGCACTTTGAAGCAAATATTTTCTGTTAAATGATCAATTGCAGTTTGATCGGTTATTTTCAACCATTCTATGTCCTTATTGCGGCGAAACCAGGTTAACTGGCGCTTGGCCAGGTTACGGGTTTGTTTTTTTATTTCTTTTACCATATACTCCCATCCGATCCGGCCCTGCAGGTAATCAAGCAGCTGGCGGTAACCCAGGACCTGCATCCCCGGGTCGGTGTCCCGGTAACCCTGTTCAAGAAGGCGGCGGGTTTCCTCAAGCCATCCTGCGGCGAGCATTAAATCAACCCTTTTTTCGATTCTTTCATATAATGTATCCCGATCCATGTAAAGCCCGAAAATTAAAATCCGGTATGGTGATTCTTTTCCTGCCGTCCTGGCTACCTGTTCTGATATTGGACGGCCCTCCAGCTCATAGACTTCCAGGGCCCTGATAATGCGCCGCCGGTCGTTGGGATGAATCCTTGAGGCTGCTTCCGGGTCGATCTCTTTAAGCTTACCGTAAACATTTTCCAGGCCTTCTTTTAAAGCAAGCTGCTCATAATGATCCCGGATTTTGCGGTTTGCCCCTTTTTGGCCGAAGGCATAGCCCTCAATTACGGAGTTGATATAAAGGCCGGTTCCCCCAACCAGGACAGGCAGCTTGCCTTCCCCCCATAGCTTTTCAATAATTTTGACCGCTTCTTTTTGGTAATCGGCCACGCTGAAATCCCGGTCGGGTTCAACCAGGTCAATCAGGTGATGGGGTGCGGCTTTTTTTTCTTCTTCAGCAGGTTTTGCGGTCCCTATATCCAAAAAGCGGTAGACCTGGGCCGAATCGGCACTGATGATTTCGGTTTGCAGCTTTTGGGCCACTTTCACCGCCAGGGCGGTTTTACCGACGGCGGTTGGGCCGACCATGACCAGCAGGGGAATGTTACGGTCTTTGTTTAACTGCTCACCGGCCTTTTTACGCGGCATGGATCAATCCCCTCCTCCCCAGCCGCTGCGGTGGAAACTTTTGTCGAGTTCGCTGCGTTCAAAACTGATTACCGTGGGACGACCGTGGGGACAGTAACCGGCCTGCGGGGTTTTTTCCCACTGTCTCAGCAGCTGCTCCATTTCCTCTCTGCTCAGGGCCTGACCGGCTTTAATAGATTTGTGGCAGGCTATGGTAATCAAAATGGCATCCCGGGGGTCTTGTTCCGGTTCGTTGTCGGCTGTAATTAAATCTTCCAGCAGGTCATATATATCGGCCCGGTTAACATTTTCCCGGAAAGCAAAAGGAACTGCCCTAACCTGGTAGTTGTTACCATTAGCCGGTTCCAGTTTAAAGCCCGATTGCTCCAGCAGGGGCAGCAAAAGCGGAAGCCTTTCGCACCAGGCCGGGGGCAGATCGATGGTCAGTGGAATGGTCAGCTGGGATTTGTTTGTACCCGAAGAATGATAATCCTGGTTTTTTAGCTGATGGTAGTTGATCCTCTCATGGGCGGCGTGCTGATCTATAAGCAGGAGCTGATCGTCTTTCTGGGCCACCAGGTAGCTCTGCATGAACTGGCCGATTAAGCGAAGCCCACCGGCAGGGCCTGCAGCTTTCTCCTCCACTTGCCCGGATCTGGCCGGGGGGATTTCCCGGGCTGGCGCTTTTTCAGCCTGTTCGTCCTGTCCCGGGGTGGAAGGCCTGAAATCGCTTTGCTTAGCGCTGCCGGGCTGCCTGAAAAGTTGTTCGGTTTTCCATACAGCCTGCCTGCCTGTTGGTGGCGGTGAAGATCTATCCTGGGGCCTGTAACCGGGAAAAGTTTTTTCCTCTGGCCAGCCGGGAGTTTTCCTGGCCCCCTGGAGGGCCATTTTAACCGCTTTAAAGGTCAACCCCTTTATAACTTCCGGTTTTTGAAAGCGAATTTCAATTTTGGCCGGGTGGACGTTGACATCGATGGCATCGGGCGAAACGGTCAATTTTAAAATAGCCACCGGGTGGCGCTGCCTGGGCAGGAGATCTTCATATCCCCGCTCCAGGGCATTGACAATCATCGGATCCCTGACCAGACGCCCGTTGACTACCAGGGTTATCCAGCGCCTGGAAGACCTGGTTAAATGAGGGGCAGATATAAATCCGCTTATACTACAACCGGTACTAATATCCTTCCGATCCAGCTCAATCATTGCCTCTGCGGTTTCACTGCCGTAGAGTGAGCCGATCACGTGGAGCAGGATCCCGTCCCCGGAAGAGCTAAACAGGGTTCTTCCTCCGCTCTTCAGGTTAAAAGCCACTCCCGGGTTGGTCAGGGCCATTTCAGAGACCAGAGTGCTGATCCGGGTTGTCTCCACGTTACTGGCCCGAAGAAACTTGAGGCGGCCCGGAGTGTTATAAAAGAGATCGCGGACCTCCACCCTGGTCCCGGATGGAGCGCCCACCTCTTCTGCTTCTTCCACCTCTCCACCATTTACCATTATTTGGATTCCAGAGAGGGATTTTTCAGTCCTGGAAGTTAGTTTCACCCGGGAAACCGCAGCAATACTGGGCAGTGCTTCGCCCCGGAAACCAAGGCTGGCCAGGTTTTCCAGATCTTCCAGGTTGGCTATTTTGCTTGTAGCAAAGCGTTTAAAGGCAAGCGGCAGATCGTCTCTTTCGATACCGGATCCGTTGTCGGTAACACTGATCAAACCCTTGCCGCCGTTTTCAATAGCTATATCTATCCTGTCGGCTCCTGCATCCAGGGCATTTTCCACCAGTTCTTTAACTACAGAAGCCGGATTTTCAATTACCTCGCCGGCGGCTATTTGCTCGGCCGTACTTTTGTCGAGCAGTTTGATACACATTATTGATCAGGCTCCTTTTCCGAATCCTCCTGTTCGTAATCCAGGAGCTGTTTTTGCATCTCAAAAAGCTTTTGCAGCGCTTCCAGGGGTGTAGTCCGGTTTAAATCAAGTTCTTTAACCTGCTCCACTACATCCAGTTCCCGGCTGTAAGCGGACACCGGCTCTGAAACCATCGGCAGCAGGCTCAGCTGCCGGTCTCCGGCCGTGGAAGCCGCATTTTCCAGTTCGTAAAGTATTTTTTCCGCCCTGATCAGCACCTCCAGCGGCACTCCGGCCAGGCGGGCCACATTAATACCGTAGCTTTTATCCGCTTTTCCGGGCAAGAGGCGGCGCAGAAAAATTACCTCCTTACCTTTTTCTTTGACGGCAATGGTATAGTTTTTAACCCCGGGCAGTTCTCCTTCCAGGTTGGTCAGTTCATGGTAATGGGTTGAGAAGAGAGTTTTGGCCTTGATTTCCCGGCTGATGTACTCCAGGACACTGCGCGCTATGCTCATTCCATCGTAGGTGCTGGTTCCCCTGCCGATTTCATCAAGGATGATCAGGCTGTCCGGGGTCGCTTCTTTCAGGATAGCTGCCGTTTCCTGCATTTCGACCATGAAAGTGCTCTGGCCGCGGCTGAGGTCGTCACTGGCCCCGACCCGGGCAAAAATGCGGTCTAAAACCGGCAGTTCGGCCTCATCTGCCGGCACAAAACTGCCCATCTGGGCCATGATCGACAGCAGGCCGGCACTGCGGATATAGGTGCTTTTGCCGGCCATGTTCGGGCCTGTAATTACCAGCAGGTAATGTTTTCTGTCCATGTGGATATCATTGGGCACAAATCGCTCAAAAACCGTTTGCTCCACCACCGGGTGGCGGGCCTGCCGGACATTCATCTTTTTACCGTTTGAAAATACAGGCCTGCAGTAACTGTGCCTTTCGGATGCTTCGGCCAGGCCCTGGAGGCAGTCCAGCCGGGCCAAATTGTGAGAAGCGGAAAGCAGTTGATCGGTATAGGTGCCAATTTTTTCCCGCAATTCTTCGAACAGGGTGTATTCAAGGTGGGCCAGCTTGTCACGGGCCCCGGTTATTTGTTCTTCCATCCGCTGCAGCTCTTCGGTTGTAAACCGTTCTGCATTGACCAGGGTTTGCTTGCGGTGGTATTCGGGCGGAACCAGGTTGAGGTTCGTTTTGGTAACTTCGATATAATAGCCAAAATTGCGGTTGTATCCTATTCGCAGGGACTTTATGCCTGTGTGCTCCCGTTCTTTCTTTTCAAAGTCAAGGAGCAGGGTGTTACTTTCTTCAGAAAATGATTTCAAACGGTCCACTTCTTCGTTATATCCGCTTTTAAACAGGCCCCCTTCTTTCAGGGAGAGAGGCGGGTCTTCTACCAGGGCCCTGTCGATTAAGGCCGCCGGTTCGCTGAAGTCCGGGATACCGGTGTTGATTTCTTTTAGCAGCGGGGCTTCCAGGTCAGTGCATTTCTTTTTCAGAGCTTCAATCTGGGCCAGGGTTTCCTTGAGTGAAACCAGGTCCCTGGCATTTATACGCTGGTAGGAAAGCCGGCTGCAGAATCGCTCCAGGTCAAATACATCCTGCAGTAATTTGCGCAGGTCTTTTCTCTGCAGCGGTTTTTGGATCAATTCTTCGACAGCATCAAGTCTTTTTTCAATCATTTTCCTTTGAATCAGGGGCAGTTCGATCCATCGTCTTAAGAGGCGCCTGCCCATGGCTGTCATACAGCGGTCGAGCAGGCCCAGCAGGCTGCCCTGTCTGCCGCCTTCGCGCAAAGATTGGGTTAGCTCCAGGTTGCGGCTGGTAACGTTATCGATAATCATATTGCGGTTGGTAAAGTATAGATTAAGGCGACGGAAATGCTTTTCGCCGACGGGAAGCTGCTGCAGTATCTGCAGGTAAGCCAGTGCTGCCGCCCCGGCTGATGCGGCAAGCGGATACTGGCTAAGATCCAGATCCTGCCAGGTATGATCCTCCCATTGCTCCCGGATCAGTTTTTCGGCTTCTTCAAGGCCTGGAGTATGTGAAAGCTGTTCAATGAGGCTGCTGTTTTTTAGAGCAAACAGCCTGCGGCAGAGCTGTTCAGTTTCCTGGGACCCGCAGAGCAGTTCGGAAGGTTGCAGCCGGTACAGCTCGTCGGCAATATTATCCCAGGCCCCTTCTCCTTTTTGCTCAGTGACCTGGAAATCACCGGTGGAGATGTCCACCGCGGCCAGGCCGTAATAGTCTCCGCCGCGGTCTATCACGGTGACCAGGTAGTTATTGCGGCTTTCTTCAAGCATCTCCGGGTCCGTGATGGTGCCGGGTGTGAGGATGCGGGTTATCTCCCGCTTCACAAGCCCCTTGGCCTGGCCTGCATCTTCAACCTGTTCGCACAGAACTACTTTATAGCCTTTGCCAAGCAGCCGGTTCAGGTAGGTTTCGGCGGAATGGATGGGCACGCCGGCCAGGGGAATCGGATCTTCACTGCCTGCATCCCTGGAAGTAAGGGCAATTTCCATCTCTCTGGCTGCCACCTCGGCGTCTTCAAAAAACAGCTCATAAAAATCGCCCACCTGGAACATTAGCAGTTTGTCCGGATGCTGCTCTTTGACGACTTTGTATTGTTCCATCATCGGGCTGGTGCGGTTCAATAGGGCTCTCCTTCCGCTTCTCCAAACAGGTTCCAGGTTCGTGCTTCGGTAATCCGGATCCGGATCAGCTTCCCGGTCAAATGTTCCGGTCCTGGGAAGTGGATCAGCTTGTTGGTCCGGGCCCGGCCGGTTTGCAGTTCCGGATTGTTTTTGCTCGGCCCTTCAACCAGCACTTCCCGGGAAGTGCCGACCAGGCGCTCGTTTTCTTCCAGGCTGATTCGCTGCTGGATTTTATTTAAAGCCTGCAGCCTTTTTTCCTTTTCCTCGTAGATAGCTTCATCACCAAATTGCTCGGCTTTTGTACCCCGGCGGGGCGAATAGATAAAAGCAAAAGCGCTGTCAAACCGGACCTGCTCCAGCAGGTCCAGGGTATCGGCAAAATCCTCTTCCTTTTCTCCGGGAAAACCGACGATAATATCGGATGTGATGGATACATCCGGGATGGTTTCTTTAATTGTTAGCGCTAATTCCAGGTACTGCTCGCGGGTATAGCGGCGGTTCATTTTTTTTAGAATCCGGTTGCTTCCGGACTGGGCCGGCAGATGAAAGTGTTCGCATATCTTTTTGCCCCGGGCCACGGTATCAATCAGCTCCGGCGATAAATCTTTAGGATGAGAGGTCATGAACCGGATCCTGGACAGGTCTTCAATTTGGTCCAGCTCTGCCAGCAGGGAAGCAAACGATGGTTTTTCCGGAAGGTCGTGACCGTAAGAGTTCACATTCTGGCCGAGCAGGGTTATTTCCCGGTACCCTTTTTCCGCCAGAACAGAAGCTTCGGAAATTATATCTTCAAAGTGGCGGCTGCGTTCGCGGCCGCGCACAAAGGGTACCACACAGTAGGCGCAAAAGTTGTTGCAGCCGTAAATAACAGGGAGCCAGGCGTGGAAAGCGCTGGCCCGGGTGGCCGGCAGGCTTTCCCGCCCTGAATAATCTTCTTCGATATCGACCACGGTTTCTTTTTCCCGGCGGGCCCGGTCAAGTAAATCGGGCAGGCGGGGTAAAGCGTGAGTGCCAAATACGAGGTCCACCTGCCTGAAACGGTTTTTAATATAACTGGCCAGATCTTCCTGCTGGGTCATACAGCCCCCCACGGCAATTATCAAATCATCCCGTTTTTCTTTCAGGGTGTACAATTTTCCCAGCATCGAGGCAACCTTGTCTTCAGGTTTTTTGCGCACGGCGCAGGTATTTATTATCACCAGGTCCGCCTCTTCCGGTGCTGCAGCGGGACGATACCCGAGGTTTTCCACCAGGGCGGCTATGACTTCAGAATCGTGTTCATTCATCTGGCAACCAAAAGTATTGATCCAATACTGCCTACCTTCGCCAAAGCGAGGGGGCTGGTTTAAAGTTTCAGCTTGCCGGTACTGCAATTCCTAATCACTCCTATCTCCCCTCATTATATCAAAAAAACACCTGTTTAAAGAGGTGTAATTAAAAGGCAATCCGAAAAACAACTGGCCCCGGGTTTCCGGCCGGGGCTAAAGGCTGCGCAGCCAGTCAAAACAAGTTTCCCAAACCTCTTCAAGGTGTTCTGAAAACCGGTGGTCGGCCCCGTCAATAATAACCAGCTTTTTGGGCTCCCCGGCTCTCTTATAAAGGAGTTCAGCATCTTCAACGGGCACTGATTGATCATTTGAACCGTGAATTAATAGAAGGTTGCGCGGCGCCAGCTCGGCTGCTGCTTCGGCGGGATCGTGCTTGTTTAGATCGTAAAAAAAATTTCGTTTTAAAGTGACCGTACCTTCTTCGCCTTCCAGGGTTAACAATTCCTCCGGGCTGCCTTCTAGCGCTTCGTTGGCGGCAGCCCTTCTATTGAACAGGTTGTGCAGCCTGGCTACCGCGGCCCAGGTGCATACGGCATCAACTTCTTTGTCGCTGGCGGCATAACATAAAACCGTGGTTCCGCCAAAACTTCTACCGTTTAATATTATTTTGTCAAATCCCTTCCGGCGGCACCAGCTGACAACCGCGCCGAGATCGGCAATCTGCCCGGAGAGGGAAATGTTTTCCCATCGACCTTCGCTTTCCCCACAGCCGGCAAAGTCAAACAACAGGGTCCTGAATCCGGAAAGGGCCAGTTTTTCGGCCATGGCCACGGCTCTCCCACTGCCTTCTTTTGAACCGGTAAAACCGTGACAGCCTATGATTACCGGGTTACCTTCGTTCTCCAAGCAATGGGATCCTGCTTCGCTGCCGCGGCAAAGTATGGCTGACAAATCCTGTCCTTCCCTGTTTTTTATTGCACATTTAGACCAGGTTGGTTTTTTCATAACTACAACTCTTTCTTTACCGGGACCACCTAACCATGTTTCGCCCTTTTTCTTTGGCTTCATACAAAGCATCGTCAGCCCGTTTGATTAATGAATCCATTTCTTCTCCCTTTTTCAGGGCAGCTACCCCAAAGCTCGCTGTGATTTTTAACTTCTCCGCCCCTACCTCTATCGTTTCCAGCATGCTGCGTATCCTCTCAGCATATTTAGTCCCCGTATCAAGGTCAGTATGGACCAGCAAAGTAATAAACTCTTCGCCACCAAAACGGGCAGCCAGATCCTCTTTCCGGCAGTTTTCTTTTAAAAGCCCGCCAAATTCAATCAGGACCTGATCCCCAAGCTGGTGTCCGTAATTATCATTGACAGTTTTAAATAAATCCAGGTCGGACATAACCAGGGTCAGGGGCAGGTTATGTCGGAGAGCCTGGGCATGCATCTTTTGATAATATTCCAGGAAATAACGCCTACTGGCAAGACCGGTCAGGGCATCTACTTTAAGCAGGTCGTTGATAGTGGCATTGGCCTTTTCAAGGGCGATATTTTTTTTGTTCAGTTCCCTGGCCATATTGGCAAGCTCGTTATTCAACTTGGAGATTTCATGGATTATTTCGTGATCGGCAATCCATGCTCTTTCACCAAACAAAACATAGACTCCATTGGTATTATAAACATACCCGGTTATAGCGCTTAACTCCCGGCGGGAGTTTATAAGGTTAAAACGAAGGGTTTGGCCATTGTTTTCCTTCGGATCGAAGGACAAATCCTGGTCTTGAAGAGGTAAGAATTCCTTCAAGTTTCTATTAATCGGCTTTTGGTCAAGGCCTATGAGGCTCATGAAAAATAAGTTGCAATCCAGTATGTTCAAATCGCTGTCGAAGGTTACAATGGAGATACTGCGGGAATAATTCAGGTAGTCAAGAAAAACGGAACAGTTCTTTTGAAAAAAATTCATATCAAGCATTGCTCCACCACTCTTCGGCCAACAGGACCGCTTCCCTGGCTGAGCTACCTACGCCTTCGGCTCCCACCTTCTGTTTTATTTGAGGATTCAACGAGAGGAAGTGGCCGCCTAACATAATCCTGGTTTCTTTCAGGGAAGGATTTCCTTTTACTGCGGTTATAATTTCTCGGGCGCGATCAATATTAAAAGGCATCCCCACGGAGATCGCCAGGAAAAAAGGAGGTTTGCCTTTTAAAAGATCAACCAACTCATGAGTAGGAGTGTTGGCTCCGAGGTAATCAATATCCCAGCCGTTGATTTCAAGCAGATCAGCCACCATCCTGGGGCCTATTTCATGGAATTCATTGGGGGCAGCTGTAACTACTCCCGTACCTTTGTCTTGTTCAACCATCATAAAGCGAGAATAAAGTGAGGCCATTACCCTGGATACTATGGCTGAGGCCAGATGTTCCTTGGCGACAGATATTTCTCCTTTTTCCCAAAGAGCCCCGATCTTGTACATGGCCGGTTGAATTACCTGCATGTAAAAATTGCTCAGATCGGCCGTGGAGTGTATTGATTGATCGGTTAATTTAAGTGATTGTTTATGGTCTCCTTCAAGCAAAGATGAGAGGAAAAACTCACAAATCCTTTGCCACTTTTCATCGGAGAGTTGTGGCGGTTCAGTTATTTCCTTTGATGCCTCAATGATTTGTTCGTGATTATTTATAATCCAATGGTAAACATTGATGATCGGTTCCGCTTTATTGGAATCAAGATTATTGCGGATTGCTTTGATCCAGGCTTCCATGGCGACAGGAAAATAGTGGTAAGAAAAATTATGGTTGCTGTAAACCCTGTAAACCCATAGAATTACCCTGGCCATGAGGTGAAAATCGTTAAACTTAAAAACATTGCTCATAAAGCTGGCATGGTTGGTGTGATTATCGTAAAGGACAGATAATGGGTTGTGACCGATTAAGTCATATATCTCCGGGTTGGAAGTCAAAGTTTGATTAACTTCAGCAACCAATTTTTCCTTATTTTCGCTGTACTGTTGGGCAGCGCTAAAAGGAACGGAGGTAATATTTTCAGCGCTTCTGATTATTGTTTCGACCAAAATTCAACCTCCATGTTGGGATGTTTTTCTGCTGCTTTTCCCCTTTTCCTTCTGTTTTTCTTTTTCTTCCGGTTCGTCTTTCCAGACCTGGATGGCAAAATCGGGGCACAGGTATTCGCACAGCTTGCAGCCGGTGCAGGCCTCTGGATCAATCATTTCCGGGGCCCCGTCTTTCCCGGGCTTCAGGTTGTTTTTGGGACAAAATTCGAAACATATACCACAATCTTTGCATCGTTCACTGTAAACTTTTAAGTTGAATTTTGCTTTGCTCATTATTAATACCCCTTTTAATAATATACCTTGTGTGCTGTGCGGTCAAACCAGCAGCAGTTAAAAGCTCCTCCTGGTAATGTACTTAATTGCTCTTTTTAACCTGCCCCAATAAATCCTTAAATAGTCAGTGATCAATGAAAAATTCATTTTCCAGCCCCGGCGGCGGTAATAGTAAATGAATATTAACAGCAGGGCGGCTGGGATTAAAAGCAGCCAGGGCGAAAAATCAAACATGGTCTTAAGGGTTCTGAGCATAATGCTCATGGTTCCGGTTAAGACTAGACTGGCCCCGATGGTCATCAGGCTGAACAATGCCCCGCCGAGAAATGTATAAACGATGAACAGTAAGAAGTTCATGTGCATGGCTCCGGCGGGAAAAGAAATAAACGTGCGGCTGAACCCCCACAACTGGCCCATGAAGATCGAAAAATTGCCGTATCTTTCCAACAAGCATAAAATTCTTGAGCGGTACCTGCCAGCTCCGGCGTCTGGGCTGCGGCGGTTGAAGAAGTTATGGCCGCGATTAAATTTGCCCTTAACGACGTTACCGAGCATGCTGCCGAGCAGCCCGACAGTATAGCTGAATATGCTGCCCAGGGTAATACCGATCGTAGAGGAAATAAAAATTGACCAGAAGGAATATGAACCGCGTAAAATCATGGTCCCCGCAGTTAAAAATACGATCGCCGAACCAAAGGGCACGCCTGCGCTCTCGGCAAACATAGCCACCCCGATACCCAGGGAACCATACCTGTAAATCAAGGATTCTAAAACTTTATATAAAGGCTCTAAGAACTCTATAGTTTCCATTTCATCATTCCGCCCGACCGGTTATTAGGCTGTAGATTCCCCATATACCTGCTTCCGGTTCAAGGGCAGCCGCCCGTATTTCCAGCGCGGTTGTTTCCACAGCCGGCTTGATGGCCTGTTCTCTGATGTTATCAGCCACCCTATTCATAAAGTCCTCCCTGTTAGCCGCCACACCTCCGCCGATAACCAGGCAGGAAGGATTAAGCAAAGTGACCAGGTTGGATAAACCCAGTCCGATGCTGGCAGCGGCATGATCAACGATCTTTTGGGCAAGGGTGTTTCCCTGGTCGGCCTGCTCAAAAACCCATGCCGTGGATATGTGGCCGTCGTTTAATTCGTTTTCGTCCCACATCTCCCGGGCGCTGGCAGCCATGGCGCTGCCAGAGGCCCATGTTTCAAGACAGTCGGTTCCGCCGCACTTGCAGGGCCGGCCCTTTCCAAACGCCTTGGTATGGCCGATTTCTCCGGCAAAACCATCAGTGCCGCGGAACAAGCGCCCGTTCAGGTACAGCCCCCCGCCGATACCGGTACTCAAAGTTATATAAACGGCATTGGTATGGCCCCGGGCGGCACCGAAATGGACTTCTCCCACTACCGCCGCATTGGTGTCATTTTCGATCAATACAGGGCAGTCAAGCTTTTCTTTCAGCATCCTGCCGAGGGGGACCGGTTGGTGCCATTCCAGGTTTGGGGACTGGTACACCAGCCCTGAATGGTAATCTACAAAGCCGGCTGTGCAGATTCCCAGTCCGGCAGGCCTGCCGCCGGTAGCGCTCGGTTGAACAGTCTTTGAAATTTCTGTTATGGTTTGGACGATCAGATCGACCACTATTTCCGGTTCGGAAGGCCGGGGAGTTTTTATTTTTTCCCTGAACATGACCTGGCCGTTGATGTCGACCATAAGCAGTAATATTTTTGTTCCGCCGATGTCAACTGCCCAGTATAATTCCTTGTCCATATTCTTCTCCGCTGCGATTAATAGTCGGACCGTAGTAGCTTTAAGATAATTGTATCGTTTTGTGCGGTGCTGTTTACAGTCTGCTTCTACAGCCTCTGTATATTATAATACACACCGCTGTTTTTTTCAGCCCTGCTGCAAATACCACGGTAACCTTGCGCTGAGCAATTAGCCGTATGACCCGGGTTATTCCCTGACCTGGCCGGATCCGTATATTATGTATTTTAGGGCGGTCAGGGCCTCCAGGCCCATCGGCCCCCGGGCATGCAATTTCTGAGTGCTGATCCCCATTTCTGCACCAAGGCCGAACACGGAGCCGTCTGTAAAGCGGGTTGAAGCATTTACATAAACGGCAGCCGCATCAACTTTGGCCATAAATATCCTGGAATGGTCGTAACTGTCGGTTATAATCGCCTCTGAGTGGCCTGTACCGTATTGATTGATGTGGTCAATGGCCCGGTCTAAATCTTCAACCACCCGGACGGCCAAAACCAGGTCGAGGTACTCCGTTTCCCAGTCCTGTTCGGTAGCCGGTTTAATATCCGGCAGGTAAGTTTGTGTTTCCGGACAGCCCCTTATTTCAACACCCAGTTTGGTTAAAGCAGGCAGCACTTTAGTTAGAAAACGGGGAGCAATATCTTTATGAACCAGCAGTGTTTCCAGGGCATTGCACACCCCGGGCCGCTGAACCTTGGCATTGACGGTAATTGCTACGGCCTTATCCAGATCAGCGTTATAATCTACAAAAGTATGGCAGTTGCCGGTTCCGGTCTGGATGACCGGAACGGTGGAATTTTCCACCACCGCATTGATCAGGGACAGGCCTCCACGCGGTATCAGCAGGTCCAGGTACCGGTCGGCCTGCATTAAATCAAAAGCGGCACTGCGATCGGTATCTTCGATCAGGGCTATAGCGTCACCCGGAAGCTCTATAGCTGAAAGGCTCTGCCTGATTACTTTAATCAAAGCCCGGTTGGAATTTAGGGCTTCGGAGCTGCCGCGCAGAATAACGGTGTTTCCCGCTTTTAGGGCCAATCCCCCGGCATCAACAGTTACATTGGGCCGGGCTTCGTAGATGATGGCAATTACTCCAATCGGAACCCGGACCTGGCCAATTTCCAGGCCATTGGGCCGTTTCCACATCTTTATAACTTCACCAACCGGATCGTCAAGATCTGCAATCCCCCGCAGGCCTTCGGCCATTTCGGCGATCCGGCTTTCATTCAGCATTAGGCGATCGTGAAAAGCATCGGTATAATGATCTTCGCTTTCCAGGCGTTCGAGGTCCTTTTTATTGGCTTCAATTATTTCTTTTTTGCTTTTTTCAAGGGAAACAGCAATTTTTTCCAGGGCTTTGTTTTTAATCGCGGTCGAAGCACCGGCCAACAATTTTGAGGCCTTACGGGCTTGCCTGCATTTTTCGAGAACCTCGGGATGCATAATTTTATCAACTCCTGTACCCTTTGATATTAACCTGGGTTAATAAATAACCAGGTTGTCCCTGTGGATCACTTCTTCGGGGACCGGCCTGTCTATTATATTGGCGATATCGAGGCTGCTTCTTTTCTGAATCCAGATCAACTCTTCCGAAGCAAAGTTGGTTAATCCCCGGGCCAGTTCATTTCCGTCGGGATCTTTGACCGTAATCAGGTCGCCTACAGTGAAAGTCCCTTCCACATCGATCACTCCTATGGGCAGCAAACTTTTCCCTTCGGAGCGGATTGCATTGCAAGCGCCGCTGTCTATTGTAACACTGCCGCACGGAACCTGGCCGTAGGCAATCCATCTTTTTCGTCTGCTGAGGAAGTGTTCCTGGGGCTGGAAATAGGTGCCGGCGTGCTCACCCTTTAGCAACCTGGAAACCACACCGGGATCATAACCATTGGCAATATACATACCAACCCCTGAATTGGTAGCTACTTCAGCTGCCTGAAGCTTGGTAATCATTCCCCCTGTTGCCAGGTTGTCATGTGATGTTTCTGCGCCGGCTTTAATGCTGTCATCGATTTTTTCAACATAAGGGATCAGTTCAGCATCCGGATATTTCCTGGGGTTTTTGTTGTACAGCCCCTCTATATCGGTGAGGATAACCAGTAACTGAGCATCGCTTAAGCCGGCTACCAGCGCGGAAAGGCGATCGTTATCGCCAAATTTCAGCTCTTCCACCGAAACCGAATCGTTTTCATTAATAATGGGTATGACCCCGAGCTTGAGCAGGGTTAAAACTGTATTGCAGGCATTGATATAGCGCCGCCTGCTTACCAGGTCGGTGCGGGTCAGCAAAATCTGTCCTACAACCAGGCCATACTCGGCGAAAAGTTTTTCATAAATCTGAACCAGCAGGCCCTGCCCTACGGCGGCTATAGCTTGCTTTTCCGGAATGGAGACCGGGTTCCTGTTAATGTTAAGTCTTCCCCGCCCGGCACCGATCGATCCAGATGAAACCAGGATCACTTCATGACCCTGGTTGCATAAATCAGCCAGTTCCCTGGCCAGTTTTTCCATGTACCCCAGGTTGAGTTTGCCGGTATCGTGGGTTAAAAGGCGGGTTCCTACCTTAACCACGATCCGGCAGGGAGCGGGGATAGAAACTTTTTTGTTTTTAGCCACGGCGCAATTTCTCCGCTTGATTTGTTGCTGCGATCACCGATTTTAGAAGGCAGCTGCGGAACCCTGATTCTTCCAGCACGTGCATGGCTGCCGTGGTTGTTCCGGCCGGAGAAGTGACGGAATTCCTGAGTTCGGCCGGATGCTTCTTACTGTTCTCCTGAAGCATGCGGGCCGAACCGATTACATTTTGGATCACCATTTCAGAAGCAACATCACGGCGGAAGCCCACCGCCACCCCGGCATCAATCATGGTTTCAATGAATAAAAATACATAGGCCGGGCCGGTGCCGCTCAGTCCAGTTGCCGCATCCATCAAGTATTCCGGGATCCTGATGGTGATGCCCATGGATTTCAGCAATTCTTCAATATCATCCCGCTCTTCCGCGGTTACGTTGTCACCGGCGCTGATGGCGATTGTGCCTTCCCCGAGTAAGCACGGGGTGTTTGGCATCAACCGTATCACCTTGCTGAAAGAAGGCAAACAGCTTTCTATAAAATTTATAGTTATTCCGGCTGCAATAGAAGCAAATATCTGACCCTGCTGGACATAATCTTTAATCGAGTACAGCAGGCTTTCAATGTCCTGGGGTTTGACGGCAATAAAAATCTGCCGACACTGTGAGATCACTTCTTCAAGGCTTTCCGCCCCGTTTGCATTTAATTCAAGGG
>Ga0207421_10004236_pt1 | contig 16646 bp, 14 predicted proteins | sample SodLakKL_010_SED_4_FD_187542 | JGI IMG/M metagenome (GOLD analysis project Ga0207421, IMG submission 187542) | Alkaline sediment microbial communities from Lake Tanatar, Kulunda Steppe, Russia - 8KL_010_SED (SPAdes) (version 2) | ecosystem: Environmental > Aquatic > Non-marine Saline and... | reverse complement strand
TCCTCCCGCCCGAGCCGGTCCCAGACCCGCTCGGCGACGGCGCCGCCGGCGCGCGCGACCGGGAACGGCACCCGCAGTTTCGGCGGTGCGACGCCCGCTGCCGCACAGATGCGGGTGAACAGCTCACGCACGGTGCGGGGTTGGCCGTTGGACACCACGAACGCCCGGCCGTCCAGACCCTCCGCCCGATCGAGCGCCGCGACGATCGCGTCCACGGCGTTGTCGAGGTAGGTCGTGTCGATCAGTGCCGCGCCCTGTCCGATCAGCGCGAGCCGTCCCTGCTCGGCGCGCTCGACGATCCGGCCGATCAGCTGCGTGTCGCCCGGTCCCCACACCAGGTGGGGGCGCAGCGACACGACGGCCATGCCCTGGCCCCCACCGGTCAGCGCCAACTCCTCGGCCATCGCCTTGCTGCGTGCGTAGTGGCCACGCGCCCGCTCCGGGTCGGCGGGACCGGCGCCCTCTCCGGCCAGCGACGTCCCGTGGTGGGCCACCGACGGCGACGAGATGTGCACGAACCGGGTCGCCCCTGCCGCCCGGGCGGCGGTCAGCACGTTGGCGGTGCCCTGCACATTGACGGCCTCGAAGGTGGGCCACGCGCCGATGACGGAGACCAGGGCGGCGAGGTGGATGACCGCGTCCATGCCCTCGGTGGCCCGGGTCACGGCATCACCGTCGGTGATGTCGCCCAGCACCTCGGGGGTGTCCAGCCCGGCGGGCCGTCGTTGGAACGTGGTGACCTCGTCTCCGCGCGCGATGAGCGATCGGACCACTGCAGATCCGATGAGGCTCGTCGCGCCCGTGACCAGGACCTTCACAGCCGCGTCACCCGACCTCCGCCGAGCACGGTCGCCGCCCAGTCGGCGATCGCAGCCCGGTCGATCTTCGAGTTGTGCCGGATGTCGACCGGCAGCGCCGGGGTCAGCAGGACCGCCGCCACCTCGACGTCGACGACGTTGCGCACGGTGTCGGTCAGGTCCTGTGACGCGAGCCCGCGGTCACGACCGCCGTCGCTCGGCGCGACGACCACGACGACCTGCTGGGTGCCGGCTGGTCCGACGCCGACCGCGGCGGCCATCGCCACCCCGGCCAGGGTCTCGACGCGCCGCTCGATCGCGACCGGGGTCACGACCCCGTCCGCGGTGGTGATGATGTGGATCAGTCGGCCTTCGATCCACAGGCGGCCATCCGCATCGAGGTGGCCGACATCGCCGCTGCGGTGCCATCCGGGGTTGCGCGAGCTGGCGGCTTCGGTGGCCCAGAGCCGGTCGTAGCGGTCCTTGACGTGGGCGGCCCGGACGCACACCTCGCCGGTGACCTCGCTGGCCCGGGTGAGCGCACCCGTGGCCTCGCCCGCGTCATCCAGGGGGCTGATCGCCACCTCGACACCGCTGACGGGTTGGCCGACACAGACGCCGTTACCGGTCCCGGCGGCGTCGATCTGCGCCAGCGAGATGTCGGCGACGGGCAGCGCCTCGGTCATGCCGTACGGCGTGTGGGGTTCGGCGTTGGGGAGCAGCGACCCGAAGGCACGCAGAAGTTCGGCGGGCACCGGTGCGCCGGCGGACAGCAGCAGGCGGACGCGGTTGAGCGGGTCGCGCTGCGCCGTGGAGAGCTGATCGGCGCCGGTCAACACGCTGACCAGCGCTGCCGGCGAGGCGAACACCAGCGTGGCGTCGATCGCCACGGCGGCCTGTGCCAGGGCGCTGGCCTTCAGCGTGCCGGGCGAGGTCACGTCCATGTCCGGTACGACCGAGGTGATGCCCAGCAGCGGCCCGAACAGGGCGAACGGCGCGAACGCGGCGACCAGTCGGTCGTCCGGCGTGATGTCGTAGGTGCGCCGCAGGGCGTCGCGCTGCGCTTCGATCTGCCGGTGGCGGTAGACCACGCCCTTGGACGGGCCGGTGGCGCCGGAGGTGAACACCACGGCGGCCTCGGCGTCGGGGCCCGGCTCGGCGGGGGCCGGTAGCGACGCACCGGCCTCGATCAGCTGCGCGAGGGTCGTGTCCGCCCCGGCCGCCTTCAGCGCGGTGGGGGAGAGGTCGCCGACCGCGATCGGCCGTCCCGGCCAGCGCAGGGCACGGGCGGCCGCGAGCGCCTTCGGGATCGCGATGAGGTGGTCGGGGGCGGCGCTCTTGAGCGCGTGGGTGATGCCGCGCGCCCCGAGGCCCGCGTCGGCCACGACCACCACCGCGCCCAGCCGCCAGCACGCGTACAGGCAGGTCGCCAGATCGGCACCGGGTTCGACCAGCAGCGCGACGCGGTCACCGGGCGCCACCCCACGCTCGGCGAGCGCGGCCGCCAGGGCCGTCACGTTCGCCGCCAGCTGGTCGAAGGTGACGATGGTCGGCGCGGTGTCGGCGGTGTCCGCCACCTCGACGATGGCGGGGCGTCCCTGCAGGGACGGGTCCTCCAGCGCCGCCCACAACGGGTTGCGCTCGGCAGCAGCGTCGAGGTGGAACGCCTCCGGCACGGTCCCGTCCACGGGCGAGGGCGTGTCGTCGGCCTGCAGCGAGCCGATCCAGCGGTCCACGATGGGGGCCAGGTCGACGTCCTCGGGGACCAGGTGGCTCGCCTGCGCGACCCGTTGCACCTGTGCGTGCGGCAGCCGGTCCTGCAGGTCGTGGAGGTACAGGTCGGAGAACACCGGGTCCTTCGCACCCCAGACCAGCAGCACCGGCACGTCGGTCAGCGCCTCCAGGCCGGCCGCGATCGCATCCAGTGCCGGGGCGCTGCGGTGGTCGGGCTCCAGGGGGATGTCGCGGACGAACGCGCCGATGGCGTGTCGGCGGTCGGGGGTGAGGTAGGGCGCGTGGTAGGCGGCGCGGACCTCATCGGGCGGCGACGACTCCGCGAGTCCGAGCGTGCCCCGGATGAACGTGGGCGTCCGCACGCACGCCGTGTCGAGCACACCCGGCGTCCGCGCAGCCCGGATCAGCGACGGCGCCCTGGCCCCCTCGGGCTGGTGTACCGCCGTGTTGGTCAGCACGATGCCGCCGAGCCGGCTGTGGTTGCGCAGGCTCCAGCCGAGCGCGATCGGCCCGCCCCAGTCGTGGGCGACGGGCACGATCGGCCCGTCGAGCTGCAGGGCCGTGACCACCACCTCGAGGTCCTCGACGCGCCTGGCCAGGCTGCGCAGGGTCCGGGTCCGCTCGGAGAAGCCCATGTCGAGGTGGTCGATCGCGACGACCCGCCAGCCGGGCGGTGCGGCGGCCAGCAAGTCACGCCACAGGTACGACCAGGTCGGGTTGCCGTGGACGCACAGCAGCGTGCCACCCGTGCCGCCGGTGCCGGCAGCGGTCGCCCGGCCCGTGTCGAGCACGTGCCAGGTCCGTTCCCGGCCGTCCGCGTCCACCGCGCTGACCAGACGGGACCACGTCGGGTCCAACCCGGGCAGCGCGTGGGGTGGCAGGGCGGCCGGCGCCGCGGAACCGCGTGGGGCGCTGCGGCTCACCAGAGCAGTTCGGTCGCGGTGGTGTTGATCCCGGAACCGATGCCGCAGAGGACCATCCGGTCGCCTGCCTTGAAGTCGTCCTGGTACAGCGCCATGGTCAGCGGGATCGCCGCCGGACCGACGTTGCCGCGCGTCGGGAACGTCAGTGGTGCACGGTCGGGTTCGATCCCCAGGCGCTTGCACATCAGCGTGGTGTGGATCGCCGAGACCTGGTGCATGATGTAGTGGTCCATCGCCGCCCAGTCCCAGCCGTTGCGCTGCGCGGCGGTCCAGGTCGCCTCGGCCACGTCCAACCCCGCTTCGAGCAGTGCCTTGGTGTCGGTCCGCATCTGTTCCATCGTGCCGACGCACAGGGTGTGGTGCTCGGAGCCCGCGCGGGATTCGCTGCCGATGATGCGGTGACCCTCGGGGTGGTGGTCGGCGCGGCCGATGACCATTGCGGCGCCGCACGAGCCGAGCGTCAGGGACGCGAACTCCTGGAAGACGTCCTCGACGGTGGTGGACGCCTGCGCGAGCCGGTCCAGCGTCTTCTCCTGCAGCGCCCGTGATCCTTCACCGTCGACGATCAGGGCGTAGTCGATCTGGCCCGCGTCGATCATGGTGGCTGCCAGGCTCATCGCGTTGACGAAACCGAGACAGGCGTTGGCGAGGTCGAAGTTCAGGCACGACGTCGCGAGGCCGAGCTTGGCGTGTACGGCCACGGAGGCCGATGGTTCGAGGTGGTCGCGGCTGACCGAGGTGTCGACGAGCAGGCCGATCCTGCTGCGATCGATGCCGGCCGCCTCGATCGCCTTCTCGCCGGCCATCGCCGCCGCGTCGGAGAACAGGGTGTCGGCTGGCCACCAGCGACGTTCGATGATCCCGGCGACCTCCTCCAACAACCCGGCACGCATGCCCAGCCGCTCGTAGGTGCCGGTGAGGCGTTCATCGAACGCGGTCGACGGAACGGTCTCGGGACCGTCGACGGCCTGGACGGACAGAACCGCGGCGTTGTCGTGGTGGAGGCTGGTGTTACCGAGCATGACGGACCTTGGTGGCGACGTTCTCGCGCTCCCCCGGCGTACGGAGCCGGGACCGACACGAGATGGACGGTCGGGACGGACGGCCGACAGCACGCGTGGCCGACCTACGGTGGCGTAACCGTACCCGGCAGGCGCCGCGCGGGGGCGGGGGTCGGATGGTCGACCGGACGGTCGGCCGGGTCTGGACCGGCGCCCGGACGTGGACCGGTCGGACAGGTGGCTACCTTCGTGCGGACCGTCGGAGGCGTCGGACGCGAGGGAGTGTCGGTGGGACGGTTGCAGGCGTTGGCGCGGGCCACACGAGGTTGGTTGCGCAACGAGCGGTTCCGTCAGTGGCGTCTCAACGGCGACCCGGCCCCCACCTACCGACGCATCGTGGAGCATCCGGTCGTGACCACCGTGGTGGTCGCCGTGGTGGTCGGGGCGATCCTGGCCGTGACGTTCGGCGTTCCGCCGGTGTCGCCACTGTTCCTCATCGTCGTGCTGGTCTCCCCACTGCCGTTCTGGCTCCGCCTGGAGCGGGGCATCCTCGACGAGTGGGATCACGGCACGCCCGACGACGCGCCGTCGGCACCGCCCGACGACGCCGGGTCTGACCCCGACCACTGACCGATCGCCCGATCGCCGACCGACCGCCAGAGCCGATGTAGCGAAGTGGCCTGGTTCGAGCCGCCTGACTACATCGGCGTGCCGACAAGGTCGGTTCCGCCGGTCACCACCCGCCGGTCTCCACCCGCCGATCACCACCCGCGGGGATCAGCCCGTCGGGATGCCGCCACGCTCGGCGTGCTTGCGCCAGGCGCTGAACGATGCGGCCGATCCGCCGTGCGGGCGCACCAGCCAGGGCCACGGGTGGGTCGCCACCACGTCCAGGGCGGCCGCGCGTCTCCGCCAGCCCGGCACCGGCGCGAAGGTCGCCGCGAGCCGACGGCCCGACAGCACCTCGACCGGGTCGCCGACAGCAACCTCGAGGTGGGTGCGCTCAGCCAGATCCGCGAGGCACTCCACGAGGAAGACCAGGCGCTTGCCGGACAGTCGCAGCCGGGCGAGCAGCGGTGCATCGAACACGAACACCGCCGGGAGGTCGGGGTGCGCAACCAGCGCGGGGTCCGCGTCGCCGAGGGATTCGGCGGTGAGCCAGACGGCCTCGGGCTGCCCGGTGATGGAGGCGCGCCCGGGTCCGCCGGTCAACGCCGGATCCTCGTCACGTCGCAACCGCGGGTGCTCGTCCGCGCGGGGGAGCGGCGGATCCTCGGGCCAGCCGTCGATCGGGCAGGCATCCCTGAGCGCACAGGTGTCGCACAGCCCGGGCGCGCGCTTGTCGACCTGCCACCTCGAGAAGCCGTACGGCTTGCCGTTGCCGGTCCCGATGGTCCACTGCCACCCGGAGCGGTTCGCGGCCCGGGAGCCGTCCAGCAGATGCCGGAAGAACGCGTCCTCGCCGGCACGCCAGTCGACGCCCTCGCGGACCGCCCAGTGGGAGGCCAGCCACATGCGGGTCTGGTTGACGAGGTAGCCGTCGGTGGTGAGCTCGTCGGTCGTGACCTTGAGGCAGGCCATCGCGGGGTCCCAGACCTCGCCGATGTCTCCACCGTTCCAGGGATCGCCGGCAAGCGAGTGCCGCAGACCGTCAGCCAGCCCGGACCCGACCCGTGCGTAGAGGTGACGCGAGTGCTCCTGCCACAGCAGTTCGTCCCGGAACTTCTGCCGGTCGCGTGCAGGTGCGTCGCCGACCGCGGCCCATGCCTCCGGCAGGGGGATCAACCCGTGCCGGATGTAGGGCGAGAGCGCGGTCGCGCCGCGGCGCTCCGGCGGCCAGACCTCGTTGCGGCCGCTGGCGTAGCCGGTGATGTCCAGTGCGGCGAGCGCAGCGTCGGCCGCCATCTGGCCGCCGCGGAAGCGCGGACTCGCCGTGACCTCGTCGCTGGGGAGCCCGTTGAGCTCCTGGCGGACCCACGCCTCGGCGCCGGCGACGTCTCGGGCGGCGGGCAGAGGTCGGGTGGTCATGACCGGACTTCGGTTCCGAAGGCACGTAGGGTTGTTGCGGCGGGTTGTCGCGGTCCGCGGCCGCGACCCCGAAACCGCCGCCCCACCGCGCCCCGCCGAGCAGGGAAGGTCCGAGCATGACGACCAGTCGATGGCTGCCCGCTGGGTTCGCTGCGGTCGGCGTGCTGAGCGCTGGCCTCGTCGCGATGATCGCTGCCGCCCGCACGGCCGGCACCACGCCCGATGAGCCCGGTCGCGAACTGCCGGGCGACGAGCTGCTCCCCGACGCGTCGATCGTCACGACCCGCGCGACCACCATCGCCGCGCCGCCGGCCGCGGTGTGGCCGTGGCTGGTGCAGATGGGCTACCACCGTGGCGGGTGGTATGCGGTCGATGCCCTGGAGCGGATGATCGGCGCCGGCGACTTCCTCACCGGCGACTCTGCCGACCGCATCGTCGAGGAACTGCAGAACCTGGCCGTGGGGGAGCGCGTCCCGCTCAACGACCGGATGCACCTGGTGGTCGCCCGCTTCGACCCGGGCAGCGCCCTGGTGCTCGCCCTGCCCGATCAGCCGCTCGAGTGGATCTGGAGCTTCGTGCTCGAGCCCGTCGGCGACGGATCGACCCGGCTGCTGATCCGCACACGGATCGCCGCGCGCGACCGGTGGGTCACGCCGCTGTTGCCGCTCTTCGACGCCGGGCACATGACCATGGAGCTCGTACAACTGCGCAACCTGCGCGACCGCGTCGAGGCCCAGCACGCCGCCACATCTTCGAGGTAGCGATCGCCCGTCACGGGGCCCTCGGCCGGAGGTCAGGCGGGTGCGGGCCCGTAGTCCTCGAACGCGTACGGATGCAGGAACGCCCGCCGCCAGAGCAGCCTCCGGTCGACGCCGGTCAGCCCGACCGTGTCGGCCGCGTCGTCGAACTCGTCGACGATCGTCTGCACGAGCCGGTCGACGATCGCGCGTGCCCGGGCTTCGGAGAGCAGGAACTCTCCCGCTGCGTCGATGCAGGTCGCCAGCCGTGACCGGCGGTCACCGTCGCGGGTGATGGCCATCGCCTGCGTCGCCTCGCCGGTGTCGCGCGGCTGGGGGTCGAGGTCGTATGCCGGCGTGAGCGTCAGGGCGCGTCCATCCCAGAACGCGGCGTGGTTGCGGGCGTGGTCGTCGCGGTTGCCGATCAGGACGTTGAAGACCATCCGGCCGAACATTTCGACCAGGGTCGCCTGCGGGTCGGTGAAGCGGGTGCGGATGGTCTGGGCGAGGTCCGGGTAGGTGGCGTAGCGGGCGTACATCTCGCCGAGGCCGAGCAGCGTGAGCGCGGACACGAGCGCGCGACGTTGGTGGGTGCCGGGGATGCGGTCGAACCGGTCGGCGAGCAGCACGTCGCGGTCCAGGACGGTGACCCGTTCGGTCGCGGCGACCGTCAGGTCGGCGCGGCGCGCGAGTTCCATCGCGACCGCTTCGCCCTTGACGACCGGGTAGGTGTCGGTCGGGGTGGAGAACTTCGCGATCAACGCGCGACCGTCGGCGGCGGTGACCGTTGCCTTGGGGCGGGAGCCCCCAACCGACGAGCCGGCGTTGAGAACGCGGTCGATCTCTTCGGAGAACGGCTCGCCGGCCTGAAGCCGGTCGGCGGCGGTCAGCAGTTCCTCGAGTGTGCCGGTGGTCTCGCGTGGGACGTAGGTCTCGGCGGAGGCCTGGAAGTCGTTCGCGCCGATCCGGTCGGTGCCGGACTCGAGCAGGTAGGTAACGGTCGGCAGCGCGGTCGTGTCGACGCCTCGGCTGTCGCCGGCGTGGAGGCGTCGCAGGATGACGCGACGGCCCCACGCGTTGGGGGCGCCGTCGGCGAGGCAGCCGGCGAGGTCCATCCCGTCCGGTGGCGGCTGGTCGCCGCGCTGCAGGGGTAGTTCGGGCAGGTACAGCGGGACGGCGTCAGGTCGTTCGAGGTAGCTGCGGCCGTAGACGAAGTGGAGCCGATCGCCAATCGGGTCGAGCGCGCCGGCGACGACCGGATCCACGCGGTCGGCGAGCCACGTCCACACGTAGACGCGGTCAGAAGTCATCGTTGGGCTTCCGGCTGTCGGTGCGGATACGATCGGGGAGCAGCGCGAGCAGCTGCCTCCCGGACGCGACCTGCCGGGCGAGGCCGTCCGCGTCGGTGGCGAACAGCGGGACGCCGAGCAGGACGAGCAACTCGAGCGCGGTCCCGATCGCGACGGTCGGGTCGCCGCGCTCGATCCGATAGAGCGTGTCGCGGGAGATACCTGCACGTTCGGCGAGTTCGGCGGCGGTGCGGCGCTGCCGACGCCGTTCGGACGCGACCAACTGCCCGACGACGACGACCGCATCGCGGGTCATGGGCGACAGCGTCTGCCTCACCACCAACCTCCCGTCTGATGTAGCAGACATTAACATCTGTAACCTCAGCTTTGTCGTGCAGAGGTCACCCTGGCGACGCGTGCTCCCGTTCCTCTGCCGGGCACCTGGTGTGCAGTTGCACGGGGCATCGTCATGACTCGGTACGTGATCGCCAGTAGCCCGGACGTCGACGAACGTGGGCAACTGCGAGGACCCACACCGCTTGCGATCTGACCACGTACACGACGCGGTAGGGGAACCGCAGAACCGGTAGCTGGCGCACCGCTAGTTCCGCAGACACACCGGGAACGGACGTTCCGGCGCCTGGCCAGGCCGCAATCTGCTCGACGGTCCGATCAACTGCCGCCAGGAACGCCAGCCCCAGACCGGATCGCTGAGACTCGTACCAGAACGCGGCTTCCTCGACCTCGGCGGACGCCTCCGAGTTGAGGACAACCCGACGGCTCACTCGCTCGACAGCGCTCGGCCGACACGGTCGCGGACCTGACCCCAGTCCTCCCCCGGCGCTTCGCCGGCCAGGACCCGACGCGCCCGCCCCTCGAGCGCCTGCGCCCAGGCTTGATCGACAACCGCCTCATCGTCCTCAGCAGGTCCCTCAAGGCTGATCAACAGCTCGGCGATCAACCCCGCCCGCTCTTCCTCCGAGAGCGAGAGAGCCTCGCGAAGCAGCGACTGCGCATGACCGGTCATGGTGCGATCGTACCCCTCAAGGGCGACCAACCGACGAATCATCCACCGCACAGACCGAGCGGGGTGCATGCAACGTGTTCCGGTTGCGCAACCGTCCACCGGAACGTGTGCAACGGCGTCAGTCCGGTGCACGCAACCGGTAGAGACGGCTCGTAGAACTGCACGTGGACGTCCGGCGGCCCGTTCGCTACATTGTTAGTGAACGTTCACAAGATTCTCCGGCACCGCCGGGTGACGCCTGGGAGGGCAACCGTGGGCAACGACGCCACCACCGCCGAACGCGAGCAGGTCAACGCGCAGATCGAGGCGCTGTTCGCCTCGCACCCGCCGGCGGACACGCCCGAGAAGGAGTTCTGGGGCGCCCAGTTCGACCATGGCCTGGCCTGGGTGCAGCACCCGGAGGGCTTCGGTGGGCTCGGCGTCAGCCCGCGCTGGCAGGCCGAGGTCGACCTGCGCATCAACGAAGCCGGCGGCTCGACGCGCAACCGCTACATGAACGTGCTCGGCATCGGGATGGGCGCCGGCACGATCATGGCCCACGGCTCGGAGGAGCACCAGCAGCGCTTCCTGCGGCCGATGTTCACCATGGAGGAGATCTGGTGCCAGCTCTTCAGTGAGCCGGGCGCCGGCTCCGACCTCGCGGCGCTCGCGACCACGGCCAAGCAGGAGGGCGACACCTGGATCGTCAACGGCCAGAAGGTGTGGACCACGCTCGGCCACCTCGCGAAGTGGGGATTGCTCGTCACCCGCACCGACCCGGACGTCCCCAAGCACGCCGGGCTGACCTACTTCATCGTCGACATGGAGGAGCGGGGCGTCGACGTGCGTCCGCTTTACCAGATCACCGGCGAGGCCGAGTTCAACGAGGTCTACTTCACCGACACGCCGATCCCCGACGACATGCGCCTCGGCGAGGTCGGTGGCGGCTGGTCCGTCGCCATGACCACGCTGATGAACGAGCGTGTCGCCATCGGTGGCAACGCCGCCCCGCGCGGCACGGGCGCGATCGCCGGCGCGGTCGAGGCCTGGCAGAAGATGCACGGCGAGGACGGTGACGCGGGCCTGCGCGATCAACTGCTGTCCCACTGGGTGGAGGCGGAGGCGATGCGCCTGACCGCGGTCCGCGCCAAGGAAGCCGCGCAGAAGGGCACGCCGGGGCCGGAGGGCTCGACCGCCAAGCTGCAGTGGGCGGACCTGAACAAGGCCATCACCTCGTTCACGATCGACCTGCTCGGCCCTGAGGGCATGACCTATCCCGGCGGTTACGAGTTCACGCGCCCGGAACAGACCGCCAACCGTGACGCCGGTCCGCACAAGTCCTTCCTGCGGGCCCGTGCCAACTCGATCGAGGGCGGCACCTCCGAGGTGATGAAGAACATCCTCGGCGAGCGCGTGCTCGGCCTGCCCGGCGAACCCCGGGTCGACAAGAACATCCCCTGGCGCGAGGTCCCGCGCAGCTGACCCCGGCGCGCACGCCACCACCCGCGCCGAACGACCGCGCGCCGCTCGAACCCCGCGCCGCACCACCTTCCTGGGAGAACACCACATGTCGGCACTCACCGCCCCCGCACCTGTCCAACCCTTCACCCTGACCGATGAGCAGAAGGCGCTGACCGAGATGGTCCGCGATCTGCTCGGCGACGCCGCCTCCTCGGAGCGTGTCCGTGAGGTCATGCTCGAGCACGGTGGGTTCGACCAGTCCCTCTACGACCAGCTCGTGCAGTACGGGCTCGCCGGGCTGACCATCAGCGAGGAACACGGCGGCGCCGGGGCCTCGTTCACCGAACTCTCGATCGTCTTCGAGGAACTCGGTCGCCATCTCGCGCCCGTGCCGATGCTGTCCTCCTCGGTGCTCGGAACCACCGCGATCCAGGTCGGCGCGACGCCCGAGCAGCAGGCCGCGTGGCTGCCCGGCGTGGCGGACGGCAGCACCCGGCTCGCGCTCGCGCACCTGGACCCGGCAGGTCGCCTCGATGCCGATCCGGGTGTGCGCGCCATGGCCTCCGGCGACGGCTTCACGCTCGACGGCACCGCCGGCTACGTCATCGACGGTGCGTCTGCGACCCACCTGCTCGTCGCGGCGACCACCGATGACGGGCTCGCGATCTTCTACCTCGACGCCGAGGCAGCGGGGATCGAACGCCGCGCGATCGATGTGCTCGACCTGACCCGACCGATGGCAACCATCACCTTCTCGGGCGTCGAGGTGGCAGCCGACGCGATGTTCGGCGGCAACGCCTCGGCGGCGCTGCACGCCGCGTTGACCGCGGGCGTCGTCATGCTGGCCTGCGAGCAGGTCGGCGGCATCCAGCAGATCCTGTCGCGCACCACCGTCTACGCCCGCGAGCGGGTGCAGTTCGGTCGCGCCATCGGGTCGTTCCAGGCGGTGAAGCACAAGCTCGCGGAGACGCTCGTCGCCTCCGAGTCGGCCCGCTCCGCCGCCTACCACGCGGCCCGGATGCTGGCCGCGCACGAGATCGAGGAGCTGCGCATCGCCGCGCCGCTCGCGAAGTCGTACTGCTCGGACGTCTACGAGAAGGCCAGCGGCGACGCGATCCAGCTGCACGGCGGGATCGCGTTCACCTGGGAGCACGACGTGCACCTGTACTTCAAGCGTGCGAAGGCCTCCAAGCTGCTGTTCGGCTCGCCCAAGCACCACCGGGCACTGCTCGCGGACGTCCTCGAGCTGTGAGTTCCGCCCGGACGGTGCCGACGACCGCACCGTCATCGCCGGCTGCGCCCAGCACCGACCGTGGGCGTCGTCGTCGCGAAGCCGTGCTCGATGCCGCCGAGCAGCTGTTCGTCGAGCGCGGGTTCCACGGGGTGTCGGTCGACGACCTCGGCGCGGCCGCCGGGATCTCCGGACCCGGGCTGTACCGCCACTTCGCGTCGAAGGACGCGCTGCTGATGGCGGTCCTCGACCGCATCTGGGACCGGCTCCGTCCTGCCGTTGAACAGCCGGCCACGACCGATGCCGAGGTCGTGCTGGAGACCCTGCTGCAGGCGCAGCTCGACCTGGCCTTCGAGCAGCCGGCGGCGCTGGTGCTGCTGGTCCGTGAGCTCAAGCACCTGCCCGAGGACTACCGGGCACTGGCGCGCCGCAACCACCGTCGGTACGTCGCCGCGTGGGCGGCCGCCATCACCGTGGTGCGCCCCGAGGTGTCCGCCGCGCAGGCACACGCGCTGGCCCTGGCGGTGCACGGCCTGATCGACTCGGCGACCCTGCGCCGACAGGCGATGCCGGCCGAGATGGGACCCGACGACCACCGCGCACTGCTCGAGCGCCTCTCCCGGGAGCTGCTCACCGCAGCGGTCTGAACGCAACGCAGCCGGCGGCGCCGGTGGCCGGACCCGACACGCGGTTACGTCGGGCACCCCCGTTAGGCTGCCGGCAACCGCCCGTTGCCGTCGACCGTGAGCGAAGCGACCCATGAACCCAGCTGAGCTCCGCGCGGCCGCGCAGCGGTGGCTCGACGGCGACCCCGACGCGGCGACCCGACAGCAACTGCAGGAACTGCTCGACAGCGGCGATGAGGCAGCGCTCGCCGACCACGTCGGCACCGGCCTGGCGTTCGGCACGGCCGGGCTGCGCGGCGCGGTCGGTCCCGGGCCGAACCGGATGAACCGCGCCGTCGTGATCCGCACCACCCGGGGGTTCGCGGACCACCTGCTGGCTACGCACCCGGATGCCGCCGAACGTGGCGTCGTCGTCGGGTTCGACGCGCGCCACGACTCGGAACGTTTCGCCCGCGATGTCGTCGAGGTGTTCGCCGGGGCCGGCCTGAAGGTGTCCTGGTTCCCGACCCCGCAGCCGACCCCGCTGGTCGCCTACGCACAGAAGGCGCTGGACGGGGTCGCGGCCGTGGTGGTGACCGCCTCGCACAACCCGCCGCAGGACAACGGCTACAAGGTCTACGGCGACGGCGCCGCGCAGATCGCCCCGCCGGTCGACGAGGCCATCGCCGCCGCGATCGCCGAGGTGGGCCCGGCCGCCGAGGTGGCACGTGTCGACCACCTCGACTCGGAACTCGTCACCGAGGTCAGTGACGCGGTGGTCGACCGCTACTTCGCGGAGCTGCGCCAGGCGCGGCCGCCCGCCGACGGTCCGCCGTTGACCCTGGCCTACACGCCGCTGCACGGGGTCGCCGGCCCGCACGTCCGGCGCGCCCTGGCCGATGGCGGCTACGAGGACCTGCACGTCGTCGTCAGTCAGGAACAGCCCGACGGCGACTTCCCGACGGTGCCGTTCCCGAACCCGGAGGAGCCCGGCGCCATGGATGCGCTGTTGGCGCTGGGTCGGGAGGTCGGGGCGGACCTCGCGATCGCCAACGACCCCGATGGCGACCGGCTGGCGGTCGCGCTGCCCGGTCCGGACGGCGCCTTCCAACCGCTGACGGGCAACCAGATCGGCGTGCTGCTCGCCGACCATCTGCTGCGCGGATCGGACGTTGATCGGCCGTTGGTGATCTCTTCGATCGTGTCCACGCCGATGGTCCACCCCGTGGCCGCCGCCTACGGCGCCCGGTCCGAGGTCACGCTCACCGGCTTCAAGTGGATCTGGGCCGCCGGCCGTGACCTCGAACGGACCGATCGACGCACCGTTGTCTTCGGCTTCGAGGAGGCGCTCGGCAGCTCGGTCGGCAACGTGGTGCGCGACAAGGACGGCATCGGCGCGGCCGTTGCGTTCGCGGACCTGGTGCGCAGCCTCAAGGCGCAGGGCCAGACGGTCGCCGACCGGTGGGCGGAGCTATGTCGGACCCACGGCCTGTGGGTCAGCCGCCCGCTGTCGATCACCCGTCCCGGTGCGAGCGGTGCCGCAGAGATCGCGGCGGCGATGGCGTCGCTGACCACCTCGGTACCCGGTGAACTGGCCGGCCACGAGGTCACGCAGACCACCGACTATCGAACCGGCGCCGACCAGCGGCCGCCGTGGCTGACCACCCACGATCTGGTGGCCTTCGACCTCGCCGACGGTCGGGCGATGATCCGACCGTCCGGCACGGAGCCCAAGTGCAAGATCTACGTCGACCTGCGGGCCGAGGTCGGTGCGGACGACGACCTGGAGGCCCGCAGCGCCGAGTTGGAACAGCAAGCTGCCGCGGTCGCGGATGACCTGGCCATCTACGTTGGTCTGAGCTGACCCGTCTCCGGTGACCAGTTCGACCGCACGGACCGCACCGACCGCCCCGACCGCACGGACCGCACCGACCGCACGGACCGCACCGACCGCCCGACGGGCGCGACCGCCCCGACCACCACCCATCAGGAGCACCTCGATGTCCATCGCGACGCCCGAGCAGTACAACGACATGCTCGACCGGGCCAAGGCCGGTCGGTTCGCCTACCCGGCGATCAACGTGACCTCGTCACAGACGCTGCTCGCAGCGCTACGCGGGTTCGCCGAGGCCGACAGCGACGGCATCATCCAGGTGTCGACCGGTGGGGCGGCCGCCTGGTCGGGGTTCAGCATCAAGGACATGGTCACCGGCGCCACCGGCTTCGCGGAGTACGCGAAGGTCGTCGCGGAGAAGTTCCCGGTCACGGTCGCGCTGCACACCGATCACTGTCCGAAGGACAAGCTCGACGGGTTCATGCGCCCGCTCGCCGAGATCTCCAAGCAACGCGTCGCCCGCGGTGAGGCGCCGCTGTTCAACTCGCACATGTGGGATGGTTCTGCGGTGGAGCTCGAGGAGAACCTCGACATCGCCGAGGAGATGCTCGAGCTGTGCGCCGCGGGCAACATCATCCTCGAGATGGAGATCGGCGTGGTCGGCGGCGAGGAGGACGGCGTCGTCGGTGAGATGAACGAGAAGCTGTACTCCACACCCGAGGATGCGCTGGCGACGGCGGAGAAGCTCGGGGTCGGGGAGCGTGGGCGCTACATGCTGGCCGCGACCTTCGGCAACGTGCACGGTGTCTACAAGCCGGGGCACGTCAAGCTGCGGCCGTCGGTGCTCAAGGAGCTGCAGGAGGCCGTTGGGCAGAAGGTCGGCAAGGAACAGCCCTTCGACCTGGTGTTCCACGGTGGGTCGGGGTCCTCGATGGAGGAGATCCACGAGTCCCTCGAGTACGGCGTGGTCAAGATGAACGTCGACACCGACACCCAGTACGCGTTCACCCGTCCCATCGTCGAGCACATGTTCAAGAACTACGACGGGGTGTTGAAGGTCGACGGTGAGGTCGGCAACAAGAAGGTCTACGACCCCCGCTCGTACAGCCAGGTCGGCGAGGAGGGCATGGCCGCCCGCGTCGTGCAGGCCTGCGAGGAACTGCGCTCGACGGGTACCACCCAGGGCTGAGCGCGTCGCGGACACCGTGTGGCCGTTCGACCGGGCCAGCCCCGTGATCTGCTCCGTACCTTGGGATGAGCCGGGCGTTCACCTGCGTTGTGACGTAGGACGCCCGACACATCGCATCAACAACTGGAGTACCCATGAGCGCGACCAAGTCCCCCGCAACCCCGAACCTCACGGTCCGTTCAACCCTGGACGCCGGCGCGCAGCAGGCCGTCACCGCCCGCCTGCAGCCGCTGCTGGTGGACCTGATCGACCTGTCGCTGACCGGCAAGCAGCTGCACTGGAACATCGTCGGGTCACGTTTCAAGTCGATCCACGAGCACCTCGACGAACTCGTCATCCAGTACCGCATCTGGTCGGACGATGTCGCTGAGCGGCTGACGTCCGTCGGCGTCGCTCCCGACGGTCGCGTCCAGCGCGTCGCCGGCGACTCCCCGGAGGACCCGGCCCCGGAGGCATGGGCTCACCAGGATGAGGTCATCGCCGTCATGACCGACCGTGTCGAGGCGGTCGCCCGGCGCACCCGGGAGCGCCTCGACGGGCTCGGCGAACTCGACGTCGCCAGCGAGGATCTGCTCATCGAGATCCTGGACGGCCTCGAGATGCAGCTGTGGATGCTGTCGGCCCAGCAGGCCTGACCGACGTCCGCATCACTGCTCGGCCGCCGTGCATACGGCGGCCGAGTCGTTGTGTCTCACGCCTCGGTCAGCTGCTACCGGTCCGCCGTCGTTGTCGACGTCCCGCGCACGTCGTGCTCGCGCAGGTCGTAGACGACCTCGACGTCGCCGAGCTCATCGCTGATCTGTCGCGTGAG
>Ga0207421_10004232_pt1 | contig 16657 bp, 14 predicted proteins | sample SodLakKL_010_SED_4_FD_187542 | JGI IMG/M metagenome (GOLD analysis project Ga0207421, IMG submission 187542) | Alkaline sediment microbial communities from Lake Tanatar, Kulunda Steppe, Russia - 8KL_010_SED (SPAdes) (version 2) | ecosystem: Environmental > Aquatic > Non-marine Saline and... | reverse complement strand
GGTGGGTCGGGGACCGGTCGGTGTCCGCCTGGACCGCGACACAGCACCCAGCGCGGCCAGACGGTGTGTCGGCGTCCGGTCGCTGTGCGCCCGGACGCCGACACACCAGGGCGGCGCGACAAGAGCGAGACCGGCAGGGGGCCCGGCAGGGGGCGCGGCAGGGGGCCCGCAGGGCCCCCTGCAGAATGGAGAAGGGCCGCGGGCGCTGTCAGCGCCCGCGGCCCTTCCCGCCATCAATCCGAGGCCGCTACATGCGCTCGATCATCGCCTCGGCGAACTCGGAGGTGCGCACCTGCGTGGCCCCCTCCATCTGGCGCGCGAAGTCGTAGGTGACGACCTTGTCGGCGATGGCGCCCTCGAGGCCCTTGACGACCAGGTCGGCGGCCTCGTCCCAGCCCATGCGGCGCAGCATCGCCTCGCCGGACAGCACCACCGAGCCCGGGTTGACCTTGTCCTGGCCGGCGTACTTCGGCGCGGTGCCGTGGGTGGCCTCGAAGATCGACACGCCGGTCTCGTAGTTGATGTTGCCGCCAGGGGCGATGCCGATCCCGCCGACCTGGGCGGCGAGGGCGTCGGACAGGTAGTCGCCGTTGAGGTTCATCGTGGCGATCACGTCGTGGTTCTCCGGGCGCAGCAGCACGAACTGCAGCATCGCGTCGGCGATCATGTCCTGGACCAGGATCTTGTCGCCCGGGTCGCCGCCGCAGTCGTCCCAGCCGACGGCCACGTCGCTGAACTCCTCGCGGACCAGCTCGTAGCCCCACTGGCGGAAGGCGCCCTCGGTGTACTTCATGATGTTGCCCTTGTGGACCAGGGTCACCGACGAGCGGCCCTGCTCCACGGCGTAGTTGATCGCCGCGCGCACCAGGCGCTTGGTGCCGGTCTCGCTGATCGGCTTGATGCCCAGGCCCGAGTCGGGGCGGATGTCCCACCCGTAGGTGTCGCGGAAGAAGTCCAGGGCGCGCTTGGCGTCCTCGCTGCCGGCTTCGAGCTCCATGCCGGCGTAGACGTCCTCGGTGTTCTCCCGGAAGATGACCATGTCGACCTTCTCGGGCTCCTTGACGGGGCTGGGCACGCCCTCGAACCAGCGGACCGGACGCAGGCACACATACAGGTCCAGCAGCTGGCGCAGCGCCACGTTGAGGCTGCGGAACCCCTCGCCCACCGGGGTGGTCAGCGGCCCCTTGATGCCCACGAGGTGCTCGCGGAAGGCCTCGACCGTCGTGTCCGGGAGCCACTCGCCGGTCGCCTGGTGCGCCTTCTCGCCGGCCAGCACCTCCTTCCAGGCGATGCGGCGAGCGCCGCCGTAGGCCTTGTCCACCGCGGCGTCGAACACGCGCTGGGACGCTGCCCAGATGTCGGGGCCGGTCCCATCGCCCTCGATGAACGGGATGATCGGCTCGTCGGGGACCTTCAGGCCCTCGGGGGCCTTGGTGATGCGCTCGGGCATGGCCGGCTCCTTGTCGCCGCGGCTGTGGCCTCGGGTGCGGTGTCGCGCGGCAGCATACCGAGGACCCCCGGGGTGGCCGCCACTCGCCGACGCCGCTCGCTGACCCCACCCGGCCTGCCGCGGCAGCTCAGCGGTCGCGCAGCAGCTCGGCGAGCGCGTGCGTGCCGGGGTCGGCGAGCAGATCCTCGAGACTGACCGGCCGGTGGCCGTCCTCCTCGGGGCGTGCCAGCGGCAGCCGCCAGTTGGGGTACTCGTCGATGGTTCCCGGGAGGTTGGGCTGGCGCAGGTCGCCCACCGCGTCGGCGGGTGAGGCCGCCACTAGCTGTGCCGGCGTGCGCGCCAGGAAGGCATGCATGCCGCGGATCAGCTCGGCGTCATCGGCGGCATCGCCGATGCAGCCCTCCCGGTGCAGCAGCGCCACCATGCGGTCGCGGGCGCGGGCGGCCTCGGCGCGCAGCTGATCGACCGAGCGCTCCTCCCCCATCAGGTCCAGCTCTGCCTGCAGCCGGAGCTGCTCATCGCGCCACCAGCCCGCCGCGGTGGGCAGGTCGTGGGTGTTGACGCTGGCCAGCGCGAGCTCCGGGTAGTCGTGGGAGGCCACGCCCTCGCCGTCCTTCTCCCACTGGAAGTACAGCACGCGCGAGCCGAGCACGCCGCTGTCCCACAGGCGCTCGCGCACGCCGTCCTCGACGGTGCCGAGGTCCTCGCCGACGACCACTGCGCCGGCCCGCTCGACCTCCAGCGCCAGGACCGCCAGCATGTCCTCGGAGGGATAGCGCACATAGGTGCCCTGGTCCGGCGGCGCGCCCGGTGGGATCCAGTACAGCCGGAACAGCCCGAGCACGTGGTCGATGCGCACCCCGCCGGCGTGGGCGAGCACGCTGCGCAGCATGTCGCGGAACGGTCGGAACCCGGTGGCCAGCAGCCGATCGGGGCGCAGTGGGGGCTGGCGCCAGTCCTGCCCGCGCTGGTTGAACGCATCGGGTGGGGCACCCACGCTGACGCCGGTGGCCAGCTCGTCCTGCAGCGCCCACGCATCCGCGCCGCCCGGATCGACCCCGACGGCGAGGTCGTGGACGCAGCCAAGCTCCATGCCCGCTGCGATCGCGGCGTGCTGGGCCTGCCCGAGCTGCTCGTCGGTCAGCCACTGGAGCCACAGGTGCAGCTCCACCAGCGCGAGGTGCTCGTCACGGAAGGCGGCAACCGCGGGGCTGTCGGGATGCTGCAGCTCGGCCGGCCAGTCCTGCCAGGGCTCGCCGTAGGTCTCGGCCAGCGCGCAGAAGGTCGCGAAGTCCACCAGCCCGCGCCCCTGGGACTCCTTGAAGCCCTCCAGCGCCGCGGCCCGCTCGGCAGACAGCGGTGCTCGCGACAGCAGGTCGAGCGCCTCGCGCTTGCGGGCGAAGACCGCGTCGTAGTCGATGCGGTCGGCGGCGTTGAGCGCTCTGGCCTCCTCGGCGAGAGCGGTGATGCGCTCGCGGTCGGCGGTGGGGAGCGCGGCGAGCTCGGGCACCTCCTCGATGCGCAGGTACAGCGGGTTGAGGAACCGTCGGCTGGAGGGGAAGTAGGGCGAGGGCTCGATCGGCGTCACCGGGGTGACCCCGTGCAGCGGGTTGCAGACCACGAAGCCGGCGCCGAGCGCGCGCGCGGACTCCTCGGCCAGCACGCGCAGGTCCGCCGCATCGCCCATGCCCCAGCTCTCGGAGGACCGCAGCTGGTAGAGCTGGGTCATCCACCCCCACTGGCGGTGCTCGGGCAGCGGGCAGCGCACCGGCGCCACGATCAGCAGGCCCGAATCCTCGCGTGCCCCGCGGCGTCCGCGGATCTCGTGATAGCCCTGGGGCAGGTCCTCGGGCAGCGGCAGCGGCGCGTCCACGGCGAGCTCGCGCACGCCGCCGTCCTCCAGGTGCACCGTGGCCGCGTCGAGCTCGCCCACCGGCAGGGTCGCGGTGATCGCGCGCCCCGGGCGCAGCACGTGCGAGCGCGGCACCAGCCGCTGCGCCTCGCGCTCGCGTCGGGCCTCGAGCTCCTGGGCTGCGCGCGCCTCGTCAGCGGCATCGATCTCCATGGCGGCCAGGGCCGCGCGGACCGTGTCGGCGGCGACCTGCACGCGGTCGCCCTCGGCGGACCAGTAGGCGGTCGCAACGCCGTGCAGCTCGGCGAGCGCGGCGAGGTGCTCGGGAAGGTGGTCGGTCATGGCAGGCACGCCTCTCTGTGCGCGGGCGCGCCGCAGGATAGTGGGACAGCGTGCTGACGCTGCCGCGGGCCGGCGGCGTGGCCCGCGGCGGTGCCACCCGTTGGCCTAGGAGTCGTCAGGCGCGGTGTCGTCGCGCTCCTCGGGCGGCAGCGCGGCGGGCTCGACCGGGGTGTCCTCGCGATCGTCGTCGCGTTCATCGGCCACGCGCTCGGCCTCGGCGGCCCCGGCGGCGCCGCGCTTGGACCCGGCCTTGGACCCGGCCTTGCGCGCCTGGTCAGCGTCGAGCGCTGCGGCGAGCTCCGGGCCGATGTCGGGCACGAACGTCTGGTCGCCCATCGGCGGGCGCACGTAGGCCTTCTGCGCCGGGCGCGGCGGGAGCTCGAAGGGCTCGGGGGTGAGGTCCTCGTAGGGCACGGTCGACAGCAGGTGCGAGATGCAGTTGAGCCGAGCGCGGCGCTTGTCGTCGGCGTGGACCACGAACCAGGGGGCCTGCTTGATGTCGGTGTGGGCGAACATGTCGTCCTTGGCCTGGGAGAACTCCACCCACTTGGCGCGCGACTCGAGGTCCATCGGCGAGAGCTTCCACCGCTTGGTGGGATCGTCGACGCGGGCCTGGAAGCGACGCTCCTGCTCCTCGTCGCTGATCGAGAACCAGTACTTGACGAGGTGGATCCCCGAGCGCACCAGCATGCGCTCGAACTCGGGGCAGGAGCGGAAGAACTCGCGGTACTCGTCCTCGGTGCAGAAGCCCATGACGCGCTCGACGCCGGCGCGGTTGTACCAGGAGCGGTCGAACAGCACGACCTCACCGGCGGCCGGCAGATGGGGCACGTAGCGCTGGAAGTACCACTGCGACTTCTCGCGCTCGGTGGGGGTGCCCAGCGCGACGGTGCGCACGATCCGCGGGTTGGTCACTCCGCTGATGCGGGTGATCGTGCCGCCCTTGCCGGCCGCGTCGCGCCCCTCGAAGATCACCACCACGCGCAGGCCCTTGGCCTTGACCCACTCCTGGAGCTTGATGAGCTCCACCTGGAGCTCACGGAGCTTGCGCTCGTAGAGCCGCGAGCGGATCCAGCCCTTCTTGTTGGTGATCCGCGCCTCGGTCTCGGGATCGAGGGGCTGCTGCCCGGTGCTCATGCCCTGCCAGGTGCTCATGGGGCGACTCCTTCCGCCCCGGTGCGCAAGAGGGCGCGGCACGCCACGGCGCGCAGCGGCTCGCTGCGGTGCGGCCTGTGCGGCAGCGCGTGCGGCAGCGGGGCACCTGCTGACGGTGCCCGCGGGTCGCACGCCCGTCAAGGGGCAGGCGGCCCGGGCGCAGCGCAGTGCACCAGCCCCGGGCCCGCTGGCCCTCCCCCGGGCCTCACAGCGAGCAGCCGCCCGGCCTCACAGCGAGCAGCCGCCGGGCCTCACAGCGAGCAGCCGCCGGGCCTCACAGCGAGCAGCTGCTGGCACCCTTCCGGTCGTCGCCGACGGCGACGGTCAGGCGACGCAGCAGCCGCGGTCCCTTGGTGGCCACGCGCACCGGTTGCTGACGCTTGGCCATCGTCGGGGCGATGAGCAGCTCGATGTCCTCGTGGGCCACGCGGTGGTAGCCGCTGGTGTCCTTGCCCTGCAGGTAGGTGTCGATCGCGGCCTCGGATCGCCCGCCGCAGCCCTTGCCCTGGATGTAGTCCAGCGCTGCCGTGCCGCCCTTGCGCCGGATCAGGTCCAGGGCCTCGGAGGTGAGCTGGATCTGCATGGTGGTGCTCCTGACCGCTGACACCGCGCGATGCGTCTCCGCGCGACGCGCCTCCGCTCGACGCTGACCCTATCAACGCATCGTCGGCTGGCATGCATCCCGAGACGGCGCCGTCCGCCTCGATCAGCCGGATCCTGACCCTCGGTCAGCCAGCGCGACCGGACCCGCTGCAGCGCGTGCCGGCTGCGACGGGGCCCTGTCGGCGGGCCGAGGCCCCTCGACCCCAGCTCGTCGGAGGATCAGGTGCCGGCGAGCGCCTGCTCGAGGTCGGCGATCAGATCGGCGGGCTCCTCGAGGCCCACCGACAGGCGGATCAAGTCGCCGGGCACCGCGATCGGCGAGTCCGCGGTCGAGGCGTGGGTCATGGCCCCGGGGTGCTCGACGAGCGACTCGACGCCGCCGAGCGACTCCGCCAGGGTGAACACCCTGAAGCGCTCGCAGACGCGCTTGGCGACCGCTTCGTCGGTCAGGCGCAGCGACACCATGCCCCCGTAGTCGTGCATCTGCCGGGCGGCGATGTCATGGCCCGGATGCTGGGGATGGCCGGGCCACAGCACCTCGCGGACCGCCGGCAGCTGCTCGGCAGCCTCGGCCACGGCCCGCGCGCCGGCGCAGTGCGCGCGCATGCGCACCGGCAGGGTCTTGATGCCGCGCAGCACGAGGAACGCATCCCACGGGCCGGGCACGGCACCGACCGCGTTGGCGTGGAAGCGGTACGCCTCGGCGAGCGCGTCATCGTCGGTGACCACCGCACCGCCCACCACGTCGCTGTGACCGCCGAGGTACTTCGTCGTGGAGTGCACCACCACGTCGGCGCCGAGCGCGAGCGGTGCCTGCAGCGCCGGGGTGGCAAAGGTGTTGTCGACGACGGTGCGGATGCCCCGCTCGCGGGCGAGCGCAGCCAGCGCAGCGAGGTCGAACACGGTGAGCAGTGGGTTGGTGGGGCTCTCGACCCACAGCAGCCGCGTCTCGGGTCGCAGCGCTGCTGCGACGGCGTCGAGGTCGTCGAGCGGCACCGGGGTGAACGCGAGCCCCCAGCGCCGATGCACCCGGTCGAGCTGGCGGTACGTGCCGCCGTAGACGTCGTCGGCCATGACGACGTGGTCCCCGGGCGCGAGCTGGCGCAGCACCGCGTCGCACGCTGCGAGACCGGAGCTGAACGCGACGCCGTGGCCGGCGCTCTCCAGTGAGCCGAGCGCGACCTCCAGCGCGTCGCGGGTCGGGTTCCCGCCGCGCGCGTAGTCCCAGCCGGCGTGCTCGCCCACGGCCGACTGGGCGAAGGTCGACGTCTGGTACACCGGCGTCATGACCGCGCCGGTGGCCGGATCCGGGTCCTGGCCGGCGTGGATGGCGCGCGTGGCCAGCCCGGCGTCGGCCCAGCGGATCGGGTCGGGGCGGGGGGCGTCGCTCATCGCCGGCGCATCAGGAAGTCGAGGACGTCCGAGCGCGTCAGCACGCCGTGCACCACCGGCCCCTCGCAGACCAGGACCGCCGGCTGGTCACCGGTCAGCACCTGCATCGCCTGCTCGACGGTGTCGCGCACGTCCACATGCGGCATCGGCTCGTCCATGACCTCGGCGACGCTGCGATCGAGCGCCGACGGGTCGCGGTAGGCGCGATCGAGCAGCGAGCGCTCGCGGATCGCGCCCACGGACTGGTGGAGCTCGGCCGGGGTGCCGTGGCCGTTCCCGCCCGGCGCGCCGTGCTGCAGCACCGGCGCCTGGCTGACGCCGTGGGCGTGCAGCGAGCTGATCGCCTCCCGCACCACCTCGTCGGGCGTGACGGCCACGAGTGCTGGCAGGTCGGGGTGCTTGTCGGCCAGCAGCTCGTCAACGCGAGCGGCGGTGCCCGCCTTGTCGAGGAAGCCGTTGGCCACCATCCACTCGTCGTTGAACACCTTCGAGAGGTAGTTGCGCCCGGTATCGGGCAGGATCGCCACGATCGTGGCATCGGCGGGGAGCTCGGCGGCGACCTGGAGGGCGGCGTAGGCAGCGGTCCCACAGGAGCCACCCACGAGGATCCCCTCCTCCCGGGCGATCCGACGGGCGGTGAGGAAGCTGTCGCGGTCCGACACCCGCACCCACCGGTCAACCACGTCGACGTCGAAGGTGCCCGGCCAGAAGTCCTCACCGGCGCCCTCGACCAGGTAGGGGTGCACGTGGTCGCCGGAGAAGATCGAGCCCTCCGGATCGGCGCCGACGACTTGCACGTGTGGCAGTCGCTCCTTGAGGTAGCGACCCACTCCGGTCACCGTCCCGCCGGTGCCGACGCTGGCCACCAGGACGTCGATGCGCCCGTCGAGCTGGTCGTAGAGCTCGGGTCCGGTGACCTCGTAGTGGGCCTTCGGATTGGCGTGGTTGAAGTACTGGTTGGGCTGGAACGCACCCGGGGTCTCCGCGGTCAGCCGGTCGGCGGTGCGGTAGTAGCTGCGGGGATCCTCAGGGTCCACGGCGGTGGGGCAGACCACGACCTCGGCGCCGTAGGCGCGCAGCAGGTCGATCTTCTCCTGGCTCATCTTGTCGGGCATGACGAAGATGCAGCGGTAACCGCGCTGTGCGGCGACCATCGCCAGGCCGGCGCCGGTGTTGCCGCTGGTCGGCTCGACGATGGTGCCCCCGGGACGCAGCAGGCCCTCCTCCTCGGCGGCGACGACCATCGCCCGGGCGATGCGGTCCTTGACGCTGCCGCCGGGGTTGAGGTACTCGACCTTGCCGAGGATCGTCGGTGCGACCCCGGCGGAGAACCGCGACAGCCGCACCAACGGCGTGTGACCCACGAGCTCGACCAGCGAGTCGACCACGTGCATGACCCACCTCCGGGTCGCGGGGCGACGCCGTCGTCGCCCCAGGGCTTGGGAGGTGAGAGCCTATCGATGCGAGGTGCCGCGCCGTGAGGTTTGCACGGTACGTCGAAGCGGTGCCCGGACCATCCGCCGGGACGCCGGCCGCCGGCCCCTAGGCCGCGCGCGACGCTCTCGAGCGTGCGGGCTGGCGACGGCCGGACGGGCGACCCTCTGGGCCCGCGTGACCCGCGGCGGCGCCGAGCTGCTCGAGCGCCACCGGGTCGACGCGGCGATCCAGGCCGAGCTTGGCCTGCAGCGTGCCGACGTCGCGCCGGCGGTCGTTTGGCACCAGCGTGACGACCACGCCGTCTGCGCCGGCGCGTCCGGTGCGCCCGGAGCGGTGCACGTAGTCCTTGTCGGTGGCCGGCGGGTCGAAGTGGATCACCGCGCCCACGTCGTCGATGTGGATGCCCCGAGCGGCCACATCGGTGGCCACCAGGGCCGACACGCGCCCGCTGGCGAAGTCGTCGAGTGCGCGCTGGCGCTGGTTCTGCGACCGGTTGCCGTGGATCGGCGCGGCGGCCACGCCCCGGCGCCGCAGCTGCTTGCAGATGCGGTCGGCGCCGTGCTTGGTGCGCGAGAAGACGATGGCCGAGGACACCGCCGACACGATCGACCCGGTCACTGCCACCCGGTCGGTGGGCTCGGCGTGCCAGAAGAGGTGGCGGACCTCGCCTGGCGCCTCGGCGGGATCCTCCACCTCGTGGCGCACCGGGTCGCGCTGGTAGCGGCGCACGAGCACGTCCACATCACCGTCGAGCGTCGCCGAGAACAGCAGGGTCTGGCGGTCGGCGCGGGTGCGGTCCAGCAGGCGGCGCACCTCGGGCAGGAAGCCCATGTCGGCCATCCGGTCGGCCTCGTCGACCACGACCAGGTCGACGTCGTCGAGTGCCACGTCGCGGCGCTGGACCAGGTCGGCCAGCCGTCCGGGGCAGGCGATGGCGATGTCGACGCCACGCCGCAGCCGCTGCTGATCGCGGCCGATGGGGGTGCCGCCGTAGAAGCAGGCGACGCGCCGCCCCGCGGCGTCGGCCAGCGGCCGCAGCTCGTCAGCGACCTGCGCAGCGAGCTCGCGGGTGGGCACGAGGATCAGCGTGCGCGGCCGGTTCGGGGTGGCCTTCGGTGTGCGCGCCGCGATCGGGATGGCGAAGGCCAGCGTCTTGCCCGACCCGGTGGGCGCGCGCCCGCAGAGGTCGCGGCCGGCCAGCGCCGCGTCGAGCGTGGCGGTCTGGATGGGGAAGGGCTCGGTGCGGCCGTGGTGGGCCAGCACACGAGCGAGCTCGGCGGGCACGCCGAGATCGGCGAAGGATGACAAGGGGGCTCCAGTTGAGCCGTGGACGGCTCGGGTGGGTGCGCGCCGGCGGCCGACGCGCCGCGTCCGCGCGGCAGGGCGCGGATCGCGTGGCGGGAGGACAGGCCTCGCGCTGGCCGGGGCGGTGCCCGCGTGTGGCGAGTGACGCCAGGGGCTCGAGGGGCGCCAAGGCGCGTGCGTGTCCGAGCGGCATCGTGCCGCTGCGACGAGTCTAGCAGGGGCCGGCCAGCTGGCCGCGAGGCCGGTCAGCCGGCCGCGACGCGAGCGCGCGGCCCCTGCACGCCCTCGCTACCGGTCCGGCAGGCGCTTACACTCTGTCACAGCCTCGGCGAAGGGCCCTCCGTGTCTGATGACGTGCTGTTTCCCGGCAAGACCGACTCCGAGGTGACGCGCCGGCTGTCACGGCTGCGGTGGCAGAACGCCGGGATGGGCGTGCTCCACCTCGGCCAGGCGATCGCGATCTGGGTGCTCAACGAGACCGCGTTCACGCTGCCGGTGACCGCCACCTATCCGACGGGGCCGCCGGGCTCGCCGACGGCCCTGTGGGAGCCCGCCATCGGGTCGATCGACATCGGCCTGTGGATCTTCGTGTTCCTGGCGCTGAGCGCGCTGTTCCACTTCCTCATCGCCTCGCCGTGGTACTTCCCGCGGTATGCAGCCGACCTGCGGCGCGGCAAGAACTCGGCGCGCTGGGTGGAGTACTCGCTGTCGTCGTCGGTGATGCTGATCGTCATCGCGGCGATCACCGGGATCGTGGACATCGCGGCGTTCATCGCGATCTTCGGTGCCAACGCGGCGATGATCTTCTTCGGCGAGGTCCAGGAGCGCTACGAGCGGCCCGGCGGCTCGCTGCTGCCCTTCTGGCTCGGCACGCTCGTGGGGCTGGTGCCGTGGGTCGCCATCGGCTTCTACCTGTTCGGTGTTGGTGCCGAGGGGTACGACCTCGGGGAGGTTCCAGGCTTTGTCTGGGTGATCTTCTTCGCGCTGTTCGCGTTCTTCTTCTCCTTCGGGCTCAACCAGTGGCTGCAGTTCAAGCGGCTCGGCCCGTGGCGCGACTACCTCGTCGGCGAGACGACCTACGTGGTGCTGTCGCTGGTGGCCAAGTCGCTGCTGTCGTGGCTGCTGTTCGCCAACGTGCTCGCCGCTGGCGCGCTCGACTGACGCGGCCCCGTCGGCGGTCCGCGCCGCCCGCAAGCGGTCCGCGCCGCCCGCAAGCGGGCAGACACCGCTCGCTCACAGCTCGCGGTGGGGGCGGGCCTCGGCCACGAAGAGGGCGAGGTTGGCGAGCGCACGCGCGTCGGCCTCGTGCAGGAAGGGCACCTGGCGGTCGCCGTCGGCGAGGCTGACCGCGAGCGTCGCGAGCCCGTGGCGACGCTGGAACGGCGTGCGCCGCAGCGTGACCTGCTGGACCCGGTTCAGTCGGAAGGACTCCCAGCGCCGCCCGAGCAGGCCGCTGGCCACATGCGCCACGTCGCCGTCGGTGGTCCAGCCCCAGTGACGCCAGCGCCGGTGGACCGCCCATGCGACCGCCGCCACGGCCACGACCAGCAGCACGGCCAGCGTGATCAGCAGCGCAGTGGAGGCGTCGCCCCACACCGCCAGCGCACCGAGGCCGGCCGCGCCCACCGCGACGAGCACGCCGGCGAGCCGCGTCACCCAGAAGCGTAGGAAGGCGCCCTCGATGGCGGCGAGGGGAGGCCGACGGCCGTAGGCCGGGTCGAAGCGGGCGACGAGCGGCTGCACGGTCCCGGCGGTCAGCGCGGGCACCTCCGCGGTGCCATCGTTGCCCTCGCCCACGCCCTCCTCGGCGCTGCTCGCCTGATGCGCCAGCACGTGGCAGCGTCCGAGCAGGCGCCCGACGGCGGTCTCCACCACGGTGACCGCCTGCAGCTTGCTGGTGCGCAGCGTCCGCTCTCGGGACTCGAGCAGCCCGTGGCGCAGCCGGAAGCGGTCGTCGTCGCGCCACAGCGTGAAGCCGTGGAAGCGCACCAGCGCGATGAGCGCCGAGACGACCACGAGCACCACCGACAGGACCAGCAGCGCCGGGACGGCGAGCACCAGGGCCGCGACGCCCAGGGCGATGACCTGCTCGGTCACGGTCTCGGCCACGTCGACCAGGACGTCGGTCTCCTGCAGCAGCGGCTGGCCGGCGCTGAACAGCGCGCCGATCCCCGCGAGCAGCAGCGCGAACGCGCGGCCGTTGATCGCGCCGTGCAGCAGGATCTCCCCGGTGCTCGGCTGGTGCAGGACCGCCTGCGCTGGGGCGTGGTCGACAGCGGCCGCCGTCGCGGCGGACGGCCCGTCGTCGACCACGGTCGCCACCCGCTGGTGGGAGGCGATGGACTCGCGGACGCCCTCGGCGAGCTCCCGATCCACGGCCTGGATCGCCACCTCCTCCTCGGCGCCCCCGCTGCCCTCGACGATGAGCGCGACGCGGTCGAGCGGGCGGAAGTAGAAGGGCTGGCGCACGTCGACGTTGCGCACACGCTCCCAGCCGAGCTCGACCTCGCTGCGCTGGAGCACGCCCCGCTGCACCGTGATGGAGCGCTCGTCGATGCGGTACCGGAAGCGCCGCTGCCACGCCACCGCGTAGACGGCCAGGAGAGCGAGCAGCCCGAGCAGCCCGACGCCGACCTCTCGCAGCCCGATCGCCTCGACGTTCGCCACGAGCGCGACGATCGGCACGAGCCCGGGCAGCGCCTGCACGAGCGCCTGCGGGCGCAGCATCCCGAGGGCGGCTGGCAGCGCCGCCCAGGGCGACAGCGTCCGCCAGGCCGACTCAAGCGCCGTCATGGCCACCCGGCTCCTCGCCGACCCAGCGCAGCAGGTGCTCGCGGACCCGCTGGGCGCGCTCTGGCGTGAGCCCGTAGATGGTGAGGTCCGCGCTGCCGCTGGCGGCGCTGAAGACCTGTAGCCGACGTGTGCCGAAGCCCCGCTCGATCGGCCCGCTGGCGAGCTCCACGTGCTGGATGCGCACCAGCGGCAGCACGGTCGCGGTGCGCCACCACACCCCCGTGTGGGTCATGACGTCGTGCTCGCGCAGCGCCCAGCCAAAGCGGCGCGCGTACAGCCGCCCATAGACCGCAAGCGGCACCGCGACCAGCAGCAGCCCGGCCAGGGCCGCCACCGCGCCCCAGCGCAGATCGACGACGAGGCCCACGAAGGCACCGACCGCCAGGGTCGCGGCCAGCCCGAACGCGCCGTGGACGGTCACCGAGTAGCGGGGGTAGGCAGGGATGGCTGGCTCGAGCGCCACGCCCGCCACATCCGGCAGGGTCGCCACGTCGATCTGCGCGTTCTCGAAGCCCGCCCCACCGTCGGTCATGCGCTCCCCCGGGCGTGTTGGTGTCCGTGCGCCGAAGCATCCTAGGAGTCGCCGAGTCGCCGAGTCGCCGAGTCGCGTGTCACGGTGCGACTACGCTGGACGCGCCGGCCGGCGCAGTGCCGCTGGCACCCCGAAGCCCGGCACCGCCGATCGAGGAGCGACCCGCCATGCGCGTGCTGGTGATCGACGGTCAGCGCACCGCGCGCCTGGACCACGCTGACGAGGTCGTGCACGCACGCACCGCGGCCTCGGCGCTGGCCGCGCTCGAGGACGCCCGAACCGGCGATCGACCCTTCGACGAGGTCTGGTTCGACCACGACCTCGACGACGTCGACGACGCAGGCGCGGTGGTGCGCGCCCTCGAACGGTGGGCCTGGCAGGGCGAGACGCTGCCGCTGCGCACCGCCCTCGTCCACGCCCCCAACCCGGTGGGCGCTCGGCGCCTCCAGGACGGCCTGACAGCGCTGGTGCCAACCTACCCTGCCACGCCGCGCCAGCTCCGAGGCGTGGGCGGGCACCCGACCAACCCGGTGTGCGAGCGCCGCGACCCGCACGGCGCTGACCCGACCAGCGGGTAAGGGGCCTGGGCCAGGAGAGCCGGCTGCAAGGAGCTGGAAGTGGCTGGAGAGGTGCGCGTGGGAACCAGCGGCTGGCAGTACGACCACTGGCGCGGCACCGTCTACCCCGAGGACCTGCCCAAGCGCCGGTGGCTCGAGCACTACGCCACACGCCTGCCGACCGTCGAGATCAACGCGACCTTCTACCGGCTGGCACGTGCGAGCACGGTCACGCAGTGGGCGCAGACGGTGCCACCCGAGTTCGAGCTCGCCTTCAAGGGCAGCCGCTACCTCACTCACCAGCGCAAGCTGCGTGAGCCCGACGAGGCGCTGTCGCGCTTCTTCACACCGCTCGAGCCGGCCCGTGACCGGACCGCGGTGGTGCTGTGGCAGCTGCCGGGCGGCTGGCGGCGCGACACCGCCCGCCTCGACGCGTTCTTGGGGGCGCTGCCGCGCGACCTCCGCCATGCCGTGGAGCTGCGCGACGACGACTGGTTCTGCGACGAGACCTACGAGGTGCTGGACCGCCACGGCGTCGCGCTCGTGTGGCTGTCCTCGGCGCTGACGCGCGCGCACGAGCTGGTGCCCACAGGCGGGCACCGCTACGTCCGCTTCCACGGCTTGGACCCCGACCAGCCCTACGTCCACGACTACACGCGCGAGGAGCTCGCGCCGTGGGCCGAGCTGCTGTCCGAGGTCGCCGCCCAGGGCATCCCGTCCTGGGTGTTCTTCAACAACGATCACGCGGGGCACGCCGTCCACAACGCCGAGACGCTCATCGACCTGCTCGGCGCGGCCGCGCGGCCCTGGCCACCGGGGCCCTGACCTGCGGGTCGGCCTGCCAGCGCGCACGGCCGAGGGCGGGCGGCGATGCTGGGCGCATGTGGATCGTGGTGCGCGTGGCCTCGATCGCGGTGCTCGCCGCGGTGGCGCTGCTGCTGCTCGGGCACGGCGATGGGGTGATCGCCGGGGCGGATCGGGTGCTGGGCCTGCTCGACCTCGGCGCTGGGGCTGGCACCGGCGGCGCGCCGTCCCAGGGGGCGGTCCTGGTTGGTGCGCTCGCCGGTGCACTCGCCGCGCTGGTCCCACCGCTGGAGCGGGCCGTGGGCCAGGTGGTGACGCTGCTGCACGAGCTCGGTCACACGCTGGTCGCCGCGGCGCTGGGCGCTCGACCCGCGGGGATCGTGCTGCGCCACGACGCCTCGGGGCACGCCACCGCCCGCTGGCGCGGCGATCGTGGACCGCTGCGCCGCGTAGCGCTTGCCACGGTGGCCTTCGTGGGCCTGCCGGCGCCAGCGGTCGCTGCGGCGGGCGGCAGCGAGCTGCTCGTGCTGGCAGGCCCCGAGCCGGTGCTGTGGAGCGCGGCGCTCGCCGGAGCGGTCGTGGCGCTGCTCGCCCGCAGCCCGTGGTCGCTGCTGGTGGCCGTCGCCCTCGCGGGACTCGCGCTGCTCGCGCTCGGCGAGGCGGCGCGACCGTGGACCGGCGGCGCCGCGGTGGGACTGCTGGTGGCGGTAGCCCTGGGCAGCGCCCTCGATGCGCTGCCACGCGCGCTGGGCCGCATCCGCGAGGGCGACGACGCGCGGGTGGTCGCCCAGCTGCTGCTGATCCCCGCACGCCTGGTGCGCCTGCTGCAGGTGGTGATCGTGCTGGCCGCGTCGGGGTGGGTGCTGTGGCAGCTGCTCGCGCCCTTGTGGGCGGCAGCCGCCGGTGTGCTCGCCAGCGCCGTCGGCGCATGAGGTGGGTAGGTCACTCCGTCGTGAGCACCTCTCCCAGCAGGAGGCAGCCAACGCGCTGCGACGCCGGTCGGAACCGCGGTTCGCTGACCGGCTGGCCAGCCAGCAGGATCGGGTGGTCGTGACCGCGGTTGTCCTCGCGCTGACAGCACCAGCACGGCGCCGCGGAGGCGCACGTGACCTCGCAGTGGTAGCACCAGATGCCCATGGGCGGCTCGCTCACGCCGACGCCGGGAAGCCCTGGCTACCCTACCCTAACCAGCAACGGTTTTCATGATCATGAAGTGCTGGCGGTGGGGCGAGCAGCTCGGCGGGGATGCGCAGGATCCGCCTCGGTCGTGGCCCACAACGGCGGCGGGCTACGGGTCGTCGCGCGGGGTCGTGGCGGGCCCTCGCCGGGGGCGGTCAGGTCCGCTGTGGCCTGGGTCGCGCGTTGCGGGCCCGTGCTCGCCGACCACGCAGTCTCGACCGGCCACCTTCGCCTCGTAGAGATGACGATCGGCGCGCTTCAGCAGGGCGTCGCGCTCCTCGTCGGGGCCGAGGGTGGCCACCCCGACGCTCACGGTGATGGCGCCCAGGCCCTCGAAGGGCTTGTCACCCAGGGCGCCGCGACAGAGCTCCGCTACGGCCAGCGCGTCCTGGTGGTCACAGTCGGGCAGCATCACGAGCAGCTCCTCGCCGCCCCAGCGGCCCATCAGGTCACCGCCGCGGGTCACTGCCTCCAGGCGGGCGACCGCCTCGGTGAGCACCCGGTCGCCGGCGTCGTGACCGAAGGTGTCGTTGATGCGCTTGAAGTGATCCAGATCGCACCAGGCGACCGAGAGGGGACGGCCGCTCGCGTGCGCGGTCTCGACGGCGTCCGACAGCGCTGCGGTCAGCCGCCGGCGGTTGGCCACGCCGGTGAGCTGATCGGTGTTCGCGTCGCGCTCGCGCACCAGGGCGTGGTGGTGCGCGGCGATCAGCGCCTCGTAGCGCCCCCCGAGGGCGAACAGCAGCGCGATGATCGCGCCATGGAGCCCGAGGTAGTTGATGATCGCGCCGTGCGACACCGGCGCTGCCTCGAGACCCAGTGCGCGGGTGATCAGCGCGCCGCCAGCCAGCGCCGCCAGCAGCGTGTAGACCGCGAGGTTGAGCTTCAGCCCCGAGGACTTGCCGAGCACGAGCACTGCCAGCGGGAACAGCACCGCCAGCCAGGGCAACGTGGCGTCTCCCGGCGCGGGGTCCAGGCCCCATCGCACCACGAGCATCACGCTGGCTGCGGTGACCAGGGCCAGCAGGGATCGCTCGAGGGTGCGCAGCGAGAGCCTCCGTGCCAGCAGTCCTGCTGCGAGCGCGAGCGTCGTCACCGCCAGGACTCCGCGCAGGACGGTCAGCTCGGGCGTCTGGACCTCGCCGTACACGATCAGCAGGGCCGAGGCCGAGCCCCCTGCCACCAGGGCGATCGCGTAGGCGACGTGGCGTCGCCGCACGTCGGACTCCACGTTCTGTGCGGGGTCCCACCCGTCC
>Ga0207421_10004230_pt1 | contig 16665 bp, 13 predicted proteins | sample SodLakKL_010_SED_4_FD_187542 | JGI IMG/M metagenome (GOLD analysis project Ga0207421, IMG submission 187542) | Alkaline sediment microbial communities from Lake Tanatar, Kulunda Steppe, Russia - 8KL_010_SED (SPAdes) (version 2) | ecosystem: Environmental > Aquatic > Non-marine Saline and... | reverse complement strand
ACGATTCCAACCTCAGTTTTTCTTCAGCGGTCATTTTTGTGGTATCTATATTGTCTAAAAGTGTTCTTGCTTTTTTGGTTTGTCTATTCCCCCTTTTTTCATGGTTTTTGGCTTCGCCAACCTGCCCCCAGGGATCGGCAATTTTATATCCATATTTCCAGATATTGGAAAGCATTTTTTTGTGATGCTGTTTGAGTTCTTTATTCACCTTATCTTTAGAAACTTGTATGGTTTTTTTATCAAATCCAACCATATTTTCTAATTGTTCATAGGTAAATTCAGTTTCGTAATCATAATCTTTCAACGCATCGTAAATGTATTTCCATTTTGGGTTTTTTCCGTCCTTCGGCTCAAACGAAATTACCTTTGATGATTGTTGCATAATTTTTCCCCCCTTTTAATTGATTTTAAAAAATAAACAATTCAACTCCATTCATTTCATCTCAGCGCACATCATTTCATTTCAGGCCAGTTCACATCATTTCGCTTCAAATATTCCGAACACATAAATCTTTATTTTATGTATCCGAGCCAACCAACAAACCAATTGCATAATTAGCTTGCTGGCTGACAATAAAAGCAAATCATTTCAGAGAAATATATTTGTTATACTTTTTGCTTTAGCAGGTTATGGTATGGCTGTTTTTGTTTGGGAAATTGCATATATTGATGCTATGCCTTTAATAGTTATTGCTGCTATGCTCATAGAGCCTATAATGTCTTTGTTTAATACTGAAGGTAAGCGAGTAGGTGATTTAGTAGCGAAAACTCAAGTAGTTGAAGTAAAGCATTATAATGAAAATTTTCCACAAAGCGATATCGATACTGAAAGCACAGTGCCTTTGCCGACTGAAAAAATACATGTTAGTAATGCGATCGTGTGGATTCTAGCATTTGCACCTTTAATAGGTTTGTTTATTGAATATGCAATTGCTGTTGTTTTTTATATTAATATTGAGTATCTATGGTTTATTACACTAGGTTTAAATATTGTTTTAACTGCTAAAGACTCAAATGACTTGAAAAAGAATGGCTATGATCCAGATAAGTGGGGAAGCATTATTCTAATACCAGTTTATCTTTTTAAGCGAGCATCTTATTTTAAACATAATTATGCATACGCAATTTTTTGGTGTATTTCTTTCGTGGCATTATTATTGATTGCATAACCAATTTTCCTAATATGCCACTATTCTAGTACAAAGGATAAAGGCTCGGTAACATGCTGGCAAAAACGCAGGTAATAGAGGTTAAACAATACCGGGATTTTTAACAAGGAGATCATTTATATGGATCAATCATACCTGGGCAAAACCTGCCCTTACTGCCAGTTTCCTATTAAGCAGGAATCGGAAGTGGTACAATGCCGGGCTTGCCAGGTCCCCCACCACCGCGAGTGCTGGGAAGAAAATGGTGGATGCACCACCTTTGGGTGTAATAGTAACTCCTATCAAGCAGTTGCTGAAAACAACCTGGATATATCTTTAGATGAGCCAGCAGATAGACAACATGTTGGAAGTGGGAATAGCAGTAGAACGATTAAATTACTCACTACAGCACTTGTTATAGCCCTTTTTGTTATAATATGGCTCGTTCTTGAACCGGTGGCAGAGACTGAGATCCCAGTAGCAGATTCGTCATTGAATGATGAGCCGGTAGAAGAAGAATCATTCAGTGAAGCTGATCCGTTTGAAGAGTTTTATGATAACAATGAAATTGATGACCCATTTGTTGATCGAGAAAGTCCAGATAATAACAATGACGAAGAAATGCAAGGTTTAGAAGTTGTTTCTGATGGAGATTATTTGTTGGCCCTGGTAATCAAGGAAACGACCCTGAAGCCCGGTTACCAGCCGGCAGACCTCGAAGCCGTGCCTTCTTATATGAATCCGTCCTACCAGATGTATTTGCGTGCAGAAGCGCTTGAACACCTGGAAAATCTCTGGAATGCGGCAAAAGAAGAAGGGGTTACTTTAAGCATAAGGTCTGCCTACCGGAGTTACGAAACCCAGAAGCAGCTTTTCAAAGACTATGCCAGCCGGCACGGGGAAGAAGAAGCCAGCCGGTTTAGTGCCCGGCCGGGCCAGTCCGAGCATCAGCTCGGGACAGCCGTTGATTTCGGCGGGACCGAGGCGGATTTTACAGCCCGCTTTGGAGAGACCGAACAGGGACGCTGGCTGGCTAATAACGCCCCAAAATATGGTTTTGTTAAAAGCTACCCACAGGGCAAAGAACATATTACAGGCTATATTCACAAGCCTTGGCATTACCGTTACATAGGAATTGATAAGGCGATGGAGTGGGAAGAATCAGGATTGACTTTAAAGGAATACCTAAAAAAACGACCACAGGAATTCGAATAAACTCGAAAAATTGTAAGTAGGACAAGAATTAAGTATCTATCATCTAAAATGAGGTTTTAATTTGAGGCAAAGACATATCGGCAAAACCTGTCCATACTGCCAGTTTCCGATTAAGCAGGAATCGGAAGTGGTGCAATGCCGGGCTTGCCAGGTCCCCCACCACCGCGAGTGCTGGGAAGAAAATGGTGGATGCACCATCTTTGGTTGCCAAGAAACTAGTTTTAGCACACCTGCTGGAAGAATTGAAATTTCAGCAAGTAGTGGACCGGAAAATGAACGGGCAGCATCTCGTAATGGTGGAATAAACAAGCTTCTTGCTGCAGCTCTGGTTATGGCATTGCTGATGATAGGATTGCTTGGCTATAACTTACTTCAGGATGATGATAGCGAAGCAACTGACCCTTCTGAAAGAGCAGAACCAGCAGATTCTGAAGGAGAAGCAGATTTAGCTCAGCGCTTAGAAGAAAACTACGATTCTGAAACAATCGATATTATTAATGAGGCAGATTATATGATTGATTATAAGCATGGGACGATTCCTTTGTATGAAGTCGAAATCGGCGCCAGAGTGGTCGATCCAACCTGGGAATGGGAATTTCGAACCGGACCGAAATATTCAAGAGAAGAAGGTGATGAAATAAAGCCGGTTATCTGGATTGTGGTGGCTGAAAATCATTACACCGGACTTGGGCCGCATGTAACCCTGTTTTCCGAAGAGCTGATTGGGCGGTTTACTTTTGACAACAGTACTGACCGGGTTGGTGCAATGGGCTATAATCACTGGGGTGAAAGTGGTATGAGCAATGCCACTCACGGACTGCGCCCCTGGCTGAATTCCACCGACCTCCATTCCGGCGAAGGCTTCTACCGGGCTTTTTCGGAAAGCTTCAAGCGGGCCGTGCTTACCACCACCTTGCCTAACAAGGAATGGCAAAAAGGTAGTGCCTACAGTACCAGCGACCATGTTTTTGTACCTTCTACCACGGAGTTAAACGATCAGGACCATAACTTGACCTACCCCATCGGTGAGGTTTATGCCTATTATATAGGGGCGGGTGGTGAGCAAAGGGTGTCTAGGATTGCCGGAGATGCCTGGGACTATTGGACGCGTTCTCCCGACTCCTCAAATAGCGACATCTTGAATAAAGTCAGTTCCGCTGGCTGTATCACAAATTCGCTACCACGACGACACTACGGTGTCCGCCCCGCTTTGAATCTAAAATCTGAAATATTGGTATCTGTAATCAATCATTAAGTTTTAATATCTTCCGGGCAAGGGGCTTTGTTTATATCATGGCAAAAGGAAGGTGAAAATTATCGATAGACCTTATATTGGCAAAACCTGCCCATACTGTCAGTTTCCGATTAAGCAGCATTCGGGAACCATTGTATGCAGAGAATGCCACATGCCTCATCACAAAGAATGCTGGGAGGAAAATGGGGGTTGTACTACTCTTGGTTGCCGGGGTTCAGAGGAGAAAGTGACATCATCAGAATCGCCGAATAAACAACTTGAAGTTGACCTGGAAGATCCAGCTAATGGTAAGGCCAGACATCCGATCAGCGAAAGAACCGGTAGATTTCTGATTGGTCTGGGCACCTGCATGATGGTTCTACTTGTTGTTATTACGTTTGTATTGGTTAGGATAGCTTACTTTGATGGAAACGGTTATGGTCAATCAGAGGCTTATGATTCGGCCTTGATTGACAAACTTGATGCTGATTACTATATCGACTACGAAAACGGCACTATACCCATCGGCGACTTGCCAATCGGGGCAAGAGTGGTTGACCCTTCCTGGGATTGGGAGTTTCGCACCGGGCAGAACTACAGCGGAAAAGGAGAAGTTAAGCCAGTTACCTGGATCGTAGTGGCTAAAAATCACTACAGTGAATTATCACCCCATGTTACTCTACTTTCAGAAGATCTGATAGGTTGGCTTTCTTTTGATAATAGTACCAACCGGAGCCATAAACATGCTAAATTTGGTTATAATCACTGGGGTGACAGCGGTACAGCCAACGCCAAGTTTGGTCTGCGACCATGGCTTAACTCTTCCGGTATACATTCAAATGAAGGGTTTTATTCTACATTTTCAGACAGTTTTAAGCAAACTATTCTTACCACCATTGTGCCAAATTATAAATTTGAAACCTGGGAAACGGGCAGTTTTTATAGTACTGAAGATAAGGTTTTTATTCCTTCAGTTACAGAACTTGGGGCAAAGGCTGATCGTTCGACTCATAAGATTGGAGAAGCATATCTCTATTTTAAAAGGGAAGATAATATTGACCGGGTAGCAACTATTCGTGGAGAAAGCTGGCCATACTGGACACGCTCGCCTGTCAAAGGTCCCTGGCCAGACGAAGTAGCATATATTAATGTACGTTATGTTAGTGATAAGGGTGATATTTCCGCTTTTACTATGTCAGCCTTATTTGTCGACGGCAATGACCGCCCTGTTGGTGTGCGCCCTGCTTTGAATCTGAAATCTGATATTTTGGTATCTGTAATCAATCATTAAGTTTTAATATCTTCCGGGCAAGGGGCTTTGTTTACATCATGGCAAAAGGAAGGTGAAAATTATCGATAGACCTTATATTGGGAAAACCTGCCCATATTGTCAGTTCCCAATCAAGCAGGATTCGGAAGCGGTACAATGTCGGGCTTGCCAGGTGCCCCACCACCGGGAATGCTGGGAAGAAAATGGGGGTTGTACAACCTTTGGCTGCCAAGAAACTAGTTTTAGCACACCTGCTGGAAGAATTGAAATTTCAGAAAGTAGTGGACCGGAAAATGAACGGGCAACATCTCTTAATGGTGGAATAAATAAGTTTCTTGCTGCAGCCCTGGTTATGGCATTGCTGGTGATTGGATTGCTCAGCTATAACTTACTCCAGGGTGATGATAGTGAAGCAATTGACCCTTCCGAAAGTGCAGAAACAGCAGATTCTGAAGGAGAAACAGACTTAGTTCAACGTATAGAAGAAAACTACGATTCTGAAATAATCGATGTTATTAATGAAGCAGATTATATGATTGATTATGAACACGGAAAGATACCTCTGTCTGAAGTCGAAATCGGCGCCAAGGTAGTCGATCCAACCTGGGAATGGGAATTTCGCACCGGTGATGATTATACCCTTCAAACTGGCGATGAAACGAAACCGGTGACCTGGATCGTGGTGGCTAAAGATCACTATAACGGAATAGAGCCGAGCGTTACTTTGCTTTCCAAAAAGCTTGTTGGCAAACACGTTTATGATAACAGTACTCACAAAACTGACTATGGTGACTATGGCTTTAATCATTGGGGGAAAAGTGGCACTCATGAAAGCGCAAATCGGGGTCTACGCCCCTGGCTTAATTCAAGGGGAATACATAAAGATGAAGGGTTTCACCATGCTTTTTCTGCAGATTTCAAAAGTGCTGTGATTGAAACTCCTGTTCCTAACCGTGAATGGGAAAAAGGTAATTCGTACATTACTAAAGACAGGGTTTTTATACCTTCCATAACTGAACTAGGAGTTGCCAGTCATAGCCATTCAAAAACTGCTGGTGTAAGTGAAAATTTGAATGAGATAGTAGATGTTTATTATCACATTGATTATACCACATATGAAATTGGTGCTGCCTATCCCTATTTCTCCATAACTGGCAATGAAAAAGGTATCGGAATGTTAAATAAGAAAAGTTACTGGTATTGGACTCGTTCTCCAGACTCGGGTAATGAATATGCCTTACACAGTGTTGGCCCCGATGGTTATTTTTATGGTGGCTTGGATTTACCGCATTACGGTGGCTACACTCCCTTTAAGCCTTATTATAGTTATATAGGTGTCCGACCCGTGTTGAATTTACAATCAGATACTCTGGTAAGTGAAATTCCGTAGTGATGGAATAAATATAGAGTACGATATAAACGCTTGATTCATTAAGGAGAAGTGTGACTATAAGTGAATGGTGAATGTAAAAAGGCTTGTACAGTGTCAGGTTTCATAGGGCTTAATATTTATGAAGGGATTTAAGAATATGGGATTAAGATTATTGCTTATTGTGTTTGCCTTATTGTTGGTTACCTTTCACTTCTTTGTCTTTGGTTGTGAGGAAGAAGAAAGTACTATTACTGATAATAATGCAGGTTCAGAGGAAGAAGCAGAAACAGAAGCTACGCCAGAACCGGAGATGAAAACAGAAGATGAAATACAAAAACCGGAAGTAGAGCCAGAACCGGAATTTAAAGATGCTTTGACAGATGAAGTTAATCGAGAGGGGGATTCGAAGCAGCGTGGCAACACAGCTGGCAACATAGCAAACTTGGGACTTGCTGCCAAGCAAGGGGACTGGCTATATTACAGTAATGGGAGTCAAGGTTACAATATTTACAGAGTTAATGTCGACGGTAATGGCCGTGAACAAGTAAGTGAGGATAGTTCTTTTTAGATAAATGTAGTTGATGATTGGATTTATTACACAAATGTCAACCTCGGTAGTGTTGATGAACAAGGTAAGATTTACAAAATTAGAACTGATGGCAGTGATCGTGAAAAATTAACTGATGATCGCGCAGGCTATTTAAATGTAATTGACGATTGGATTTATTATTCCAATCAAGATGACAGTTACAAGATCTATAGAATTCGCACCGATGGAAGCGGTCGTGAGAGGTTAAATGATGAAGCTTCATTTGATTTAAACGTTGTTGATGGCTGGGTGTATTACACCCGCATTCATGGTTTTTTTGAAAGAGATGGTATTTACAAGGTGCGAATTGACGGTAGTGGTCGTGAAAATATTACTAAGGATAAAGCAATGTTTTTAAACGTAGCAGGGAGCTGGATATATTATCAGAACCAGGATGATGGTTCAAGCATATACAGGATTAATATTGATGGCAGCGGTAAAGAGAAACTAAATGATGAAATATCATTATATTTAAACGTAGTTGGAGACTGGATTTACTACATAAAAGATGGGAGCATTTATAGGATTCGTGTTGATGGTAGCGATCAACATATAGTAAGTGATAAAGGAGGGTCTGAGTTAAATGTAGTTGGTGATTGGATTTTTTACAGAACTGAGCACGATGAAATATATTTTAAATATGACATGTTTAAGATTCGCACCGATGGTAGTGAGCATCAACTGTTGGAATAAAGCGAAATGTGGATAAGATAGTATGCAGAGAATGAGGAGTTGCCAATTAGAAAGAAGAATAATGATAACGGGCATTAGTAGATGATTGATATAGCAAATAGATTAATAAAGGCCAATAAGGTATTGCTTGTTAATCTTGATCATGAGGTGATAATAATCGACAGATCATACGTAGGCAAAACCTGTCCTTACTGCCAATATCCGATCAAGCAAGATTCAGAAGTTTGTCAGTGCCTCTCATGTAAAGTGCCCCATCACCGGGAATGCTGGCAACACAACAATGGATGCACTACTTACGGATGCAATGGAGAAAGAGGAACCGAACAGGATGATAGTGAGCTGGAGATAAGCCTAAGAACCACTGAAGCACATAGACCTGAGCCTGGAAGGAGTAATAAGGTAATAAAAGTATTATCATTTTTAGTTATGGTAGGCTTGGTGATTTTAGGATGGAGCTTAATTCAGGATGGATTAACTGAAGAAGCTTTTGATGGTACGCAGAAAGACGCTTCAGACAATATGACTTACAATGTATCAGGCAATACGGTTGGCAATATCGTAAACGGTGGAATGGTCGCCCAGCAGGGAGACTGGATATATTATAGCAACCTGCAAGAAAATGGGCACCTTTACAAAAAGAGTAGTGATGGTACTAATAAAGCAAAGCTAAACTCGGATAACTCCTGGTTTATTAATGTAGTGGGTGACTGGGTTTATTATAGTAATAGGAGTGATGGTGGTAAAATTTATAGAATTGATCTTGATGGTAACAACAGGGTGAAAATAAATAATGCTGAATCATGGTCGGTAAATGTTGTTGATGAATGGATCTATTTTCGTAATTATGACAGCGGTAAAAGGCTTTACAAGATCAGGACCGATGGTAGTGAACAAGTCAGGATTAATGATCATGAGTCGTGGTCGTTAAATGTAGTTGGGGAGTGGTTATACTACCGTAATGGCAGTGATAATAGCCTGGACAAAATTCGAAATGATGGCAGCGAGCATACCCGGATTATCAATGATGAGCCCTGGGCTATTAATGTATCAGGTGACTGGGTATATTACAGCAACTATAATGACAACAGGAGAATTTACAGGGTAAGAACTGATGGTAGTTCCCGTGAAAAGATTAATAATGACCGCTCAGTTTATATAAATGTATCAGGGGATTGGATCTATTACCGAAACATAGATGATGGCGGTAGTGTTTACAGGATTAAACTAGACGGTAGTGGGCGAAGCAAAGTTAATTCCAGTGATTCAAAGTATATAAGTGTTCTTGGCGACTGGGTTTATTACCAGAATGATGACGCCGGAGGGCAGCTTTACAAAACATCATCTGATGGTAGCGTAACCAAACGTATTGATTAATAAAATAATTGCAACTTGTATATGCCTGCATTGTAGTAGACATGATCTTATTAAAGCAGGTGGCAGACCATGTTTGGTGGTTTAATGTTAAAAGGGGGGGTATATTTAATGCCTGGTAAAGACAACAAAAAAAATGAATCGATACATAAACAAGATTCACATAAAGGTGGAGCTCGAAAAGCAAGTATTTATAAAGGCGGTAATAATTCCAAGCGGAACAAATATATAATTGTTACCCTTGTCGTAATTCTGGCGGTAGTGTGGGGTGGGGTGATGTATGCCCTGAGTCCAAATTTTATGGCCAGTGGAGATGAAACGTCCAAAGAAGCTCAAATGGCAAAAGAAAATGAAGAAATGAGAGATAGAATTGATAACCTCCAGGCAAGGAACAGGGAATTGAAAGAAGAGATTACGTTGCTGGAAGAAAAACTGAGTCTTGCCAACCAGCCTGATGAAGAGGAAATTTTTATATTTAAAGACCTGGTAAAGGTTAGAGATATAGATTCCACAATACTTGTCGATCTTCGTTATGCAGGTGAAAACAATTTTACTGAACAGCAATTGTATCCATTTGAGCTTTGTTTGCTTCGAAAAAGTACTGCTGAAAAACTGGCTGCTGTACAAGCAGAAGTCAAGGAGGATGGCTACCGATTAAAAGTCTGGGATGCCTACCGTCCTTTAGGAGTTCAAGAAAAGTTATGGGAAGTAGTTTCTGATCCTATCTATGTTGCTGATCCTGCTGTGGGTTCGAACCATAACCGGGGTGCTGCTGTGGATGTCACCCTGGTAGACGAAAAAGGCGAAAAACTAATAATGCCTACCGGTTTTGATGACTTCTCTGAACAGGCTTCAAGAAATTATCCTAATATGCCGGAAGAGGCTGAAAAAAACATGAATTATTTAACTGATGTTATGGTGAGAAATGGCTTCACCCCGATTCAGAGTGAATGGTGGCATTATAATGATGAAGATATTCAGGAATATGATTTGTTAGATGTTTCTTTTGAAGAGTTTGTAGAAGAGTATTTTTCCAGGTAACGGTAATTATTTTAAGGGTTGGATAATAATTAGGTGGTGAAGCGGATGGATGAATCCAAGAAAAATGAAAGAATAGATATCAACCTTGAAGATCTTGATAAAAACGATTTAGATCGAGAAAAAAATATTAAAAAAGACAGAATTGAAATAGAGAGCCTCCCAGAGAAAGGCGCATCAGGTAATGCTCAAGATGAAAATGTTTTGAACCTGGACAGCGAAGAATTGCCACAGGGCAATGAAGAAATAACTTTAAAATCAGGAAACTGGCCTGTATCTGGGAAATCAATAAATTCTGAGTCTGCTTCTCAGAATAACCAAGATAATGGTAACAGGGATAGTCAAACTGGAGCTGGCAGGGTTAGTCCATCCCGGGACTCTTTGAGTTATGGAGAATCTACTTGGGGCAGAAGGAAAAAGAAGCGAGGCGGGTTGCTTGCAGGCATCATTATTGCGCTTGTGCTTTTAGTTTTAGTTGGGGGAGCCGGGTTTTTCTTCTTTGGCGACTTTCCTGCTGAGCAAAAGCAGGCGACAGATCGGGCAAGTATTGGGTTCTCCACAGCTGAAGGGGTCAAATATGATTCGCCGGCGGGAATTCATATTGAGGTGGAACCAATAGCTCAGGATTTGGAAGCAGAACTTATTATAGAGGCAGCATTGTTTGAAGAGCCGGAAGAAGAAGGTATTCTGGAAATATACGGGACTTATGATATTGAAATAAAGTCTGAGGATGATTTGCCTGAACACCCTTTGGTTAAAATAAACTTCTTAGTTCCCTCTTCGATTGATGCTAAAGAAGCATTGATTTTATATGACAGCATTGATGGGCTGGGTTTGCCAGGAGGAACCGTAGCAGTGGATGATCAAGAAATAGAATTGGAAGTAGAGGAATTGAGCCGTTTTATTTTGGTCATGCCTTGTAATTTGGGTGAGGTCATCCCTTTGATCCGCGAACAGGAGGAAACTTCAATAACTGTTGATGGCCATGCTGAAGTGGTGGTAAAACTGGAAGCGGTAGAAGGGAAGCTATTTGGTTTTGGCAGCAGCCCCTGGTATTCTCTAAAAGCTTCATCAGGAGTTAATCAGGTTTCTGTAGAAGCTCCAGGAGATTGGCACTTTAGCCGTTTGACTGATCGTCATGGATACCTTGCGCCTAATGAAAGTAAAGATTTGGTTTACACATTTTATGGGGTTGGCGGTGAAAGCTCACTTTGGTTATCAGCTTCCGGCTGGGATGCAATTGTCATGACATGGATAGATGCCTTGCACCGCCTGGCAACAGGCGAGCCTTTACCCTGGCCGATTGGTCCTGATCTATTAGAGCAAAGCGATGAGTTGGCAGCGTTGATGGCGCTTTATGAGTATTTTCAAGCAGAGTCTAATAGTATGGAAGAAGAGCAATGGCATGAAGCGAACGCTATGAGTAGTGCATATAACATCAGTCGCTACTTTTGGGAAGAAACCCAAAAATGGGCTGCTGCTCAAGGTGAAAACTTTTTGCGGGAATTGCTTGGTGGTGTGTGGTGGCGTTTTACCCGGACTGCTGATCTATTTGTTGCTCAAGTTATTTATGCTATTGCCGGGGAAACAGAGTATGCAAAAAGCTTTTATGTACGCACAACTCCTCAACTTCAAATTAAGCCTGATCAGGCTAATATTGAAGCCGGAGAGAGTATTCAGTTTGAAGCAGTATCAGAAACTTTGGATGGAGATCAACTCAGTTTGCCCGATCTTGATTGGAGTGTTTCAGGAGGCGGAAACATAAATACCGAAGGTTTATATCAAAGCGATAGCGAAGCTTCAGGTGAATATGAGGTTTTAGTAAGAACTAACATAATGGAAAGTGGTGGGAAAATAAAACCACTTGAGGAGTCTGCAAAGATATTGGTAGATAAAGAAAGTACTCCAACGACTGTAACTGAACCAGAACCTGAGGAAGAAAATGATTATGATCAGGCTAAAATTATGGTCAGTAGTGGGGAATCACATTCTTTAGCCTTAGGAGAGGATGGCATTATCAGTTCTTGGGGTCTTAATAATAAAGGCCAGCTAGGCATTGATGGTCGGTCTGGGACTGCGGCTGACCGTTATTCTGAACCTGTCCCGGTGAAAGGACTAACTGAAGTATCGCTTGTCGAGGCTGGAAGATTCCATACTTTGGCAATAAAAAATGATGGAACAGCTTGGGCCTGGGGTAACAATTATAGTGGACAGCTTGGGGATGGCAGTAATGAGGACAGGCACGAACCGGTGATTATTAATCATATAGATGATATTTTAAAACTGGGAGCCGGAAATTCGCATTCTTTAGCTGTAAAGAGTAATGGTACTCTATGGGCCTGGGGTGACAATGCTAAGGGACAGTTGGGTGATGGTACTCAGGTAAATAGAAATGTGCCTGTCCAGGTAAACATTCCTGCTAATGTGAAAGAAGTAAGCGGGGGAGGCTCTTTTACTCTTGCTCTCACGGATGATGGTAAAGTTTGGGCCTGGGGTTCTAATGAACAAGGGCAGGTTGGAAATGGTGAGATTTCGTTTACTTCGGTAACTAAGCCATCGCTTGTTAACGGGCTTGATAATGTAAAAGAGATCAGTGCTGGAAACAACCACTCCCTGGCGCTAAAAAGTGATGGAACCGTGTGGTCGTGGGGTGGCAACATTTTTGGTCAACTGGGTGATGGCACAAACCAAAACAGGGACAGGCCGGTGCAGGTTAGCGGATTAACCGGTATATTAGCAGTCAGTGCCGGTGAAAATCATTCATATGCTTTGGATAGCGATGGTAGTATATGGGCTTGGGGAAGTAATAGCGATGGTCGTTTGGGTGATGGAACAACAGATGAACGAGATACCCCGGTGCGGGTTAAAGATTTGCATGATGTTATAGCGATCAGTGCCGGTAGTTATCACGGCCATGCTTTAACAGAAGATAGAGAACTCTGGTCCTGGGGCTCTAACACCTTTGGGCAACTTGGTGATGGGACTACAACCGGCAGGCGTACGCCAGTGGAGAGTTTGTATTAATGGTGATTTTCTTGTATTGGAGGAAATGCCTGTGGTGAATTCATTTCAGGGCAAAATCTGCCCCTATTGCCAGTTTCCAATTAAAAGGAATTCGGGTATTGTACTATGTCCTTATGACTCGATTCCACACCATCGTGAATGTTGGGAAGAGAATGAAGGCTGCACTACCTATGGGTGCGTGGGGCAAGTGCACCAGGGGGTTAAGCCTGAAGAAGTCGAAAATCGACAGATAAGAGCACCTGGCATGGAAACTCAGCAGTCTCCAGAAGCGAATAATCAAGAAAGAAGATCTGCGGGAAACAAAAAGTGGTTGTTCATTATGTTGGCTATAGTTTTGATTACCTCTTTAATTGGTATGGTAGTGCACAATTTAAATGTTCCTTCAATCGATTCTGAGAGTGAAGTTTTTGATGGTGAAGCCGAAGTGGTGTTAAGAGGTAACCGTACCGGTAATATAATCAACTGGGGGTTTGCAGCAAGTGATAATGATTGGATATATTACCACAACGATAGAGATGGTGGAAATATATACAAAACAACCTCTGAAAGTGATGAAAAAATAAAATTGAATGATAACAGTTCCTGGTCAATCAACGTTAAGGATGATTGGGTCTATTATACAAATAAAGATCAGGGTTACCGAATATACAGAATTCGTACAGATGGAAGTGATAAAAATCGGTTAAACAATGATTACTCTACAAACATACAGGTAGTGGGCGAATGGATTTATTATCGCAACTGGGATGATGGGGAAAGAATATATAGGATAAAGCTTGACGGCAGTGACCGGGAAAAAATTAACGAAGACAGTTCCTGGCATATTAATGTTTCAGGTAACTGGATCTATTATCGCAACCAAGATGATAATAACAGGATTTACAAAACAAGTACGGAAGGTAATGATCGGAGACCTTTAAATGATGATAGTTCATGGTTTATTAATGTGGTTGGTGATTGGATTTACTACAGTTATGAAAATGATGGTTGGAAGATATATCGAATGCGTACTGATGGAACTGAACGAACAAAGATTAATGATAATGCCTCAGGAAATGTTAATGTAGTAGGGGACTGGATATATTATTGTAACCGTGATGATAGTAACAAAATATACAGAATTGAAAATGATGGCAGTAATCGGGTTAAGATTAATGATGATGGCTCATGTTGTATAAATGTAGTAAATGGGTGGATTTATTATCAGAACCTGGATGAAGATGATAAGCTATATAGAATTAGAACGGATGGTACTGAGAGGCAAATAGTAGAATAAAAGTTCAACAGTTAGAGGCTATTGCTGCAGATATAAACAGGGGAAACAGTTTTTATCCATCGTTCAGCTTGATAGATGATAAAGGTAATAAAGATAGGGGTGATACATTGAGTAGTTCAGAGAACAAACAAAATAGTGGGTCAAGTGTTGATATTGAATTGTCTGGTGGTAAGCAGGCGCAGTCGGAAGTTGATTCGGATGGATCAAAGGTTTTTGTTTATATGAATAGACCTTCCTATAATTTTATATACGACTACTCATTAAGTGATACTTCACAGGAATTGGGTGGCGTGCTTATTGGCAACTTTAATGAAAAGGACGGAGTGTTTTATGTTAATGTAGAGGCTGCTATTGAGGCTCGTTATACAGATGCAGCAAGAGCAAGTGTTACTTTTACACATAAGACTTGGGACTATATAAATGAGGTTAGGGAAGAAAAGTATCCTGAATGTAGAGTGGTCGGTTGGTTTCACACTCACCCTGGATTCGGCATTTTTCTTTCAGGCAATGATAAGTTTATCCACCAAAACTTTTTTAACCTTCCGTGGCAGGTCGCTTATGTGGTGGATCCGATAGCCGAGAAGCATGGTTTTTTTGGTTGGCATGATGGAAATCTTGCTAAACTTCCATTTAAAACTGAAAGCAGCCCACAGACAGAACCATCGGTTCAAACGCAAGAGAAAATGAGTTTGAAAAAACCCTTTGCTTTTTGGAAAGTAGCATCAGTTGGTTCTATATTTCTGTTATTGGTTGCCCTGGGTTATTTATATCTGTCAATTCAAGAAACAAACCAGCATATTACAGAACTGGAAGCTTCTTTATCGCGATCACATAGTGTTTTTAACGAGGGTCAGGAAAAGATTATGGAAACAGAAGCGGAATTGGAACTTTTACAATCAAAAATAGATGAGTTAGAGAAAAAGCTTGAACAAGAAACGTCTATTGATCAGCATGCTGATCAATCATATATTGAGCATACCGTTGAAGAGGGGGAGAGTTTATCATCTATTAGTGATGTATATTTGGGTGATGAGAATCTTTATACAGTATTAGCAGAAATTAATAACATAGAAAACCCTGATCAGTTAAGTGTTGGCCAAAAGCTTATGATCCCTGAACGTTAAGATTTGTTGAATGGTTTGTAACAGGCCAATTCTTATAGAAATGGAGATTTTAGCATGCCTTTAGATTAATATAAAAATTTTAGGGTTATATATAGGGGGAGTATTGATTGAAAAAGAGGCATAAAAAAAGAGGTTTACGGCGTTGGATGTTAATTTTACCACCTTTATTACTGGTTTGTTTATTAATATTGCTAGTTTTAATGTCTGACCTGTTACACTTTAGTATACCAATGCCCTGGGCGGGTGAAACTGAAGATGTGGTTAAAACTGATGATGAACATGATGAAGATATTGAAGAACATGTTGCCGGTGATCAAGAAGAAGAAATAACACAAGATAAAGAGTTTGCAGATAAAAAAATAGATTATTATGATTCGTTTTCGGATGATGAATCAATTGACAAAAGTGAGGATATTATTAGTGATTATGAATCTGATCAACCGGATTACCATGATGAAGAAGATCTTAAAGTTATTTCGGATGGTGATTGCCTGTTAGCCCTGGTAACCAAAGAAACGACTTTAAAAGAAGATTATGAACCAGCGGATTTAAAACCGGTACCGAATTACATGAATCCACCTCGCAGTATAGAACTTAGGGAAATGGCGCTGGAACAGCTGAAGTCTTTATGGTATGCTGCCAAAGCTGATGGTATAGAGCTCCATGTACTTTCTACATATCGAAGTTATGAATACCAGGAAGACTTGTTTAATAGATATGCAGAATCTCATGGGCCAGAAGAAGCAAATAAATTTAGCGCCAGGGCTGGTCAGTCAGAACACCAGTTAGGAACTACAGTTGATTTTGGGGGGACAAATGTTGATTTTACCTCTGATTTTGGAGAGACAGATCAGGGAACCTGGCTTGCTGATAATGCTCATATCTTTGGGTTTGTGATGAGCTATCCGGAAAACAAAAAGCATATTACCGGGTATATTTATGAACCGTGGCATTACCGGTACATCGGGGTAGATGCTGCTATGGAGTGGAAAGAATCAGGGAAAACTTTGAACCAATTCTTGGAAAATAAGCCTCAAACCTTTGAATAGCAAAGATATCTATAAGTTCATGGAAATTTGCTTGCTGTTTCTGGTTAGTGTTAAAACTAGTAGTTATGCATAGAATTGTTGATATATTATCTTTGTCATCAAGGGTAATAATAGCAAAAATCTTTATTAAGGCTCGGTTCATTAACCATTTTTACTTTTTTTACTGTTAAATCTATTTTATCACAGGATAAGGTTATTTAAGTTTGAGCCGTTGATTGATAAAATTGGTGTTTCCTTGATTTCCTGGGAAATAATCATTGAT
>Ga0207421_10004229_pt1 | contig 16666 bp, 17 predicted proteins | sample SodLakKL_010_SED_4_FD_187542 | JGI IMG/M metagenome (GOLD analysis project Ga0207421, IMG submission 187542) | Alkaline sediment microbial communities from Lake Tanatar, Kulunda Steppe, Russia - 8KL_010_SED (SPAdes) (version 2) | ecosystem: Environmental > Aquatic > Non-marine Saline and... | reverse complement strand
TTCAGTACAGTAGATCGGCCCGTCGTAGCCGTATTTGAACAGTAGCGGAAGGAGTGCAGAGTGATCGAGGTGGGCGTGGGTCAGCACCACAGCGTCGATAGAGTTTGGCCCTGAACCGAGTGCTTCGGGTACTTGGAGATACGGCACTTCGCCTTCGGCACCGGGTTTGTCGCCACAGTCGATCAGAATCCGGGTTTCGGCGGTCGACAGAATAAAACTCGCCCGGCCAACTTCACGACAGCACCCAAGCGTGGTGATCCGAACCCACTGCTCGCGGCCCATCTCCTCGCGGTGGATCTGTCGACCCACGCGTTCGAGAATATCACGGCGTTCGTCACGTTCCTGTTTGAGAAAATTGCGGACGTTCGAGACCGTCGAGGACTCGATCGGCGGCGTGCGGACGACCTCAGGCGTCCAGCCGACCTGTTTGGTGATCTCACGGAGCGTCGAGCCGTGTCGACCGATCACCATCCCGGGTTTTTCGGCCTCGATGACGACCTCGCCGGTGTCTTGGTGGAAATCTAAATCGGTGACGCCGGCCTCTTCTGGGATCACCGACAGCACCGCTTTTTCGGCGGTCTTGGGTGCCGAGAGCGCCTCGGGGTCCGGGCGGACGGTAATCCGTTTGCGAAGTTTACTGGCGAGGTTCCGGATCAGATCCCCGTTGCGAGCGAATCGCTTTGGATGAGGCGTGTATACCACCAGCTCCGGGCCTTCGTAGGTGACATCGGAGACGGTGATATCAGCTGGAACTTCGGCGTCGATCTCTGCTTTCAATTCGTCAAGCTGCGTGTCTACTGAACTCATAACTCAAAGAAATCCGAATCTGGGACGGTGCTGTCGGCTCCGTTCGACTGACCGGCGGCTCGAGCGAACCATCTCTCGCTGGAGAGCCGGCCGATACTGGGAGTCGGTATGGAACATACTCGAAAGACTGTCCGATAGCTGCAGTGCGGGAACAGACAGCGAAAACCCGCTTACCCGGCTCTAAACCACCCGTGTTATAAAACCCTTCGCAAACACGTAAGTCAACTGCACGTTTCGACCCAGATATGCAGCTGACTCCACAGCGCGTCGACCGTGAGTACGAATGGGTCCGCGAGCGTGCACCGATCGTTGTCCCAATCCTCAACGACACGCGTGATCGGCTCGGCGTCCTCTTCGAAACGGAGGTCGACCCTGTGAACGAAGGCACGTATAAACGGGAAGTCGACCGGGTGTTCGCCGACGGCGAGGTGGCAGTCAACGTTGCCGGGTATGTTGGCCTGCTCAAAGATCTGGATGTCGAGGACGATTATCCGGGCTTCATCGTCGACGAAATTCTGGGCCGCGAACTCGCCGCCACTATCGCCGGTGGCCAGCCGCTCGCACTGTTGGCACAGTCGACGTTCCATTTCGCGGACGTCCACACGCATGGTGCCGAGGGCGAAAAGGCGGGCGTCGACGATCTCGATGCCGCGCTTGCGGCGGGTTTTCAGACCCGGCTGCCGGGGTGGAACTGGCGGGAAGACGAGAGTCCGTTCAGTGTTGAGTAGGTAGTATATAACTATTCAGTCGTTGCGACGTTGTAGGCTGTCTCTACTGTATGGATATTACCGCTATTCAGGGTGATGTCGCCGTCCAACAGGCGGACGTACTGGCAAACGCCGCTGGCACTAGTTTGGGATACAAAACGGCGGCGCTGTTGTGCTTCGGCGTGGTGCCGGCCACCAGAGTACCCCGAAGCTGCCTCAAAGGTCCAGTCGACCTCGACAAGGTTGTGGTCACTGATTGCTACGGACTTGATGCGGCGTCGGTGATTTATGAAGCCGCATGCCTCACTACGGCGGCAGTAAGGCTAGCGCCGACAGCAGTGGACAGCAACCTGAAACACGCTCGAACAAGCCGATGAGTTGAGTGAGAATCGCCGGAAATCAGCGACTGTGAGCCCTCAGGGCTGATCGATGTCCGGGTGATTGTCTACAGCGACACCGACTCCGAGCAACTGCAGGTTGTTGTCGACCGAATCACAAACCCATAGCTATAGGCTCGTTGAGCGACACCAACAATCCGTGACAGATTCGCTGTATACTGCGATTGGTGGACAAGAGGCACTCCGTTCTGTTGTCCAAGATTTCTATCAGATGGTCTACTACGATCATCAACTACAGGGGTACTTCGACGACACAAATATGGATGCGCTCAGAGACCACCAAACCGCGTTTCTCAGCATGGTCACTGGCGGTCCGAGCGACTACTCAGGACGCGATATGCGTGCTGCCCACGCGGGTCTCAATATCACCAAACAGGATTTTGATCTCGTCGTCTCATACTTATCACGCGCGCTCACGCAGAACGATGTCTCGGAGCCCCACCGCGAAGAGATTCTCTCGGCGGTCGCAACGTACGAAGACGCCATCGTTACTCAGTAGCCCCTCTGTCTGGGTTGCGTACTACGCTGCCGCAGCGCTCGTCGGTTGTTCTTGTGTGTTGAAAATGAAACTGTGAGGTGTCGACCGAGGTCGACACGCAGTAGTCGGATTAGTTCGTGCGAACGACGTTACTCGCTCGTGGGCCTTTTGGAGACTGTTCGATATCGAACTCAATCTCCTCGCCCTCAGTCAGATCCTCGCCGCCGACATCTTCCATGTGGAAGAATACATCGTCGTCAGAATCGTCCGTCGAAATGAAACCGTAGCCGCCAGTGTCGTTGAAGAAATCAACTTTTCCGTTTGCCATTGCAATCAAATGTACACCCCCTCAACGGATAAGACTTCTCCGAGTCGTGATACCATGGACGCTGTGATGAGACTCACACGCATGCACAGACCAGTCTTGACGGCAAACACACCGAGTTTATTTGTCCTGCTTGCGCAAATTCGCCAATGAGTAGCGACAGCGACCAAGAGTTAGGCATCACCAAACGCAAGCAGTACAACACCGGCGAGTGGTACGCTGAGGTCGTCCAGAAAGCCGGCCTCGCCAACTACGGCCCCGAGGGGATGAGCGGGTTCATCGTCACGCGCCCGCGCGGTTACGCGCTGTGGGAGTATATCCAGCAGGCATTAGATCAGAAATTCAAGTCGACCGACGTCCAGAACGCCTACTTCCCGATGATGATCCCCGAGAGCTATCTCGAACGCGAAAAGGACATCGTCGAAGGCTTCGATCCTGAAGTGGCGTGGGTCACTCACGGCGGCCACGACGAACTCGAAGAACGTCTGGCCGTCCGCCCGACCAGCGAGTCCATTATCGCGCCGTATATGGCCCAGTGGGTCCGCAGTCACCGTGATCTCCCACTGCGAGTCAACCAGTGGTGTTCGGTTGTCCGCTGGGAGGCCACCGAGACGAAACCCTTCTTCCGAACCAAGGAGTTCCTCTGGCAGGAAGGCCACACCGCCCACGAAACCCATGACGAAGCCTGGGACGAAACGATGACCCGGCTCGAACAGTACGCCGAACTGTACGAGGACCTGCTGGCGATTCCCGTGCTCAAAGGCCAAAAGCCGGATCACGACAAGTTCCCCGGCGCGCACAAGACGACGACCGTCGAGGCACTGATGCCGGACGGCAAATCCGTCCAGGCCGGCACCAGCCACCATCTGGGTACCTCGTTTGCCGAAGCGTTCGACATCACCTTTTCGGACGAAAACGAAGACACCCAACCTGCTCATACGACTTCTTGGGGACTCTCGTGGCGTGCGATTGGCGCGCTGATTATGACCCACTCGGACGACCAAGGACTCGTGCTGCCGCCAACTGTGGCTCCCGAACAAGTTGTCATTGTCCCGATCTGGCAGGAAGAAACCCAAGATGATGTGCTCGAATACGCCGAAAGCGTTTACAACGAACTTTCGGAGGCAGGCATCCGCGTCGAACTCGACGACCGCGACGAACGAAATCCCGGCTTCAAGTTCAACGAATGGGAGCTCAAAGGCGTCCCCGTCCGACTCGAAATCGGGCCAAACGAAGTCGACGACGACGAGATCACCGTTGTCCACCGCCCCGACGGCGAGTCGACTGTCGAGAACCGCGAGGCGATTGCCGAGACGGTACAGGATCATTTCGACGAGGTGTACGCCAAACTGTACGCTACCGCCGAGGAGAATCTGGACGAAAACGTCCGCGAAGCTAACTCCCGTGAAGAGATCCTTGGAACTCTCGGGCCAAACAATGGCTATGTGAAGGTACCGTGGTGTGGCGACGAGGCCTGCGAAGAACCGATCAAGGAACCACTCTCCGCGGAGATCGTCATGTGTCCGTTCGACGACGAGGAGGAGGTTTCCGATGATGACGAATGTGCAATCTGTGGTGAGAAAGCAACGCAGACAGCCTACTTCGCAAAGAATTACTAAATTATACGCCAACCAATAGCTTTAGGTAGTTGTGTTCTGTACAATTATTTGAACAGCGGAGGACGGACGTCCATGGACTATCAGGACGTATCCTGAAGATCAATTACCTTCGAGTTCCTATTATGTGGTTAAGGAACCCTTATTCCTTCAGGAGTAGGCATTTATTCAGGTGCCTGCTTTAGGTGTGTATGACCAAGTCACACAGTGATACCCATGCGAATGGGCCACACGATTCGGTTGGGTCAGTCGGGCTCGTGGACCCAACTGACGAGCGATCAAACTGCGGTGTCGGCGCGGTCGTCGACCTCGACGGCGGTGCCTCGCACAGCGTCGTCGAAGACGGAATCGAGTTGCTCTGTAATCTCGAACACCGAGGGACCACGGGTGCAGAGCCGGATACGGGCGACGGTGCGGGCATCACCATCCAGCGACCCGACGAGTTTTTTGCGGATGTCGTCGGCGAGCTGCCGGAGACGTACGCTGTCGGTTCAATTTTCATGCCCCAAGACGACGCACTCAGCGCCGACCTCGTCGACCTCGTTGAGTCCAAACTGGACGACTACGACTTGGAGGTCTTCGAGTGGCGCGATGTTCCGACCGACAACAGCGATCTGGGCAAAACCGCTGTCGAGTCGGAACCCGACGTCCAACAGGTGTTCGTCACACCAACAACCGAGCTGTCGGCCGACGAGTTCGACCGGGCGCTGTATCTCGCACGCAAGGCAATCGAAGCCGAGGTCGACGCGGTCGACGATTCGGGGCGATTCTACATCTGTTCGCTCGACCGCAAGACGGTCGTTTATAAAGGACTCCTGAAGGGCGAACAGCTCGCCGGCTACTACCCTGATCTAACTGACGAGCGCGTCACGAGCACGCTCGTGTTGGTTCACGCTCGGTTTTCGACGAACACGCTTGGTGCGTGGCATCTTGCCCACCCATACCGCAAAATCATCCACAACGGCGAGATCAACACCATTCGGGGCAACATCAACTGGATGCGCGCTCGGGAGTCCGCGCTTGAGGACGACAACTTCGGCGAGGAAATCGAGACGCTCAAACCGATCACCCAAGCCGGCCAGTCGGATACGGCAAGCGTCGACAACGCGGTCGAACTCTTGCTTCATTCAGGTCGCGAACTGCCGCATGTTCTCCGAATGCTGATTCCGGAGGCCCACGAGAACGATGAGTCGATGGACCCCGAACGACGGGAATGGTACGATTATCACGCCAGCCTGATCGAGCCGTGGGACGGTCCCGCCCTTGTCGCTGGCACCGACGGCGACAAAATCGCCGCCGTACTCGACCGCAACGGACTCCGTCCCTGCCGGTACGATATCACCACCGACAACCAGCTTATTATGGCCAGCGAGGTCGGCGCGCTTGCGACCGATCCGAGCGAGATACAAGAGCGCGGTCGACTCCAGCCCGGCGAGATTTTCGTTGCGGACCCCGAGAAGGGACGCGTCATCCCCGACGAGGAGGTCTTCGAGGGGCTGCTCGAAGACAGATACGGCAACTGGGTTGCCGAACACCAACAGCATCTCGATGAGATTGCTGGCGACAGCCTCGAACCACACGACGATGTCGAAGGGCTTCGAGCCCACCAGGCCGCTTTTGGCTACACGACAGACCAGCTGAACCACCTCCTAGAGCCGATGGCCAATCAGGGCAAAGACCCCGTTGGCTCGATGGGCGACGACACGCCGCTCTCGGTGCTTGGGGAGTTCAACCGCCCGCTGTTTACGTATTTCAAACAGCTGTTCGCCCAGGTCTCGAACCCGCCAATCGACTACATTCGCGAAGAACTGGTGACGAGCCTCCACTCACGGCTTGGCAAACAACGCAACCTGATGGACGAGACGGCCGAACACGCCCACCAGCTTGTGGTCGACTCGCCCGTCCTAAGCGACGAACAGACGGCGTCAATCAAAGGACTCAGTCGTGACGACGACGGCTTTGAGTCGACGACGCTCGATATGACCTACGACCCTGAGAGCGATCTCGAAGCTGCCGTCGAACGACTCCGCGCCGAGGCCCGTGAAGCAATCGACGAGGGCGCAGACATCATCGTGCTCTCGGATCGAGGGACGGGAGAAGATCGGATTCCGATTCCAAGCCTGCTGGCGACCGGCGGCGTCCACCACGATCTGGTTCGCCACGGCCTTCGGACTGATGTCGGACTCGTCGTCGAATCCGGCGACCCACGCGAGGTCCACCATCTGGCCACGCTGGTCGGCTACGGCGCGGGCGCGGTCAACCCGTATCTGGCCTACCAAACGATCAGTGATCTCTGTGCGGGTCCAGATGGCGTCGACGAAGAGGAGGCCATTGAGGGCTATATTCACGCGCTCGAACACGGCCTGCTGAAGATTATGGCGAAAATGGGGATCTCGACAGTCGAGTCCTATCAGGGAGCCCAGATCTTCGAGGCTGTCGGCCTGAGTTCGGATCTCGTCGCTGAATACTTCGAGGGAACCGAAATCCGCACTGAGGGGATCGGCCTTGATGTGATCGAAGACGACGTGCGGACTCGGCATACGGTCGGCTTCGGCGCGGACCCCGAACTCGAAACCCAAGGCGAGTACGAACACCGTTCGTCTGGGATTTACCACCAGTGGAACCCAAAAACGGTCGGCACACTGCAACAGGCCGTCCGTAGCGGCGACTACGAACGGTATCTCGAATTCGCCGAGTTGATCAACGATCAAAACCAGAATCTCCAGACGCTTCGCGGCCTGCTTGAGTTCGATTCTGACCGCGAGTCCGTCCCACTCGATGAGGTCGAGCCAGTCCACGAGATTGTCAAAAACTTCTCGACGGCCGCGATGAGTTTGGGCAGTCTCTCGCCAGAAGCCCACGAGGTCAACTCGATTGCGATGAACCGCATCGGTGGGAAATCCAACACTGGCGAGGGTGGCGAGCCACCAGAACGGTTCGATACTGAAAAAGAGTGCAACGTCAAACAGGTCGCCTCCGGGCGATTCGGCGTTACCTCCCACTACCTTACCTCAGCCGATGAGCTCCAGATCAAGATGGCCCAGGGCTCGAAACCCGGCGAGGGTGGCCACCTGCCCGGCAAGAAGGTAAACGAGATGATCGCTCACGTTCGGTATGCAACGCCGGGCGTCGGCCTCATCTCGCCGCCACCGCTCCACGACATCTACTCCATCGAGGACCTCAAGCAGTTAATTCACGACCTGAAAGCCGCCAACCCCGAGGCAGACATCAACGTCAAACTCGTCTCGGAGGCCGGAATCGGTACCATCGCCGCAGGTGTTGCCAAAGCCAACGCCGACGTCGTCCACATCTCGGGAGACTCCGGTGGCACTGGTGCGTCGCCGAAAACCTCAATCAAAAACGCGGGGCTTCCGTGGGAACTCGGCCTCGCCGAGGCCAACCAGATGCTGTGTGCCACGGGACTCCGCGACCGAATCAAAGTCTCGGCCGACGGTGGAATGAAAACCGGCCGCGATGTGGCGATTGCCGCCCTTCTGGGGGCCGAAGAGTACACCTTCGGGACGGCCGCACTTGTCACCGCGGGCTGTGTGATGGCTCGACAGTGTCACGCCAACACCTGTCCAGTCGGTGTCGCCACCCAAGACGAAGACCTCCGCAAACGGTTCCCTGGTCAACCGGACCACGTCATCAACTACATGACGTTCATGGCCCAAGAACTCCGTGAGATTATGGCTGAACTCGGCTTCCGGTCGCTCGATGAGATGATCGGTCGACCCGAACTCCTCAGCCAGCGCGAGACCGACCACGAAAAGGCCAAGCATCTCGATCTCTCGACGGTGATCGCGCCCACCGCGGGCGAACAGCGAACCAAGGTCCGCGAGCAGGATCACGACGTCGACGAACAACTCGACTGGGAACTCATCGAGGAGGCCAACGCCGCCATCAAGGAAGGTCGACGTGTCCAGTTGGATCACGAGATCAGCAACGTCGACCGCGCAGTCGGTGCGACGCTGTCGAACGCCATCTCTGCGAACTATGGGGGCGAGGGACTGGCTGACGACACCATTTCGATTGATTTCGAGGGAGTGGCGGGCCAGAGCTTCGCGGCGTTCCTTGCGTCGGGTGTGACGATGGATCTCACAGGGGCGGCAAACGACTACATCGGTAAAGGCCTCTCTGGCGGCAAACTGATCGTCCAAACGCCTGAAACGGCAGCCTACAAAGCCGACGAGAACATCCTGATCGGCAACGTTGCCCTCTACGGAGCCACGCAAGGCGAAGCCTACATCAACGGCGTCGCTGGCGAGCGGTTCGGCGTTCGGAACTCCGGTGTCAAAGCAGTCGTCGAGGGCGTCGGCGACCACGGCTGTGAGTATATGACCGGTGGTGTCGTCGCCGTGCTTGGCGAAACTGGCCGGAACTTCGCGGCCGGGATGTCCGGCGGTGTCGCTTACGTCTACGACAAAGACGGCGAGTTCGAATCCAAACTCAATACGGGGATGGTGACACTCTCGGAGGAACTCACCCAGAAGGACGAACGCATGCTCGAACGCATGCTCGAAAACCACGTCGAGTACACCGGTAGCGAGCGCGCCGCCGAGTTGCTCGATGAGTGGGCGACCGAACTCGAAAACTTCGTCCGTGTGTTCCCGGATGCCTACGCCAACGTGATCGAAACCCAGGGCGCAGACGACGTGCGCGAGGAGTTGCCTGCAGCCGCAAGTGCAGCCGTCGACGCCCGCCTCGACGCAGAAGCCGTCTCAAGCGACGACTAACCCGCGGTAGTCGTTTTATACGCGCCGGTAGCCACTCGTTACTTTTCGACAGAATCTACAGCAGCCCGTAGCCTCAACCGACTGGTCGGACCCCACAGATGGCTCACACAGTCGCAGTCCGAGGCCCCAAACGACTCGACAGAGTCGACGCCTTCGTTTCGCAGTGCGCTCGATAGCACACATTCGACATCCCGTTCGGGAAACGTCTCGACGCGTGCGATGCTGATGCCGCCAGCGCCGAGCAGATAATCGATATGCCAGTGCCGAACGTCGTGCTCACCAGTGGCGATCCGGCGGTGGCGGTCGACGCGCGCGAGCCCGCCGGGGCCGAACGCGCTGCCGGCGTAGGCGTAGTAGCCCACCTCGAACTCGATGCTGCCGAGTGCGCCAACCGAAATTTCGGTAGAGTGGCTGCAGTCAATGACTAACAGATATGATCCCAGATCAGCCATCAGTGAGCCTCAGTTGTTCCCGCAACTTGCCTTACGTGCTCTGTGGCCGTCGACTGTGTATCATCGTCGGCCTCAAACAGCCGAATTCGGTCGGGAAGCGACAGCTGGCTGTAGTCGAACGCCATATACTACAGATTCGAGAACGGATTGGTGAGGCTTGCGGAATCAACTCGGTCCGTGAACGTCGCGTTCGCGGTCCATCTCGGCAACCTCGTCTTCGAGCCACTCGCGGAACCATTTGACGCGTTTGAGTCGCTGGTAGGCGAGCGATTCGGCCTTATCGGACACCAGTCTGTCGACGTGGTCGTTGCCACGCTGGAATACACGGTCTACCATGCGGGCGGCATCCATGTGTGTTCTGGACTCATACCCCATCCGCAACAGCATGAGCGCGGTGCCGTTAGCTCCGATTTTATCAAGGATGTCGGCTTCGACCAGACACCGGGTTTCCAGTGGGAGTTCCTCGAGTGGTCCTTGATGAGAGTGGGCCTCAATCGCCGCACAGACGGTGTCGACGAACGATTGCGGATACTCACATCGGGAGGTTAGATACTGGCGAGCGACGTCTGCGCCGGCTTCAGCGTGGACGTCTTGGGGAGCTTCAAGCTTCGAGATATCGTGAAAGATCGCCGCAACGGTAACGACGTCGATGTCTGCACCTTCGTCTTTAGCGATCACTCTGGCGAGATCAACGACGTTTTTGATGTGGTTGAATCGGTACTCGGCGCTGTGCCAAGGGTACCACCGCATGCGCCCGCCGTCGTCTTCGGACTGGACGCTTGCTGACAGATAGTCGTAGACAAACTGCTCCATTTCAGCAAATTCTTGGTCAGTGACCCCAGATTCTTTAATCTCAACTCCCATGGGGCCACCTCCCGAGAGGGCTATCGGGTTGATTCATTAGGTGATAGGACGGCCGTTTGGCTCTTAGGCGTTACGACACCTAGAGCCAGCACTCTCGGCGTGTGGATTCACCACACACCGCACACTCACCAGAATGCTGATATTCATTCAAAAGAGAGGGTCAGCCAGGGCACGACGCGGGTGACCACCCAGCGGCATGACCTGAGACGATGACAGTAAATCCACGAGAGTACGATGCGGCGGAGCTCCGAGCGCTCGCCGGTGCGGAGTCGGTCGACCAGCAGGGTTCGACCGGCGGGGCGACGAGACAGACACCCAAACCGGACGAGTCAATCCGCCAAAAGCAGTTTCGGAATCTGCTGGCACTCCAGTCGGAACGCCAACGGCTTGAGCAGCTACAGCGGCCGTTTCTGTCGGCGATCCCGGATTCGGACGTCGGTAACGACGTCTGTGAGGAGTGGCTCGATTTCCTCGTTCACGTTGGTGGATGCGAGCGAGCCGCGGACGCACTCAACTACTACCGACAGCTCAAATGGATCACACCAGCGGCCGAAGCCGATCTCAAACGGCGAGTCGAGGCGTTTCCCGAACCGACCCACGACCGATCGCTGACTGCTGGTGACCATCGTCTCAGCCTGCTGTATGTCGCCACGCTGGCGTCGCTACCGTGACCCACTTCTCCAACTATGGCAGACGAAACTGAAGACGACGGCGCGTTCGATGGATCGACCGAAACAAGCGAAACAACCCCTGTCGGTGTCAAACTCGGCAGCACCCGAACCGTCCTGCAGTACCCGAAGGACGGCGAGATGGAAACGGTTCGGACACTGACTTGTCTGGCAACCTATGAGGACGCCATCACCGGCGAGGAAAAAGTCCTCTACGGCGAGCAGGCCGCCCAAGAATTCCCTGATACCGTTGAGTTCATGCTCCGGTCGGGACTCCCCGAAGACGACGATCGGGCGGCGTTGGCCTCGAAGTTCTTTACCGAGTTGGTCCGAGCACAGGACATCCCACAAGACAGTGTCGTTGTGTATGCGATTCCGACAATCGACAACGACGAAGGCCTCGAAAACCTCACCAAAGTCATCGAAGAGAGCCCAATCGGCACAGAGCTTGTCCGGAGCTTCCCCGAATCGCTGTGTGGGGCTGTCCCCGCAATGGGCGACGAACTGCAAGCGATCGACGAGGTGTTTATCGCGGTCAATATGGGCTCGACTAATCTCGAAGCCTGTGCCTACCGACATGCCGAACAGCTCGAACCCTTTTCGACGGGTGCGGTCACTGGCAGCGAGGTCGACCGCCGGATCGCCAATGCGGTCGAAGAAGAAACACAGGGCCGGGTCAACATCGACCTAACGACCGCCCGCGAGTACAAAGAAGAACACGGCGACTTCGTCGACTTCGAACCCTTTACCGACGTGATCCAACAGCCCGGCGGCGGTTCGCACGAGTTCACCATCAAACGCAGCGTGATGGAGCCACTCAACGAGTACGTCGACGAAGCGGTCGACGAGATCGCCAACAACTTCCTTTCGGAGTTGGCCAACACCCACATGAAACCCTATCAGATCGCTCTCGGCAAGCCGATTGCGCTCACTGGAGGAATGGCCTGTATCCCCGGTATCGCCGAGGTCTTCGAAGAGCGACTCTCCGAGGAACTCGACCGAGAGGTCACCGTTGTGGCAGCGGATCGACCGGATCTCGCAGCCGCACAAGGGGCCCAGCGGATCGCCGCCAAGCTCGCTGAGAACCGCTGAGCAGGCGGTTAGGAACTTCCTACTTATTAGGGACCTGTCCAGTGACACGACTGTTACTCCCCCATTAATACGACTGGCAGCGTTAGAAGCCAGTATGAGCGAGCTACCACTCGAATCCGTCCATATCGAGCCCGAAACAGCGAGTGCGGGCCCCTCGCCAGCTGTCTTCGTTTTGCACGGCAGAGGAGCCAACGAACAAGACCTGTTGCCGATTGCCGCCGAGCTTCCGGATTCCTTGCACGTTATCAGCCTCCGGGCACCCGACCGGCTACAGGGCGGGTATACGTGGTACGAGTTGGATCTCTCGGGCGGTGGACTCCACCAGAGCCAACCTCATCAGGGTGATTTCGAGCGGAGCCTCGGGCTGATCGCCGACAGTGTTGAGGCGGCCGTCGACGCCTACGGACTTGACTCCGAGCGACTCGGCCTGCTTGGGTTCAGTCAGGGGGCAATCACCAGCATGTCGTTGTTGTTGGAGTCTCCGACCGATTTCCAATGGGTTGTCGCACTCCACGGCTATCTGCCGGCCTCACACCGTAAGCTCAATCCGGACGGAATCGTCGACAAACCTGTCTTTATCGCTGCCGGGAGTGCCGACCAGATCATTCCGGCAGCGCGCACAGAGGCTGCCGCCGAGCGGTTCGAGCAGCTGGGCGCGGCTGTTGGGTACAACGTGTATGAGACGGCCCATGGTGTGAGCCGCGAGGAGCTGACAGACCTCGTTGCGTTCGTCGACGCACAGCTCTAAGAACCACGACCAACAGGCCTACTCGGGCCATTGGCTATCGAGACCGGCCGTAGGCAGTTCCTACTCGTTCGGTGGTGGCCGGTAGACAGTGCATACTTATCAGCATTCAATTCAGTATATCATTCATGTCCGCCCGCCAAACACACCCGCTCAATACGGTACGCCGGTGGCTCACATCGCCGGATACTATTGGGACGTGGTTCGTCTCAGTGAGTCTCTGGGCGAGTATGCTGTTTGCGGTTGCGCTGTGGGTCGGAACGTCTGTCGGATATCGTTCGGTTGGGCTGTCGGCCGGCCTCTTTGCAGGCGGGCTCGCCGTGTTGTTTCTGACTGATCAGATGTGGCGACGCCTTGAAATCAGTGACTAACAGCCCACGCAGGGGCCAAATGAGCGGGACTCGACCGGATGTCACGCTACCGTATGCGTCGACACCCATCTTTCAGGTGTTATACGCCGGGTAACGTATCGACCAGCCCAACCGTTTCGATGGCGATCCACACGACAAACAGCCCGTAGCTACCGGCTAGCACCCATGCTTCCCGGCGTGTGATTGCGAGATCAGTTCGCATCAGCGTAAAGAGGATGATCGTCGCCAGTGTGAGCACGCCCATCATCGGCACCGCCAGCGCGTAGTCGACAGTTACTGTCCCGACTAGCATCACACCGACCGGCAGCGCGACGAGCAGATCAAACGTGTTGCTCCCGAGGACGTTCGCCAAACTCACATCTCCTTCATCGCGGGCAGCAGCACGAACGCTCATAATCGCATCCGGCAGGCTGGTTCCGGCGGCGACGATGACGAGCCCCCAGATGAACTCGGGTGAATCGAACAGTTCGCCGAAGCCGAGGGCTGCCCGAATAAGCCCCTCGACGGCGATCACAATAAGCACAAGCGCGACAGCCAACCGTAGCCACTCACGAGAGATGACAATCGTTTCGGTGTTGATTGGTGGCTCGTAGTCGACGATATCCTGATACTGGATGAACAGATACAGCCCGTAGACCGCCAGTGGGATCAACGCGAGCGGTCGACCGATCTCCGAGACGCTTGTCGAGCCGTTGGTGTTGTAGATCACACCGAACGAAAACGTGAGCAACAGCACGGCAATCGAGAGCATGTAGAACTGTGCTTCCTTATAAACAACCGCTCGGTTGACTCGGAGCGGACTTCGGGTGAGCGCGGCTACCGCTGGAATCACGAGAATATTGAAAATCGCCGAGCCAACAATCGTTCCGACGCCGAGATCGAAGGTGCCGTGGATCAGTACCGCAAGGACAACGCTCGCAAGCTCGGGGAAACTCGATCCGATAGCAACGATAACGGCTCCTTGAACGACGGCGGGCAGCCCGTAGTAGAGTGCGAGCCGCTGGCTGGCCGTATCCAGTAGGCGACTACCGGCCCAGACAATCGCCGTCGAGACGACTGTCAGCACGATGAGCGCGAGTATTGACACAGCCACAATAGGTCGACCAACGGTACTAAGCCCCTCGGTTGAGCCAATAGACGCCGGCTGTCCAGCATGGTCGGTCTCGGAGTCCCGTATTCCGGCACATCTAAGCCGCTCGATCCCCACAAACGGGTATGAGCGTCGATACTGCAACACTCGAAGATTTGGGCCGAGAACTGGGCGAACAGATCGCCAACAGTCCCGAACACGAGGCGTTTATCGAAGCCGACACAGCGGTAAAAAACGACGCCGAAGCCCAAGAGCTGATCCGCGAGTTCGAACAGCTCCGACATGAGTTCATGTTGGATCGGGAGGCGGGCCGTGCGGATCGCCAATCGATGCGCGAAGTCCAAGACGCCCAACGAAACCTCCACAACCTGCCGGTGATGAAGGAGTATCTCGACGCCCAAGCGGCCCTCCAAGATCGCCTTGCGGCGGTCAACGACGCGATTTCCGCCGAGATCGCCGTCGACTTCGGTGGCGAGGCTGGCGGCTGCTGTCAGGACTAACCAGCGTTTGGACCGGTAGCACGTCGGGGCTGGACGAGCTGCCGATATCGGTCGAAAATGGCCTTTATTTTTACACGAAAGATTTCAGTTTCGATAATTCGGGAGGTACGTTTAATTCAGTTCAACACCATCTGTCCGTGATGAGTCGACGTCTCTCGACTGGGATCGACGTGCTGGATCGACAGCTCGACGGTGGCATCCCAACCGGGAGCATCGTCCTGTTTTCGGCCGATCCAGCCAGTCAGTCGGAGCTACTGCTGTACGAAGTGACGGCGGTGCGGATGACGCTGTATCTGACGACGATCCGCGCAGATCAGGCCGTCCAGGACGCCATCGACCGAACGAGCCAGTATACGCGCGTCGGCGAGCCAACGATACGAGATATCGGTGTTGAGGCACCCCTTGATAAGGCCAACAAGCTCATGGGGACGCTCAGCTCGGAGTCGACACTGATTATCGACTCGCTGGATCCGCTCGAACGACAAGATCCGAGCCGGTATCGGTACTTTCTGAACCAGCTACAGACGCAGATGCGAAACACAGAATCGATAGCCATTCTGCACGCGATGGATGGGCGTTCGGTTCCGGTGTTACGGGATGTCACTGAGCATATGGCCGATGTCGTTTTCGAACTCACCACCGAAACCCAGGGAACTGAAATCGTCAACCGTCTTTCGGTGCCGAAGTTCCGCGGCGGTCGTGCACTGGACGAGACAATCAAGCTCAAACTGGCCAGCGGTGTCTCTATCGATACCAGTCGCGATATCGCCTGAGAACCCGTGGTGTTCACGTGTACAAGGCTTTATACTTCTCGTAGGCCATCTGTACGGTAATGAACCGATCAGCAATCAGGACAGGCCACTGTGCTGTACTCCCGAACCGATGAACAAAATCAGCATTCTCATGCTTGTCATGGTTGCGTTTGCGGTTGCTCTCGTCGTCGGCCTGCTCGTTGTCGCTCCCGAAGGAATGATCGAAAATCCACCCGGCAGGGGAATCTCTGCGATCGCGTCTGTACGCTAACTTCGACTCTGTGGTTGTGGCTGTGCGCTACCGTCGACTCTGCGTCGACAACAGTCGGCGGCAACTAGCATGTCATCAGATGTATAAACACAGTGGGTCGGTCGACATCTCCTATTGAAGCTGTTTCCGACAGTCTCACCGGGTCGAACCCCCGATATATAATCAGTAGTGATAACTAGATAGGAACGTTGATACAACCTTCACGAATAGTGGTTATTATGAGTTATCGGGGGGATTCATCTCGGCTGCTCTACGTTGAGCCCGACCCGGTTTTTCAGGCCGACGTTGCGGCGGCCTGTGAACCCGACTGGGTAGTCGAGACCGCAGACTCTGCTGCCGAGGCGATGGATTCCATCGACAGCGTTGAGTGCGTGGTTGCGTCCGACCAACTCCCCGACAGCGGCAGCCTCGAACTGTTTCAGGACGTCCGGGCCGAAAACGAGCGACTGCCGTTTCTGTTGTTTAGTGCAACCGAGGATATCGGCTTTATTCGTGCGGCGTTTCGGGCTGGCGTCACCGACGTCATTTATAAACAGTACGCGAACCCAGAGTCGACGGCTGCATCGACCGATCCCGAGAGATCAAATGCCGACGGCATGGACGGAATTGACGGGCTGGTCGACCGGCTTGCCGACTTGGAGACGCCGTCAGTCGATCTCGACGGAATCACACTCGACGTGTCGCGGTCACTGATGGGTGCGGCCGACGACGAAGTCGATATGAAAACCGAGTGGGCACTCCAGTCGTTGGCGACAAAAATCGATGCCAGCCAGTGTCTGATCTACAGCGTAGAC
>Ga0207421_10004227_pt1 | contig 16671 bp, 19 predicted proteins | sample SodLakKL_010_SED_4_FD_187542 | JGI IMG/M metagenome (GOLD analysis project Ga0207421, IMG submission 187542) | Alkaline sediment microbial communities from Lake Tanatar, Kulunda Steppe, Russia - 8KL_010_SED (SPAdes) (version 2) | ecosystem: Environmental > Aquatic > Non-marine Saline and... | reverse complement strand
TTTTTTTGAATTTTTTCATGAGCGATATTTTCAACCAGGACTTTTACTTCGGCAACATTATATCCGCTGATTTCCTGGACATACTCTTTAACTTTCTCCTGCAGTTCTGCGGCAAGCCCGGGGATGGGAACATCAGGTATGGTGTTTATTCTCAAATAGATTACCAAACCCTGCTCCGTGGAATCAGTTTTTGTACTAACTTCCCTGATCCCCTTAATGGAACGGGCAGCCATCAGAACCATGCTTTCGATCGCTTGCAAGGAAATTCTAACTTCCCCGGTTTCAGTAAAACTTACAATGCTCCCATAATCTTTCTCTTTTCTTTTACCTGATGTAAAAACACTCACCAAGATTAACCCCAGGATAATAATTAGAAAACCCAAGGCTGTATAATTAAAATTGCCAACCAAAAAGTCCAGATCGACAGCCAGAAGAGCGCTCCCGTCAATGAGACCAAGGGTAAGCAAAATTAGAAAAAGTCCGAGCAGTATAACCAGTACTCCGACTAAAGTAAAAACAATTTTTCTGCCGGTATGCATGAAAATGTTCTCCTTTCGGGAAAGTTAAAGCTAACCTCCCGGTATGTACCAGGAGGTCAGCCTATTTGCATATTTATTTAAGTCCCTCTTCTTCAGGCTGTGCTTGCGGGAAATTCACTCCTTGTACATGAACATTGACTTTGACAACCTTAAGCCCTGTCATGGTTTCAATAGCTTTTTTAACATTTTCCTGGACAGACCAGGCGACATCAGGAATTCGAGAGCCATAGCTAACAATTAAGTACAGGTCTACTGCTGCTTCCTCTTCCCCAACCTCTACTTTAACTCCTTTGGAAAGATTCTTGCGACCCAGCGCTTCAGCGATTCCACCCGCGATACCTCCACTCATATAAGCAACGCCTTCTACTTCTGTAGCTGCCAACCCTGCAATAATTGATACCACTTCGTCAGCAATTCTAATGGCCCCTAGTTCTGAAGGAAGGGTCCTGCCTTCTTCAGTCATTTCATTCCCTCCTTTATATTGTGTAAAATCAATGTTTTACATCTTTTATTATAACAAAAAGTGTGACACACTTCAAACTCCATTCATTAATAATTGCTAAAAGAAAAATCATACAACCACCACGGCTCTATCGAGCCACAACAGGGGATGAAAAACCTTTTTTACGGCCGAAGCGCTGGCTTTCAACATCCCGCCCCCTAACCGGGGAGTTGGCGCATTCGTCCGGCAACGTTGGTCTCTGTGGCTAGAGGCGTTTGGTAACCGAAGGTTCTTGGGCGGTCCAGCCGAGAGAACGCTCGCTACTCCAGGGCAGCGCGGCGTTTGCCTAACCCGCCCGGTGCATGTGCAGCGAAGATGCAAGTTACTGCGAAACGAGGGCCGGGAGGGGACCCGGCCGGCATGGAGGCCGGCCGCCTGGCAGCCGAAGCATGGATGCTGAGTCTGCAAGTTGGTCCCCGAAGGGCCGAGTAGAGCAGCTTAACTTGCCTGAAGCGAACCTAAACCGGCAGGTACGGCATACGCCAACGCTGCCATTTTCATACTAAAGATTAACTTTGCTGGACCACCTGGACCTGTTCCCTGGCAGCTCCAGTTATAACCGAGACCAGTTCAGCAATTCTCCGGTAGTCCTCTTCAGCCAACTCTTCAGCATAGACCATTACAGTTGCTACGCCCCGGCGGAAAAACAGCAAAACATCGGGATAACCCTGAGCCTTCAGCATATTTTCAACAATAAGTTCTTTTTCCATTAATTCCACCAGGTTTAAAATCTGCACTTCAGCTTCCCTACGTGCATCTTCACCCACTTTTGGGTTATTGATCATTTCATTCAGCACTTCCAGTTCCTGCGACCGGACACGGTCTCTTTCCAGTCGATATTCAACAAAAAAAGCCTGGGAATCATCAAACTCCCATCTGGAAGGATCTTCAGTAAAGTCACCTGAAATCATGGGCGTTAAAGTTGAATCATCAAAAACTACTTCAACCTGGCTCATTTCTTCTTCCAAAACTGTAACAAGAAAATACGTTACAACTCCAACCAGCAGGATTGTAATAATCCAAAGATTTCTTTTGCTCATCAATCACAAACATCCCCCTTCTTGACGGTTCTACCTTGAACTGCAGGGTAAAACTGCTATCCGGTGGGCTGGCAGATCCATTACATTTTGGATTGCCCGCACAATTCTAATCTGTGTAGCGTAATCACCCAGACCACCAGCCACAATCAATACACCTTTCACCTGCGGCATTTTTTCTGCTGATAAGACTGTTTTCTCCCCACCACTATCCCGGGATAAAACATGCTCATATTTTTGGTTTGTTTCATATATTTCCCGCGTACCCCCTTCTCTATCTGTTTCTACTGTTTCCCGCTTCACCTCTTCCATGTCTTGGGCGTACTGAAACTCTCCCCTGGTGGCAAAATTGATAAAGATATGAACATCGCTAACCCCGTCCATATTGGAAAGAACTTGCTGGAGCTTCCTTTCTATCTTCTCTTGCTCGGAACTGTAGCACAATTTGTGAGCGGTTGTTTCTGAAAATTCCCCCGCGTCTCCATCATTCCCTGTTTTCTGTAAAGAAATCAGGGGGCCAGCAAGCATCATCACAATACCAGCTACAAGAAAAATCAAAAGAAACTTGCGCTTTTCCTTTTTATCTGCAAACTCTTCACCTGTAAAAAATGATTTAATTACAGCCGGGATACTTTTTGATTGTTTTTCAGTCATTGCTTTCCCCGTTTCCTAATAGTTTTACGCTGATTCTATCACAGGGTAGGCCTAAAAAAGCCGATAAAGATGAAACCACTTCTTGCTCTATCTCTTCAAACAACCTGTACTCCTCTTTGTTAACACCTCCTTTGGCTCCATTGATTTCCTCATCCTGCCCAATAATGACCCGTGAAACTTTTTCGGGTTGCGAATTCTGTCCAGGGCATGACAATCCGGGAAAAGATAACCAAACTTTTATATCATCGATCACACCAAATGAAATGCTGTCCGGGTTTTGTTCGATTTCAGCTTCTACTTCCACCACTTCAAGGTTGTATTCATTTTTTATTTTTTTTCTAATCACTTCTTGCAAACTTTGATGATATTCATCCAGGGCAAGCTCAATGTTACTCTTTTGAATAGTTTCTCCTTGTTGAAGAATGTTTTCCAGCTGCTCCTGTCCTGTTTCCCCAACCCAGGCAGGTGTTTCCCAATAAGGAGCTATTTCGGTAATGTTTTGCAGGGGCGAAATGATGGTAAAGATTAACATAATACCCACAATAACCCTGAGATAACTCCTGAAGACCCCTTGAGGAAGGATCATTTCCAGTAAGGTAGATAAAAAGATTAAGATAACGATGTAGCGAACCAACGAACTGATCATATCAATCACTTTTAAACCCTCCACTGGTTTTTATCGCAGCATGACTGCGGCATTGCTGGCCCCGGCAATGATGGAAACGCCAATAAAAAAAACAAGGGCGACTGTAGCCACAGCAGCAAAAATAATAGCCAGGCAATTCCCCATAGTATTAAGAGCCTCTCCTAAAGAAGTTTCCCCGATAGGTTGTACCAGGGCACCAGCGAACTTATAAATAAATATAAGGATTAACAGTTTGACCAGGGGGAAAGTTACTATAAGTGACAGGGTAATTAAACCGGCAATGGTGGCACCGTTTTTTAACAGAATTGAATAGCCCAGAACGGTTTCCACTGCATCTGCCAGCATCTTTCCTACTACAGGGATAAATGAACCGGTTATAAATTTAGCTGTCCTTAGTGTCAGCGCATCTCCGACGCTGCCTGCAATTCCTTGTATTGCAGTTAAACCAGTAAACAAAGTCAGCATGAAGCCCAGGCTCCAGATACTGATATCTTTAAATAATTCTGCCAGGCGATTTACTTTCAACTGGGGCGAAAAGTGGCTGGCAAGGAAAAGGATGGTTGAAAAGTATATTAATGGGAATATTACCTCGTTTACGATTTTAGCCATCATGTTAACTGAAAAAATGATTAAAGGATGAAATAAACTAACAGATGTTATATGTCCCAGTGAAGCCAGTAGTGTCAGTAAAACGGGTAGTAGTGCAAACATGAACCCTACCATCTCTTCAACAGCATTTTTTCCGATTTTCACTGCCAGGGAAAAACTCCCAAGGGCTAATCCCAACAGGACCATAAAAGCTATTGCCTCTGTTAAACGGGCTACTTCCTCACTTTGAAAAGCGCTTTGAAGGTTCTTTAAAAGAGCGGAAACCACAGATAGCAGGATCAATTGACCCAAAAGTTTAATATTTATAACCAATTCATTCATAAAGTAGCGGGCCAGTCCATTAAAAAGTCCTTTTATACCAGACAATATTCCTTCTTCCATGCCATCCTGCCAGGCATCTTGTAAACTAAACTCTGGCATAAACTCACCCAGCTCTCTATCCATCTCATCCCAGTATCGCTCAACATCCTCCCACCCCTGGATATCCTGATAAGTTTTCATATTGATGGTTCGGTTCATTTCCTGTTCCATGGCGTTACTTTCAACAATATGTAGAACCTGCAATAAAAGAACAAATAGTATTACCAGGAGGCACCGGGAACTACCAAACCGTAATAACACTTCCCGGTTAATTCTCTTGATCATAAGGAGTACACTCCAATGCAGGGTTCTTCATTTTTACGGAATAAATCCAATAATTCGTTCCATAACAGATACAAGAATCGGGATGGCTATAACCAGGATCATCACTTTTCCAGCAAATTCTATTTTAAAGGCAATATTTTTTTCATCAGCATCACGGCATATTTGCGAACCAAACTCCGCCAGGTATGCAATACCGATCACTCTTAACAATGTTGTCAAGTAGACTGAATCCATTCCTGCTTCTTTGGCCATACTAAAGATCAGCTCAATAATCATGCTTAAATAATGAATTAGGTAGAGCACTATGACAACGCCAGCAACCAGGGACAATAGCCTGGCTATTTCAGGGCGGGATTCTCTGATGAAAACGATGATGATGGTGGTCATAACTCCCAAACCTACAACCTGGGAAATCTGCATCTTTTCCACACCTGCCTGATCAATATATGTGAAATATAGTGCGGATGCTTTCAAATAAGTCTGCTACCAACTGCAAGACTAAAAGCAGGACGATCACAACTCCTACAAGGGTAAGCATCTGTGCTTGTTCTTCTTTCCCGGCCTGTTTTAAGACAATATTAATAACAGAAATAAAGATTCCAATGCCTGCTATCTGAAAAAGAAGGTCAACCCGTAGAACATCCACAGCCTTAATACCCCTTTCCTGTAATTAGGGAACTATAATATTCTTGGCAGGCACCTCATAATAACATTAAGGATAGAGTGACACCCCCAAGTAAGCCGAGATACCTCCACAGTTTATCATTGCGATCCAATTCCAAACGTGCTTTTTCCAAGGCATGTCTAATAAAATCCTGGATTAAAGCAATTTGTTTCAACTGCCCCGCTTTATCTCCTTTCCCCCAGATTACACTTAGCCTGTTAATTTCATTTAGCTGCCTTTCGGTAAGGTCAAGTTCATTTTTGTACTTCTGAACCGCCTCCACCCAGCATTTTTGAGCACTTAACCCCCGACAGCTCTCCATTTCTTTCGCTGCGTCCAGAAAGATATTTCCCATGGGGTTGGAGATATTTTTTCCAGCCCGGGCAAAGGCTTGCGGCAGTGGTGTCAATCCATGATTAATCTCCGCATGGACCATTTCTAAAGAAACCAGTAAACTCTCCAGATTGTTTACACGATTACGATACCTGGAACTTAGCTGAACCCCGTACAGGTATGCTGCACTGATGATAAAAGCAGCACCGATAATTTTTAGGATCATCATTCGCCTCCTCGGGATGAGTAAAGAGGCAGCCCTTTTTCTCCTTCGACAATAGTTTCAATAGTTCCCGGGCCATCACGACTGCTTAAGATAACAAGCCTTTCAAAATAATTTTTTTGGATCAGTTTATTCAGTATAGGTCTGTGAAATATATCATCAAGACTGCAACCATGAGCTGATGTGATTACACTAACCCCGGAATTCACGGCTTCTTCTATTGCCTGAATGTCTTCTTCACGCCCTATTTCATCAGTTATGATTACTTGAGGAGAAAGAGCTCTTAAAGCCATCATAATCCCTTCTGCTTTAGGGCAGGCATCTAATACATCTGTCCTGCACCCTGTGTCTAGTTGTGGTACGCCCTGGTAACATCCCGCAATTTCTGAACGCTCATCAATTATACTAACCTTTAATCCCTGGTTAAAAACACCTTCCCCCTGACTTATGGACCTGGCAAGATCTCTTAATAGCGTTGTCTTTCCTGCTTGTGGAGGGGATATTACTATGGTATGGTAAATTCTCCCTTTTCGCCGGTCAATTAAAAATGGGACTACTTTTTCCCCTGCTCCAAGAACTTGTCTGGATACTCGAATATTCATGGAGCTGATACAGTTGAGTATTTTCACTGCACCATTCTCTATTACAGCCCGTCCAGCTAATCCCACCCGGTGTCCCCCGGGGATAGTCAGGTAACCCTGCCTCAATTCTTCCTCACATGCATATATCGAGTAACCCGAAAGTAATTCCAAGGTATCTTCTATTTCTTTGCTTACAACAAGATACGCTTTATGTTGTGAACTTATACAGCCACGCTGATCCAGGAATGCACCACCCAGGCCCGGCAGTATAATCATCAACCCCTGGACACTTCTTAATCTTATTTCTTCCACCTGGTTTAATAAATCAGGGGAGACCATGTTTAAAATAGTTCGTACTGAAGGAGACAGATAAGGCAAAATTTGTTCTTTTATAATTTGACTTGCCTTTTTCATGGTTTCACCTACTGTTCGCTGTTCCAGCCAAGCTTATTTTCTTGCCTGGTTCCTTACAAACTGCCAAAGAGGTTTATCTTCATTACTTCGATTAGCCTGCCTTAACAATTACTATTAAAAAAACGAAGCTTTTATGCAATTTGCTTAAGATATTAATTATATTCAGAAAAGGCTCGGAATGGCATACACAAGCCTTGAGGAAATAAAAAAACGCCCCTTTACTTAACAAGGAGCGTTTTTTTAACTGTCTATTGTCCTGCTGGCTGCTTATTTACTTTTCTTCATCTTCCTGGAAATCTGCTTCTATTTCAGCATCCCAGTCTTCATCGTTTGTAAAAACCACTTTGCCGCAACCAGGACAGAGCACTTCCAGGGCATCTTCATCATCCAAAATGTCTTCATCAATAGCTACTTCCTGGTGACACTCAGGACATTCTACAGAAAAAGGAACATCATAAATATCATCATCATAATCGTCGTACAGGTCTTCCTCATCATCCAGGTAGCCTTCTTCCAGGTCGGAAAGATCTTCATCCAGGGCTTCCACGTAAGAAAAAAGCTCCTCCTGGTCTTCCTTTAAGTCCTCTACAGTATCAATAATATCTTCGATCACCATAACAATTTGGCGAATCATTTTTCCTTCTTTGGTGTTGTCGTCAATACCGAGACCCTCTGCCAGCCCTTTTAAGTAACCCAGGCGGGAATTTAAATCTTCCATCTTTATACCTCCCTTTTTTTATACTCGTTCCAGGTACGACCCGGACCGGGTATCGATTCTTAACTTATCCCCTTCATTGATAAAAAAGGGAACCTGTACTACCAGGCCGGTTTCAAGTTTTGCCGGCTTACTGCCTCCGGAAGCTGTATCCCCTTTAACACCAGGATCCGTTTCCACGACCTCCAGTTCAACTGAGTGAGGAAGATCTATCCCTATTGTTTCTTCTTTGAAAAACAGCAAACTAATTTTTAAATTTTCTTTTAGATATTTCAAGTTGTCACCCAGTTGTTCTTCACTCAAAGAGACCTGATCATAATTTTCCGTGTCCATGAAAAAATATTCTTCCCCGTTGCTATAAAGATATTCCATTTCCCTTTTCTCTATGATCGCCTTGGGGACCTTTTCTCCAGCACGAAAAGTTTTTTCTGTAATGGAACCGGTTCGCAGGTTTTTTAGCCGGGAACGAACAAAAGCAGCCCCCTTGCCTGGCTTGACATGCTGAAAATCTGTAACAGTATAAACTTGCCCATCCAATTCAATTGTCAATCCTGTTTGAAAATCATTTGTGGAAATCATCCATTAAATCCCTCCCCCGCCGTTATTTCAGTTAGCTCGGACTAATTCAGTTCCAGGACTTTTGGGCTTTTCGTCAGACTTTCCGGCCCGCTGGCACGAAGTACAATAAGATCTTCAATACGTACCCCTCCCCACCCCCGGAAATAAAGGCCGGGTTCAACAGTAAATACCATCCCTTCTTCCAACGTTCCCTGGCCTCGAGGTGAAAGAGAGGGCCGCTCATGAACTTCAAGCCCAATACCATGTCCCAAACCATGTCCAAAATTATCACCAAATCCGTGCTGTTGAAAAAAGCTGCGCACCTGGGCATCCACCCGGACCACTTCAATTCCGCTTTCCAAGTTTTCCTGAGCAAGTTCCTGGGCTTGAAGCACAAGTTCAAAAATCTGCTTTTGTTTCTGATCAGGTTTTCCTACCACCATAGTTCGGGTGGTATCCGAACAATAACCACCGCAAACTGCACCGAAATCGACAGTCACCAGCTCATTATCCCCGATAGCTTTCTGGCTCGCCACTCCATGAGGGAGAGCAGAGCGGTGCCCCGAAGCAACAATGATTTCGAAAGGAATCCCTTCTGATCCATTTTTCCGCAAGGAATATTCAAGCTCACAGGCAAAATCCAGTTCACGAATCCCAGGCCTCAACAGAGGAAGCACTTCTTTAAAAGCCTGGTCAGCAATTTGAGCAGCCCGGGAAATATTGTCAATTTCTTTTTTTTCTTTTGTGGCTCTCAACTTTTCTATTAAATTATCGGCAGAAGTAAATGTAAGCCATTCCCCGGCTTTTTTCAATTGCTTATATGCTTTTACAGACAAATAGTCCTCTTCAACAGCTAAGGAAGAAATACCTTCTTTTGTTAAAACATTAACTGCTTTTTGATAATTCATGCCCCCTTCTATTTTCACAACTTCAAAGGAAGGTGACTGGTTTTGCGCCTGCTCCAGGTAGCGAAAATCGGTAAAAAGGAATACTTTTTCTGGAGTAATTAATAAAAAACCACTGGTTCCAGTAAACCCACTTAAGTAATGAATATTGGGGCGATGAGTGACCAGTACAGCTTGCAGATCAAATTCTAACATTTTGCTTTGAAAGTGCTTCCACCTTTGCGCTATCACCACCCCCAGTGAAACAGTTATTTTCTGATCAAATCTTCCATTATATTTAAGGCAGCCAAATAACTCATCGCACCAAAACCGCTCACTTGGCCGGTAACAACAGGAGCAATTACCGAGCGGCTCCTAAATTCTTCACGGGCATAAATATTTGATAAATGAACCTCCACAATAGGCAGGTCGATCGCTGCCAGGGCATCTCTGATAGCCAGGCTATAATGAGTAAAAGCTCCCGGGTTGATAATTATCCCAGCATAGTTAGTAGAAGCTTCGTGTATCCAGTCGATTAATTGACCTTCGCTATTGCTTTGACGAATCTCAGTATCCAAGCCCTTTTTTTGCCCTTCTTCAGCAATACTCCTGTTTATTGCCTCCAGGTTTTGAAACCCGTAAACCTCAGGCTCACGTTGGCCGAGCAGGTTTAAATTGGGACCATGTAACACAATGATTTTTTTCCTGGAATCCATACATTAATCTCCTTAGTTGAGAAAAACTCATAGTTACTGATCAGATAACTGTTTGAAAAAATATGCTGGTGCTTTTTGTTAAAATTCCACTTTCTCCTTAAAATTCCTGCCATCGTTTGAAAAAACCGCCATTTCATCAAATGTCCCGCCCTGCTGCCACAGCGAGGTCAATAATTTCCCGGGCTATTTCTCCAGGCTCTTTCCGGTTGGTGCAAATTTTGAAATCGGCTTTATTATATAGATCTTTCCGTTTTTCCATTAGGGCAACTATTTTTTCCTGGATGCTGCCGCCCTGGAGAAGAGGGCGGTCACCTTTATCCTTAAGCCGTTTAAAAACCTCTTCAGCACTGGCTTCCAAAAAAAATACAAGTCCCGTTTCCTTTAACGCCGTTAAATTCCCTGGCCTTAATACCACACCTCCTCCCGTGGAGATAACAGCTGTTCCTGGAGCAAGGCTCTTCAGTTCCTGAATGATCTCAGTTTCCCTGTCCCGGAAAAAGCCTTCGCCGTATTTTTCAAAGATGGTTGACACTGGCAAGCCAAGTTTTTGTTCAATAAGCTCATCAGTCTCAACAAATTTCATCTCCAACAATGCCGCCAGAAAGCTACCAATCGTCGATTTGCCGGCCCCCATAAATCCAATTAAGACAATATTCTGTTCCAGCTTCGATATTTTATCCCCCAGAAAATTATTCGGGAGATCATCGTTTGGTTTGTCCATGTTTATCACCGCCATTACTCAAGAATTCCAGGCTTAATGCCAGCTTTCTGGTGGATTCCTGGAAATCCGCACCCTTCCAGTCACAGGAGTCATAATGATATAGCGTTTTTCCCCTGTTTTTGATTGCAGGGTTACTGTTCCCCCTCCACTCGGCCTACCCATATAATTGAAGATAACATCAGGAGGGTTTCCGGAAAAAGAAGTAGTCCCTTTATAGTTAATTCCTTCTGGCAGTCTAACACAACTGACCCCATCACTCAAGCGAAGGGAATAACAATCCACATTGACAAAAAAGACCACCCGGCTGAATTGGCCAGAGGAGATGGCATCCTGACGGGCACTTCTTAAATTGCCGGCCAGTTCGTGGGCAGCAGTTTCAAGGCGCCACCTTTCCAGGGGAGCCGCCGTCACAGCAGCCACGCTGGTTAAAATACCAATCAAAGAGACTACGAGTATAATTTCCAGCAGTGTAAAGCCCTTGCTCTCTATCGCCTGTTTCAGGATCGTTTCTTCCCTCCTGTTATTTGTTTCCTGTATTTAACTGCCTATTTCCGGTCCCCAGAGCTTACTCCCCGGCACCTTGGGGATTACACGGTATTGGCTCCATTCGCTCATTGAAGCAGTAGGGGTTATTGAAACTTGCTCACAAATAAAATACGTTCCCGGTTCGATTAAAACTGAAGAGCATGTGCTGCCTACCGGTCCTAAAAACTGCACCCAAACTCCCTGGGAACCGGCCGGTTGCAAGTACAAACCGGCATCTTCACCGGAAAGGATAACCGACCCTCTAAATATCAGGGTCTCAGCACGCAACTCCACTAAAGCTCCCTCTACCACAACAGAAGGGTCCCCTTCAAAAAAAATGGATTTGGCTGAAAAAAGGTAAGGGCTTTCATCTTGCGGAGCAAAAACTGTATTACCGCAGAATGAAGAACGAATAAAAACATCGCTGTCATTTTGCTCCACCGCATCGACAGATAATACCCCACTTTCCTGATCAAACCAGCCCAAATCTGCACCACTAAATGCTTGCCCCGGTGTTGGCAGCACCGTTTGAAACTGCAAAAACAGTCTTTCCCGGGCTTTATGGCCGGTCCCGGAAGAACTTATTTTTACCCAGTTACCGCCACCCATCCCCGATAAATTTTCTACAGATACTTCAATATCACCCTGTTCTAAAGCAAAAGAAAAGCTTCCCCGATATTCAGGATCTTGCTGCATTATCCCCAGGGCCATATCTATACCTGATACAGCGCAGTAATAAGCGGTGAGATTGTCTTCCTGGTTTACAGCAATTTGCCAGTCATTGAACACAAAAGTTAACAAAGCACCCCCGAGAAGAAACAAAAGACTTAATAATATGATCACTGTAACAAGGATTGAGCCGTTTTGCTCTCGAAACAATATTGCCCGGGCCAGGAATGTTTCCTCCTTTTTCGATGATTTCAGTTACAAATTTTTTAGCTGCACAGATGACTGCAGGGAAAAAGTGGCGTTGCCGTCATCTCCCAGAATAAAAAAATACAACACCTGACTTTCTTCACAAAACGAAAAATCCAGTTCTTTAATGTGATAAGCGATCTTATTTTCCACGAAATTAATCTGAATGACAATTTCATCTCTTTTATGCGTAATCATATACCGTTTATTGTCCCTGGGATTGGAGTAGCGCACTGTAGACCGGTTGACCTGCTTCAGTCCATCTGCATACCTAATTTCTCGAAAGATCATATCTGCGGCGATTCTAACATTTTGCTGTAAATCAATTTTCTGGTTTCCTTTTTCAAAAGCTCGCAAGCCAAAGGAGTAAATTGAAAATACTGTCATAAGAACCATGCCCATCAATGTCGCTGCAACCAGCAGTTCTATAAGGGTGAATCCATGCTCCGCTTTATAGTTGCCGTAAACATGCATTATCGTTTGCCCCTCAAGTAAGAAGTAAGCACTGCCGATCCCTGGCCAGCACCAGTGTAAACTGTCTCTACAGTTATTTTAAATGTTGGGATGGAATAGCCCGCAGCCTGCACTTCGACACATTCAATTTGAAAAGAACGCTCCATCTGCTCAAAGCCCGGCACTTTTTCTTTGCAAGACTGCACCGTTCCACCAGGACAGGAAAAGTTTTGATCAATATGCTTTGCTTCATCCAGGATCTGCTCATAAGTCATCGCTGAAAACTGTTCCATTTTTTCCTGGGTCAGGCCTAGGGCCTGGCTTTTCTGGCCTGCATTGATGCCGAAAGTAAAACTGTTCCCCAGTAAAGACAACAAGGAAACCCCCAATACACCTAAAACTGCCATTGCCAGAACAACTTCAACCAGAGAAAACCCCTGCTGTCCACCAGGAAATTTCAAAAAATATTTTTTGCTCATTTTTGAACCTCGCCAGGCAAAAATAGTATGAAAAACCGAGTCTTGGCGCTGTCGTCCGGGCGACCAACCTGCATAAATAACTGCCAGGGTTTAATAAAGAGTAAATAACTGCAGCATGGGGAGAAAAATGGCCATCACCACGCTCCCCACTATTAAGGCCATAAAAAGGACAAATGCAGGTTCCAGGATGGAGCCCAAACGCGCCAGGAAGTAATCCAGTTCCTGTTCATAAAAAGCAGCACTACGTTCAAACATCTTATCCAGGGTGCCAGTCTGTTCTCCTGTATTCACCAGGCCAAGGGCCATGGGAGGAAAAAATCCCGTCCTTTTTAGGGCCTCTGTCACAGTAAGACCTTGGATGATATTCAACCTGGCCTCCTGGATCCGGTCCTCAAATACTATGCTTCCCGTCACCTTGCCAGCAAGTTCCAGGGACAGGATGATATCAATTCCACTTCCCAGCATGGTACTCAAGGTGCGGCAAAACCTGGCCACCAAAAGTTTGCGCACAAAAGTCTTATATATAGGGATTAACAGGGAGACTCGATCTTTGACCTGGAGACCCTTCTCCGTTTTTATTAGCCTGGAAAACAGGATGAATAAAAAAAACAAGCTGCCAATAATTAGAAGCCCGTAGTTATTCAATGCATTACCGCCAGAAAGAATTATCCTGGTAATCAACGGTAATTCAGCCCCCAAGCTTTGAAAAACACCTTGAAAAGTAGGGATAACAAACATAAACAAGAAAAAGACCACCAGGAACAAAACAACGGCAATAAACTTGGGATAAGCTGTTGCCGAGCGAACTTTTTGCTCCAATTCATCTTGCTTTTCAAAATGATGGGTCAACCGCTGTAATGCAATATCCAGGCGGCCGCTGTTTTCACCGGCATTGATCATGCTAACCAGAATTGGGGGAAAAGAACTGCCCTGGATGCTAAACGATTGTGTGAGTGAAAAGCCTTTTTCAACCTGGATAGCAACATTTTCTAACTGTTGTTTAAGCCTTAGATTGTCAGCCTCATGGGCTAAAACCCGCAAGCTCCCAATTACTGGCAATCCCGCCTCCATCATGGCGGCAAATTTTGCCGTTAAAGCCATTAATTCACTCGACTTAAAAGAAGGCCGTAAAAAAGAAAAAGATACCGGTATATTTAAAGTGTTTTTTAAATACTCTACATACCGGACTTTCCATTGACTAACATTTTGCTCATTTTCCGGAAATTCAGCCACTGTAGCACCCCTTGAACATTAAAGAAAGTATTAATTACCTGTAATCATTAAAAATAGCTTGTACTTATATTAGTATCTTGTAGGAAAATGAATGATTTGTATCTAACTATTTTCCACCTCCATAACCTGAATTACCTCCAAGCATCGCTTGAATATAGATTAACATTATATTCTCCATATTGTATAATATTTCCTTCCTGAAAACACATTTTTTTGCACCGCACCCCTTGGACCCGGGGAGAAGGCATCGTCTGGACGACAGTACCTATACACGGTTTTTCATCCTAACCGCCACAGCCCATCCAGGCCACAACAGGGGATGAAAAACCTTGCTTGCGTCCGAAGTTCTGGTTTTCATCTCCCCGCCTCCCAACCGGGGAGATGGCGCATTCATCCGGCGACGTTGGTCTCTGTGGCCAAAGACGCTTGGTGACCGAAGGTTTTCGGGCGGTCCGGCCGACAGGACATCGGCCGCCGGGAGCAACCCGGATGGGAGTTAAACCGGGGAGGCCGCCCGAGGACCCCGAGGGAACCTTAGTTTCTTCCACAGAGTTACCCAGTCGTCCGGATGACAGCGCCAAGACACGGTTTTCCATTCTATAAGGTGGAATAAGCCACCCTTACTACTTCATCCAAAGTGGTGAGGCCCATTTTGCATTTTTCAATACCATCATGAATTAAAGGCGTCATTCCTTGGGAGATTGCTTTCGCTTTAAGCTCAGTGGTGTTTACTGCATTTTTGATCAGGTTTCGAAGCTCAGTGTCAACGGCCATAACTTCATGGATGGCAGTTCGGCCTTTAAAACCTGTACCACTGCAGTTTTCACATCCGGATCCTCGATAAAGGCAGTCTGGCTTTTGTTCAAAATGGAGTTTGCTTAATAGATTATACTCATCTTTTGTCGGAGAATAGGCCTGGCGGCAATGGGGGCAGATGATTCTTACCAGGCGCTGGGAGATAATTCCTACTAAAGATGATGTCAATAAAAATGACTGGACACCCATATCCAGCAGGCGGGTTATTGACCTGGCAGCGTCACCTGTATGCAGAGTCGAAAAAACCATTTGACCGGTTAACCCGGCCCGGGTGACAATCTCTGCTGTCTCGCTGTCCCGGATCTCTCCGACCATGATAATATCTGGATCTTGCCTTAATACAGTTCGCAGTGTACTGGCAAAAGTCAACCCAATTTTTGTGTTTACCTGCACCTGGTTGATTCCCTCCAGGCGATACTCCACTGGATTTTCCACTGAAACGATATTTTTTTCCCGTTTATTCAGGTACTGCAGGGTGGAGTATAGTGTAGTTGTTTTTCCGCACCCGGTTGGCCCGGCAACGAGGATCATTCCATGCGAACTATCCAAAAAATGATAATACCGCTGCAAATTCATTGGGCTAAAACCCAACTCTTCAATGGGACGGATAACTTTCTCGGGGCTCAACAAACGTAGTACAATTTTTTCGCCATGGATGATCGGAAGGGTGGAGGCACGAATATGGATCATGTTTCCTTCAATTTCCAGGTACATGCTGCCATCTTGGGGCAGTCTTCTTTCTGCTATATCCATACCTGCCAGCAATTTCACCCGGGAAATGATCTGGGACATAATCTCTTGGGGAAATGGGGGATAATCCCTTAAGGCACCGTCAATGCGCAAACGCACTAAAAGATTGTTTTCCCGGGGTTCCAAATGTATATCACTGGCGTCTTTTTTTACACCGTCATAAATCAAGGCATTGACAGATTGAATGGCTGACTCTTCAAAACTGTTGCTTAGCCTGTCGTAAGGTGAATCTACATTTACAGCCTCATTCCTGGTCTCCTCTAGTTCAAAGACAGTTGTTGTATTGTTTTTTTTGCGTTTCAATAGATGCATACTCCTATGTAAAATTATTTTAATAACGATGTATGGTTTGATTCCAAATACACTTAATCCAAATTATTTTTAAGAGCTTTTTTCATGGCAAAGACAGGAGCATCTTGACTTGTAAATAGTTCAAAAGCTTTCACTCCCTGACCCAGGAGCATATCAAGGCCATTAATGCCTACTGCGCCACTTTCCCGGGCCCAGTCCATAAAAGGGGTAATCATTGGATTATAACGCAAATCTATGGCATGACAGCCAGGCAGTAAATTTTGTTTCGGAAGATAGTCTAACTCATAAGGGTCACTACTTAAGGCATTAATAATCATGGTTGAATGATGAAAGTGTGTTCTAAGCACCTCCTTTTCCAGGGGAATAGCCAGGGCCTGTCCCCAGGACAAATAATTCAGTTCTACCAGCTGCTCAATTAGTTTTTCTGCCTTTTGAACAGTCCTGTTAGCAATTACCAGGCGTTCCAGTCGAAATCCGGCCAAAGACAATGCTGCTGCCTTGGCAGCTCCACCTGCACCTAAAAGAACAACATGTTCCTTTTCGTGCTTTTTTTGCACGTTGTTTTGTACAAGAAAAGAAAACCCCGCCACATCCGTGTTGTACCCTAACAGCCTATTATTTTCATTGCGGATTGTATTAACCGCGCCGAGCAAAGCTGCCTCCTCGGACAATTCATACAACAAAGAAATAATATTTTCTTTGTGTGGAGCGGTGACATTTACCCCTGATATTCCCAGGGACAGGATT
>Ga0207421_10004225_pt1 | contig 16681 bp, 11 predicted proteins | sample SodLakKL_010_SED_4_FD_187542 | JGI IMG/M metagenome (GOLD analysis project Ga0207421, IMG submission 187542) | Alkaline sediment microbial communities from Lake Tanatar, Kulunda Steppe, Russia - 8KL_010_SED (SPAdes) (version 2) | ecosystem: Environmental > Aquatic > Non-marine Saline and... | reverse complement strand
TAAATCTTTTTTGTTCAAACAGTTAAAACATCCTGATGAAGTTTTTTGGTTGAGAAGAATATATGAAACAGCATTCCATCTAATTGGGGTCTATTCTCCCGAAGGGGAGAGGAAGGAGAATTTGATAAGGACCTTCGCGATGAATGAAAATGAAGCAGAAAAACTAATTAAGAGAGATGCTGGAGAGAAAGAGCCTTTTGGCCAACAACTTCGCGATACGTTTTGTTTGGCGGATTATTTTGTTAATGGAAGCAATTCCAAAGAAAAAGAAAATGAAGGAATTGAGAAGCAGCTTGACAAATATTTTAACCTCCTTTTTTCCGAAAAAATAATCACTCCAACTGTAGATGAATATGGAATGTTCTTGGAAAGTAGTGCTGCAATCCGTTCTTCTGATTTATCTAGGCAGGTTGGGGCGGCAATAATAAACCCAACCCGCGAGGTAATTTCTTTGGGTGCAAACGAAGTTCCAGCTGCAGGGGGAGGACAATACTGGGAAGATATAGAAGAAAAACATAGAGATATTGAAGCAGGGTTTGACCCAAATTTTAAAAGGAAAAAAGAAATTTTGGATCAGGTTTTAAGGGTAATTAAAAGTAACTTTTCCCTGGAAAAAAGTGAAAAAGCCAAAATTTTAAAAAATTTAGAAGAAAACTTAAAAAAGACCGATATTTTTGAACTGACCGAATTTGCCCGGGCAGTACATGCTGAAATGGAGGCTATTCTTTCTGCGGGAAGGATTGGGGTTTCCGTTAAAAATTGCTGGCTATATACCACCACTTATCCTTGCCATAATTGTACAAAACATATCATAAACTCTGGGATAAAAAGAGTGGTTTATATTGAACCATATCCAAAAAGCCTGGCAACTGAACTTCATCAAGATTCAATCTCCAATTGTGAAGAAGAAATTGGTGATAAGGTTAAGTTTGAACCTTTTATTGGTGTTTCTCCAAGGATGCATGAAGTTTTATTTTCTACCAAAACTTTTGAGGGTAAGAGGGAAAAAAGAAAAGATTCTGAAGGGCAAGTTAAAACCGATTTGACCCATATGAGATTTAATGTCCCAGTACTGAATTATTTTGAACGGGAGTCCATAGCTTCTTTTGCAATTAAAGAACTTTTTGAGAAAGGGGAGGAAAATTGTGAAAGAGAGGATTAGAGGTCCACTTCAAAGGAATGAAGCAACCCAAAGAGGGAAAGAAATTTGGAAAGCTGTTGATAATGCTGGATCAAACGCTTCTCCCAAATGGGCTAAAGATAGAATGATGAAAGAGGTAGAAAGGGCAAAAAGAGAATTGAATAAAAATAATAAGTAGCATTTAAAGGTTAAGGTAATTTCGTTAAAATAGGAAAGAATTTTAGCAAAGAAAATTATCCAGAGTAACCAAAAGTTGGGTTGCTCTGGGTTTTTCTCAAAAGAAGGAATAAATAATCAGAAGATAAAATAATTTTCAAGCCCTTTGGTCTCAAAATGAAAATTTAAAAATTTTTTTCTCGGGCAAGGAAGGGAATTGGTTTTTTGAACCCGCTTTTTAGTTTAAGTATAATAAAACCACAAAAAAAATACTTAAAGCTTTTGAATATTTCTAAGTATAGCTTCTTGTAATTAGCATGTAGGTTTTTGTGGCAAAATAAAAATACAGAGAATGGCAGTTAAAAATACAAAACCAAAAAGAGAAGGAACTACATCCAGATATCCTGAAAATTACCTCCTGGGGACTAAGTCACTTCGCTTTGCTCAGAATTTCTATGAGGCTGCTTTATATGAGTATGCACTTTAGCGGAGTTATTATACGGGTTTTCCCGCCGCAAAAGCAGTTCTTTGTGGAATAGGGATAAAAGCAGATTCACATGAGGGGGTAAAAAGACTTTTTGGTCAACATTTGATTCAGCCAGAGAGAATAGAGAAAGAATATGCAATTATTTTTCGTGAAGAGTAGGATGACAGGCTTTTAGCAGATTATGATGTGACTTTTAAGCCAAAACCAGAACAGGTACGAACTCGAATAGAAAATGCTGAGCGGTTTCTTCAGAGAATTAACAAGTTTTTGAGGGAAAAAGGTTTTCCCGTCCACGATTAAAACTTTGCCCAAATTTTTTATTAACAAAGGATCAAAGAACTTTCATATAGAAATAATTATATCCCTTAGAACATTATTTTGTTAGACTCTTTGGATGGAATAATCCGTGGTTATTTTGGACCACGGTAGTTTTTTTAATAAGCTCTTCACAAAAGAAGGGTTGGACTAAATCGTTTTGGGGTGATTAAGCTCAATTAAAGAGTAAGAAGGCATTTCTCCTGTTTTTGAAGGAAATTTTTGCAGAAAGTGGCAGCGTAAAAATACAGAACTCCTACTCCTGTTTATCGCTTGAAATTTCGGTTTTTCCCTTGTTTTCAAGCAAGAATTATAAAACCCAAGGTTCAATCCCCCCTGGTGCACCTGGTAAAATTCTTTGCGGGAAAATGCAAAGGGTCTTTAGAAAATCAAGGTGGGGAGTAATTGAAGCTGGCGAAACATTCCGACCCTGAATTCGAATATAATAACGGAGGCTAAGCTATGGGAGATCTTTCTATTGATATATTGAAACAGATGGCTACGGAACAATCATTCCTTAAAGGCGAGGATTATTATGATGATGGTGCTGTTGGAGAAAGAGTTTACGATAACGGGATTTTGTTAGGGGAAGTGGAGGGGAGTAATGGAGATTATTATAATGTGCGACTGGCTATAAATAAACCCTTTGGATATCACTGTACCTGCCCCTATGACTGGGAAGGGATTTGCAAACACGTGGTGGCACTGGGTCTGGCCTGGCTCTATAATTCCGAAACATTTATTGGGAAAAATGAACAGCAGCAACCGCAAAAAGAGGAACTGGATGAAATCATTAGCATTATGGATAAAGAAGACCTGGTTTTTTTTCTCACTACCCTCATTAACGAAGATAACACTATCCGATTAAAATTCCTTTCCTTTATGGAAAAGCATGGTACTATTCCCGCAGCATTGACAGAAGAAAAACTCAAAGCCTTGATGGCTCAAGCCCTTCCTATAATTGAAGAGTTTAATACTTTCGGAGGGGGACCAGAAGAAGAGGAGGATGAATGCTGCGAATGGCTACAAGAGATGATAGATATTCTGCAGGAAGAAGATCCTATTTCTCCTCAATTTCGCCAGGAGATAATTAATTCTTTTATGGAAGAATATATTACCAGCAATTCCGGTTTTGATGACTTTCTTATGGAGACTATTGTTTCTGCCGCAAAAACAAAAGAAGATTGGGAACTCATAATTGAAGGTTTGCATAAAAGAGGGAGGAAATATGATCAGGAAAGGATAATGAAGATTTATCTTAATAAATTAGGGGATGAACAGAAGTACCTGGAAATGAGGGAGAAAGAACTGGAATACGGCAATGATTATTATGATCTGGTGAAATATTTCCATGAAAAAGGAAATCAGGAAAAAGCGATTAATACTGCCCTGGAGGGAGAAAAGAAAGGTAAAGGCCGGATTATTGATAATATTAGGTATTTGAAGGATTACTATCAAAAAACGGGTGATCAAAAGAAAGCCCTGGAGTATGCAATAAAAGATTTTAAAGAGGAACCTTCCCTGGGAAAATACCTTTCCATAATTGAGGAAGGGAAGTCAACTCAGGAAAAGGAAAATTTAAGGGAAGAATTAAAAAATTTCTTAGAGGAGAATCCCTTTTTGGGCCGGCCAAGTCTTTTGGCAGACATCCATTTTCATGAGGAGAACTATAAAAAGGTTTTGCAGCTGGTGTTAAAAAGGCAAGTGAGTCCCAATAGTTATGAAAAAAAACTGATAAAATTATTTCCGCACCAAATGCTCAATTACTACAAGGGTACCGTTCAAAGATTATTAAATAATAAGAATCGAAAAAGTTATTCTCAAGCGGTTGGATTTGCTTTAATAATCAAGGCAATATATTCTCAATTAAATGATTTAAAAGGGTGGGAAAACTATCTCAATGGGATTTTCCGGAAATATCCCCGCCACAAAGCTTTACAGGAAGAGTTTCAAAGGCTTCAATAAAAAGGAATTTTATTCTAGACAATTTCTTCTAAACAAACAGAATAGAAAAGATGAAGGGGTTTTTATGAACAGAACTGAGCTGAAGAAGAAAATCCGAATTTCTTCAATGGATCTCTTAGAAAAAAAGGGTTACGTCAGTCCGGCTGATTTGCTCATGGAACTGGATCTGTTATCCTTAGAGGGTTATGAAAACTGGCGTTTTGGAAAAGTTCCTTTCCCGGAGAAAATATGTAGGGGTAACCTCAAGAAATTATCATATATAATGAAGGAGCTGAATAAATTTGCCCGGGAGCAGAACCTGAAACCTTCCTGGACTGCTTATAATAAGTGGGGTAAGGGCCCAAAGAAAAGATTGCAATTTAGCAAATCCGGGGATCCCATAATTGAAAAGGGATATGCAACTCATTATGTGAAGAAGGGGTAAACCTGGAGATATTGAGGAGGGATTCTTTTGGGGAGAAAAGTTAAAAGAGTTAAATATCAACTGGACCCAAAAGGGATCAAGGAACTACCCTTCAATGAAATTAAGGCTATTTTACGGGGAGCGGACGAATTAATCTTCAGGGGTGGGCGAAATATGCTGGCAAAGATCCTGAAGGGATCAAAAGACAAAGTGATATTGACCCGAGGCCTGGATCAGAGTCCGGTATATGGCTATTACAGGGATTTAACCATAGATGAGATTACAGCAAGGATAGACTGGATGATTATTAACGATTACCTGAAGATTGAGTATGATTATCGCCTGCCTTTATTGGTTTATTCTGAAAAGGGCTGGGAAATAGAAAGAGATACTTTCTCCGATGAGTTACTCGAGAAACTCCGAACCTTACTTAAAACAGGTGATTATTCCTTTGTTCAGGAATTAAAAGACAGAAATAGGGGCATGATTTTATTACTCCTGGAGAAAATCCGGGCCACCAATGACCCTTCATTTATTCCCTTACTCCGCGCCTGGAAACAAATTGATTATAAAAAAGTGCAGAAAAGGATAAATAGTGTAATCCAATCTCTGGAAAAGAGATAAATGTTTTCCGGGGGCATTGGTCTGAATCGGAGAACTGGTCTGTCATTTCAAGAACTTCTGGATTGGTTATCGGGATTATCTGGACAGCATATCGGAATATTTGGACACCTCGTTTGATTTGGGAATAACTTATGTATTTTTCTCTGCCAAAAACAGGAAACCAGTATTTTTTAAAGAAAGTAAAAGAGGGTTATCGAACTCGCAGGAGGGGCCTGGAGAGATATATAAGGGAAGTGAAAAATCGGGGGCAAAGATTCTCTCCTCTCTGACAAAAATGGCGGGAAAGGGTTTTCTGCTGTTATGGAGAAGTTAAATTCAAAATATTTGAAAGGAGAATTTCATGGACGGGAATTTTCGGCATGTTTATCAATTTAAGATAACTCTGGAAAATATCAAACCGGATATCTGGAGAAAAATTGAGGTCCCGGAGAACTATACCTTCTGGGATTTACACGTCGCCATCCAGGATGCTATGGGGTGGTGGGACAGTCATCTCCATCAGTTTGATATAAAAGAACCCCGGACCGGGAAGAAACTACAGTTTGGCTTGCCCGTTGAAGAAGATTTTTGGGGAGAGTTAGAAATATACCCGGGATGGGAAGAAAAAATCGTTAATTTCTTCAATATGGAGAACAGAAGAGCAATTTATGAATATGATTTTGGTGATGGCTGGATTCACAGAATTTTACTGCAGAAGATTAAGCCCCGGGAAAAAGATATCCAGTATCCGCGTTGTTTAAGTGGAAAAAGGGCCTGTCCCCCGGAAGATTGTGGCGGTACAGGGGGGTATGAGGAGCTTTTGGATATTCTTTCCGACCCTGAACACCCCGAACACGATGATATGATGATGTGGGCGGGGAAAGAGTTTGATCCAGAATTTTTTGATCCGGAAGAAGTGGTTTTTGATGACCCGGATAAACGGTTTGCAAATCTCTGGGATAATAGCGAGCGTACTTATGAAGTTATAACCCCCGAAAAACTTCCGGGGTCGGATAAGGTTTTGACCTGTGTTAGCGGGCTCCTTTATTTCTACGGTTTAGTGGATATTGAAACTATGTATTCGATGGTTCAAAACTATCTGGACGATGAGCTGGGTTTTGAGGAATTCAAACAAATTCTGAACCGAGAAATGGAAGAAGAAGGGGATTGCCCCTTTATCTACGAAAATGATTTATGTATTTATTTGGACGTAATGTTTCCTGAACAAGTATTAAGTGAACAGATGAAACGTCCGAAAATTCCCTACCGTCCCCTTTCTCAGGAAGAAGTTTATAAGGGCGCGAGAGCAGGGGAAGTTGGCAATACTGAGCTCTGGGGAAAGAGCGAGAAAAAGCTTAGGGAGATGCTGCAGGAGAAATTTGGAACAGATGAAGAAGAAGCCTGGTGGGACGTTGATTGGATTAAAGAAAAATTTCGGCAGGATTTAACTATTGACTTTATCCTGAATGAAATAATTGAAAAGAAGCCGTTTGCCCCTTCCGATGTAATGAAAACTTTTTTGGATACTTTCATGGATGTTTTAAATAATACTCCACTCTGGGTTTTAAAAGGATGGAGCCCCGCTGAAGCGTGGAAAAAATTTGATGTTGAACCTGATTTCCCAGAAGGGAATAAAAAAACTGTTCTGGAAAAGAATGAAAAAATTGGCCGCAATGACCCTTGTCCCTGCGGTAGCGGGAAAAAATACAAAAAATGCTGCGGAGATCCTGCCCAAGAAAATTAATTGAGCCTGGAGGGAATGGTCTCTTGTGTTAGTCCCTCTTTCAACTCCCCAGGTTTAATAAAATTGAATAGGGCAAAGGGAAAGTTGTTTTGCTTATTCCAAAACTTCAAAAAAACCGGGTAGTAAATAAAAATTATGTGGGGAAAATCCCCTGGGATACCCGGCCTGATTTACGACCTGGAAAAGAGGTTAATCTTACTTTATTTTAAAAGGTGATTTCACCAAAAAGGGCTACAAAATGCTTGGCAAAATCTGCGCAGAACCTCTGCTGGAGAAAGTACAGCCAGGAAAAATCGAGTTCCTGATAAAAGCAAAATAATAAAACCTGGTTAAATTTAGAAGAGAACTCCAGCAGAAGTTCTGGGAAAAATAATGGTTTTCTAGTTAAAAAAAAGCGGAAATTAAATAAGATAATCGGCGCGGGAGGCAAATATGGTCGCAAAGAGAAGAAAGTTCGGAAAAACCTGGTGGGGTGGCGCCTGGATAGAGGCTCTGGAAGATATAGATATCAATACAAATCGTTTGCCCCGGGGTAGGCGTTATGCGGGCCAGGGAATGGTTGAAGAAATTAATATCAAAGGTGGGAATATAGAAGCGAAGGTCAGTGGGCGACGAGTAGAACCTTACCGGGAGAAAATTACTTTAAAAAGCTTTTCTCCGGGCGCTAAGGAGCAAGTGCTATCGATAATAAAAAATACTCCTGCCCTTTGGGGAGAATTATCCAGCGGCCAACTACCTGAAGAATTACTGTCTTTACTAGAAAAAGAGGGAATAGACCTTTTACCTAAAGACTGGGATGATATTAGGGCGAGTTGTTCCTGCCCGGACTGGGCTAATCCCTGTAAACACCTGGCCGCAGTTTATTACATAGTTGGAAATGAGATTGACAAGGATCCTTTTCTTCTCTTTCAATTACGGGGAATGGAGAAGGAAAAACTAAAAAGTCTGGGAGCGGAACGGGGGGAGGAAGAAACTGACCCGTTTATTCCCCATTCTCAATTAGGCGAAGTAAAACCCTCCCTGCATTTACCCCCCTTTCCCGATGTAGATTTCCCGGGAAAAAATCCGGATAAATATTTAGATTTGTTAAAGGACAACCCCCTTTTTTACGGCCAGGGCAATTTTAAAACCAAGCTCAAAAAAATGTACCGGGATATATCCCGTTCTTTAATAGATATAGAGCTGGAAGAAATCCCGGAAAAACTTGAGAAAATTAATTTCCGGATAATTAAGGATGAGGGTGAGAATAAGTTTTTCGGCTATTCCCCCGAGAAAACTCCGGGGCGGAAAAGCCGGGTTACTATCCCCGAAATTAAAGAGGATAAACTGGAATTAAAAGAGGCTGCGGGCAATTTTTTTGCAGCTTCTGATTTTTTCCACTATTTTGTGCAAACTCCACTTCTGCTTGAAGAGAAAAAATTTTCTTCCACGGTGATTTTTTTGAGTGCCTCTGCAGCTATCGCCCAGTCCCTGGCGCAAAAATCTTCATTTTTCCCCCGGTTGGTTGATTTAGATAGGGAGGAGAATTCTTTCCGGATAGAATATGCCTATTTGAACGGAGAGGAGAAAATTAGCCAGGCCCTTAAATTTCTGGAGGAAATTTACCCTCCGGAGTTAATTTTTCGCCCGCGTGATGGTGCCGTTCTCCCTAAAGAAGCGGGGGTTCGGGAGGTTATATCCCTGTTCCTTGGCTATTTTGTCCGTGTCTGCAGTAAAGAAACCCCAGCTACTAAGGTAGAAAAGGCTTTTTTCCATGGAGAAACATATTTTCCGGCGGGTTTTGAGGAAAAACAGACCGCGAAAAGTATTAAGGACTGGCTGGGCCCCCTGCAGCTTCCCGAGAAAAACCTTGGGCTGGTTTTAAAAATATCCATCCCCGAACGGAAAAAGGATCAATTTGAGCTGGAGGTGGAAATAGAAGATAAAAAAAGCACGGCACCTTCAGTTTCAGTTAAGGAATTGTACCAGGGAAGAAAAAAGATCCTCGGGCATTCCGCGGATACAGTGCAAAGAGATGTTGCCCGGTACCTGACTCTGGCTTCTGATCACATGCCCCGGTTAAAGGAGTTTTTACAAAACAAAGGAACCCATTCCCTTGATGTATCCTTGCAAGAAATGGGAGATTTTCTTACCGGGGCCCGAAATGTGCTGGAAATTTTAGGTTTTAGAATTCTTCTCCCTCGAGAATTAAAAAAGCTGATGAATCCACAGCCTGCTTTAACTGCAGTACCCACTGGGAAAATTAAATCAATTTTTGATATGGAAAAAGTTCTGGAATTCTCCTGGGAAATTTCTTTGGGAGATGAAAAAATTTCCCCTGAAGAATTTCAAAAACTAACCCGAGGAGCTTCGGGTTTGATTCGGTACCGGGATAGTTATTTTTTCATAACCCCTGCTCGGGCGCAATCTCTTTTGAAAAAATTAAACCAGCCTGCTCCGGAATTAAAAAAAATGGATATCTTAAGGGGGGTTATTACCGGGGAGATCAAAGGAAATCTTTTTATTTCTCCCGAAGAGCTTGAACAAAAAGTTCGGGAAATGACCAGGTACCGCTCTGTTCATGTCCCCAAAAACCTGGTAGCCAATCTGCGTCCCTATCAGAAAAGGGGATATCGGTGGTTAATACATAATTTTAAAGCCGGTTTTGGAAGCTGCCTTGCTGATGATATGGGGCTGGGAAAAACCCTTCAGGCCATTGCTGTAATCCAGCGTTTAAAGCAGGAGGGAAGTTTAAAAAACCCGAGTTTGGTTATTGCTCCCACGTCTCTTCTGGGTAACTGGGAAAAAGAGACCCAAAAATTTGCCCCGGAGTTAAAAACCCAGATCTACCACGGTAAGGAAAGGCGCCTTAATATTAAAGGAAATGACCTGATTCTCACAACCTATCAAATTGCCCAGAGGGAACTGCAAAACTTAAAAAATAAAGGCTGGGAACTGCTCATTCTGGATGAAGCTCAAAACATTAAAAACCCTGCCAGCAAAAGGGCCAGGGCGATAAAATCCATTAATTCCAAAGGAAGAGTTGCTCTTACTGGAACTCCTGTTGAAAATCGATTGCAGGAGCTCTGGAGTATTATGGACTTTTTAAATCCCGGTTTGTTTGGGGGGGAAGAAAAATTCCGTAAGGAATTTGCTATTCCCGTGGAAAAATACAGGGATCGAAATAGTCTCAGGAAGCTTAAATTAATAATTTCTCCCTTTTTCTTGCGCCGGGAAAAAACTGATAAAAAAGTGATTTCTGATCTTCCTGAGAAAATTGTTCGCAACGAATACTGCTATTTAACTCGCGACCAGGCCGCTCTTTACCAGGAAATAGTGGACCGGACCTGGGATATAATTGAAAATTCTGATGGTATGGCAAGGAAGGGTTTAATTTTCAAACTCTTTACTGCGCTGAAACAGGTGTGCAATCATCCTGTCCAGTATACCAAAACCGGGGAGGTTTCCCCGGAAAAATCCGGAAAGTTGCAAAAAACTCTGGATTTACTTAAGGATGCTCTCCAAAAGAAAGAAAAGACCCTTATCTTCACCCAATATCGGGAAATGGGCAATTATCTTCAGGAAATTTTCAAAAGAGAATTACAGGAAGCGACTTCCTTTTTCCACGGGGGCCTGACCACCCAAAAGAGGGAGGAGATGGTTTCGGATTTCCAGAACGGTGCTACTAAGATCTTAATAGTTTCTTTAAGGGCTGGGGGGACTGGAATGAATCTTACTGCAGCCACCAATGTTATTCACTATGACCTGTGGTGGAATCCTGCAGTTGAAAATCAGGCCACCGATCGGACCCACCGCATCGGACAGAAGAAAAACGTCCAAATCAACCGCCTGATTACTCTGGGAACTCTGGAAGAAAAAATAGAAGACCTTCTCCAATCCAAAAAGGACCTTGTCGAAAGTACAATTTCCACTGGGGAAAAATGGATTTCAGAGTTATCCAATAGAGAGCTACGGGAAATTATAGAGCTGGGAAAAGAGGGCATAGCTGAAAATAATTGATGGGTTTTTAAGAGAAAATGATGTGGAATTTCTCAGGAACATTTTTGCATTGGGCAGATTTCTCATTTATGGTCAATAAGAGCCGGTTTCATTAGATGTGGGGCTTGTAAACCGTTCAAGCCCAGGGGAAGGTGAAGAACCAAAAGACAGGTTTGGGTTCGGATTATGGGCTAATGAAAATTGTCTAATGGGCATTATTTAGTCAATCTGCCATTACCCTGACCAACAAAACCGGTGGATGGCCGGGGGAGGATTTCTCTAGACAGAGGGAAAGAAAGCAAGAAGCAAAATTGCAGAAATTTTTGAGGCCACTCGCTATTTAGTGGAGGTAATCACACGGTGGTATGTTAAGATATTACCGAGGGATGGATGTCTGTAGAGTGGCCTGGATTGTTTTCCGGAAGACGGGGGATAGTTCTGGAGTAGACAAGAAAAAGAAGATAATTTGGAGCTTAGATTACCCTAAGGGCCTTAAACAACCTCCGATCAAAAGTAAACTTATTTTCCCGAAGAATTTTTTCCAAATAACCAATAAAATGGGAAAATATAAGCGGGAAAATAGGCAGTTATAAATGCTTATGGAAATGGCTCTGAATGGTGTGCTCGTTTAGACAATAGTTTTAATAATGGAACGATTTTCTTAACAAACAAAGAATAGCGTACTATAATTAAAAAAAGACGAATGAAAGGTTATTGAAGTGCACATGTTTTTTAGTAACGGAATGTTATTTATATGATAACCTTACCTACAAATACGTTTCTTCAAGAATGAAAGCAGGGGTAGTAGAAGCTAAAAATACCACCGGGGTTAGATTAACAGATTTAGAGAGAACGGTCGTTGATAGTATAAGGGATTTCAATAAAATAGGTGGCTTCGAGGAACTGTTTAATTGTCTACAAAGAATCCATTACCTGGATGAAAAGAAGTTGAAAAAATACCTGGATATATACGATACACAGGGACTTTTTCAAAGGGTGGGATATCTTCTTGACCATTACCGAAAAGAGATGCAGCTTTCAGAAGCGTTTATAGAGTATTGCAAAAGCAAAATAGGAAAGAGCAGAAGGTACCTGATGAGTGATTTAAAAGAGGAAAGCTATTATAACAGTGAATGGGGACTGATGGTACCAGAGGGCCTGTTCGAAGTAACAGATCAGGAAGGTGAAATACTTGTCTAATTACGACCTTATTATTTAGGAAAAAAGCAGGGGAGCTAGGTTTTGTAAGAGATACATTAGAAAAGGTAACGAGGATCGCAGATATTCTAGAATATCCCAGGGTTACACAAAAAATCCAAAGAAAAAGAATCCTCATAGCGTGGATTCCTGGGTCTATGACTATATGGGGGGCCAGTGGGAATAGGGATAACATCAAGATCGGGTTTTCAACGGGAGAAACCCCAATAATGAGGTGTTATTTGATGAATGATGAGGGAATTAAAATGGAAAAAATTATGGACCCCTTAAAATTCAGAAAAATTCAAACCCGAATAGAAGAAAACAAAAAAAACGATCAAAAACAGCTGCAGATTAGAGCATTAGATAAAGCTAAGACAGTTGCAGCCCTGTTAAAGCAAAAATATAACGTGAAAAATGTCTGGGTTTATGGATCGGTCGTTCAAGGTGATTTTCACAAACGATCTGATATTGATATGTTAATTGACGACACCTACAAAGGATCTTTTTGGGAAATGTACGTCAGGGCTCAAAGAAAGGCAAATCCTTTTCCTCTAAGCTTGATAACAGAAAAAGATGCTTTTCCTTCTTTAATTGAGTTTGTAAGGAAGGAGGGTGTTAAGTTATGAATGAAAAAACCTTCTTGTTGGTAAAGGCTAAAATAGAAACAGAAATGGAAAATATTAATAATATAGAGCAAGAGCTTAGAGATTATGGAGTATTTCCCGAATTTAAAACCGATAATATAAGGGGTTTTTCTTTAGATGACAAGGGAAGCCTTAGAATTTTAGGTTCCGCCCTTCATGATTACTACAATGCAGTAGAAAACGTATTTAAAACTGTGGCCCAAAAAATTGATTCTTCCCTCCCGGAAGGGAATAATTGGCATAAAGAATTGCTGGACCAAATGGTCCTGGAAGTCCATGGAATAAGGGCCAGAATAACAAGGCCGAAAACAAAAAACCTTTTAGAAGAACTCCTGGCTTTTAGATATGTTTTTCATAATGCTTTTAGCTATAACCTTACCAGGGAAAAGATAGAAGACCTAATTAGAAAACTTCCCGAACTCAGCCAGCTTCTAAAAAAAGATCTGGAAAATTTCAAAAAAAAGATGATGGATCTATTTCACTGATGAAATACCCAATCAGGGGAAAATTCCCCAAAAGGGAAATGGGTTAAAGGTAAAACCGTTAAGGAAAGGGTCCAGAAAGATTTGTTTTTAATCAAAGTATATGCTCTGAAGAAACTTGTTGATTAAGGGTTTTTGCGGAACTCCTTAATTATTAAATCTTGCCAAGAGTATGAATAGCCCGGGAAGGCAATATTGCCTTCCCGGGCTTTTTGTTTTTCGCCAAACCCGCATTTCCTGAAAATGGTAATAATTGAATTGGGCCCTTTCTTTATTGAATTTGGGTGCCGGTACAAGCAGAGTTTGCAGGAATGTAATACAGATGTTATAATGATAAAAGGTGAGGTGATTTGGAAATGAAAACTATAAAGATCCGGAAAATAGGAAATAGTTATGGTTTTACTATTTCTAAGGAATTATTGGAAAAATATAATTTAAAAGAAGGGCAAACCCTTCATCTTATCGAGAATGATGATGGATTTACTCTTACCCCCTATGATCCCGAATTTCAAAAATGGTCCGAAAACTTTAAAAGGGCTAACGAAAAATTTAAAAACACCCTGAAGGTTTTATCCTGATGGAAAAAATAAATTTTATTCCCAGGGAAGTAATTTTACATTTCCACCAGCAAATAATTCAACTATATGGTGGGGTTCGGGGAAGAGGAGATAAGAAGTTGCTGGGATCAGCCCTGGAACAACCCAAAACTTCCTATGATGGTATTAGTTTACACGAAACAATTTTTGATATGGCAGCAGCATATGGTTTTCATCTCTGTCAAAACCACCCTTTTCTTGATGGGAATAAAAGAATTGCTCTAGTTGCCATGGATACCTTTTTACAGGCAAATGGGTATGAGATAGTGGTTTCTGAAAAGGAAATTTTTAAATTAATCATGGCTTTATCAGAAGGCAATATTTCAAAACAAGAACTTTCAGCATGGATAAAGGATAACAGCAAATCAATTTAGTATCTTGGTTTTTCAAGATGTTTTTCTTTTACTCCTTCCAATTTTTATGTTGGGTTATTAATGGAAATTCCGTTCGCCCGGGGTGGAATAGACAGGGAGGAAAAAAGATAAAAACCGGGGCTTAAAAATCTGCTCCCCGAGCAGAGGGGAAGGGAATAAATTTTATGTGTAAAAAGAGAACTCTAAGAACAAAAGCCTCATATAATAGAAGTGAAAGTGAAAGTGAAAGGGAGCGGAGACATAAAGAAATTGCCTACCGTGCAGCTCTAGAAGGGATTGTGCTCCTGGAAAATGATGGTGCTTTGCCGGTAAAGCCAGGAAAAATTGCCCTCTATGGTGCTGGGGCTGAAAAGACCATCAAAGGGGGTACAGGTTCCGGTGAAGTGAATGAGCGACACAGTGTCAATATTCTTGAGGGATTGGAGAAGGCTGGCTTTTCAATTACTACAATGAATTGGGTTAATGAGTATGCCCGTTTATATAAGAATGAGGAAAAGGACTATGTTATAAGGGCAAGAAAAAAGATGCTTAAAATGGATATAATTAATCTAATGTCCGACCCCTTCCAGTATCCCCAGGGAAGAGAGATTACGAGTAAGGATATAAGGGAAAATGAATCGGATACCTGTATTTATGTAGTGGCCCGCCAGTCCGGCGAGGGAGCAGATCGCAAACTGGAAAATGATGATTATAATTTATCGGCAATAGAAAAAGAGAACATCAGGAAGTGTGCAGAGGCCTATAAGAAAACAATAGTGGTAATAAATGTTGGTTCTGTCTTTGACCTGAGTTTTATGGACGAAATACCGGGAATTAATGCTCTAATTTTCTTTTGCCAGCAGGGAACACAGGGGGGAAAGGCTTTTGCAGACATTTTAACGGGAAAGGTAACACCTTCGGGAAAACTGGTAGATACCTGGCCTGAAAAATATGACGATATTCCTTTTGCCCGGGAGTACAGTTACTTAAACCGAGACTTAGAAAATGAAAACTACAGAGAAGGGATTTATGTTGGATACCGGTTTTTTGATTCTTTTGACGTGGAACCTCAATATGAGTTTGGGTATGGACTCAGCTACACAAAATTTGCTATAAGTTTTGTAAATGCAGAGGTTGCAGAAACAAAAACCAGGGTAAAGGCAAAAGTACAGAATACTGGTAAGGAATTTTCCGGAAAAGAAGTGGTCCAGCTTTATGTTAGTTGCCCCCAGAATAATCTGCCAAAGGAATACCAGCAGCTGGTTGTTTTTGGAAAAACTAAAACGCTTAACCCAGGAGAAGAACAGGAACTTTCCCTTGAAGTTGATATGCCAACTTTGGCCAGTTTTGACGAAGAAAGAGCCAGCTTTATTCTTGAAGAGGGGGAATATATTTTACGCCTGGGTAATTCCTCTCGAAATAACTTTCCCTGTACCGTATTGAACCTTGATCGGGAAGTGGTTGTTTCCCGGCACAAAAACTTATGCCAACCGGAGAAAAAGCTGGAAGAGATAAAATCCCCAACGGTGAAATATGAGCATGATGTTTCCGGGAACCTTAAACTTGAAGTAAAGTCGGCCGATTTTGTAACCAACACAATGGAATACAGAACCCCCCTGGTTTACAGCGACAAAAAAGTGGATGAATTAATGGGAAAACTGAGTATTAAAGAGATGGTTGAACTGGTAGTTGGTGCGGGAATAAAAAACATGTTTTCTGATAACAACTATTTTTCCTGCCCGGGTGCTGTAGGGAATACTACCTCAAAACTGGTAGATAAGGGAATTATTAATGTGCCTTTAGCTGATGGGCCGGCGGGATTACGGCTGTCCAAAGTGTCTGCAGTTACCAAAAGAGGCAAAGTGAAAATGGTTGAACCCATGATCGAATTTATGAAATATTTACCCGGAATTATCAAGAAATTAATTTTCGGGGGTCAAGGAAAACATACCCTGATTTACCAATTTACCACAGCCTTCCCCGTTGAGGTGGCTCTGGCGCAGACCTGGAACACTGAGTTGCTGGAGGAAATTGGGGAGGCGATTGGTACCGAGATGGCAGAATATGGGGTAACCTACTGGCTGGCACCTGGTTTAAACATCCACCGCAATCCCCTCTGTGGGCGGAACTTTGAATATTACAGTGAAGATCCCTTCCTTTCTGGCCAAATGGCTGCTGCTGTTACCCGGGGAGTGCAAAAGATTGCAGGAATTTACGCTACTATTAAACATTTTGTTGCAAATAATCAGGAGGATAACCGTAATAAGGTGTCCAGTAATGTTAATGAACGGGCCCTGCGGGAAATTTACCTGCGCGGTTTTGAAATTGCAGTAAAAGAGGGGAGAGCAAAAGGTGTTATGACCAGCTATAACCGGGTAAATGGCACCTATACCGCAAATAGTCATGATTTCTGCACAAAAATCCTGCGCAATGAGTGGGGGTTTGACGGTGTGGTGCTGACTGACTGGTTTTCCACGGGGAAAGGTTTAGCCAACAATGGATTGTGCATGAAGGGTGGAAATGATTTAATCATGCCAGGGGGGAGATATAATAAAAAAGAAATCCTTGCTGAGCTAAAAAAAGGGACAATTGAAGAAATTGATATTCGCCGTTG
>Ga0207421_10004224_pt1 | contig 16681 bp, 14 predicted proteins | sample SodLakKL_010_SED_4_FD_187542 | JGI IMG/M metagenome (GOLD analysis project Ga0207421, IMG submission 187542) | Alkaline sediment microbial communities from Lake Tanatar, Kulunda Steppe, Russia - 8KL_010_SED (SPAdes) (version 2) | ecosystem: Environmental > Aquatic > Non-marine Saline and... | reverse complement strand
TCCACGGCCTTTTTGATCTGCGACTTGGAGGCGCGCTTGTCGACGATGAAGCCATACCGGTTAGGATACTTCTCAGTAACCGCTGTCATCTTTTCTGTAATTAGTGGCTTGATTAATACTTCCATTGTCCTGCTTATTTAAAGGGCCTGCTTACCAAAGCACCCTTTTTCCGTTATTGACTCAGCAAATGTTTTCGATTTCCTTGATTGAGCTTTCCAAAACCAACAACTTGTCCACGTGCATGATCATATAGGTGTTGAGTTGGGATGCCCTGCCTACAAAAGCCTTGGGGATATTCCTCGAAGAGAGCTCGATGATGCGGTCCGATTCGGGCAGCACCAGCAAGGTTTTCTTGCCATCCAGATCCAGGTTATTCAGAATCTCGCGGTATTTTTTTGTTCTGGGCTCATCTATGGTGAAGTCCTCCAGCACCATAAGCTTGTCTTCCTTTACTTTATAAGAAAGCGCTGACCTGCGGGCAAGTTTTTTAACCTTCTTATTGATCTTAAAACGGTAGTCTCTGGGTTGGGGACCAAATGTAATTCCACCACCTCTGAGCAGGGGCGACTTGATGTCACCAACACGGGCGGCACCGGTGCCCTTCTGGCGGCGCATTTTCTTGGTGCTGCCTTTGACCTCTCCGCGCTCCTTGGTTTTATGGGTACCCTGGCGCCTGGCAGCCAAATGATGTTTCACATCAAGGTAAATGGCATGGTCGCTGGGCTTAACCCCAAACACATTCTCGTTCAAATCGACGGTTTTCGCCGTTTTGCTTCCATCAATATTATAAACTGCTAACTCCATCTTTCAAGAATTAAATATGATCCATTGGGCCCTGGTACAGAGCCTTTTACAACAACAAGGTTTTTTTCAGGTATCAGCTTCATGATTTGCAGGTTGATCATCTTGACCCTGTTGCCCCCGGTTCGGCCTGCCATCCGCATGCCTTTAAACACCCGGGATGGCCAGGAAGAAGCACCGAGGGAACCTGGTGCACGCTCTCTGTTATGCTGTCCGTGCGTGGCCTGACCAACACCGGAAAAACCGTGGCGCTTCACAACACCCTGAAAGCCTTTACCCTTGCTTATGCCTGCCACATCAATGTATTCACCCTCAATGAAAATGTCTGCCGTCAGCACTTCACCGAATTCCTTCTTTTGTCCTGGCTCAAAGCGCGTAAATTCTGCCAGCACCTTTTTGGGACTTGTTTTTGCCTTGGCAAAGTGTCCCTTAAGGGCCTTGCTGACGAGCTTCTCACGCTTGTCTTCAAAACCAAGCTGAATGGCGTCATAGCCATCCGTCTCCTTGGTCTTGATCTGCGTAACCACACATGGACCAGCCTCTATAACCGTGCATGGGACATTTTTCCCAGAGGCATCGTATATGCTGGTCATACCTATTTTTTTTCCAATAATTCCTGACATCTCTTGTCGTTTTTACTATTACGCAATTCTGTTGTCTTCCTTCCTGCTTACACCTTGATCTCCACCTCCACGCCACTTGGCAGCTCGAGCTTCATCAACGCGTCCACGGTCTTGGATGAAGAGGAATAGATGTCCATCAAACGCTTGTAAGAGTTCAGCTGAAACTGCTCCCTTGACTTCTTGTTGACGAATGGTGAACGCAGTACCGTAAACCTCCTCTTGTTGGTGGGCAAAGGAATGGGTCCGTTTACCACCGCACCTGTGGTCTTTACTGTCTTGACGATTTTCTCGGCAGACTTGTCTACCAGGTTATGATCGTACGATTTCAATTTGATTCGAATTCTGTGACTCACGGTTTCCTAGTTTTAATGAATGGAATTAGTATTTCACACCATATAGTTTTTCAATCACCTGTTCTGCAACGTCTTTCGGCACTTCCTGGAAGTGCGAAAACTCCATTGTAGACACGGCCCGGCCACTGGTCAGGGTACGTAAGCTGGTTACATAACCAAACATTTCGGCCAGCGGCACTTCGGCATCAATGACCTGCAGGTTCACCCGCGAGGAGATGCCGTTGAGGTGGCCCCGACGCTTGTTGATGTCACCAACCACGTCGCCGAGATATTCTTCAGGGGTAACAACTTCGAGCTTCATCACCGGTTCAAGCAGCACCGAATGGGATTTCTTACAGGCATTTTTGAAGGCCAGCCTGGCAGCCAGTTCAAATGACAAGGCATCAGAGTCAACACTGTGGTAAGATCCGTCTAAGAGGGTAACCTTAAGGCTTTCCACAGGAAATCCGGCCAATACGCCATTCTGCATGGCATTTTTAAACCCTTTTTCCACTGCAGGGATGAATTCTCTTGGGATGTTTCCACCCCTGACCTTATCAATGAATTGTAAGCCGGTAACGTCTTCGTCAGCAGGACCAACTTCCACGACGAGGTCCGCAAACTTGCCCTTGCCTCCGGTTTGTTTTTTATAGACCTCCCTGTGCTCCACCGTAGTGGTAATTGCTTCCTTGTAAGCCACCTGGGGTGCACCCTGGTTGGCTTCCACCTTGAACTCGCGCTTGAGGCGATCCAGCAGGATCTCCAGGTGAAGCTCGCCCATGCCACTGATGACGGTTTGCCCGCTATCCGGATCCGTCTGCACCATGAAGGTGGGGTCTTCTTCGGCCAGCTTGGCCAGCGCCATGTTCAGCTTATCGAGATCGGCCTGGGTTTTGGGCTCCACCGCCACGCTGACTACTGGCTCAGGGAAGCTCATGGACTCCAGGATGATGGGATGTTTCTCGTCACAAAGGCTGTCACCGGTATGGATGTTCTTGAATCCTACCGCTGCGCCAATATCACCCGCTTCGATCTTTTCAATGGGGTTCTGTTTGTTGGCATGCATCTGCAGAATGCGGGAGATCCGTTCTTTCTTTTTGGTCGATGCATTGTATACATAAGAGCCGGCCGGAAGACTGCCACTGTATACCCTGAAGAAGCAAAGGCGCCCCACATAAGGGTCAGTGGCAATTTTAAAGGCCAATGCAGCAAAAGGTTCTTTTGCATTGGCCGTGCGGATTTCTGTTTTTTCTGTTTTGGGATTGATCCCCTCAATGGATTCTACGTCCGACGGGGCAGGCAGAAATTTGACCACGGCATCGAGCAGTGCCTGGATGCCTTTGTTCTTGAATGCAGACCCACACAATACAGGGGTGATCCGGCGTTCAATGGTGGCATCACGGATGATGGACAGCATCTCGTCTTCAGAAATGGCATCCGGATCCTCCATGAACTTCTCCAGCAACTCTTCGCTTTCTTCAGCGCATCCTTCCACCAGACCCATCCTAAGTTTATCCACGGTTTCCCTGAGGTCATCAGGAATTGGCACTTCCACGAAACTGGCGCCCAGGGTTTCATCCTCCCACTCGAATGCCTTGTTGGTGATGAGGTCAACCACGCCCCGGAAATCCTCTTCATAGCCGATGGGGATTTGCAAGGGTACGGCATTCATGCCCAGGCGTTCCTTGATTTTGTCAACCACACCAAAAAAATCTGCCCCGGCACGATCCATCTTGTTGATGAAGCTGATGCGGGGCACCTTGTATTTATCTGCCTGACGCCATACGGTCTCAGACTGGGGTTCAACACCACCTACGGCACAAAAAAGGGCGATCGCGCCATCCAGTACGCGCAGGCTGCGTTCTACCTCCACGGTAAAATCCACGTGGCCAGGCGTGTCGATGATGTTGACCTTGTATTCCTTATCGAGATATTTCCAAAAAGTAGTGGTGGCAGCAGAGGTAATGGTAATGCCACGCTCCTGCTCCTGAACCATCCAGTCCATGGTAGCCGACCCATCGTGGGTTTCCCCCAGGCGATGGCTCTTACCGGTATAGAACAATATCCGCTCGGTAGTCGTCGTCTTACCGGCGTCGATATGTGCCATGATACCGATGTTTCGCGTGTATGTCAAATCTCTGGCCATGATAATTCAAAAGCAGCTTATCCTTGATTAAAATCTGAAATGTGAGAATGCTTTGTTTGCATCCGCCATGCGGTGCATGTCTTCCTTGCGCTTGAAGGCGGCTCCTTCTTCCTTGCTGGCTGCAATGATCTCCCCGGCAAGACGGGCAGCCATGCCTTTCTCATTGCGCTTGCGCGCAAAACTGATCAGGTTCTTGATGCCCACGGAAACCTTCCTGTCGGGACGGATCTCTGCGGGGATCTGAAAGGTAGCCCCACCGATTCGACGGCTTCGGACCTCTACGGCCGGCGTTACGTTTGCCAATGCCTTCTTGAAAATTTCCAGGCCATCTTCATTGGTTTTCTCCGAAACAATGTCGATGGCATCATAAAAGATATGGTATGCCAGGTTCTTCTTGCCACGCAACATCAGGTTGTTGACAAAGCGGGTCACCAGGGTGTCGTTGAACCTGGGGTCAGGAAGAATGATTCGCTTTTTGGGTTTCGTCTTTCTCATGACTTATAGAAAATTATGTTTTGCCGGATCAAACTATTTTTTGTCTTTTGGCCTTTTGGTTCCATACTTGGACCTGCGCTGGTTGCGGCCTTCCACACCGCTGGTGTCCAATGCGCCACGCACAATGTGATACCTCACACCGGGCAAATCCTTCACCCTGCCACCACGCATCAACACAATGGAGTGTTCCTGCAGGTTATGACCTTCTCCGGGAATGTAAGCGTTCACTTCCTTGCCGTTGGTGAGCCTTACCCTGGCCACCTTACGCATGGCTGAATTGGGTTTTTTCGGTGTGGTGGTATACACACGTACGCAAACCCCGCGGCGCTGAGGACAAGCATCCAATGCCGGCGACTTGCTCTTGTAAGTCACCTTTTTACGTCCCTTACGAACCAATTGTTGAATTGTTGGCATACTCGATTCTTGATTAAGATAAAAACTTCTTTTTTACTCTGTTAAATACACTACTTTCGTTTTTTGGGAGTGCAAAGGTAGAAGTTATTTTTTGAAAACCAATAACTCAGGATAAATAATTTTCAAAAAACCACCACAGTTTTGCACCACGTATTCCGCACTTTCAGGTAAAACAGAAAAGCTATGCGTCCAAAATTGAAGGGCACAAAGGTACAATAATTTTTGGAAAATTTTGAAGTTTTTAATGTACCTATGCCAATGTGCCAATGTACCAATGTACCAATGTGCCAATGTGCCAATGTGCAAATGTGCTAATTACAGATCAGGGCGCTGAGTAAGCTGTTGGCTATTGGCTGTTGGCTGTTGTCTGCTGGATGTTGGCTGTTGACTGCTGGCTGTCGGCAGGAACAAAAAGCCAAAGGTCAGAAGCTGATAGCAGTCCAGTTAAAAAATTCAAACATAAGAATACCATTAAGGTGAGAAATTCTAAACAGATAAATAAAGCAGGCTAGTGTCATGTCAAAGCTACTTTAGCCGGCCCAAGTCTTGATCTTTTTCCTCATCTCAAAAAATTAAAAACTTACATAGCTAATGCTATGCGCGGTTTTTCTTTTTTGAGATGAGAAAAAATCTCTGCGCCTTAACCGACACAGTAGCATTGACACGACACTAGAGCCTAATTCGGAATGGTTATAAATAAAGGCAAGCTGCCATCAAAGTGACCCGTCCTGATTTTTATTTACAAGAAGTGTAAACCCATTTCAGGACGAGACACTATTTCAGTACGAGACACTATTAGAGTACGAGACAACCCTTCATTAACACATTGGCACATTAGTCCGTTTATGGATTGCACCCATGTTTTTCAGTGAGATAATTTTTTATCCGACACATTTTCAACGAATTGCGGGCTATTTATATGAAAGCACATTAACACATTAAACAAGCTTACCGGTAACGATAAGCGGCTCTTTCCATCTCCTCCACGTTCCTGAAGGGACTCGGTGGGTTCAGGTGTTGCTCGAGAAACTGGTAGATCTCAAAACGAATATCGCGTCCTTGGCGGTGGTCCATGCGGTCAAATGAGTGTCCGCCGGGGATGTCTTCATAAATGCGGTACTCAAAATCCTTATCGTGGGCTTTCAGTGTGTTGATCAGGTTTTCCACCTCCAGTACGTGTACATCTTCATCAATGGTATTGGTATGGATCAACAGAGGCACTTCCAACTTGTGCGCGTGATAGACGGGCGAACGGCGACGGTATTCTTCAATGTTTTCATGCACAGCCTGCCCGATATGGTGGTCTGCAGCAAACCAGTCCATCTCATAAGCCGGCCGTTTATAACCCATCCGGGCGATCAGGTCGCTCACAGGCACGCCGGCAAACACCGCCTGGTATTCATCGGGGTGCTCGAAGGCATTCATCAGGGAAATCATGCCGCCATGGCTCCATCCGATAAGGCCTACACGGCGCGAATCCACGATGTCATAGTTTTCCAGCATCAGCTTCATACTCTCATGCACGTCATCATTTTCGAGTCCACCATAGTCGATCAGCTGGTGGGTCAGCTTGCCATATCCGGTGCTGCCCCGGTATTCGGGCGCCACCACGATGTACTGCTGTGCCATCAGCTCCCTGATGATGTGGGTGTAATAGGTGTTGAAGTCGCCGTGCACTCCTCCATGCGAAAATACCAGCAGGGGATATTCCTCAGATGGGTCAATGTCTTTTGGAATGAACACATAGGTCCAGAATTTGATGGGGTTTTTCTCCCTTAGGGTAGTAGCCTCCTCATGCCCACGGGGGGGCGGTCCTGCGAGGAAAAGCTTGTCAATGTATGCAACATCGCCAACGACTTTATGCCACATCACATCATCAATGGCTTTCTCCAGGATATCGAAGCGGTAGCGCAGGTCGCGCAGCTCTTCAAGCATTTCCTGCTGGTTGTCCAGCAACGTCTCGTTAGAGACCTGGGCATTCAGATTGTTGTTTGTGTTCCAAATGCATAATGCGGCAAAGACAGATAACAGAAAAGGAAGTAAACGTTTCATGAGTATAAAGATTTTTGTTTGAATGAATAATTCAGATTGGCCTTCAAATATAGTAAAGAATTTATGTTTGGGGCAACAGGGACCCTCCCCACATAAAAGAACCCCCAAAAACACCACATACAAGAACCCCGACAGGGGTTCAACACCAATAACCCCACATGCAATGCGGGGACCTATGCCACTACCCCCACACACACTACAACCCCAAAAACACCACATAAAAGAACCCCGACAGGGGTTCAACATCAATAACCCCGCATGCAATGCGGGGATCTAACCCACTACCCCCCCCCCACACAAGCACCACCCCCACAAAAAAATCCCTACCTTTGCAATGCGCTCACCAGAGCAACAAGACCCATTGCACACACTACATATATGACTGATTTTCTGAGAGATCTGAACGAACCGCAGCAAGAGGCGGTAAAAACAACCGAGGGGCCCGTGATGGTCATTGCCGGTGCCGGCAGTGGCAAGACACGGGTGCTGACATACCGGGTAGCCTATCTCCTAAATAAGGGCGTACCCCCTTTTCGCATCCTTGCACTCACATTCACCAACAAGGCAGCCCGGGAGATGCGGGAGCGGATCGCCACACTTGTGGACGCATCCAGTGCCAAAAGCCTTTGGATGGGCACCTTTCACAGCATCTTTGCACGCATACTCAGAGCGGAGGCAGAAAAACTTAACTACCCCTCCCAGTTCACCATTTACGATACCGAAGATTCCAAAAGGGTCATCCGAAAGATCGTCAAGGAGCAAAACCTCGACGAAAAGACTTATGCGGCTGGCTTTGTACTAAGCCGAATCTCCAATGCCAAGAATAACCTGATCTCTGCCATCGATTACAATGAAGATGTGGAGATCCAAAGCCACGACAGGCAGTCACAAAAGCCTAAGCTGGGACTGATTTACAGCCTCTATCAGGAAAAGCTGCGCAGGGCCTCTGCGATGGACTTTGATGACCTCCTCTTCAATACCAACGTGTTGCTGCGCGACTTTCCGGATGTCTTGTATAAATATCAGCAGCGCTTCCATTACATCCTGGTGGATGAGTACCAGGACACCAACTTCTCACAATACCTGATCGTCAAGAAGCTGGCGGCGAACAACGAGAATATCTGCGTAGTAGGCGACGACGCCCAGAGCATCTATGCCTTCCGGGGTGCCAACATCCAGAACATCCTGAACTTTAAGAACGACTATCCCGATTATAAACAATTTAAGCTGGAACAAAACTACCGTTCCACGCGTTTTATCGTTTCTGCTGCCAACAGTCTGATCGCCCATAACAAAAACCAGATCCACAAGCATATATGGACCAGCAATGCAGGTGGTGATAAGATCAGGCTCATGCAAACTGCAAATGAGGGCGATGAAGCCTATTGGGTGGGTAATGAGATCTTCAGCCTGATCCAGCAAAACCAGCTTCCAAACAGCGCTTTTGCTGTGCTCTACCGTACCAATGCACAGTCGCGCGCCTTGGAGGAAGCGCTCCGCAGGCTGAACATCCCCTATCGCGTTTTTGGCAGCCTTTCTTTTTATCAGCGCAAAGAGATCAAAGACCTCCTTGCCTATTTCCGGCTGGTGATCAACCCCAACGACGAAGATGCGCTGTTGCGTGTGATTAACTTTCCGGCCAGGGGCATTGGGGCCACAACTGTTAACAGGCTGGTTGCCACCGCCAACGACTTAAATAAACCCCTTTGGGATATAGCCTGTGACCCAAAAGCACACCATGTGCAGCTCAATAGCGGCATCACCCGTAAGCTGGCGGAGTTTACCACCATGATCAGAAGCTTTGCTGCCAGACTTTTCAAAATCAATGCTTTCGAGATGGGCGAACTTATTGTTAACAAATCGGGGATCCGGAAACTGTATTTTGAAGACGGCAGTCCGGAAAGCATGAACAGGCGCGACAACATCGAGGAGCTCCTTTCCGGGCTGCAGGACTTTGTACGCTCCGACAGCGAACCAGAAGCAAGCGAGGGCCTTCGCACGCTGGACGAGTTCATGCAGGACATCTCTTTGCTTACGGATGCGGACACCCAGGATGATGATCCCCAGAACACCAATAAGGTGTCGCTGATGACAGTACATGCGGCCAAGGGGCTGGAATTTCCTTATGTGTTCATTGCCGGCGTGGAAGAAAACCTGTTCCCCTCCCAGCTTTCTATCAACAGCCAGGAAGAACTGGAAGAGGAGCGACGCCTCTTTTACGTGGCCATTACACGCGCCATGAAGCAGGCCACCATCACCTGGGCGGAAACACGTTTTCGCTATGGCAATTTTAACCTTTGTGAGCCAAGCCGCTTCATTGATGAGCTGGACGCTGAGTATGTCAACTATCTCTCTGCCCCTGGCAGGAAGCGACTAAAAAGCACAACACAGGAAAGCTTCGCAGAAAGTCGCAACCGATTCAGGAAGCTCACTGAAAACATGGAGGATCCTGCCAGTTCAGCGCGCAGTGCGAACAGTGCAGACAGTGAACCTGCCGAGGGCGGTTTTGCCATCCTTGAACCAGACACATTAAGCGTAAATATGGAAGTTAAACACCAACGCTTTGGCAAAGGCAAAGTGTTGGCCCTGGAAGGCAGCGGCAAGAGCGCCAAAGCCACTGTCATGTTTGCCGGGGCAGGCAAGAAACAACTGCTCCTGAAGTTCGCCAGGTTGAAAATATTGTGATATAGAGATCATATGCAACCTGTATCATTCATCCATTTAATTCAGGTTATTCATTATCTTTGCAAAAGAATCTATCCCTAAATTAATCCCCGAACAAATTTATATTATGGAATATAACAGCTCAAGGGACAAAATGGTAATTTCGGAATATGGCCGGAATATCCATAAAATGATCGATTACATGAAGTCGGTCAAAGACAGGGAAAAGCGCAATCACCTGGCAAGGGCCACCATCAATGTGATGGGGCAACTGAACCCGCACCTGCGCGATGTCAACGACTTCAAGCACAAACTATGGGACCATCTGTTCATCATGGCCGACTTCGACCTTGACGTGGATAGCCCCTACCCGCTTCCCAGCAAAGAAACCCTGACACGAAAACCAGAGCCACTGCAATATGCGACCAACAATGTGACCTTTAAACATTACGGACGGCATATTGAAAGGATGATTGAGAAAGCCTGTGAACTGGAAGACGGCTTCATGAAAGACACTTTGGTGAAAATGATCGCCAATCACCTCAAAAAATCTTACCTGACCTGGAACAGGGAGGATGTCACCGATGAAGAAATCGCTGAGCATTTGTCCATCTTGTCTGATGGCAAGCTCAACCTTGAAGACAATATTAAGCTGCATCAAACCAGCGACATTCTGGCCAAGAACAAGAAGAAAAAACACCAGGGACGCCAATCCGGGAAAAGTTACAGCCAAAAGAGCCGAAAAAACTAATTTGCCATATGCAGCAGGCCATGTCTGAATCTTGATCGCATGTGGTGCATTTTGCGTTTCCGGCAAAAACATGATCCCAGGATAAAGTTAGTCAGTGAGCCATTTATCTATCCTGCACTATGAATACTTCATTGAACTGAATGGCCCCCTTGCATGGGCAGGACATGCATGTTGCTTTATGCAAAAACCACGAATAAGCTGTTGCTCCTTCTTTTAAACATAAAACCTCACGCACATCAAACAGATGAGGATCATAATGGCACTCCTATCCTACTTGTGCTGGTAAGTTTTAGTAAGTTTATGTGAATATCGGATAAAAAAAGGCTTATGGGATCATTTGAAATTTACGGTGGACATCAGCTCAGAGGCGAGATCCAACCACAGGGAGCCAAGAACGAAGCACTCCAGATTGTATGTGCCACCTTGCTGACGAGCGAAGAGGTAATCATTGACAACATTCCACGCATTCGTGACGTCTTAAAGCTGATTGACCTGCTGGAGGATTTTGGCGTGGAGGTAAATCAACTTAGTGACCACCAATACGCCTTTCGTGCCCGTGATTTGAACCTGGACCTTCTTTACGAAGACAGTTTCCGGCAAAAGGTGGCCCAGCTGCGCGGCTCTGTGATGATCGTCGGTCCCCTGCTTGCGCGGTTTGGAAAAGCTTCCATTCCAAAGCCTGGTGGAGACAAGATTGGAAGGCGGCGGCTCGACACCCATTTCATTGGCCTGGAAAAGCTTGGAGCCAAATTCCGCTATGATAAAGAAGACTATTTTTATGAGATCGAAGGCAGGGAATTACGTGGTTGCGACATACTCCTGCATGAAGCCTCTGTGACAGGGACGGCAAACATTGTCATGGCTGCAGCCTTGGCACAGGGGAAAACCACCATCTACAATGCAGCCTGTGAGCCCTATATTCAGCAGCTCTGTCACATGCTTAACCGCATGGGTGCCAATATTTCAGGTGTGGGTTCCAACCTGCTGACCATCGATGGCGTGGAAAGCCTCAAGGGTTGCACGCACCGGATGCTACCCGACATGATCGAGATTGGCAGCTTCATTGCCATGGCTGCGATGACCCGCTCAGAAGTGCTGATCCGCGACGTGTCTTATGAACACCTTGGGATTATCCCGGAAGTTTTTCGCAAACTGGGCGTGGTGCTTGAAAGGCGCAACGACGACCTCTTCATCCCGGCTCAGGACAGCTACGAAGTCGACACCTATATCGACGGCAGCATCCTGACCATCAGTGATGCCCCCTGGCCTGGCTTTTCGCCCGACCTGCTGAGTGTCATTCTTGTACTCGCCACGCAGGCCAAGGGAAGCGTGCTCGTGCATCAGAAAATGTTTGAAAGCCGCCTGTTTTTTGTGGATAAGCTGATAGACATGGGCGCCCAGATTATCTTGTGCGACCCCCACCGGGCCACGGTGATCGGCCTTGACCGCAAATATCCGCTCAAGCCACTCGAAATGACATCTCCCGACATCCGCGCCGGCGTGGCCTTGCTGATCGCTGCCCTGAGCGCCGAAGGCAAGAGCACCATCCACAACATCGAACAAATTGACAGGGGCTACCAGTTCATCGACACCCGTCTTCAACAACTCGGAGCCAAAATAAAAAGGATGTAAGCTGACAAAATGGCTTAACACATCCTGTGGCAAAGCTTTTGCTATGCTGTGTAAGGATTAGTATAACGAATAAATTGGTTACGGAATGATGCACAAGAAAGGCAAAGACAAAAAACAGGAAGACCCTAAGGAGGAACAGCAACAAGCTGCTGCCGGAGAAGGCAAAGAAAAGCATCAGGACAAGGCCCTGGAAGAACAGAAGGAGCAGGCAGAAGACTCCGCATTGCTTTCAGAACAGCTGGAGTCAACCAGGGAAGAGATACAAGCATTGAAAACACAACTTGAAGAAGCAAACGACAAGTTTCTCCGGCTCTTTTCCGAGTTCGACAACTATCGCAAACGGGTCACCAAAGAGCGGCTGGAGCTTTCGAAAACAGCCGCTGAAAGTGTGATATCTGCACTTTTGCCAGTTCTTGACGACCTGGAGCGGGCCAGCGATGTCGCCCGCGAAAAAGCAGAAGGCAATGCAGAAGAAGAGGGTGTCGTGCTTATATATAACAAGTTAAAGGCAGTTCTAAAGCAAAAAGGCGTAGAGGAAATCCCGGCAGGGGGAGAAGCATTTAATACCGATTACCACGATGCCGTGACGCACGTTCCTGCAGAAAATGAAGAAGAGAAAGGCAAAGTCAGGGAAGTGGTGCAAAAGGGCTACCTGCTAAACGGAAAGGTGATTCGCCACGCAAGGGTCGTTGTAGCAAACTGATGTTGTTTTATTTAGGTTAGAGAAACGGAATGGCCTGCTGCGTTCTGTTTACCCCAATACAAGTTTAATGGTTTATGGCAAAAAGAGATTATTACGAAATATTAGGTGTTTCTAGGGATGCAAAGCCTGAAGAGATCAAAAAGGCTTATCGTAAGAAGGCATTGCAGTACCATCCTGATAAGAACCCCGATGACAAAGAGGCAGAAGCAAGGTTTAAGGAGGCTGCTGAGGCCTACGAAGTGCTTCGTGACCCGCAAAAGAAAGCCCGTTACGATCAGTACGGACATGCAGGCATGGGCAACAACTTCGGAGGAGCCGGCGGCTTTGGTGGAGGCATGTCTATGGAAGACATCTTCAGCCAGTTTGGCGACATCTTCGGTGAGGCATTTGGCGGTGGTGGCTTTAGTGGTTTCGGCGCCGGCACGGGACGCCGTACATCCAGGCGGGCCAACAGGGGGACCAACTTGCGGATTAAGGTCAAGCTTACCCTGGAAGAGGTGCTTAAAGGCACAAACAAGCGGGTAAAGGTGAGCAAGAATGTGTCCTGTAGCTCCTGCAATGGCACGGGTGCAAAGGGCGGCAGTGCCTTCAGTACCTGCTCCACCTGCAATGGCGCCGGCCGGGTGACACGTGTTGCCAACACCTTCCTCGGGCAGATGCAGACTACTGCAGCATGTCCAAGCTGCAGCGGCGAAGGACAAACCATAGAGGAAAAATGTTCTTCATGTTATGGCAATGGCATCATCAAAGACCATGAAACAATCAGTCTGAATATTCCGGCTGGTGTAGAAGATGGCATGCAGCTGTCGCTTAGCGGGAAAGGGAATGCCGCACCAAGGGGTGGCATCCCAGGCGACCTGATCGTGATGGTAGAGGTAAAACCACACGAACAGCTGATCCGCGACGGCCAGAACCTGCTCTATGATCACCACATCAGCTTTCCCCAAGCTACCCTGGGTACGACCATTGAAGTACCCACCCTGGAAGGCAGAGCAAGGATCAAGATCGAACCCGGCACGCAACCTGGCAAAGTGCTGCGCCTGAAAAATAAGGGACTCCCCTCCGTCAACGCTTACGGTCGCGGTGACCTGCTGGTCAACATCAACATCTGGACGCCACAAAAGCTCTCGGCGGAAGAGAAAGAGACGCTCAAGAAACTGGATGAATCCGACAACTTCAAACCAAATCCGAAGAAGACGGACAAGAACTTTTTCGAAAAAATGAAAGACGTATTCAACTGATAATGCGTTGGAAAACCGACGACCATGAATACCCTTCTGGCAGCAGCAAACATCACCAAAACCTATACCGGCCACCGCGCACTGGACAGCGTAAGCATGGAGGTTCCGGAGCAAAGCATTTTCGGACTGCTGGGGCCAAACGGTGCGGGTAAAACTACCCTTATCAGAATCATCAACCAGATCATAGGCCCCGACGAAGGTCAGATCCTGCTTGACGGAGAAAAACTTACCCCTAAACATGTCAGGCAAATAGGCTACCTGCCGGAAGAACGCGGCCTCTATAAAAAAATGAAGGTAGGCGAACAGGCTGAATACCTCACCCGGCTCAGGGGACTCAGTGGACACGATGCACGAAAGCTGCTTAAAAAATGGTTCGAACGTTTTGACCTCACCCCATGGTGGAACAAAAAGGTAGAAGAGCTTTCGAAAGGCATGCAGCAAAAGGTGCAGTTCATCATCACCGTGTTGCACAAGCCCCGCCTGCTGATTTTTGATGAGCCATTCACCGGCTTCGATCCCATCAATGTCAACATACTCAAGGAAGAAATCCTGAAACTTAGGGAGGAAGGTGCTACCATCATCTTTTCCACGCATGACATGGGGTCTGTGGAAGAACTATGCGACCACATCGCCCTGATCAATAAATCACAAAAGATCCTGGAGGGGAATGTGCAGGAAATCAAGAAACAGCACACCAGCAGGATCTATGAGGTTGAACTCAATGCAATACAAAAACCGTTGGAAAGCATGCTCGACGGACGTTTTCGTCTCATTAAAAGCCGTACGGAGGATCAAGGCATTCGGGCCAGGATCCAAATCCTGAACGACACGCCGGCGAATGACCTCCTGCAGGCACTCCTCAGCGAAGCCCGCCTGGCTGCATTCAAGGAGCTGACTCCCAGCATGAATGATATTTTCATCAAAAAGGTTACCGGGCGGTTTCCGGCAGAAACCAATGCAGGCAATAGCAGTCCCGCAATTGCAGAAAGACCGCAATAACATTCGCCCGCCAAGCAGAGGACAATTCAGCCGATGGGCACCGCAATGAGTGCAAGCGGAACAACACGAATACAAAGGCACTGAACGAGCAGATCAACAAAAGCAAACATACGCATCATCAAGTCAAGATAACAAAGCAAAGCAATCGCCATTGGACATGCAGGAAGGCATTTAAAGCAACACGCATGGGAAAAACCACCACCATAATCAAACGTGAGTTCCTGAGCAGGGTCAGAAAGAAATCTTTCCTGGTGATGACCATCCTCGGCCCACTCCTCATGGCAGCCATCGTGATCGTGCCCGTGGTAGTGGCACAATTGTCTGACAGCGATTATGAGGTCGCCGTATTAGATAACTCGGATTATTTTATCCAGGCCCTTGAAGACAGAGAGAATGTACGTTTTACGCCCCTTGCCACCAGTGTCGAGCACGCGATTGAGCTGATGCATGACGACCGCTTCGATGCCGTGCTGCACATACCGGAAGCAGCCTTTGAAGCTCCTTCCACGCTGCGCCTTTTTTCTGACAAGTCCGTAAATCTTAACGCCAAGCTGCTCATCGAAAACCTTCTCAAGCTGGAGTTTGAGAGCCTTAAGCTGGCACACGCCGGCATAGACGAAGAGGTCTTGCGCAGCATTGACACACCCATCAACATCCAGGCGATACGCATCCGGGATGATGGCGAACTGATCACCGACTACCCTGAGATCAGCATGGGGCTGGGCTTTGTCAGCGGCCTGCTGATTTACATCTTTATTTTCCTTTTTGGCTCGCAGGTGTTGCGTGGGGTACTGGAAGAGAAAACAAGCCGCATCGTGGAAATCATTGTGTCTTCCGTGCGGCCGTTTCAGTTGATGATCGGGAAAGTGACCGGTGTGGGCCTGGTAGGGCTAACCCAGTTTGTTATCTGGGTGCTTCTGACCTTTGCCATCGTGGGCATTTTTCAGGTGGCCATGCCCGACATGTTCCAGTTCACCCCTGACGAAAGGGTTTTTGTCAGCAGCTCACAAGTGCTGAACGTGGAAGAAATGCAACAACAGCGGGAAATGATACAACAGCACGATACCATGGCTGGCCAGTTGCTGGAAGGCCTTTCAGCCATCAATTTCCCGGTGATGATCATATCATTTATTTTCTTTTTCCTGGGAGGATACTTGTTGTATGCGGCCCTGTTTGCAGCCATCGGGTCGGCCGTAGACAATGAGGCCGACACCCAGCAGTTCATGCTGCCTGTAACGGTACCCCTGCTTTTGTCCATCATCATGGCCCAGATGGTCATCAGCAACCCCTCAGGTCCGGTAGCTATGTGGCTGTCGATGATTCCGCTCACCTCACCAGTGATTATGATGGTCCGCATTCCCTTTGGTGTCACTTGGGTCGAACTGATCGCCTCAGGCGCTTTGCTGATCCTTGGCTTTCTGGCCACCACCTGGCTGGCAGCCCGCATCTACAGGACGGGTATCCTGATGTATGGGAAAAAAGTCAATTACCGGGAGCTATGGAAGTGGATCAGGCACGCCTGATGTTGGGGATGAGCGCCGGGGAGGAAAGAGAAGGGAGTAGGAAGTAAGGAGTAAGAAGGTTTTGAAAACTTCGCAGCCGCAGCACTTGACTTGCGGAGATAATCTGGTAAAAAAGCAACACCATGTCAAAGATCCTTGTCGTAGACGACGAACGAAGCATTAGGAACACGCTGAAAGACATCCTGGAAAATGAAAATTTCGAGGTCGTCCTGGCCGAGGATGGCCTGGAGGCGCTCGACAAGCTTGAGCTTGGGCCATTTGACGTCATCCTTTGTGACATCAAGATGCCCCAGATGGACGGCATA
>Ga0207421_10004223_pt1 | contig 16690 bp, 11 predicted proteins | sample SodLakKL_010_SED_4_FD_187542 | JGI IMG/M metagenome (GOLD analysis project Ga0207421, IMG submission 187542) | Alkaline sediment microbial communities from Lake Tanatar, Kulunda Steppe, Russia - 8KL_010_SED (SPAdes) (version 2) | ecosystem: Environmental > Aquatic > Non-marine Saline and... | reverse complement strand
TACATGTTCGCCGAAAACACGGGCAAGGAAACCGGTAAACCCCTGGTTTAATTTATCAACCTGAACCACATGCCTGAACTCATGAACCGCAAGCCGCTCCAGCCAGTCATGCTGGTCGTTGTCGGGCGGAGGATTGGTGAACATTTCCAGCCGGGCCGGTGCCCAGCTCACAAACCCGTTCGGAACCACCGTACGGTTATGAAGGATCACGGGCACTTTTCGCGGACGGTACCCGAGGGTTTCCGAAACCTTTGGATAGCTGTACGTGAGGATATCAGCCACCCGCATGGCCTGACCGGCATAGTCTTCAGGAAACAACAACCTGAAATGATCTGTTTCGATCTGCTTCCATCGGATATCCGGCGGGTCCTGGCCCCTGATGTAATACTGCGCAAAACCCCTCACGGGATACCCCAGCAAAAAGAACAACAAAACCACCAGACCGGTGGAAACTGCCGCCCTGGCAGCCAGGCACCTGCCCGGGTACTGGGTGTATTGCTTCGCAGACATCATCAATTATATGGGAGTCATCATTGGTTATGCGTGGGTCATAGTCAGCAATGCGTGAGGCATGGTCAGGTATGCGTGAGACATCATCAATCAGTCCGAACGGTCAAAAAACTGCCACAAAGGGTCATTGGGCGGAAGCGGGGCAACAATCTCAATCTCCTCCTGTTTCACCGGGTGCACCATTTGAACTGAACGGGCATGCAGGTGAATGCTGCCATCCGGATTCGGCCGGTCAAACCCGTATTTCAGATCCCCTTTGATGGGGCACGACATGGACGACAGCTGGGCACGGATCTGGTGATGACGGCCTGTCATCAGCTCCACTTCAAGCAGGTAATACCGGTCACTCTCACCGATCAAACGGTAAGTCAGTTCCGCTTTTTTTGCCCCCGGGGTGCCCTCCTTCACCACATAGGATTTATTCTGGGTTTCGTTTTTTTTGAGAAACTGCACAAGATGGCCTTTGGCAGCAGATGGCCTGGCTTGAACCAATGCCCAGTATTTCTTTCCGATCTGCCTGTCTTTGAGCATGGCGTTGAGTCTGGTCAGTGCCTTGGAGGTACGGGCAAAGATCACTGCTCCGCTCACCGGTCTGTCGAGCCTGTGGGTAACACCAAGAAACACCTTGCCGGGTTTGTTGTATTTCTTTTTGATATAAGCCTTTACCCGTTCACTCAGCGGCTGATCCCCTGTTTTGTCGCCCTGAACGATTTCCGAAGGCAGTTTATTGACAACGATGAGGTGGTTGTCTTCATACAAAACCCTGGGGGCAATGTCAGTACTGCTCATCTTTATTGGGAAAGTCCTGGTTTTTCACATCGCTGATATAACGCTCCACGGATCCCTTGATCTCATCATAGAGGTTATTGTATCTCCGTAAAAAACGGGGAGAGAAATCCTGGTTAATTCCCAGCATGTCATGCAGCACCAGCACCTGTCCGTCAACCCCGCTTCCGGCACCAATGCCGATGGTTGGTATAGGGATTTCCCTGGATACTTTCTCGGCCAGCACCGCAGGAATCTTTTCCAGCACAATGGCAAAACAGCCCGCTTCGGCCAGCTTGTGAGCATCCTCCACCAACTTGGAGGCCTCCTCTTCCTGGGTTGCCCTTACCACATAAGTACCGAACTTATTGATCGACTGCGGGGTCAGCCCCAGGTGCCCCATTACGGGTATCCCTGCCGACAAAATCCTGTCAACAGATTCCATGATCTCCTGCCCGCCTTCTATCTTGACGGCATTGGCATTGGATTCCTTCATGATACGGATGGCCGACAACAGGGCTTCCAGACTGTTTCCCTGGTAGGTACCGAAGGGCATATCCACCACCACCAGTGCCCGCTGAACCGCACGCATCACCGAACTGGCATGGTAGATCATCTCATTCAGGGTAATGGGCAAAGTCGTTTTGTGGCCGGCCATGACATTCGCTGCAGAATCTCCCACCAGGATCACATCAATGCCGGAGCGATCCACAATGCGGGCCATGGAATAGTCATAGGCGGTAAGCATGGAAATTTTTTCCTGCCGGAGTTTCATCTCCTGCAAAACATGGGTGGTAACCTTGGTAATCTCTTTGGGTGCCTTCATGACACAAACTATTTAACAGGTTAATACTCCGGCACAAAAGCCGGGTTCTCTCAACAACCTAAAACGGCCAGAAGTTGTTGTCATACCACACCTTCTCGGTCAGCTGCTGGTTCAGGTCAATCAGCAGTTTGTGATGCCCTTTTTCCCAGTTGGCGAGCCAGTCAAACAACTCCTTTTCATTGGGATCATCTGTTTCAGCAGCACGCTTTGAATAAACCTCCACTGATTTGTTCTCCATGTCAATGGCAGCAGAAATGGCGGCAGCCTCAAATCCGGATCCGGAAATATCCTTTACCATTTTTTCATCAAGAATGGTATTGGCAATGGCTTCGCCATCAGGGGCCTTCTCCAGTTCATTGTTATCGAAACTGCCCTGTTTGTTGTAGTGAGCCAGTTGTTTCTGGAGAAAGTCAATGTGTGTCTGCTCTTCCTCTGCCATTACATTGAAAATTTTCCGCACATCTTCATTGCCGGTCTGGGATGCAACCTGCTCATAGAGCGCCTTGCCCCTGTGTTCCATAATGATGGCCTGCTTGAGAATATCGGTAACGCTTTGCTTGTTCATATCAAATGGGTTTTGATGAAAAAATATCTTTTAAACAAAAATAGGCTTTTTCCATCAATACCCCAATGCCGGCCACCACATCATAAAAATCGTATTTTTGCATTTGAACGAAACATTCACAGGTCGTCCGGCCGGCGGCAGCCAGAGGTGATCATGCCCGGACTGGCATCTAAACCCCGGACTGGCATCTAAACAATGAATTCATGGAAAACCTGGCAGAAAAGGTTGCCATCAAATTATTCACTGACTGGTGCGGACAAACAGCTGAGCAGGTCCTACCACTTCCCCGGTCCGGATCCAACCGTCAGTATTTCAGGATCCGGTCAGGCCAAAAAACTGCAATTGCAGCCTGCAACCCCGACAAACGGGAAAACCTGGCCTTCCTGACCCTCAGCCGGATTTTTTCGGAAACGGGGCTGCCCGTTCCTGAGATATTTGCAGAAGACCGGGAGGCCGGTGTATACCTCCTGCAAGACCTGGGTGACACCACCCTCTTTTCCCTGCTCCCCGGCAACAGACAAAACAATACCCTTGACGGCCGCAGACAAAGCAAAACCCCTGATGGCGGCAGACAAAACAATGCCTTTGATGGCGGAGGACCTAACAATGCCCTCGATGGCAACAGACAAAACAATACCCTGAATGGCGGCAGACAAAACAATGCCTTTGATGACGAAATCACAGGACTTTACAAAAAGACCATCCGTCATCTGCCCGTCTTTCAGTTCGACGCGGCCAAAAAGATTGATTTCGGCGTTTGCTACCCCCGTCATTCCTTTGACCGGCAATCCATGCAATGGGACCTGAACTATTTCAAGTATTACTTCTTGAAAACCTCCGGGATTCAGTTTGATGAACAATTGCTTGAAGATGACTTCAACGCCCTGATGAACAAGTTACTTCATGCTCCGGACAAAACCTTTAAGCATCATCCGGGAGCCATGTTCATGTATCGCGACATGCAGTCCAGAAATGTGATGATCATGAACAACGAACCTTTTTTTATTGATTACCAGGGAGGAAGAAAGGGTCCTCCGGCCTACGACATCGCTTCCCTGCTGTTTGATGCCAAAGCAGACCTTCCGCAATCTCTTCGTACCGAACTGCTTGCTTTCTACATGGATTGTGTGGAAGAAAAGATTCCCCTTAACCGGGAGGCATTCCGCCAGAGCTTTTATGATTTTGTATTGATGCGGATACTGCAAGCCCTCGGAACCTATGGTTTCCGTGGCGGCATTGAGAAAAAAGGTTTCTTTACCCGCAGCCTGCCTTATGCCCTTCGCAACCTCACCTGGCTCGGCGAGCAGGAGCTGCTTCCCGGGGCAACCCCCTACCTCAACAAACTGGTCAGGCAATTGGCCGCCTGCAAACCTGCCGAATTGATCCCTCCGCCCAATGAAGGATTAACGATTACGATATCCAGTTTTTCTTATAAAAAGGGCATTCCGCTTGACCATTCAGGCCACGGAGGTGGTTTTGTATTCGATTGCCGGTCATTGCCCAACCCCGGACGGGAAGAACAATACAAGCTGCTGACAGGCCTGGATGAATCCGTGATCCGTTTTCTTTCTGCTGAAAACCAGGTTTCGGAATTTGTCAACCACGCCACTGAAATGGTCACTTCCGCAGTAGAAACCTACAAAAAAAGAGGATTTACCAACCTCACAGTCTGTTTTGGCTGCACCGGAGGCAGGCATCGTTCGGTTTACTGCGCCGAGCTTCTGGCCAAACACCTTCGGAATAATCATAATATCGCTGTATATTTGACACATACGGAAGCCGGAAACTGGGAGTCAGAAAGCCATCGTTGAGGGAAAGTTATTGACTGAATCCCGTAAGGGCCACAGGTTATTTACAGGGCGCACGGCATCTGTTATTTACAGGGTGCACAGCATCTGCCAGCCAGGGGGCAGCCGATTTTAACAGCAAGGGGCCTGACCCGGACAAACCAGAGGAACGTCAGCAAAGATCACATATGAAAGCCATTATTCTTGCAGCAGGCCTCGGAAGCCGACTCAAACCACTGACCGACAAAACCCCGAAAGCACTGATTGAAGTCGGGGGAAAACCACTGTTGCTTCATGCAGCAGAGAAACTGATCGCTGCCGGGGTCAGCGATATCGTGGTCAACATCCACCACCACGGAAACATGATAAAGGAGTTCATCGCACAACTGGATTATCCCGGTGTGAAATTTCATGTTTCCGATGAAACAGATGAGCTGCTCGACACCGGCGGTGCCATTAAAAAAGCTGCACCATTGCTTCAGGGTATACACCCCTTTTTTATTTACAATGCAGACGTATTGGCCGGAATAGACCTTCAGGATATGCTGGCCAAACATGAAAAAGAAAAGCCACTTGCAACCCTTGCCGTAACCCGCCGGCAATCATCCAGGTATTTTTTATGGAAAGACAGACAACTTGTTGGTTGGACAAACAAAAGCACAGCGAACCCCGGATCCGCAACGTTTGACGGAACGGAAAAACTGGCTTTCAGCGGGATCCACCTGGCAGACCCATCACTGCTCAGGCTGATAACCGAAACCGGCCGGTTTTCAATTAAAGACCTTTACCTGCGCCTGGCCCCGCACCACCGCATCATGCCTTACCTGCACGATCACCGCTTCTGGGCCGACACCGGCACCCCTGAAAAACTCAAAAAGGCCGAGGCCATGCTTCAACACATGCCCCGCCAAAACCTGGCAGTCACATCACCACATAAGAATGCCCCATGAACACAATAAGAATGCCCTATGACCACATAAGAACAGAAATGCCCCATGAAAACCAACAACCAACAAACCAACAACCTGAGGCGCGCAGCCCCGTTAACCGGAGTGGCGAAGCCACGACAAACCGGAGGCGCGAAGCGCCGACTAACCGGAGGAGGCGAAGCCTCCGACTAACCGGAGAGTGCGTAGCACTCGACTAACCGGAGGGTGCGCAGCACCCGACAAACCAAAATGCCTATGCAGAGTTTTCTCCAGGAAGTCACCAGCCACATACTTACCGAATACCCTGATAGCACAGGCGATATATGCGTGGTAACACCAAATCGGAGGGCGGGGTTGTTTTTGCGCAAACACTTTGCTGCCGGACTCACCAAAGCCGTTTGGGCACCGGATATCCTCAGCATTGAGGATTTCATTAACCAGATTACCGGCTTTACAATTCCTGACAACATGGGATTGTTGTTTGAATTTTTCAGGGTTTACAAAACACTGGAAAAAGAACACGCCGAAAGCATTGACGCTTTTATGTCATGGGCTCCAGGGCTGCTGCGCGACTTTGACGAAGTTGACAGTGCCCTCGCAAACCCGGAAAAGCTATACGCCTATCTTCAGGACATTCGCTACATCGATACCTGGAACCCTGACGGATCGCCCCTCACTGAATTCCAAAAAAGCTATCTGGCGTTTACCGGAAAAATGCACACCTATCACAGGGAACTGGGCAAGCATCTTACCGAAAAAAAAATGGCCTGGCAGGGATTGTCTTCGCGTTATGCAGCCCGTAAAATCCAGGAAGACTCAACCGGCCTTCCCTGGAAAAAAATTATTTTCAGCGGTTTCAATGCGCTGACAGAAGCTGAAGAGGTTATCATCCGCACACTCCTGCACGAAAACCAGGCCGATTATCTCACCGATGCCGATCCGTTCTTTGCGGATGACAATGACCATGAAGCCGGCCATTTTATCAGGAAATACAAACACACCCTCCCGCGCTTTCAGCAATATCCGGTAAAGGGCCTCTATAAAAACACCACCAAAAACATACAACTGCTGGGCATCGCAAAAAATGTCAACCAGGCCCGGCTCGCAGGGAACCTTCTGCGGGAGGATGCCACCCTGACCACCGACGAACAAACAGCAGTGGTGCTGGCAGATGAAAGCCTTCTTATTCCTGTTTTGAACTCGCTGCCCGGCAAAACGCAACATATCAACGTAACCATGGGCTACCCCCTGTCCAGAACCAATATGTTTGCATTTTATGACACCCTGTTCCGGTTGCACCTCAGGGCAAACCCGGATGAAGCAGACCATACACAGGCCTTCTACCACAAGGACCTCCGCGACTTGTTCTCCCATGCCGCTGCCGCACTGCTGCGCAACCCGGAAAACGGGCAGGAGCAGAACAATGTGCTGCTTCATGACATGAAAGAGTCCAATCGGGGATTCCTCGATTATAAAGATCTGGAATCCATCATCCGCGATACGGAAAGTTTAAGGCAGTCATTCGGGTTTCTTGCAGACAACTGGATAAAAAAGCCCGAAAATGCACTCCCGGCAATGCTTAAAATAACCCATTCACTCGACCTGCTTTTCAGGCAAAAAGCCGGCAAACAGGGTGGGGATATTGTGCAGACACCTTATTTTGCTGATTTTGAATCACTGTATTATTTTGCTAAAATATTCAGGAAAATGGAGGCTTTTCTGCAGGAATTCCCCTTCCTGTCATCACTAAAAACCCTTCACCGCCTTTTCAGGCAAGTAACCTCCGAAACCAGGCTTTCGTTCTCCGGAGAACCATTGCAGGGGCTTCAAGTCATGGGAATGCTTGAAACCCGGAGTCTTGATTTCAGAAATGTAATACTTCTGTCAGCCAATGAAGGGGTGCTCCCCAGACCAAAAAACATGCATTCTTTCATTCCCTATGAAGTAAAAAAGGCTTTTGGTCTGAGGTTGCACCACGACCAGGATGCCATTTACGCCTACCACTTTTACCGGCTCCTGCAAAGGTCGGAGAATATCTTCCTTGTCTATAACACAGAAAGTGGCGACATCGGGAGCAGTGAGAAAAGCCGCTTCATTACCCAACTCAGGCACGAACTTCCCGGTTACAATCCTGATACCATCATCCGGGAAAACCTTGTATCCCTGCCTGCTCCGGATGGAAAAAGCAGCACCCGCATCATCCGAATCGACAAATCCACAGAGATTATGGAAAAGGTCTCTGCCATCGCATCCGGCCAGGGGTTTTCCCCCTCGGCCCTGAGTCGCTATATCAACTGCCCTTTGCAGTATTATTTTGAAAAAATCATCAGGCTGGAAGAAAGTGAGGAAGTGGAAGAAACCATTGAGGCAAGAACCCTGGGCAATGTGGTACACGGAGTCCTTGAAGATCTTTTCAAACCTTATGTCGGGCAGGTAATTAAGCCTGAAATGATCGGCAATATGGAAAAACAGCTGAAGGATTACCTTCAGAAATGGTTTTCGGAAGAGTATAAAGGCGGAAACATCCGGACAGGCAAAAATCTTTTGCTTTACCACCTTTGCCACCGATACCTTGAAAACATGCTTTTGAAAGAAAAAGAGTTCCTGCAGGAAGCGGCTTCCGAAAACCGGCACCTCACTTTAGGTTCCCTTGAGGAACCGCTTCGGGCCTCTCTGGAAGTTACAGGTCACAGCGGAGGCTCTGAAAAGGTGATCATTGCAGGCAAGGCTGACCGCATTGATCGAATTGGAGAAGTTCTGCGCATCATTGACTATAAAACAGCCAAAATTTATGACCAGGACCTGTCACTGAAAGAATGGCAGGAGGCGGTGTCAGACAGCCAAAAAACAAAATGCTTTCAATTACTTAGTTATGCCTGGCTTTACTGGCAAAACCACAGGGAAACACCAAAGATTGAACCCGGGATTATCTCTGTGCGAAACCCCCGGGAGGGCTCCTGGGTCATGAAACATCCCGGAGGCAAGGGAGCCCTGAACGGCGATCACCTGATTGAATTTGAGAAAGAACTAAGGGAGATGATCAGGGAGATTATGGATCCTTCCACACCATTTACCCAAACAGATAATGAGGACAATTGCAGTTATTGCCTCTATAAAAGAGTTTGCAACCGTTAAACGCCAATCTGTAAACGGCCAACCTGATTGTCCCCTTCAAACAAAACCGAATTCCGGATCATGAATGGCCTCACACAGACGGGTGCATCATACACGACCAGCAGTTTACAACCGGACCTGCTGCCAGTCGCAGCGGTTGACAGCCCGGAACTATTTCAGCATATCGCGGCTTTCTTTTACCGCCTTTTCAAGACCGCCAGGATCCTTCCCTCCCGCTGTGGCAAAAAATGGCTGCCCGCCACCTCCTCCCTTGATATGTGCAGCAAGTTCACGCACCATATTTCCGGCATGCAGGCCCTTGTCCTTAACGATATTTTCAGAAATGATCACCGTAATACCGGGCTTTCCGCCCGCCAGGTGCCCCAGCACCAACACCAGATCCGGCACCATCCCCTTTAATTTAAAAGCCAGGTCTTTGGCCGACTTTGCATCCATATCCACCCGGGTGGCAATGAAATTCACTCCACTTAGTTCTTCTGCCTGACCGGAAAGTTCAGCCGCCTTGTGGTCCAGCTGCTGTTGCTGCAGCGATTCGAGCTCTTTTTTCATCTCCTCGTTTTGCCTGAGTACCTGGCCAAGCGCCTGAACCGTATCTTTGGGATGTTTCAGCAGACTGCTGACAGCATCCAGTTCATCCATTACAGAGCGGACATGGTCTTCTGCTATTCGTCCCGTTACCGCCTCAACCCGGCGAATTCCGGCAGCGATCGCGCCTTCCGAAACAATGGCAAACAAGCCGATCTGCCCGGTGGCATCCACATGCGTACCTCCGCACAATTCAGCAGAATAATCCTCGTCGAAAGCCACAACCCTGACTTTCTCCCCATACTTTTCACCGAACTGGGCCGCTGCACCCATCTTTTTGGCCTCTTCCATCGACATGTCAAGGTGTTCCTGCATGGGAATATTCTCCCTGATCTTATCATTGACAAGTCGTTCAACGGCACGAATCTCTGCATCTGTCATTTTGCCAAAATGAGAAAAGTCAAACCGCAGCCGCTTATCGTCCACCAATGAACCCTTTTGCTGCACGTGACTGCCAAGAACCGTTTTGAGGGCAGAGTGCAGCAGGTGGGTGGCCGTATGGTTGTTGGCCGTAAGCAAGCGCTTGTTGGAGTCCACCACCGCCTTTACTTTATCAGGCCATTCCGGTGGGATCTCCGGCATCAGATGTATGGTCAGGTTGTTCTCTTTCAAGGTATTGATGACCGGATACTGTGTTCCGTCGGCAATGAGAAAGCCCTTATCTCCAACCTGCCCTCCTGCCTCGGCATAAAAAGGCGTCTGATCCAGTACCACCTGGTACATTGATTTCCCTTTTTGGGTAACCTGCCGGTACCTGACAACCTCCACTTCGGCCTCAAGTTGCTCGTACCCCAGAAAAAGGGTTTCTTCCTGCCTGGGTCCCAGCTCCGTCCAGTCTTTGGTTTCCACCGTTGCCGCGGCCCGGCTCCTTGACTTCTGTTCAGCCATTCGCTTTTCGAAGCCTTTCATATCTACTTCCCTGCCTTTCTCCCTGGCCATCAGAGCAGTCAGGTCAACAGGAAACCCATAAGTATCAAACAACTCAAAAACAAAAGCCCCGTCAAGAATATTTTTGTCCGGATTGGAATGAAGATGCTGTTCAAATTTCTGGATGCCTGTTTCCAGGGTTCGCAGAAATGTCTGTTCCTCCTCCCTGATCACCTTGGTGACCAGATCCTCCTGCTCTTTGAGTTCCCGGAATGCATCTCCCATATGTGCTACCAGCACGGGCACCAGGCGGTGAACAAAAGGCTCCCTCAAACCAAGAAAGGTATATCCGTACCTGATGGCACGCCGCAAAATTCGGCGGATCACATAACCGGCTTTATTATTCGAAGGCAACTCACCGTCGGCAATGGCAAATGACACAGCACGAAGATGATCTGCAATGACGCGCATGGCCACATCGGCATCATCCGATTTCCCATATTGAACCCCTGTTATACCGGTCAGTTCCTTAAAGTAAGGCTGAAACACATCGGTTTCGTAGTTGGACTGCTTGCCTTGAAGCACCATGCACAACCGTTCAAAGCCCATGCCGGTGTCCACATGTTTGGCAGGCAGGTTCTTCAGGCTGCCATCCGATTTGCGGTCGAATTCGATGAACACCAGGTTCCAGATTTCAATTACAAGCGGGTGATCCGCATTTACAAGGGTTGCACCGTCTGTTTTGCGACGTGCGGCATCATCCCGTAAATCAACATGAATTTCGGAACAGGGGCCACAGGGGCCCGTATCCCCCATTTCCCAAAAGTTATCTTTTTTTGATCCATACAGTATACGATTCTCTGGAAGATAGGCTTTCCACAGCTCATAAGCCTCCTGGTCAGCTTCCAGGCTGTCTTCCGGTGACCCTTCAAAAACGGAGGCATACAGCCTCTCTTTGTCAATACCGTAGACCGATGTCAGGAGCTCCCAGGCCCAGCCAATGGCCTCCTTCTTGAAATAATCTCCGAAGCTCCAGTTGCCGAGCATTTCAAACATCGTGTGATGATAGGTGTCGTGCCCGACCTCTTCAAGGTCATTGTGCTTGCCGGATACCCTGAGGCATTTCTGAGAATTAACCACCCTCTTATGCCTGGGTGAAGTGTTGTCAAGAAAAACGTCCTTGAACTGATTCATCCCCGCATTGGTAAACATCAATGTGGGGTCATTCTTCACCACCATCGGTGCGGACGGGTACACGGCATGTTCTTTTTCTTCAAAAAACCGGAGAAAAGTAGCACGGATTTCATTTGCATTCATGAAAAAAGAGGATATTTCTTTACAATTAATTTGCCAGGAATCGACAAAATTACTTGTTTTTTTTTAGTTTTGTAGCTGGGAATGCATTTCAAAGCAGTTTCGGCCACCACCCGGCCGGTTTAATTCCAGAACCACTGAAATTTTGAGGATCCAATATTCGATATGAGCAAAATTCAATATCGTTTCAACACAAAATCCCTGAAAGTAGAAAGGGTAGACAGAACATTCCGGGATAAATTCAAGGTTTTTCTCCGGTATGCTTTGGCAGGGATGGTTTTCTCGGTAATTGTGCTGCTGATTGGCTTTACATTTTTTGATTCGCCGAAAGAAAGAATGCTGCGCAGGGAGATCAAGCAATATAAAACCCAGTACGAAATCATCCACGATCGCCTTGACGGGTTAACAGCTGTACTTGATGATATTCAGGAACGGGATGACAACATATACCGCGTAATCTTCGAAGCAGAACCAGTCCCCAGCTCTGTAAGGGAGGCAGCTTTTGGCGGTGCTGACCGGTACGCCCACCTTTCCGGTTACCGCAACAGTGAATTGATCTCCGAAACCATGCAGCGGATCGACCAGCTGGCAAGCAAACTTTATGTTCAGTCGAAATCCTATGATGAAGTGTTTGACATGGCGCTGAACAAAGCAGACATGCTTGCGTCCATTCCCGCTATTGTACCGGTCGAAAAAGGCACGAAAAGACTGGTTTCGGGTTTCGGAATGCGGATGCACCCCATTTACAAAACCAAGCGGATGCACGAGGGGGTGGACTTCACTGCGGATATCGGAACCCCCATATTCGCAACCGGCGACGGAGTCGTTACACGTGCTGAAAATAACAGGCAGGGTTACGGTGTTATGTTAGAGATTGACCACGGCTATGGATACACCACAAGGTACGCGCACATGCACGAACTTAAGGTTAGGAGAGGTCAGGAGGTTAGCCGCGGAGAGGTGATCGGACTGGTCGGCAACACAGGGACCTCCACCGCCCCGCACCTCCACTACGAGGTACATTACAATGACAGGCCCGTAAACCCGGTTTACTACTTCCACAATGACCTCAGCCCTGAAGAGTTTGAAATCATCATTGAAAGGGCATCCAGAGTTAACCAATCATTGTCTTAATCATCCCGAAGTTACCTCTTTCGGTATGTCATCGCATATTTTTTCAGGCACTGCCTCGGTCTGACCCGGTTTACATCACGGTATTTTCTTATTTTTACCGGATCAAATGATTACCCAATGCCAAAAAAAGCTCCGGAAACAGACAAATTGTATTACACCATCGGGGAGGTGGCAGGTATGTTTAATGTCAACACATCCCTGATCCGCTTCTGGGAAAAAGAGTTTGATGTGATCCGTCCCAAAAAGAACAAAAAAGGCAACCGTTTATTCACCCGCCGGGATGTAAAGAATTTCCACATCATCTATCATTTGGTTAAGGAAAGAGGCTATACACTGAAAGGAGCCAAAGAAAAAGTAAAGCATAACCCGGAAGAAGTAGAGCAAGACGTGGAAATACTCAGAACACTTGATCAAATGCGGGATTTCCTTCTCACCCTCAAAGAGAACCTTCAGAGGCAAACCTAGATTCAATCGGGAAGCATACTGATACCCGGTTAACCAGACACCAAGTATTTACCTCTAAAATTGCACAGTATGGTAGCGAAAATCAGGAAAACACTGCAAGAGTCACGCACAGCCAGGTGGATCGTGCTGGTGCTGGCCAGTTTTGGCATGGCCACCAACTATTATTTTTATGATGCCCTGGCACCATTGGCTGACCTGATCAGAATGAACCTGGGGTTCTCCTCCTCAGAATATGGTTTTTTTGTTTCCGCTTATTCCATCCCCAACGTTTTCCTGGCCATGGCTGTACTGGGGGGAATTATCCTGGATCGATTCGGCATCAGGGTTACCGGTTTTTCCTTTATTTTTCTGATGGCCGCAGGAGGAACCATCACCGCCTACGGTGCCTCAGATTATTTCCTGAGTGGAGGGTTCGGTTATAACTTCATGAATTCCTTCCTTACGAGCTATTCCCCTGCCCTTAAAATGATGTCACTGGGCTTTTTTGTTTTTGGTCTCGGGGCAGAAACCAGCATTGTGGTTTTGTCCAAAGTCATTGTAAAATGGTTCAAAGGGAAAGAACTTGCCCTTGCACTGGGCCTCAACCTGGCCATCGGCCGGCTGGGGGCTGCCCTGGCATTCACCCTGTCGCCCAGGCTGGTATATCCTGAATGGACCACGGCCATCTGGTTTGGCGCATTGTTGTTATGGCTCGGGCTGATCGCATTCGTGGTTTATATGCTGATGGACATCAAAATCGACCGCCAGGTCAAGATCAACATTTCCGATCCGGAAGATGAATTCCGCTGGAAAGACCTGAAGGACCTTGTAACCAACCGCTCTGTTATATACATCACCCTATTGTGCGTAACGTTCTATTCAGCTGTTTTCCCCTTCCTTAAATTTGCACCGGACCTGCTGATGAATAAGTTTGCCATGCCACGGGTACTGGCCGGTGATGTCACCTCATACCTGATGTACGGAACCATCCTGCTCACGCCATTATTCGGATGGGTTACCGATAACAGGGGGAAAAGCGCCACACTCATGTACCTGGGGTCGGCCCTGCTGATCATCGCCCACCTGATGTTCGCGCTTACCTACATTGAGCCAAGGATCCCCATTGTGCTGCTGGGGATCGCCTTCTCGCTGGTTCCTGCTGCCATGTGGCCTGCCGTAACCAAAATTGTACGTGAAAGTAAGCTGGGAACTGCTTATGGCTTTATGTTTTCCGTTCAGAACATCGGCCTCTGGGCTTTTCCGTTACTGATCGGTCTGGTACTTGACGCGTCCAATCCGTTTTACCGCTCAGAAATTGACAGCGATCAGTTTGACCAGGTTCAGACCTCTGATATGTACTATACCGGCAACTATGTCAACCGGAAAGGAGAACCCAATCAGAATATGTCTATACATATCAACACCACTGTATTTGAAAACAGCATGAGCGGAAATATTGTCTGGAGAGAAACCCATATGGTCACCACCGGAGACCAGGGTGAGTTCAGGATCCGGATGGGACACGGAGATGTAATCTCCAATGTGGACTTCAGCAGGTTGAACCAGGACATTGCTTACCGGGCAGAGATAATCATCAGCCGTCGGGACGATGACATCGTAATCTTTGACGACCAATTCTCTGCTGATGAGGAACAGTTTTTCACCGGACAGATCGGGCCGGAGCACCAACAGCTCTTTGAAAACACTGTGAGGGGGCAGATCTACCTTTACGATGAAGATACAGGAGAAAAGGTCTGGCAGGAAGGAGCAAGGTTTTACCTGGAAAATGACGGAAGTTTTGAGATCCCCATGGGATACGGGCGTCTGGCATTTGCTGACCCCAGGTACTTTGGACTCCACGAAGGTCGCCATGAAGCAGAGATCATTAAACCACTCGATTATACAAATGCCATGCTGATTTTTTCATTGCTTGGATTTTTCGGTTTTATATTCGCTTTTCTGCTGAAGCGCGAGGACAGAACATCAGGCTATGGCCTTGAGCGGCCCAATAAAGAAGGATCGCCATAACAACACGCTGCAGAATAATACGCCGGGGCATGCAGGAGTTACGTCTGGAAGCATGCCGGAGTTACACCGGGGAGCATGCCGGAGTTACGCCAGGGAGCATGCCGGAGTTACACCGGGGAGCATGCCGGAGCAGGGGCAAAAGTATTTGAACACCCCGGGGCATTCGCCCGGATGAACCCGCTCTGCTCATTTAAAGTTTGCAGTTCGAACAGGGAGTACATTAAATAGATTAACCGATACTTATAGCTAAATATCAAATGTTTATATGGGAATGATCATTGTTACAGGAGCTGCCGGGTTTATCGGCAGCTGCCTGCTCAGTGAATTGAATCACAGGGGGTATGGGGAAATAGTTTTGGTCGATGATTTTTCCGGTAAGGAAAAATTAAAAAACCTGGAAGGGAAAACATACCTCAGCCAGGTATCGCGTGACCATTTTGTTGACTGGCTGAACAGACACCATTCAGGGGTTTCTTTTGTTTTCCACCTTGGTGCCCGCACCGACACAGCAGAAAAAGACCACATGGTTTTTGAACGACTGAATCTGGGTTATTCCAAAAAGCTGTGGAATGCATGTGCTTCATATGGGATTCCAATGGTCTATGCATCCTCAGCTGCCACTTACGGAGCAGGAGAAAGAGGCTACAACGACAGCCACAAAGCGGTTGAACTACTTGCTCCCCTGAACCCATACGGGCAAAGCAAACAGGATTTTGACCGGTGGGCCCTGGCACAGGATATTAAACCGCCCTTTTGGGCCGGATTAAAGTTCTTCAATGTTTACGGGCCAAATGAGTACCACAAAAACCGCATGGCGTCCGCAATATTCCATGTGTACAACCAGGTTGAATCCGGTGGTGTGGTAAAGCTTTTCCGCAGTCACCGGCCCGATATAAAAGACGGGGAACAACAAAGGGATTTCATTTATGTTAAAGATGTAACCGATGTTATCTGCTACCTCATGGAAAACCGGGTGGCATCCGGGTTATATAACCTCGGAAGCGGACTGGCCAGAAGCTTCCTTGAGCTGGCCGGAACCATATTCAGTACCACAGGCAAAAAACCTGAAATTCGTTTTACAGATACCCCGGAAGGCATCCGGGACACCTACCAGTATTATACATGTGCTGACATTTCAAAACTTCGGGAAGCCGGATACAATAAGGCCTTTCATTCACTGGAGGAAGGTGTGGGAGATTACATCAGCAATTACCTGAGCAAAGGCCTGTATATGTAGCCAATCATCATTGACCGGCCTCACGCCCCGTGATGGGCATGGGAAACACCCAGCTTTTCAACGTAGGCCATCAGGTCAGGGAAAAACAGCTTAAATTCTTTTCTGAAAGATTGATAACTTGCCAGGAGGTCGTCAACAGCGTCTTCCATCCCTGAAGCAAAGGGGGTACGCCGGGCCATTCCCCCAAAATGACGGTGAAGACTTTCGGTGTCGGCATAACTCAGCAGCCAGTTATTATCGATCATGTATGGCAGGATATACTGCGCCTGTTCAGGCAACATCTCATGGTGATCCTTCAGATTCTGATATACCCGGGACGCAAATGCCTTCAGGGGGTAATCGGAATAATTGACCCAGTCCGCAGCCAGAAAGTGGTCGTAATACATATCAACCACCACACCTGCATACAGGCGATACTTGCGTCGCAGCCGGGCTTTACTCAAGGTCACAACAGGGTGGCTGTCAGTATAGGCATCAATTTTTCTGTGCAGCACAATCCCATCTATGACAGAATCCGGGAACCCGTTGATCTGCTTGCCTTTCACCATGTCAGCAATAAAATTG
>Ga0207421_10004222_pt1 | contig 16696 bp, 14 predicted proteins | sample SodLakKL_010_SED_4_FD_187542 | JGI IMG/M metagenome (GOLD analysis project Ga0207421, IMG submission 187542) | Alkaline sediment microbial communities from Lake Tanatar, Kulunda Steppe, Russia - 8KL_010_SED (SPAdes) (version 2) | ecosystem: Environmental > Aquatic > Non-marine Saline and... | reverse complement strand
GTGCGCCCGGCAGGGCGCATTCACCTGGGAGTGAAAGTCTCCTATGCACCTGACAGGAGGAAGCATTAGCCGAACGGCAAGGGTGTCCACCGCGAGGTGGAATCTGAAGGAAGCCGAAGGCAAAACGCTGGCCCGACGAACAGGAACCACATACAAGGCATGACGATCGGATGAGAAGGCCAATACCTTCAAAGTCCGGTACCTGTACGGAAGGTCGTCATGTAGATGTGGCGGGCATAAGCGGGAAGGTGAATGCGCATTACCCGGGGAGATCTGTCGGTTTGCCTGAGGGCTACGGTCATCGAGAGGTGGCCGGATGGATCGGCAGAAGTCAGCAGAGGGCATAGTACTGCGGAAAGTCCGCAGAAAGGCCCGAACATGAAGCAAGGATCACACTCTGTTTTCGATGAACGAAGAAGATGCAGCCAGTATGACTGAGATGTCCGATTCTCACCCGGATGGTACCGCGCGGAACGCGGGAGAGCATGGGAGGAGTGCCTCAAGCGTCACGGCAGACAGAGAAGCAACCGATCCGAAGTGTCAGACGGGGTTGATCGAGACGGTGGTCTCGGCCCCGAACATGCGCCGTGCTTACAAGCGGGTCGTCAGCAATGGTGGGGCACCGGGTGTGGACTCGGTGCGCACCGACGAGCTGGCCGCCTGGCTGAGCACGCGCTGGGAAGTGATCAAAGAACAACTCAGGCGAGGCCGCTACCGGCCTGCCCCGGTACGGGTGGTATATATTTCCAAACCGGGAGGAGGCAGACGGATGCTGGGCATCCCAACGGTAGCCGATCGCCTGATCCAGCAGGCGCTCTTGCAGGTACTCTCGCCGGTCATTGACCCGGACTTCTCGGATCGTAGCTACGGCTTCCGCCCCGGACGCAGTGCCGGTCAGGCGGTGCATCAGGCCCGTTCGTATATCGAGCAGGGTCGACGTTGGGTCGTGGATATCGATCTGGAGAAGTTCTTCGACCGGGTCAACCACGACGTGCTTATGGCACGGGTGGCCCGGAAGGTCAAAGACAAAGCCGTACTACGGCTGGTGCGCAGGTATCTGGAAGCGGGGATGATGGTCGGAGGGATGGTAAGCCCCCGCGCGGAAGGAACTCCGCAAGGCGGTCCGCTGTCTCCACTGCTGTCGAATATCCTGCTGGATGATCTGGACAGCGAACTGGAGCGACGAGGCCATGCGTTTTGCCGCTACGCAGACGACTTCACCATCTACGTGGAGTCCCGCATAGCCGGACAAAGGGTACTGGACTCGATAACACGCTTCGTTGAGAAGCGGCTCCGGTTACAGGTGAACCGGGCAAAGAGTGCGGTAGACCGCCCATGGAACCGGACGTTTCTGGGTTACTCGGTAACAATGCACAAGAAGACGCGGCTGAAAATCGCCGCCGAATCGGTGCAACGGTTGCGGGGAAAGCTCAAGAATATCTTCCGCATCGGGAAGGGTCAAAGTCTGTCCAAACTGATCGCCACACTCGTACCTGTGCTGCGAGGCTGGATGAATTACTTCCGCCACACGCAGGTTCGGGGCATCCTCGAACAACTCGACGGATGGATACGCCGCCGCCTGCGGTGCGTACTGTGGCGACAGTGGAAACGCACCTTTACCCGGGTAAAACGTCTGATGAAAGCGGGGCTGGATGAGGCAAGAGCCTGGAAATCGGCCACCAACGGCCGGGGTCCATGGTGGAACGCCGGAGCCAACCACATGAATCAGGCCTGTCCGGCAAAGTTCTTTGAATCAATCGGGCTTATTCGCCTGACCAACCATCACCTGAAACTTTCAATGGCTTCATGAACCGCCGTATACGGAACCGTATGTACGGTGGTGTGAGAGGACAGATAAAAGTATCTTTAACTTGATACTTTTATCTTCCTACTCGATGTGCGCCTGGCAGGGCGCATTCACCTGGGAGTGAAAGTCTTCTATGCACCTGACAGGAGGAAGCATTAGCCGAACGGCAAGGGTGTCCACCGTGTGGAAGGTACTCTGTGAAGTGTTCCGCTGGCACTGAATAAACTCGGAGAGTGATGTTTTCCAAAGTGCAAAAGATCACTCTTCATCACTGACGTAGAACGGGATGTTTGCCGTGGCGGCCCGGTTTTCTTCGGTTACAAGGTAGATGAAGAGACGGTAGGGGCCCGGAGTTTCCGGCGCGCGAAACATGAGTGACTCCCCGTCTTTCTCCACTTCAAGTCCGTGGATTGTTTCGGGACGTTCTTCCCGGTCTCCGCCGATCCTGATATCTGTGCTTTCCGGAAGGAATTCCCAGCGCACATCATAGGATTGACCGTGCGGATGAGAACCCTCAACCGATGCCATATAGGTTTCACCGGGATTCAGATAGATATTATCGCGGGCTTCCCGGCCATCAATGGTGAAACTGTGAATGGATGGTGCCCGCTCTTCAGGCCAATCACCAGTCCAGTTATAATGCATGGCATCAACCACTTCGGTTAATTCACCCGTTTCAAGGAACAGCCCGAACCATGTGGGAGTCGTTTCCTGTTTTTGTCCCCAAAGAAAAGTGTAGGATCCGATAACTTTTTCTGAATCACCCAGAATGCTGTTTTGATAACGAGATCTATACTGCTCCGATTTCTCGGTACTGCTTGGCTCAATGGGAGCATCCCAGTCGGTCTGGTCTACTTCCCAGTGCCCCGTAGGACCCCACTCAGTTACGGCATAGGGGCCGTCCCAGACCGTTTCCCGCACGCTCTCTGGCAAATCGTCGAGACCGCCGTAGGTATTGATACTTAGAAAATCTATAGACGGTACTTTTTCTTTGATAAGCCGGAGGTTTTCTTCATTGGATCCGGCAACCACGGTCGTTGCAAGTTGATTGGGAGCCAGCTCCTTTACCAGCTGTGCGATATCCTCGACTGCGTGCCAGACCCTGGTATTGGAATATCCCAGATTCACTTCGTTTCCAAGTCCCCAGGCCAGTACTGCGGGATGATCACGATATCGAAGAATTTTTTCACGTGCTTCCTCTTTTTGTCGCGCAACAGCCTCCTCATCGTCGTAATCGAAACCATGACGCTCGTGTTGCAGCCAGATTCCAAGCATGACGGTCAGGCCTCGCTGGTGCGCCTCATCGAGTATGCTATCGGCATTACTGGTAGACCAGGTCCGGATGGAATTCCCCCCTGATTCTACCAAAAGATCAAGCCGGGAGTGGCCTCCTGCACCTTTGATAAAGTATGGTTCATCGCCCCGGTAGATATTGTAATTGCCATCACTGTCCTGTTCCAGTGTTACCGGGACGGTTTCGGCGGATGTTTCGGGATCGCTTGTGCAGGATAGCCCTGTTAAAAGTATTGCAAATAGTAGCGCAGTAACGCAATGTATGCGTGTATTATGCAGTTTCATGTCAGAAAAATATACCTGGGAGGTGTTCGGGATTTTACTTTCGATCAGGACTGAGAGTCAGCTGCTGTTATGCTTTGACCAGTTTATTCGCAATCGACTCTCTTTCATTGATGCTGACCGGGATCAGACTCAGCATTCCGTGTTGCTGTCCGTTTCCTGTGAAACGGTTTTTCAGCACCTGAATGGTTGCAAAGCCCAGTTGCTTGAAATCAGTTCGGACTGATGATATGGTAGGATTGTTGTGCCGGCACATCGGCAGGTCATCATATCCAAGAACAGCGATATCATCCGGAACCAAAACATTATTGACCATGGCGGTATCCACAAAAGCGGTAGCCATCAGGTCGTTGCAGATGAAGACGGCATCCGGATTTTTGTTGCTTTCTTTCATTTCATGAAAACCCTGAACACCGGAGTTAAACTCAAAGTTACCCTGATACTCCCATACGAGTTCCATATCAGGCTTTCCATCGACATAATCCTTGAATCCGTTGTACCTGAACCTGCTTTCGGCTTTCCGGGCAGGGCCTTTCACGATTCCTACTCTTCGGTAGCCGTAGTTGTAAAAAAGACTTGCTGCCTGGTGTCCGCCACTGTATCCATCAAAGGTGATCGTGGAAAGGACGGAATTTTCTATAAGGGCATTGGAAACAACAGGAAAGCTGTCCGGTATGACCTCAAGCAGGCGTTCGTAATCCTTTCTTATAAGTTCCGGTATAAAAATAATTGCACAATCGTAGTACTTGTCCGACAGGAGGTCGGTCATGAATTTTTTTATGTTCTTTCTGGGATCCACGACATTCAGAAGTGACAATCGAACATTTGCTTCTGATGCAGCTTGTTCAACCCCGTAATAATAGGATGAGTAAAACTCCCCCTCATGAAAATCGGTTATCAGGGCTATGTTCAGATGTTTTTTTCTGACTTCATAACCGGCAATTCTGGAAGTCGGATAGTTCAGCTTTTGAGCTGCCTGCAGAATTTCTTCACGTGCTTTGCTGCTGATTTTTCCAACATTACTCAGAACTCGGGATATGGTCGAAATCGAGTAACCAGTTTCCCTTGCAATGTCTTTTAGTGTGACTTTCATCAGTAGATGATATCCGGTGGAAAAATTGAGAAAATATTTGCGTATCAACACTAATAATAATAAAAACAAATGAAACTACAAACCTATAAAAGTTTCATTTATTAAAAAAATAGTCAGGATGTGAATTAACTGTAAGGCCATGAAAAATATTATCATTCAAATGATTGATATCATTTTTTGTGGTTTCGTTCTAATATTTGCTTTTTTGCATTTTGCCACAAAAGCAACAATTATGCATAAAGGAGCCATATAATTGTCGCTATAGTGGTTGTGGTAGGAAGCAATGAAAGAAAAAAATTGATTGATATTTGCATTCATTTGTATTAATATCCCACTACTAGAAGAAATGTTTGCAGTTGCAATTTGCATGACTGAAGTTTTAATGTTCCTATTTAACCGGTGCGACAATTCAACCCGGCAACACTTTTGTACAAATATTTCTTGGGGTAAGTGGTGAAAATGGACTTCTTAAATATATTTACTATACACTTTCCGGGATATACTCTTCGATTCACTTGTATTTACAGCGTGTATGAAGAGATCCCTCGTACAAGACCCGTTCCAAAATAATGGATGACCAGGTATTAGAGATAGATCTTTGGAGCGGAAACCGGACCTCTCACAGGAGGGATTATGAGCGGGATGTTTTGTTGTCGGCATTACGAGTTACCAGGCAAGAGTTTGGCGATTGGAAGCTGATTGAACATACCCGTGATTATCCCGGAGACTTGGAGGCAGAGACCTTTAGAAAATATGGCCATGATTTGTTCGTCACCACAGCAGGAAATAAAAAACTGTCTGATGAACGTAAGATCGTGGTTTACCAACCTATACAGAACGATTTATTAGGGTATCGTGTCCTCATCATCCGGGAGGAGGATAAAGCCCGGTTTGCCCGAATAAAAAGGGAGGAAGTACTTAAAACACAAAAAGTGGGAATTCCTGATTCCTGGGCTGATGCCGAACTATTACGGTATAATGGATTCAGGGTCGTCGAGCGTGGTTCCTTCGATGATATGTTTGCTCGGCTAATAAACCATGAATTCGACTTCACCACACTTGGCATCAATGAGATAGACAGGGTATTTGCAGAACGGGCAGACGAGGTGAAACATGTTGTCACGGTCAATCACCTGCTGATTTATTACCCTTTGCCACTCTTGTTTTATGTTAATCCCGATCTGCCGGAGCTGGCCAAAAGGATTGAGAAGGGAATAAAGAAGATATCAGAAAATAACACAATGAGCAGATTGTTTTTCAATCACAACCGGGATATTCTGAAAAACATGGATCTGAACAGACGTAATATTGTCAGGTTAAAAAATCCGAATCTGCCCCGGGAAATAGGCGAATATGAATCGGAAATGAAGAATTGAAATTCTGAATGGACCGGGTATATCACCCGGGAAAAAAGAGACGGGACAAACACTTTGCCTGGCCATGGTACTTTTTATCTCCGGCCGGTCTTGTGTTAATACACCGGCAGCCCACCTTCCCGGAAAAGAGTATCCAGCAGGGTAATTACCACAAAAATCGTCAGAAAGAGAATGGAAAGCAGGAAGACGACACTGTTGAACTTGCTGTCCCAGTAAAGGTTCATAAAGAACATGGCTACAGCTGCTGCTTTAACCACCGCAATTGTTATAGCTACAATCACATTAAAGGGCTCGGGGATATTGATCCAGGTGACCGCCACGGTCAGAAAAGTCAATACCAGTAATGCTCCGGCAACGGAGAGGAGGGTCGGAAGGGTTGAAATGTGATGACTCATAATTTCCGGTCAGATTCTGAAAAGTTATAAAGTGTCGTGGCGAGTGGTTACGGGGTTTCGATGCGGTACTTATCGGTTAATCAATCAGGTACAGCAACGGGAAGAGGAAGATCCAGATGATATCCACAAGGTGCCAGAAGAGTCCGGTATTCTCCACCGGTGTATAATAGCCACTGTGGACCAGGCCCTTTTTGGCTTTGATAATCATCCATCCGATCAAAACCATACCAATAATAACGTGGATGCCGTGCAATCCGGTCATCATATAGTAGATACTGAAAAAGTTTGCGGCCATTTCGTGTTCAAGTCCATCATACGTATAGGACTCACCGGGATAAATGCCTTTCCCGAACTTGTCCATATACTCGAAGTATTTGATCACCATGAAGGTACCGGCCAGCAGGATCGTTGCAGCCATGTAGTTGATGGCGGCTTTGATCTTGTCCAGTTGTACAGCACGGATGGCAAGGGCAATTGTGAGGCTGCTGGCGATCAGTACAACGGTATTGGTGGCTCCCAGGGCGACGTCGAGCTCTTGTGCTGCCTCATAGAAAAGATCGGGGTGCCATGCCCTGTAGATGATATATGCAACAAAGAGGCCGCCAAACATCAGCACCTCGGTTACCAGAAATATCCACATCCCCATTTTGGAAGACTCAAACTGCTGGTCTTCGTCAACAAAGTGGTGTTGTAAATGCGATTTTTTCTCAGTCGCTACACTCTGATTCGCCATGCTTTTTTGAATTGGTATGATTTTCTGTTTTATGGTTTCAGCAGCCTGTATCCCTATGACGGATTATGCAGGGTCTTTATCAATTTCAATGACATCAGGAGATTCCGACTCCTCGGCGACGCCCATTCGGAACTCTTTCATCGGCTTGTGGTGATCGTACGGACCGTGCAGAATGACCGGTGTATATTCAAAATTGTGATGAGTCGGCGGCGATGAGGTCATCCACTCCAGTGAACGCGCTTTCCACGGGTTGGACGGCGCTTTGGGGCCCTTGAACAGTGACCAGAGCAGGTAGACCGCCATCATCACAAATCCGACACCAAGCAGGTAGGATCCGATAGTGGAGAACTGGTGGAGCCCCTGAAACTGATCCACATAGTTGAAATAGCGTCTGGGCATCCCCTGGCTTCCCATGATAAATTGCGGGAGGAAGGTCATGTTGAAGGAGAGGAAAATCACTCCACAGGTAATACGTCCCCAGAATTCATTGTACATTTTTCCCGTCATTTTCGGCCACCAGTGGTGGAGGCCACCGAGCATGGCTATCACCGTTCCGCCCATCATCACATAATGAAAGTGTGCGACAATGTAGTACGTATCATGCAGGTGAACATTGATGGAAAGTGCACCGATCATGATGCCGGTCAGGCCGCCGATGGTGAACAGAAACAGAAATGCCAGAGCATACAGCATCGGGGTTTTCAGGTCAATCGACCCTTTGTACATGGTGGCCACCCAGTTGAAAATCTTGATACCGGTTGGTACCCCCACGAAGAAGGTCAGAAACGAAAAGACCACAGAGGAGAGCTCGGACTGACCGGATACGAACATGTGATGTCCCCAGACCAGGAATCCGATGAAAGCAATGGCCAGACTCGACAGGGCGATAGCCCAGTACCCAAAGATGGTCTTGCGGGAGTAGGTGGATATCAATTCTGAAATGATTCCGAATGCCGGGACAATCATGATGTATACGGCAGGGTGGGAGTAGAACCAGAAGAAGTGCTGGAAGAGAACCGGGTCGCCGCCCAGGGAGGGGTCGAAGATTCCGATTCCCAGGATTCGCTCCATGGCAAGGAGCAGTACGGTGATAGCCAGGATGGGCGTTGCAAGAATCTGAATGACTGCGGTGGCATAGAGTGACCAGAGAAACAACGGCATTTTACTCCAGGAGAGTCCGGGGCTTCGCAGTTTGTGCAGGGTGACAATGAAGTTAAGGCCGGTCAGGATCGATGAAAATCCGAGTATGAACACCGCCAGGGTCATTGAGACCACCGATGTGCCTGTCTGGGTGCTGTACGGGGTATAGAAAGTCCATCCGGTATCAACAGCACCGGTGATGATGGAATAGAGCGCAAAAAGTGCCCCGAATATGTAAATCCACCAGCTGGCGAGGTTGAGCCGTGGGAAGGCGACATCTTTGGCCCCGATCATCATCGGAAGGAAGAAATTACCCAGAGCAGCCGGTATTGACGGGATAATGAACAGAAAGATCATGATCGCCCCGTGAAGGGTGAAGATCTGATTGTAGGTATCCGCATCTACAATACTCTGTGCTGGTGTCAGCAGCTCGGTTCGGAGCAGCAGGGCAAGCATCCCGCCGACAAAGAAAAAGAGAATTACGGAGCCCAGATAGAGCAGGCCTATCCTTTTATGATCAACGGTAAAGAGCCACGACAGGATGCCTTTTTCGTGATTCAGATACGTGTGCCCGGGATTCTCGTCAATGGGAAATTCACGTATTCTGAGGGTTTTCTGTGAGCTATCGGCCATAAGTCAATTAATCTTGCAGTTCTTTGATAAATGCGATCAGTCCGTCAATTTGCCGTTCGTTCAGACGGCCCGAATAGGATGGCATGTTGGCCGGGTATCCGGCAGTTACTTCGGCCTGGGGATCGATGAGAGAGCGGCGAATGTAATCTTCATCGGCCACGACAACAGATCCGTCTACCAGCTCCCGGTCCGAGCCGAACAGGTTTAGAAGCGAAGGTCCGACGCGGTCTGTTCCGTCCAGTGAGTGACAGGCGTTACAGCCGGCACTTGTAAAGGTCTGTTCACCGACATCAGCAAGTGGCATGTCTTCGTCGACTTCAAGACCGGTTTCGAGCCACTCTTCAAAATCTTCGGCACTGAGAACGTGCACCGTGGCAAGCATTTCGGAGTGACCTGTTCCGCAGTATTCGGTGCAAAACAGGATTGATTCCCCGGTTTCGGTTGCCTGAAACCAGGTCGTGGTATACCGGTTGGGCAAAACATCCATCTTGATTCGAAAATCGGGTATTGCGAGAGAATGGATGACATCCTCCGAAGACATGATAAATTTTACCGGCCGATCTACCGGTACATAAACCTCATTCATGGTGGATCCGCCACTTTCATATTGAAATTGCCAGAGCCAGGAAGCGGCCGAGACATGAATCTCATAGGCATTGGCAGGGGGTGAGGTGAGGGTCAGATATCCACGGAATCCCCAGCTGAATACAATCAGTATCAGAATAATCGGGATGACTGTCCAGGCTACTTCCAGTATACTGTTGTGGGTGATGACCGGAGTGACATCATCTTCCGACTTTCGCCGGTATTTGATCACAAATATCAATATCGTGATCATTATCCCCATGAAGAGAATAAAACCCGAAACGTTGATAAAGGTGAAAAGACTGTCCACATCGCTCGCTGTGGTTGAGCGCTGTGGAGGAAGCATGTATTCAATGATTCTGTTCATATGATCAGATGGATCGAATCGGTTCGTTTAGTTTTTTTGATTTCTTTTCGCGGTAAAAAAAGAAGCCGAGAAGTGTTCCCAGAATGACCAGGGTGAATACCCCGCCAATTTTCATGATGTTGACCGCTACCGGGACATAGGAACCCGAGGCGGAATCATATTGAAAACAGTAGAGGACAATCCGGTCTATTGTACTGCCTATTTTACCGTCGGCTGCGTCATAAAGGGCATTGCGCAGCATCATTTCCGGGTAATCAATTCCATGGAGATAGCGGGAAATCAGGCCTTCTTCCGAGAGAAAAATCAGGCTGGATCCATGCATGTACTCCTGGGTCTGTTCATTCCACTGGTAGTAAAACCCGACGTCATCACCCAGGCGTTTGACCTCCTCCTCACTGCCGGTCATAAAATGGAGTCCATCAGCCGCATCGGGATTTCCAAGCTGCTCCAGGTAGTTCTCCTTGTTGACGCGCGCCAGTTCGGGTGTTTCGGTCGGACTGATGCTTACTGCCAGAATATCAAACTCTTTGCCCGGCTGCCAGGAGAGGTCGCTGACACCGCGCATCAACCCCTGCAGGATCAGATTGCACAACATCGGGCACTCATAATAGACCATAGCCAGAATGAGTGGCCGGCCATTGTGCAGGTAGTCATCCAGGGTCACTTCATCACCATGTTCGTTGTAGAGTGTGATGTCGCCGCTGACATAGTCACCGAGTTTCTCGGTAACACCGACGTTTTCTAGCTCCTCAGGAGCAACATTCTGTTGTGCCATTGCCGGTGATGCAATTGATCCGGCCAACAACAGAGTAAGCAAAAGTAGTATGGAGGTGTTGGGTTTCAAGGCGATTCGTATCTGTCGGTTGCAATGAGGGTTATCGCACTGTCGATCGGGATCCGGTACCTCATATTCTCTTCGTCAATCAATTCCAGGGTATTTAGCTTTCGGTGTTCCTCTTCGCGTATTTGCTTCAGTTCGTGAGATTCACTGCTTATAGCAGATTGCTGCTGTGACAGGAACTGATTGTAGGTGTACATATTGTAAACACCAAAAAGCATGACGATTACAATGATGAGGCCGAGTACGATCCAGAAAGTCACATTACGTACATTGATGTTGTCGTAGGAAACACCATAGTCAATGGAGCGTTCCAGCTCGTTCCGGGAATCGTCGTACGTGTTTTTATTTGCCATGGCTTGACGTGAAAATTCTGGTTATTGAAACAAAAGGTTGATAAGATAAATTCCGTAACCCGGTGTTTTTATTCCAGTGCAACCGGGTGTAAGGTGGTTGACAGCACTGGTTTTACGGATTAGTGTTTGTTGAGTGATTCCGATAAAAGCGGATCGTTTTTGGGAATCATGCTATGTTTTCCAAACTGTCGGAAGAACAGTCCTGCCGATATACCGAAGAATGCAAGCAGCAGTGATATGTCGAGCCAGTGAACCGAAATAGCACCTTTGTGAAGTATCGGCATCACAATCCAGAACATTTCCGCAAATTGAAGCATGATGATCCAGATAGAAACGCCCATCATCAGCTTATAATTCGTCTTGGCTTTCCGGTTTAGCAACAGGAAAAACGGAATGGCAAAGCGGCCGATCAGAAACAGGTATGCCAGAAAGATCCAGCTGCCATCGAATCGATAGTAATACCACAATGTTTCTTCCGGAATGTTGGCATAGTAGATCAGAAGAAATTGACTGAATGCGATATAGGCGTAGAATACAGTGAAACCGAACAAAAAAGCACCAAGGTCGTGCATGTGCGCTTTTTTGATCGTGTTGGTGAGCAAACCCTTGCGGAACAGATAGAGTACCAGGAGAATTACCACCGCCAGAATGGTCTGGAAGCTCATGGCAAAATAGTAGACTCCAAACATGGTGGAGAACCAGTGGGAATCCATCGACATGAGCCAGTCAAACGAAGCGAATGATACGGTGAATGCAAAAACCAGCAGACCCGGGGCGCTTAAAATCCGCTGTTTTTTATCCAGAACCGCCACTTCGGTCTGCAGATCCATGGCGATCGAATTCTTGTAGAGCCGGTAGCCCAGATAACCCCAGACCGCAAAGTAGATCACATTCCGGATAATGAAAAACGGGGTATTGAGGTACGGAAGTTTATGCTGGGTCAGCTCATCGGTAGCGATCCGCTCGGGACGGGTCCATTCATAGAGGAACTCCATGCCGAACAGAATGGGGATAAAGAGCAGGCCAAGCCAGATTAACTGAAACGAAATGGTTTCCGGGATGCGCCGGATGACCACGCTCCAGCTTGACCGTGTGACATGCTGTACCATCACAAAAAAGAGTGCTCCAAGTACCAGGCTGGCGATGAACGCGAAACTGGTGAGGTAGGAGAAGAAGAACTGCTCGGTATTGACAACCAGGCCGATGAGGCTCAGAATGATTCCGATAATTCCGGCGGCAAAAAAGCCTGTTGCAATCCGGTTCTCCTCCGGGAAGGTCAGTCGGTCGGAAAGCGTGGTATGATGGTGATCCATGCTCATGTTTTACGCGTTTTAGAAAATCTGTTTTTCGTATGTGACAAGTGATACATTATCTCATTTCCAATAACGGTTCCGGGAAGTCTGCCGGCGGACCGTTGCATTGTTTATCACCGGGCAGTTTGTTCCGGGTCTATGTTCAACCGCTGCAGATCTTCCCGGCCGGCATCCTGGCTTAACTGCAATGCCCGTACATAGGCCACAATGGCCCAGCGATCCTCTGTTTTAATCTGATGGCGGTAGGAGTTCATAGTATTGATTCCGTTATAAATGGCACTGTAGATCTCGCCATCCGGCATCTGACGGGTGTTGTCGGAGAGCAGTGATGTGGCGATATATCCGTACTCCCCAACGGTGCCGTTTCCGTCACCGACACCGCCGTGACACGGTGTACAGAAGACATTATACTGGTCTTGTCCTCGCTGCAGAAATGATCGGGTAACATCGACCGGTATCGTCTCCACAAAACTGCCGTCAACGTTGATACCCTGGTAATAAACCGGATTATCCTGCAGGTTGCCGCGGGCGACGGTTCCTTCCACCGGCAAACGCATCGACCGGCCATCCCCGAAGAACGGGTTTTCCTGATACGCATTGAAGCGATCCTGCCAGTACATATTATGCTGCGTGTGAATGGGTGGCTTTTCGGATGGCTGTCCCCGGCACGATGCCAGCAGGGCGGCGAGTATCAGCAGCAGAAAAAGGTGTGATAGTGATATTTTCATAATGTAATGATCGTGAAAATCCGCAATTACGATTCGGGAATAATTTCTGTATGGGTTGCCCCGATCTCTTTCAGGAATTCGATGGTTTTCTTTTCGGCGAAAATCGGGTCTGTCGCCTGGATCGAGATGAAAAAGCTGTCGTCTGTGGCTTTGGCTATCCGGTCCGAGTTGAACAGCGGATTGTGCAGCCGGGGAAGCTTGTTCATTTTAAACAGGCCAAAAAACGTTCCGAATGCTGAAAGCAGGATGACAAGTGCGAATGTGACCGGTACAAATGCGGGGAAATTCAAATACGGTTTGCCGCTGATGTGGACCGGATAGGCGATATCCATCGACCATACCTGCAGGGCAACACCACCCAGAAGTCCAATGAGCCCGTGAACCAGGACAATCCATCCCAGTTTGGAGGGTTTCAGCCCCATGGCATCATCCATCCCGTGAATCGGAAACGGGCTGTGCGTGTCAAATTGTTTGTACCCGGCCTTGTTCACCGCCGAAGCGGCATCCATCAGGTCAGCCGGATTGTCAAACTCGGCCAGTACGCCGTAAGGTTTATCCTTGGTACTCATATTGCTTATCTGGTTGACTTGGAGTTGCCATTTTGTGATCTGTAATACGCCGGATCGGCCTGCGGCATCACCCCTTTGACCTCCGAAATCGCCACCATCGGCAGGAAGCGCAGGAAGAGCAGAAAGAAGGTAAAGAACAGTCCGAACGTACCGACATAGGTGAGGACATCAACATAGGTGGGGGAGAAGTAACCCCATGACGACGGCAGAAAGTCCTGCGCAAGCGATGTGACCGTAATCACAAATCGCTCGAACCACATTCCGATATTGATGACAATCGACAGAGCGAAGGTCAGTGCGATATTCCGGCGGAATTTTTTCACCCAGAAGAATTGCGGTGCAACCACATTACAGGTCACCATAATCCAGTAGGCCCAGGCATAGGGGCCGAATGCCCGGTTAATGAAGGCAAATTTCTCGTATTCGACGCCGCCGTACCAGGCAATAAAAAACTCCATGGCATAGGCGAATCCGACCATATTCCCCGTCACAAGAATAATGATATTCATCTTCTCGATATGGTCGACCGTCATGATGTCTTCGAGCTTGTAGAGCTTGCGTGTGATGATCATCAGCGACAGCACCATGGCAAAGCCGGAGAAAACGGCTCCGGCAACAAAGTATGGCGGGAAAATGGTGGTGTGCCAGCCCGGGATGATGGAGACGGCGAAATCGAAGGATACAATGGTGTGGACAGAAAGGACGAGGGGAGTGGCAAGCCCGGCCAGAATCATATAGGCCTTTTCGTAGTGCTGCCACTGCCGGTTGCCGCCCGTCCAGCCGAGTGCAAATGTTCCGTAGACCAGCCTGGAAATTTTGCCCTTAACCTTGTCGCGCATGGTGGCAAGGTCGGGAACGAGGCCGACATACCAGAACAGGGTTGATACGACCAGATAGGTGAATACCGCAAAAACATCCCACAACAGCGGACTGTTGAAGTTGGGCCAGAGCTGCATGGAGTTGGGCAGCGGAAAAATCCAGTAGATGGTCCAGAGACGTCCCACGTGAATCGCGGGGAACAAACCGGCACACATGACGGCAAAAATAGTCATCGCCTCTGCAAACCGGTTGATGGCGGTCCGCCAGCCCTGCCGGAAGAGAAAGAGAATGGCAGAAATCAGTGTTCCGGCGTGGCCGATACCGACCCACCATACAAAGTTGGTGATATCCCAGCCCCAACCGACCGGATTATTCAATCCCCAGACGCCGATGCCCTGGTAGACCAGCCATACGACCATTGCAAGCATTACGGCCAGCAGTACATTGGAAATTCCAAAGGCGATATACCACCACAGCGGGGTTCGTTCTTGTGGAATATCAGTGATCAGCTTGGTGATGCTGGCGAAATCGTGATCGCCTTTCACCAATCTGGTATCCGACTCAATAGCGGTATTCTGACTCATGTAGTAGGTACTTTTTTATTCTTCGAAATACGGTTTCTCGTCGTCAGGAGACTTCCAGGTTTGGATTACGGATTTTTGCAAGGTAGGATGTTCTCGGACGGATATTGAGTTCCTCGAGCATCATATAGTTGCGGTCTTTTCCTTTTTCGATGGAGACCGCGCTGTTATTGTCACTGATATCGCCAAAAGCGATGGCATTTGCAGGACATGCCTGCTGGCAGGCCGTCTTTACCGTGCCGTCGGGCGGTTTGACCGAGTCACCGGTCTCATTTTTGGTTTCGATTTTTGCGCGGCTGATGCGTTGTACGCAATAGGTGCACTTCTCCATCACCCCGCGGAACCGTACGGTGACATCGGGATTCATCGCCATCTGAATTATCTCCGGGTCGTCTCCGGTGGTCAGATACTCCTTGGAGTAATTGAAAAAGTTGAAACGGCGCACTTTAAACGGACAGTTGTTGGCACAATAGCGGGTTCCGATACAACGGTTGTAGGTCATCTGGTTGAGGCCGTCATCGCTGTGTGTCGTGGCTGCAACGGGACAGACCTGTTCGCAAGGTGCATTATCGCAGTGCATACAAGGCACCGGTTGATGCATCACCTTTGGGTTTTCTGTCTCGTCTCCGCTGAAGTAGCGATCGGTGCGGATCCAGTGCATCTCGCGTCCGCGGCGAACCTCCCGCTTGCCGATGACCGGAATATTATTCTCGGCCTGACAGGCGATGGTACAGACACCGCATCCGACACAAGAATTCAGGTCGATGGTCATGCCCCATTGCGGCTCATGGTCAGGGAACTGCTTGTCTGAAAACAGGGAGACAGGCTGCTCACGCTCACCCCCGAATTTGCCCGGAACATACACCGCGTCCTGGGCAAAGGTCGGATTCTCGCGGTAGTGATCCAGGTCGGCGTCCTGAACATGGGGCCGGCCCTCCAGGCTGTGATGATCCTGCGTGCTGGCAATTTCGTAGGTGCGCCCCACCGTGGTTACATCCACACTCCGGCGGAACAGACGGCTTTCGGTCGATCGCAGCGGATAGGTGTTGACACCAACCTGATCGGCTACCCTGCCGACCTGCTGCCGGCCATAACCGGTGTAAATCGTAATACTGTTATCGGCATGGCCCGGCAATACCCATGCGGCTATCTCGGCCTGCTCGCCGGTCTCTGTCTCAATGCGAATAACCTGCATTTTAGGATCGCCAAATGTGCGGGATGACGGAACCCCGATCCTGCCGGCGGTATTCGGAGAAAGCAGGGCAACATTATCCCATGTGATTTTCGTCATCGGATCCGGCAGCTCCTGCAGCCAGCCGTTATTGGCAAATCGGCCGTCGTGCAGCTTGGGGTCGGGCTTGATCACCAATTCAATCGCATCAGCCGGTTGCTCTACCGGCCGACCTGTAAATTCCGCAGCTTCGGTTGCAAGATTGGCGGAGAGCGAGACATCCGCAGCTTCAAATCGCGAGTCCTGCCGGATTCCGTCGTGAAGCATTCGGTTCCAGTTACTTTCAAAGGCATCCGGGAAAAAACCTTGCCAGGTTTCGCGGACCAGCTCATGGCCGGTCGCCTCCTCACCGGTAACAACAGCCTGCAAAAATTCCACTTCACTTTTCCCGCCGAACAGCGGCTGAATCATCGGCTGAATGACCGACGGAACACCGGTCCAGGAGTAGCCATCCCCCCAGGCCTCCAAAAAATGGGCACGGTTGACATGCCAGGTGCTCACACGGGAGGTCTCATCATAATGGGGCGAAAGATGGATACTGGTAGGAACCTGTGACA
>Ga0207421_10004221_pt1 | contig 16697 bp, 14 predicted proteins | sample SodLakKL_010_SED_4_FD_187542 | JGI IMG/M metagenome (GOLD analysis project Ga0207421, IMG submission 187542) | Alkaline sediment microbial communities from Lake Tanatar, Kulunda Steppe, Russia - 8KL_010_SED (SPAdes) (version 2) | ecosystem: Environmental > Aquatic > Non-marine Saline and... | reverse complement strand
GCGCCTAAAAATGTTGAATACCAGTCGTTTATAAATATATTAAATGAACATGATGTGCCTTACTGCATAGATAGTGGAGTTCTTCTGGCCCTTATGCGGGAAGGGAAACTATTTGAAAATGAAAAAGATGTAGATATTCAGATGTGGGCAGAACATGAAAATAAGCTATACTCTTTGCTTCCGTTGTTCAAGGACAGAGGATATAAAGTGACTATTTGGCTTTATAAGGGACTTACTTATCAGTATCGTTTTTTACATCCTTACAAAATTCCGGTTCATATAATGTTGTTTAGGCGGAAGGGGAATTGGGCATGGTGTCCGGCCAGTAAAGCAACAGGTAATCCTTTTAGAACATTACCTGGGCGATATTTATATTATGGATTCAACGGTTTTCGGCGTCGTGCTCGGGAGTATTTAGTTACCACCGATATTTCCATTTGGCCATGGAATATGCAAAGAGTTGTAGCTACCTGGCGGGCACCTACTATGTATTTTGATCAAACTTTTTTCCATGAAGACTTCAAGGTTTATATTCCTCAACAGTGGGATGAATACTTGCAGTTTCGTTATGGCAATTGGAGGGTGCCTGCCGAAAAATGGGATTTTTGGCATGAAGACGGAGCTATTATCCATCAAAATCCTGATTATTTTATGGATGAATAAATATTTGAATGGTAGTTAATCAATCCTAGCTAAAGGTAACACTAGTAACCAAAACTTTCTCTACTCATGGGTGAATCCCATATGCTTCCATCATATGCCCATGGCGAACCTTCTACATTTACCTGGACTTTATCTACAGAAGGAAATTGAGTTATAGTAAATACCATGGATTCTTGAAATGTAGTTCCCGCTGGTGAATTATCACTCGGGGGATTATTAATAACTTCTTCTGAAAAATCTACTGTAGCAAGTTCTTCATTCTTATCAATTTCAACGCTTATAAGTTCAGTTTCCTTGTCAACTGTTTTAATGAAATCTTCTTCATCAGAGTTCGGACCTTGAATGAGTTCATTCAATGTCGTTTCCATAGCTTCTTCTTTCTCGCAAGTGAATTCGATACTTCTAAATACCGGGGCGACATACCCATATTCGCCAGGTTCATTTTCTTCCATAGCTTCTTTGTCACCAAAAAATAATTTAACCCTTAAGGTTAATTCATCTTCGTCATTGGTTTGAATTACTGGCTCATCATCATATTCGTGAGTTAAGTCAGTAGGAATGTCTTCTTCATCACACCCAGTTGCAAAGGGCACCAGAATTAAGGAACTCACGGTAACCAAGACAATCAACAGGCGATTTATTTCCCGGGAATTAAATTTCATATTTTCAGCTCCCTTATGTGCCAAGTTTGAACTCATTTACTAATTTGGTAACCATATTATAATATAACTCTTGTGAAAAATAAAACCATAATTTTATTCCAATTTTTGCAGGTTAAGATATTTTTATATTTCGGTTCTATATTTAGTTACTAGTTTTTCTAATAAATTTAATTAAATAGCATAAAATTCTAACAAATGTTATAATGTAAAAAATATTCTTACTTGTAGCTCAAAATATTTAAAATTATTTTATTTTAGGCGCAGCCCTAATTAGAGTAAAAAATATATCCTGTTTGTTTATGTTAAATGAAGGAGGCAGAATTCTTGCAATACTTGCGGAAATTAATAACTCCAAGTTTGGGTAAGTGCTTTGTTTTATTTTTAATACTTTGGTTTATTTTTCCCGCTATTGTTTTTGCCGGTGAAGAGTTTTATGATGAATTGGTTGAAATTTCCCAAGAAGAGGAAGGAGCAATTTTCTTTAACCGTTTGGAGAACATCGGTTATCAGGTTAATTGGGATGAAGCTACCGAAAAAGAATTCCAAGGGCATCTGCGCCATATTATTGTGGAAGATGAAGAGGATCAAGTTTTGGATGAACTTTTCCTGGTGCGCAGGTTAGACGGGGAAATTTATATATTATCCATTCCCCCTTCTTCAGAAGTAGATGAGGAAACTGCTTCCTATTACCACGATTTAGAAGAGCAAACGGGAGATAAGGCATATTTGCATGTAAAAGCTGAAACAGAAATGATTAATGGGGAAAAATATAATTTTGCCCGCTTTCTTTCTCCTCCGGAAAGAGTTTTACTGGATCAAGTTTTTGAAATCTGCTGCACTTTGATGCTTTTTTTGATCATGATTGGAATGGGACTGACTCTTACCGTTAAAGATTTTTCCCTGGTTTTTATCAAGCCAAAGGCCATTATGGTGGGGGCATTAATGCAGTGGATTCTCATTCCACTGGTAGCAGTGGCAGTAGGTTATATTATGGGATATCCTCAGAGTTATCCTTATATTTTTATGGGTATTATTTTAATTATGGTGATTCCAGGTGGCACTACTTCCAACCTGATGACCTTCTTTGCCAAGGGAGATTTGGCTTTATCTGTATCTTTGACTGCTTTTTCTACTGTAATGTCACTATTCCTAACCCCTTTTTTACTGGCATTTTACAGTGCTTATGTTACCGATGTTCCTATTCCGGCGGATTTAATCATGCAAGTAATTTTTGGGTTAGTGATTGTACCTCTTGCCCTGGGAATGCTGGTAAAAAGAAAGTGGCCGGAGGCAGCTCAGAAAGCCGTACCTTACTTTTCCATACTGGGTATAATCGCCCTGTTTTTAATCATAGCCACTGGCATCTTGACCAATTTGGAAAAGCTGGCTGATACTGAAAGATATGGGCTTTGGGAATACGTAGTGCTTTTTGGGTTAATTATGATAGGTATGTTTCTGGGGGCAGTAGTTCCCAAGCTTTTCCGGGTAAGCAATTACCAATCGCGGGCTCTTTCCATGGAAATTGGTTTGCGCAATTCTATTTTGGCCATGACCATTGCCGTGTTGTTGCAAGATATAGTTGGAGATTTTTACAGTTCTATGTTTGCTGTTTCTGCTCTTTATGGGATTGCTATGTACCTGGTGGGCGGAATTGCCATCCCTATTTTTAGGCGTTTTCTACCTTTAGAAGAAGGGGAAGAAGAGGAAGATGAAACTTTAGAAGCATCTGTGCCCTTCCCTCAAGCCAATTCAGGTGAAGTAGGGTAAGTTATCAAATATAAAAGTAATATATGAATTATATAAAGTCCTAGTTACTGCAGATTTGGTTTTTTCCTTTCTTTTTGGCTTTGTACAATGCTTTGTCGGCGTTTTTTATTACTTTTTCTACTGTATCTGCAGAATTTGTATCACTAACGCCAAAGCTTATGGTAAACTTAATGGTTTTCTGATTTTCATTTTTGGTTTTGATGCCCGTTTTTTCATACTTTCTACGGTTTTTCCAGTTTCTGATTACGAAAGATTTGTTTTGTATTTTTTTTCTCAGGTTTTCCAGGTTATTGAACACTTCATTTTTACTTTTTCCATTAAATACTATGACAAATTCTTCACCTCCCAGGCGAAATGCTTTACCGCCACTGCCGGGTGAGGCCAGGACGGATGCTACAAACTTCAAAACTTCATCACCAGTGTCATGTCCGTATTTATCGTTGATTTTCTTAAAATTATCGATGTCAGCCATGGCAAGGGTATACTTTTTTCCGAGGGCAGCTGTATGTTCATTGAAAGCTCTTCTGCCTGGAAGAGAGGTTAACTCATCTATGTAAGACATTGAATACATGGAGAAGATAATGGAAATGCAGATTAATCCAAAAGATATTAAAAAGGTCAAATTAAGCAATTCTTCTTGAAATAAGCAAATTAAATTGAAAGCAAGTAAGCAGCTTAGGACGGTGGTGGATGACACGTCTCTTTTTTTATAGATATTATAGAACAGCATTATGATAATAATTCCGCTTATTAAAAGCAAAAAAGCAGGTACGCTCAGGGTGGTTTCTTGGAATATTTCATTTTCCAGTATCTCTTCAATTAATTGGGGGTCTATCCATTCCAGGAAAAGATATACAAGAACCTGGGCTATAATAGCAGAAACTTTTTTCAACCCATGAATGTTAATAATACCTCTATCGGCAGAAAAAATAATATATATTGAATTGGCTGTAACAAAGAGCATCATAATTTCTAAGGGAACATTAAAAAAATCGGGTGTTTTATGGGATATAAACCATATTAGTAACAAAGAAGTAAGCAAAAAGGCTTTGCTTTTGTTAAATTGCAAGCTAAGAATCATACCTGCTGCAGCTGTTCCATACACAGCCACCCCGGGCGGAGCTGGCAAAAGGTGCTGGAAGAAAGAAAGGGCAACAATTATGAGCACTGTAAGAACCGGCATTATTACTCTGGTTTTTTGCATAATTAACTTAAATTTCGATTATAGAGAGAGGTTTACCTTTTTTAACTTTTAAGTTTCCCTAACTATATTTTTTAAACTTTTAGGGGGTACCGGGAGCTAACGGCAGGTTTTGAAATAAATACAAAAAAGTTGTTATATTTTTGAAAATAGAATAAGATAGAATTAAAGGTGGCATTTATGAAGGTAATTTAAGGCAATATCTAAAGAAAGGAATTTGATATGAAGATACCGGCTATAAGTGTGCAGAAGCTAAGTTACTGGTATGGGAACCTCCAGGCAGTCAAAAATATTGATTTTGAAGTTATGCCGGGGGAAATTTTAGGTTTTTTAGGGCCTAACGGGGCGGGGAAGTCAACAACAATTAAAATGCTCACTGGCCAACTTCGCCCCGGTGGGGGTAAAGCGCAGGTACTGAGCCGGGAAATAGGAAGAGAAGATCCCCAATTGCAGGCCCAGATAGGGGTGTGCTTTGAAGAAAAGAACCTTTATTTGGAAATGAGTGCCCTGGAAAATCTGGACTTTTTTGCGTCCCTCTTTGGTATAAAAAAACCTGATTCTATGGAAGCTTTGCAGAGGGTGGGTCTTGGCGACAGAGCCAAGGATAGAGTTAACAATTATTCTAAAGGAATGCGCCAGCGCCTTATGATTGCGCGGGCTTTTATTAACAAACCTCGGGTGCTTTTTCTGGATGAACCCACTTCCGGCCTCGATCCAGTAACTGCTGCTGAAATACGCCAAACCATTCTGGAAGAAAGCGCGCGGGGTGCGGCTATTTTGCTCACTACCCATAACATGATGGAGGCGGATCAACTTTCACATCGCGTAGCTTTTATCAATGAAGGAGAAATAGTAGCCCTGGATACAGCTGAAAATCTCAAACTAAAATATGGCGAAAGAGCTGTGCGAGTGCGTTTAAGAGAGGATGGTGAGGTGAGAGAAGAATCAATTCCCCTGGATAAGCCTGAAGCTTCTAAACGGATAGCTGAATTGGCTGCATCTCCTGATTTGATGACCATCCACACAGAAGAAGCTACTCTGGAATCCATTTTCATTAAGCTCACTGGCAGGAGGCTGGAAGGATGAAAAATACAATTTCTTCTTCAGCCATTTTGGGTGCAATTTTAAAAAAAGATCTACTGGCTTACAGTCGGAATAAACTATATATATTTCTGACGGTGATAGGTATAATCTTTTTTGTGCTTATATTCTGGGTTACACCTGATACTGTAGACGAGACTATTGTATTGGGCATAACTCCTTCTATAGAAACGATGTTAGAAAATGCCAGGGAAGAATTAATAGAAGATGGAATTCAACAACCTCAATTTGAATTATTTTCGGCAAACGATATTGAAAAGGATTTGGCAACAGAAGAAGGCATGCAAGTGTTGGAATTTGAAGATGCGGAACAGATGAAGAAGGTTCTGGAAGGGAAATTGAAGCTCTATGTTTCTGAAGATGGAACCTTGGAATCTATAGATCCTCAAGAAGACCACGAAAAGAAAGAGCAATTAAAGGATGCTGAGGAGAAAGATCTCCACATGGGCCTGGCATTTCCTCTCAATTTTGTATCAGAGGCTATCAAAGGTGAAAAGACTGAAGTAACAATATATTTAGATGCAGCCGTGCCCAATGAAATGGAAACTGCTATGCAGGCTTATGTACAGGAGATAGCCTTTCTTTTAGGAGGACACGAGTCTCCGGTGGAATTTCCGGAGGAAGAGGCTATTATTTTGGGGCACGATCGAGCTGGTCAACAGATATCAATGCAGGAAAGGATGCGCCCCTTGCTGGCTCTTTTTATCTTGTTAATAGAAACATTTGCCATGGCTTCCCTTATCTCCAGCGAAATACTTCAGGGAACTGTAACCGCATTGAGGGTTACTCCCATGAAAGTAGGACATTTTTTAGCGGCTAAAACTATTTTGGGGACCTGTCTGGCCTTGTCCCAGGGAGTCTTGATACTTCTGTTAATTAGAGCTTTTACGGTTGAGAACTGGCATATATTGTTGATAACTATGCTCTTGGGATCGCTTTTATTCACCAGTGTGGCCATGATTATTGGAGCTGCAGGAAAAGACTTTATGGGTCAGCTAATGTATGCAATTTTATTCACGGTTCCCTTGATGATTCCTGCTTTTGCCGTCCTGGTGCCGGGAACCGTGGCTTCATGGGTTCAGATGATTCCCAGCTATCCCATTGTGGAACTGCTTGTGGGAAGCACCATTTATGAAGTTGGTTGGCTTGATTACTGGAACGAATTTTTATATGCAATATTATGGGTTGCAGCTCTTTATTTAATAGGACTGGTTATTTTAAAACGGAAGGTGGAAACCCTATGAGCTTAATTCGCGTGTGGAAACTATTCCTTAAAGAAATTGCTATGGGGCCGCGCAACCCTTTCTTTCTTTATGCTGTCATTGTCCCTATTGGCCTTACTTTTTTACTGCAAATGGCTTTCGGAACGATTTTTGAGCCAGTGCCAAGGTTGGGAATAGTGGACTATGGAGTTTCCGAAATTAAAGAAAGTTTTACCCAAGAGGAGGGCATTGAACTTCATGTATTAAATGATGCCGAAGAACTTAAGAAGCAAGTGGAAAATGATGACCTTGATGCAGGATTGATTTTGCAATCCGGCTTGGATGAAAAGATAAAAACAGGAGAAAAACCGCAACTTGATTACTTTATGGGAGGGGAAAGCCTGGCTTCTAATCGGATAATACTTACCGTAATGGCTTTGGATATTTTCCGGGAAATAAAGGGCGATGATTCGCCGGTCGCTCTGGATGTGGTCAGTTTGGGCGAGGAAGGATTGCCTGTTTCCATGCGCCTGGTTCCACTCATAGTTTTTTATGCCCTGGTTCTGGCTGGAGTATTCCTTCCCGGTTCAGGGATAGTAGAAGAAAAGGAAAAAGGGACCCTGCAGGCGTTGCTAGTTACTCCTGCCCGCAAAGAAGAAATACTACTGGCCAAGGGGATGTTGGGGGTAGTTCTTGCTTCTTTAACTGCTATAATAACTTTGTTTTTAAACAATGTGTTTGGGCCTCGCCCCTGGGAAGTGGTAGTTGTCGTCCTGGTTGCTGCTGTTTTGAGTTCCATCCTGGGATTGCTGGTAGGGATAATATCAAAAAATTCAACGGCCTTATTTGCGGTAATAAAGGGAGCTGGGTTGATATTATTTGCCCCGGTAGTGTTTTATATTTTCCCGGACTGGCCGCAGTGGATTGCCAGGATATTTCCCCTATACTGGATAATTGAGCCTATCTGGGAAGTTTCCGTGATGGGAAATCCCCTGGCTGAGGTCTGGTTTGAATTGACAGTTGCGTTATTTATAGTGATAGCGCTAATACCGGTTATTGTTATTTTAAGTAATCGCATGTTGAAAGCTTGATTCAACTAGAACAAGATTGTGGAGATAGAAGGGGAAAATGTTTTATGAATTAATTTTTTTGAAAGGCTTTTTTAGGGAAATAATTGAATTATAGATGAGTGAAGGAAAATATAATTGATTTAAAATTATAGACATGCCGAATAAGATGGAATAATGAATGAACAGGAGGAGAAGTATGGAGGAAATTAGAAGTGGGCTTTACCGTATTGAGGTCCCTTTGCCCAAAAGTCCTTTAAAAGCTGTCAATTCTTATGTAATCATGGGCCAAGATCGTAACCTGGTAATTGATACGGGCATGAATCGCCCCGAATGTTATAATTCTCTTACTGCTGGATTGGAAGAGTTAAATGTGGACCTGGAACGAACTGATTTTTTTATTACTCATGTGCATGCTGATCACATGGGCCTGGTGAGCGAACTGGCAACAGATAATTCTGTGGTTTATTTCAATTACCCCGACATGGAGTTGATGCGCGCCGATATTTGGGAGAGGATGGGGGCTTTTGCTGCCAAAAGTGGTTTTCCCCTGGAGGAGCTTCGCCAGGCTCTGGAAAAACACCCCGGAAATCGTTATAGTCCTTCACGGCTTGTTGAGTTTACCCATCTTCAGGAAGGAGATATTTTACAAGCTGAAAGGTATAGTTTTAAATGCCTGGAAACTCCCGGCCACACTCCCGGAAGCATTTGTCTTTATGAGCCCGCTGAAAAAATATTGCTAACTGGCGATCATATCCTGGGTGATATTACCCCCAACATCTCTCTTTGGGTAGAAGGGTATAATCCGCTTGGCTGGTATTTTGACAGCCTTGATAAAGTATCACAGCTTGATGTATCTCTGGTTCTTCCCGGACACCGTAGCCTTTTCAGCAATCTTCAAGGACGTATTCGCGAGCTCAAGGAGCACCACCGGCAAAGGCTGGAAGAAATAAAAGAACTTCTGAGTGAAGAAGAAATTGATGCTTACCAGCTGGCCTCACGCATGGATTGGGATATCGAAGCCAGCAGTTGGGCCGAATTCCCCATAATTCAGCGTTGGTTCGCCACAGGGGAAGCTATGGCTCACCTAAAATATTTGGAAGAACAGGGAGAATTGGAATCATTTATTGTTAGTGAAGATGGGCAAAAAACCAGATTCCGCTTGCGAAAGTAAGAAGGGCTATTTCCACTCGGGCAGGCCGGACAGTCCTTATAGCCGACAGTCCCTATAGCCATTTCCTGAAACAAGTGCGCAGAGCTTCTTTTTGTGAGTCACTAAAAAAGCACAAAATATTTTATTCAGACTTGATGGGATTTCTCTAGCTATCTTCTGTTTTATTGGCTGCCAGAGCTAAAATTTTTGTTATTTTCCTCGGTAGTAAAGGTTGTTTTTGATTTGTTTTTGAATTTGCCACTAAAATATATAAAAATCATTGAAAGGAGAAGAACCACTGTTCCCAGCAAAATCCAGCTAAGAGTATAGTTGTCGGTGATGTCTGCAGCCAGGCCAAAGACCGGAGGTGCAAGAACCACCCCGGTGCGAGTAAAAATCAGCGCTATGCCGGTAGCCACTCCCACATATTCCAGCGATACCAATTCACTGACTGTGGTAAAATAAAGGGCCATTGCTCCCATGACACAAAACCCAAGCAAAAAGGAGGCTGGCAAAAGTAAGTATGCGGGCGTTGGAAACTGGCTGATTAATAAACCAAAAATCAAACACAACGCCGCGATAAATCCCCCCACCAGAGAAAGGCCTTTTCGACGGTCACCTTGAAATAATTTATCTGTTAAAACTCCCCAGCTGGGCTGGCCAGCTATTCCACCAAGATGAGCAATGCCCAGTCCTAAACCGGCCAGTTCCGGGCTAAACCCCAGGTCGCGGGTAATATATAATGAGAAATGGCCGGTGATTGACGAGATGCTCATTCCGAAAACTATCCCCATAAAGCAAACTGAGAGCAAATATCGGTTTTTTAATAAATAAAGCAGATCATTTTTTAATGATGAGTGTTTTTTTTCTGGAACCTCCGAGATAGCTTTATTAGCAGTTGTAGATTTGGACAAAGAGGAGAGGCTAAAAAATAAAAATGCCAGCAATCCAATGGCAAGGGCCAGAAAACCACCTACCAAGAGAGAGTTTCTCCATCCGAAAGAGGCGGCAACCAGTGGTAAAAAGGAAGCTCCCAGAAAAGCTCCCATGCCGGCGCCACCATGGGCAATACCCATGAAAAAGCTTTTACGCTCCGATTCAACCTGTTCAATTACAGCTTTAGTTACTGAAGGAGTTAATAGACTAAAACTAATTCCGGTCAGAAAAGCCAGAATAAGGATATAGGCGAATAAAGGAGCCGCAGAATGCAGCAAGATGGTTAACCCCACCATAGTTACCCCCAGGGTAAGTCCTTTTGGAGCACCTATTTTGTCCACAACTCTCCCACTAAATATGGCCAATATAGTGGCACTCAGAAAGTAAAAACTAGAGTAAAGCCCTGCTTCAGCACGGGTGATTCCAAATTCATCCTGTACCAGTGGAAGAAGAGCTTTAAAGCCCTGAATATTACCCATTACAGCCAGGTATATGAGAGCGATTACCAGTACAACTATCCAATTTGCATGTTCTTTTTTCATCTCCATTTACCTTTCTTCTTAAAACATCTTTTGCAAGTATAGCGTACTTCTCCATTAAAAGGAAAGATAAGTATGGCAATAAGGTGTTCACAATAAGGGAGCTAGCAAATCTGGAATAGTTCTCGAATGAAGGCCTTTAAAAGTTTTCGCTCTTGGGTTTTTTAAGGATGTTATAATAAATTTAAAAAGAGTGGGAGGAGTTAAGTTATGCCCCCAAGTAGAAAGCGTGTTAATAGAAAAAACAGACCTTCCTCAAAACTTAAAAGGATATTTCCATTCTTGTTGGGAGTGATAGGCCTGTTTATTATATTTTATGCCATCCCGGGTAATTTTCTAGATAGCTTTTTAAAAGAGGTGGGGATTGTAGAAGAAACTGGTCCTCCTGTGGAAAAAATGGAAGAAGTGGATTATTCCCTAAATGATAAGGTAAAACAGGAAGTAAAACAATATGATGAAGCATTGATTATGGCAACTGGAGATGTAATGGCTCATTCCCCCCAGGTCAATCAAGCCTGGAATCCTCAAGAAAATGAATATGATTTTTGTCCTAGTTTCGAATACATAGGCGAATATCTTGATAAAGCTGATGTAGCAGTTGCCAACCTGGAAACAACTCTTGCTGGTGAAGAAAGAGGATATGACGGATATCCTTTTTTCAATGCACCTGATGAGTTGGCTACCAGCTTGAGAAAGGCAGGCTTTGACCTGATATGTACGGCAAATAATCACTCGCTTGACCATGGGAAAGAAGGCTTATATCGTACTATTGATGTACTCGAAGCTGAAGGGCTTAAACCCTTTGGAACTGCTCGCAGTCTTGAAGAAAGAAATAGCCCGCTTATTGCAGATGCTGATGGAATTGATATAGGCTTTTTGGCTTACACCGATAGTACCAATGGAATACCTGTTCCGGATGGAAAGGAGCATATTGTCAATTTTATAAACCTTGACCAAGACCCTGAATTTGAAGAGACAAAGAATCTTTTTAAGGAAGATATCAAAAGAACAAAAAATGCCGGGGCTGACCTGATAGCTGTATATATGCACTGGGGATTGGAATATCAGTTTGAGCCCACAGAAGAACAAGAGAAGCTCGCAAAGCTTCTGGCGCAGGCAGGAGCGGATATGGTCCTGGGGAGCCATCCGCATGTGATTCAGCCCATGGAGCATATAGAAGTAGAGAATAAAGAGGGAGAAAAACATGAGGCATTTGTGGCTTACTCTATGGGAAATTTCATTTCAAACCAGCACCGGATTGAAGGTTCTATACCCACTGAAGAAGTTAAATATGGTCAGGTATTAATGGTAAATGCCCGAAAGGATCTCCGCTCAGGCGAAGCCCATGTGGAAGATGTGGATTACATGCTCACCTGGGTAAACCGGAACTGGAGGCATCGTATTTTACCCTTACATAAGGCTATTGAAAAGGATCCTGAGAAATATAACATTCCGGCTTACCAGCATGAGCGATTAGAACCAGTATGGGAAAAAACCAGAGAACGGTTAGAGGGCTATACTCCTGCCTTCTCCCCTTCCTAATTTCTCAAAAACCAAAACCGGGACGCGGGGACAGGTCCCTTGTCCCACTTTTTGCATCAAAGGAACTGTTTTCCTGATTCATTTTCAACCTCCCTCTTGCGACGGAATCAGAAGGATATAATTGGGACGCAGCAAATGCGCCGTTAAAGCGCAACGTGTTCCACTTATTACAAAATAAGCAAGTGATAGAGGAAAGAGTTTACTTTCCCGATTATTTACAAACTGAGTAAAGAGAAGCTTAGAATGCGCAAAACAGGCATAATGCTTACGGCGCAGAATTTGAAATTGTGCACTAGGCCATAAAGGAACAGGAGGATGGAATGAGCAGAAGCCATAAAGATGCAGGTTGTGCAGAACGCGCAGGTCGAGATGCTTGGCTATGCTCCTAATCGTATCGCATAGCTTAAGCATTCCCGCCTGCGCCAGTATCCCCTATTTACCCCTGGCACTAAAACTCTGTGGTAGTGAAAAAAACTTTTAGTGGGGCAATTAATATGATTCCAGTGCCACATCGCAAAAAAGAGACGAGGATCTTTATCTTTGTGCCTTGAAAAGTGGGACAAGGGACCTGTCCCTGCGTCCCTATGCATGCAGAAGAAGAATTTATGGTTGTTCAAACAAATCCACGAATTCTTTTAATGTTAGAAGGCGCCAATCTTCCACTTCAATTTTTCCGCTTGCCAAAATGCTAACTGGACTGGAAACTCCAGCAGCAAGCTCTTTCCAGGCATTTTCCTCGACGTTGACTACCAGATCTGCGTCTGGCAGCTCTTCTTGCCTAAGCTCAGCTACTCCTTGGCGAATTATAATAGAATAAACTTCTCCCGTGTCAACTATGTTAAAGGTAGCTTTTATATTTTTTTCGGAGCTTGCTTCGGGATCTAACTGAACGGTCATGGCTTGAAAAAAATCTTCTATAGGAACATTGCGAGCTGCACCCTTGCTAATATCAAAATCTCCCAGTTCAATTTTACCTGCTATTTCATATGCCTGAGAAAAGTAATAATTGCGAACATTGGTGTTATAACTTTCTTCGCCCAGGCGAAAAAGGGCTTTAACTAGAATTTCTTTTCCATTCTCATTTTTTTCTTCAGCGTGTATTGCCATCTGAGCTAATTCGGCAGCCCACTGGTAATTTTCATTATTAAAAGCTTCTTCTGCTTCTTTGATCAGGTTTTCAGTTCCTCCAACCATGTCAGCTATTTTTTCTGATCTTTCCCATTCGGGAAGGGGATCGAGATTAACTGCATTTCCATCGAACCATCCCAGGTATCGATCATAGATGGTTCGAACGGCATGAGAAATCTTGCCATAAAACTCCTTTGTTTCAGGATGTTGAGCTAGGTGGGGAGGGAGTTGTATGCTATCCACCAGTTCGTCTCTCGTTTTTCCTTGATTGGCTCCGCGAACAACTGCATCGTGAATGTACTGAATAGAATCCCTGTATACTGTAAGGGTTTCTTCTATCTCTTCCTTTCCCGTAATTGGCTCAGCATGGCTGGGAACTAGATATTCTGCATCCAGGCTTCTCATTTTGTCCAAAGAATTAACCCAATGGGTAACTTCGCGGGGAGCAGAACCTCTTATGGTGTATAAGTTGGGAAAGGCTGGGTAATAATTGTCTCCCGGGAAAAGCGTTTTTTCTTCGGGGAGCCAAATCATTAGTTGATCTTTTGTCTCACCTGGTGCATGTTTAAGAACAAATTTTGTTTCACCTATTTCCAGGGATAACTCTTCTTCAAATAATTTTGTAGGCTGTATATAATCGGGGATTTTATGATGATCAAAGTGCATTACAGGACCCAAGCCATGGGTTATAACGTATTCTTCCGGCAATTCGGAACCAAACTGTCGAATACCTCTAGTGTTAAGAATATCTCTTAAGATTACTTGTTCAGAAAAAAAATCATAATGATTAGCTTGAGCATATACTTCAAAATCTTCGGATGTTTTTTCAGCAAACACCGGTGAACCGTATATATGATCAGGGTGGGCATGTGTGTAAATTATGGCTCGCGTGGAAGTATCACCGATTTCCCCCAGATCTTCTTTTATTTTCTCAGCAGCTTCCACACATTCGGTAGTATCAATAATAACATTACCTTCTGTGGTTTCAATAACGATTACGTTAGCAAGGGCATATCCTATGGCTACGTGGATGCCATCTTTAACTTCTTTAATCCTTTTATCAAACCTCTCTTTGTGTTCATAAAGGGCTTCACTTGGGTCCTCAAACTTAGGTTCAGGAATTTCTACTTTTTTCTCATCAGTTAAATCAAATACCCCACTATAGTTCACCACCAGGATTAAAAGCAAAAGGATACTGACAAAAATAATAATACCTTTCTTCAAAACTATAACCTCCTATCCTGTGGAATGAAAATGTTTTTTTGATTATGGAAAATATTACAACTCTATAAGCTCTATAGTCTATTTTCCATAACAAAATTAGAAGCACAGCAAAGTTATTCTTCGAAGTTTTTTTTAAAATCACAATTCATGTGAAAGCATAATTTGATAAACTGTCAAACATATTATAATTTTACTATTTTTTTATTAATTTATACAGAGGATTTTACTTGCTAATATTGATACATCCTTATTAATGAATTTTATGGTTTCAAACATTGTTTTTAGAATAAACATTGTAATATAAGTAAAAAATAGAACCTCAAAATAATTAACCATGAGGAGTGGAGATAATGGATAGAGAAAGCCTTCGTGAAAGCTTAATCAAGGAAAAATTTGTCCTTACCGAAAAATTGCGCGCAAAACAGAGTGACAGCAAAGATAATTCACTTTCAGAAAGTGCTTCTGAACTCTCTGTGGTGGATAACCATCCTGCAGATACAGGAAGTGATGCTTTTGAGAGAAGCAAAGATTTGTCTCTCAAGGAGAAAGATTTTATTCTTTTGCAAAACATAGAACGAGCTCTTAATAAATTAGAATTAGGAGAATACGGCATGTGTGAAAGGTGCGGAAATCCTATTAAAGAAGAACGCTTAGAAGTAATACCTCATACTCGATTTTGCTATTTTTGCCAGGAGGCATTAGAAAGAGAAAAAGATAGGGGAGGAAGCACAAGGCCTGTAGAAGAAGAAATATTTAATTTTTCATTAATAGATAAAGAAGAAACCAAGGAGGATGAAGGTTAAATATAAGCCATTTACCCCTTGAGTTACCTTACCTGTTTGTGTCCTGCGACTTGGAAATTATTGTTCTTCTTGGGTAAGGAATCTCTATTTCGTGATCATCCAGGGCTTGCTTGAATCTTTTGCGCAATTCCCTTTCTACAGCCCATTGTTCGCCGGGGGTGGTTTTAACAACAGTTCTTATGCTTACGTATGATTCACCTATTTCTATTACTCCTTGCACTAATGGTTCTTCTTTAATATCTTCTAATTCCTGATTTGCTCTTTGCCCGGTTATTGTTAGCACCGAAATGGCTTTATCTATATCTTCCTCATGGGCGATATTCATAATTACAACAGCTAAAATTTCATTTCTGCTAAAGTTTGTGACTTTGCTTATTTCACCATTGGGAATTGTATGAAGCTCTCCTGTCCATTCTTGTATTTGGGTAGTTCTTAAGCCTAATTCTATAACAGTGCCAGTGACTGCAGATATAGTAATATATTCTCCTACATTATACTGTTCTTCAAAAATTATAAAAAAGCCTGAAATAATGTCGCGAACAAGGTTTTGAGCACCGAAGCTAATCCCCAACCCCAAAACTCCGACTCCAGCAAGAATAGATCCTGTATTAATTCCGAAAGCATCCAGCATCATGATGCCAGCAATAAAATAAATTACATATGTCAGGAGGCTCTTCATAAGGCTGCTTAAAGTCAAGCGTCTTGCTTCTTTAATCATGGCCCTGGAATTGTGGCCATTTAATAAATTGTCAATAAGCATTTTCCCCAATTTTAGCGTTATATTGGCAAGAATTATTATACCGATTATTTTAACTATTATAATAAACCCTTGTCTTATATGTTCTATTTCTAAAATGTCAACTCCAAAAATTTCTAAAGACAAAATAATAATCATTAATATCAATCCGTATTGTAATAGTGTTTTAAGTGCCAATATTAAATTGCTTTTAACTTCTTCCTGTTGAGATCCTGTGTCTTCTTTTTTAGCTAATTTGTTAATTAACATTAGTCCGCATTTATTAATAAAAAAACCTGTCACAAGAAGAAGTAATATTTTAAGCAGATTATAGCCTGTTGTTAGGTAATCACTTTCCAATAATGAATCTAACTCCAATTCCAAAGCTCCTTTCAAGTAACTTTTTTGTTCCATACCTATGCAGGTCTATTGCATGAAGCGTTTTGTAAGATTTTGCAGTAATAAGCATGCATTATATCCCTCTATTTTTAATTAGCAAACTGTTTAATATAATTATGCTTTAGAATTCTCGCTTTATGTCGCATATCTAAAACATTCCCACCGGGACAAAGGGACAGGTCCCTTGTCCCACTTTTCTCTGACTGTTTTGTTAATTTGGTTTTTAGTCTAAAATTTTGTGAACCGAGTATAAAAAGGTGTGTGAAGCGTAAACGAGCAGAATAAGCATAATGCTCAAAGGCGCAGAAATCGCAAGTGTGCACTAGGTGTGCCCTCTTATTTTAATTTGAGCTTAGGGATGCGCATTATGGGCAAAGATGCAGAACACACAGCCGGTCAGACCGTGCAGAAGGCGCAGCTTTGCAACACTTGCAACACTCCTGTAAAGGCGTAGATCAGGCAAAAAGGGAAGAGTGGCGCAGGTCGGGATGCTTGGCAATGCTCCTGATCGTATCGCAGGCCATAGACGCGGTTCAGCTTTCGGTGGAGCCGGGGTTTCCTCGACATTCGACAA
>Ga0207421_10004220_pt1 | contig 16707 bp, 10 predicted proteins | sample SodLakKL_010_SED_4_FD_187542 | JGI IMG/M metagenome (GOLD analysis project Ga0207421, IMG submission 187542) | Alkaline sediment microbial communities from Lake Tanatar, Kulunda Steppe, Russia - 8KL_010_SED (SPAdes) (version 2) | ecosystem: Environmental > Aquatic > Non-marine Saline and... | reverse complement strand
TATCCTGCAGAGGATTTCCGGAGGGGTTTTTGATTTCATGGTGGCAGCTTCAATTAGTGCCGTTTCTTTTGCCCACATCAGCGATGTTTTTGTTCCCCTGCTTATCTTAACACTTCTCGGTGGTCTGCTTACCTATGTTTATCTTTCTATTGTCATCAGGAGAGCTTTCCCCGAACAACGGCTGGCCAACCTGATCGCCATGTTTGGAATGCAGACCGGGACCATTTCCACGGGAGTGGCCCTCCTCCGGGAGATTGACCCGGCCATGGAGAGCGGAGCAGCAGAAAACATGGTTTTGGGGAGCGGTTTTTCCATTATGATTGGGCTGCCCCTTATTGCACTATTAAATGTCCCGGTTATGGGTTTTGTTTCCGGCAACCACCTCTATTACCTGTACTTTTTGGGGGGAATGATTATCTACGGAATATTCCTGGGCGGGGTTCTTTTCCGGCGGACCCGCTAGGAATAAAATTTTTTGGAGGAAAAATAAAGAGTGCAACAAAAAATGAGATAGCGCAAATCTGTTAGCTTGCGCTATTTTTTTATTTTCCCTGCTTTTTCTGGTTGCTTATTTTGCAGAGTAAAGCAGGAAAGAAGGAATAATGATGGAATTTGGAAAGTTACAGGAGTTGTTCGGGATGGAGGTGGGGAAAATGGGGTAGAGGAATTAATAGTCTGGTTTACAATCATCCTGGTCTTAATTTTCATTGCTACCGGGCGCTTTCGAATGGAATTTTTAGCCCTTTCCGGGCTGTTATTCTTAGGCCTTCTTGGGCTGGCACCCCCAAGAACCCTTTTCTCTGGCTTTGGACATCCCGCGCTTGTAACAATTATTTCGGTTTTTATAATAAGCAAAACAGTTACTCATATTGGTCTTCTCAGGGGGCTCGGGCAATTAATTTCCCGAAAAGTTGAAAGGGCCCAGTACCAGATCCTGGGGCTGGCCGGAACAGCAGCTTTTCTCTCGGCTTTTATGAATAATGTAGGTGCTATTGGACTGCTTTTACCGACTGCAAACCGGATGGCTCGAAGGGCCAGGCTGAACCCCGGAAGTTTGAGTTTACCACTGACCATCGCGTCTATCCTGGGTGGGTCTTTAACCATTATTGGTACTGCTCCCAACATAATAATTTCCGGCTTCCTTGTATCAGCGATGGGCAAATCTTTCCGAATGTTTGATTTTACTCCCCATGGTCTGGCAATGATTTTGATGGCTTTTTTAGTCTGGTATTTCTGCCGGGCCTGCGGGTTTTTCCCCAGGGTGGAAGAAAAAGAGGAGAAAAAAGAGGAGGAGATTGATCTCTGGAAGGAGGTTCCTTTTCAACCACTGGAAAACAGGGATAAGAAGATCACTTTTTTCCTGGTCAGTGTTGCAGTAGTTCTTGTAGCTTTTGGCCTGCTTCACCCTTCCCTGGCCTTTGGTTCAGCGGCACTTCTTTTGATTTTAAGCGGAGTTTTGTCTCCTTCCCGGGCCTATGAAAGCATTGATATTCCAATAATACTTTTCCTGGGAGGTATGCTTGGCCTGGGAGCAGTCCTGGAATTTGTAGATGGAGTAGAGCCCCTAATCGGATTTTTGGAAAGGTGGACCGCTGGCTGGGGTCCATTCGGTATCGTATTAATATTAATTTTTGTGTCAACAGCCTTATCCAATGCAATAAATAATTCCGCAGCAGCGGTTTTCATGGCCCCCCTTGCTTTGGGGCTGGCAGGCTCAACCGGTTTCCAGGTCGAAGGGCTTCTTCTGGCGGTTGCAGCAGGATCCAACATGGCCCTTATCCTGCCCACCCACCAGGCGACACTGATGGTGTTGAGCCGGGCTCCGTTTCCTGCTCCGGCCCTTATAAAAGTGGGAGTTCCTATAACCATTTTAGCGGGATTCGCAGCAGCATTGGTTATTACCGCTATCTGGATGTGAGAAACTAAAAAAAGAGGAGGTATTATAAATGCATTTTGCCCAGATTTACAAACCTGGTTTGGCCCATTGTTCCTATATTTTAGGTAATGGTAATGAATGTGTTGTCGTGGATCCTGCCAGGGATATTTCCCCATATCTAAAGCAGGCCAAGGAATGGGGGATGAAAATTGTGGGGATCTTAGAAACCCACCTCCACGCCGACTTTATCTCCGGTCACATGGACCTGCAAAAAGAAACCGGGGCTACCATTTATGCTCCTTCTACGGCAAGTTGTACCTTTGACCATAAATCCCTCGAGGATGAAGAAGAGTTTACCCTGGCGGGTTTCAAGTTCAAATTATGGGAAACCCCGGGTCACACTCCAGATTGTGCGGTATACCTGGTAACTGACCTGGAGAGGGATAGCGAACCAGTCCTTACATTTACCGGGGATACCCTACTGATTGGAGATGTCGGAAGACCGGACCTTTTCCCGGATAAGAAAGAAAAGCTGGCAGAAGACCTTTTTGAGAGTATTAAGAGGTTGAAAACTCTCCCCGATCACCTGGAAGTTTATCCTGCCCACGGTATGGGTTCACTCTGCGGCAGGGATCTCTCTGCGAAATTATCAAGTACAATGGGGACAGAAAAAAGGGCCAATTATGCCCTGCAGTATGATGACCTTGAAGAGTTTAAGGAGGGTATTCTGGCCGGAATGCCTGATGCTCCCGATCATTTTGCCCGCTGCTCGGAGATCAACCGCAAGGGCCCCATTACAGTAGACCAGCTTTCCAAACCCTCTCCCAAAAAGCCAGATCAATTTGCAGAGTTGCTGGAAAAAGATTACCTTGCCCTTGATATCCGGTCGTACCTTTCCTTTGCAGCGGGACATATCCCCGCATCCTTTAGCATTAGTACGGCCGGAAACCTGCCTACCTTTGCCGGCTGGATCCTGCCGCCGGAAAAGCCGATTCTTTTAATATCTCCAGATGAGAAAACAGTGGAAAAAGCTGTGCAAGATTTGCAGAGTGTGGGGCTGGATAAAGTGGAAGGTTACCTGGAAGGAGGCATGGTTGCCTGGATTAACAGCGGTAGGCCTTCACAGCAGGTCAGGACCATGTCCATTGAAGAGTTAAAAAAGAAAATGGAAAAGGAAAAACCCCTTGTTCTGGACAACAGGGCCAGGGGAGAATATGAACCGGGCCATATTCCCGGAACAATCCTGGCACCGACACCAGATATTCGCCACCGCTATGAAGAATGGCCCCCGGATAAACCGATTTATACCCTCTGCAATACAAGTAACCGGTCGATGACCGCAGCCAGTCTCCTCCAGCAGAGAGGTTTTACCGAAGTTTATAATGTGCTCGGGGGGACTACGGCCTGGAAAAACGCGGGCTACCCCATGGAGGAGGAATAGAAAATGTACCAGGCCTTGTTTGTTAATACCTGGCCCTGGTGGGTCGGAGGAATACTGATTGGCCTCCTGGTGCCTGCCCTCTATTATTTCCAGAATACCGCCCTTGGAGTTTCTACGGGATATGGTAACCTGGTGAAAATTATTTCCCGTTCAAAGCTGCCCTGGCTGCAGGGGGAAAAATTTGCCGATACCTGGGGTTGGAGAGTGTTTTTCATAATAGGAATGATTTTAGGGGCATTTATTGCTGGACGAGTTGAGGGCCGGCCAATTTTCAGCCTTGAGATGCCCCTCTTTACTGAAGTCCTGACCTGGCCATTTTTAGGGTATGCAGTTTTCTTTTTCACAGGAGGATTGTTTTTAGGTTTGGGCGCCAGGATTGCGGGAGGTTGCACCTCGGGGCATAGTATTCACGGGATTGCCAACCTCCATAAATCAAGCATTATAGTTACAATTGTTTTTCTTGTCTTTGGAGCAATAGCTGCTGCAATTCTCAAGGCTTATCTTCTGGGAGGTGGAGGCTTATGATGAAAAAGCTTTGCTTCCTGGCCTTTGGTGTTTATTTCGGGTTTGTTTTAAGCCGGGTTGGTGCTTCTGATTACCAGGTGATCTTCCAAATGTTTACTGGAGAAGACCTGCACCTGGCCTGGGTTATTTTAACCGCAATTATTGTTGGTAACCTGGGCATGCGCTATTTAAAGGCAAAAGGGAATCTGGATAGGAACGGAAATCCAATAGAAATTAAACAAAAGAAACTTGGCCGCTTAAGTATAGCTGGTGCAGCATTATTTGGTATTGGCTGGGGAATGGCCGGTGCCTGCCCGGGAACGGTTCTTGCCCAAATTGGGGAGGGGAGAATTATTGCCCTTTTCACCCTTTCGGGGATGCTAACGGGAACCTACCTATACGGCTATATCCTTTCTCGCTGGCCTAAAATTAACGGATAAGAAGAGACCACCCCGGCAAGGGGTGGTCTATTAAATTTTCGCATGGCTTTATTGGAGTTAAGGAAAAAGTGGCTTTAATTATCAGGAAAATATTTACAAAGGCATGTTTTGGTTATATAATGTCTTTAAGTTAATTTGAGGCTATCAAAACAAATTAGCAATCCTTAACTTTTATATTACTATTTTTTCGGGCTAAAGCTCTGGTTAAAGGAGTTAGAAATAAAAAAATTTCTGGTGGAAAGAGGTGAAAAATTGGGAAAAATACTCAAGCCGGTTTTGTGGGTTTTGTTTCTGGCAGTTTTGTTACTTGGAGTTCCCAGGCTGGCAGGGTTTTTTGCCAGCCAGTTTGACTATTCGGGTATTGACCCTGATGGAACATTTGCCTGGCTTTGGGTGCGTCATATCATCCAGGGGCTAGTTTTTCTCGCTATTATGGTTTTAATTACTAAAACAAGGGGTATTAAGTTTGGGTTTAGCCTGGGGGATAGCAAAGTTGGACTTTTTTTTGTTCGCCTTTTTGCCATTATTGGTGGAGTTTATTTGCTGGTTTCTTTGCTAATCATTTTTCTTACTGGCTCATTTCCTGTTTTTGATGCGCCCCTTACCTTTAGAAATATATTTGGTTATTTAGGTTTTCAGTTTCTTTTACCAGGGCTTTCTGAAGAATTGATTTTTAGGGCTTTTGCAATAACAATGCTGGGTTTATTCGTCAAAGGGAGGTTTTTCAAGGGGAATATAAGCACTGCAAATATCATTGCTGCGGTTATTTTCGGACTTGCCCATGTAAGGTGGGAATTATTTCCCTTTGCCGTTTCATATGACCTTTTCCAGGTTATTTATGCCACAGGCCTGGGCATTGTTTACGGAGTTTGCTATGAAAAATCAAAAAGCATGATTTACCCAATGATCATACACAATATTAATAACGTCTTTGCCGTTGGAGCGACTATCATTGCTGCGTTTTTAATCTCTTGAAATTCAACTAAAACAAAAAAAGTAAGGCCACAAACATCTTTTATTGGTTGTGGTCTTTTTTGTTTAGAAGTTTGGGAAAATCCGAAAAAAGAGGCCGCTCCCTTTAATTAGTTTAGAAAGTTTTTTTGAGGTAGCCTTTTATCTGAACTTTAAACCTTTATTGGGAAGTTTAGTTAGTTAAAGAAGGAAAATTTTTTTTCAAGTAGAATTTACTCCATTAACGAAATAAAAATAACATTTCAATGGTTGCTGGAGATTGTTGTTCCCTATTGGACCATGGTTTTTTGGAGGAAAAAATTAAAAAAGAGAGGTGAAAAGGGCCGGGCTTGGGTTGGAAAAAAGAATTCCTAAAAAAGAAGGGGAGGCAAATGAAAGGAAAAACCCTGTTGTTTGTGTTTCTTCTGGTGACAGCCCTTGTTTTTAATGGATGTGCCCATTTTTACCAGGATCTAAAAGACCTGGGCCAGGAAGATGAATTCCAAATCAGCAGTAAATTTGAAATTGTTGATGGAAAAACTAAGGTCCTAATTGGATTTTTGGAAAAACCGGGGAAGGCAGAACTGGACCAGGTCAAAGGACTGGGAGGAGAAATTACCCGGACCTTTGAAATTGTTCCTGCAATTGCAGCAAACATCCCTTCAGTGGCAATTGAAAAACTTGCCCAAAATCCAAGAATACGTTATGTTGAACCCGATGTAGAATTTTTTGCCCTTAATCAAACAGTTCCCTGGGGAATTGATAGGGTTTTTGGAGAGGAAACATATGCTTTTGCAACCTGGGGTATTACAAGAGGAGATGGGGTCGCTGTTGCAATTCTTGATACCGGGATAGATGAAAATCACCAAGACTTACCTGCTCTCCTGGGAGGTGTTACCACTGTAGATAATACCCACTGGGGTTCTGATGGAAGCGGTCACGGAACTCACGTCGCGGGAACAGTAGCTGCTCTTGATAACAGCCTGGGTGTTGTTGGAGTTGGACCAAAAATTGGCTTATACGCTGTAAAAGTATTGAGTGATAGTGGGAGCGGGAGCGCTGCATCAGTTGTGGCTGGTATCGATTGGGTTGTAAAGAATGATAAGGTTAGTATATTAAATATGAGCCTGGGAAGCAGCACCCATTCCCAGACCTTAAAGGATGCCTGTGACGTTGCCTATTCTAAAGGACATCTAATTATTGCTTCTGCCGGGAACAGTGGAAATCCCGCAGGAAGAGGAGACAACGTTGGTTATCCAGCTGCTTACGAATCTGTTATAGCCGTTGCTGCCTCAACAGATAATGACAGGAGAGCAAGCTATTCCAGTACTGGTCCTGCCGTGGAGTTAATTGCTCCAGGTTCAGGTGTTTTAAGCACCATACCTGGCGATGGATATGGGACAAAGAGTGGAACTTCTATGGCTTCACCCCACGTGGCGGGGGTAGCTGCATTGGCCTGGGCTGCAAACCCAGCTTTAACGAATGTTGAGCTAAGAGAGGTTCTCCAAAAAACTGCAGAGAACCTGGGCCTTTCATCCAATCATCAGGGTTACGGACTGGTACGGGCTGATCTTGCCGTTCGGGTAGAAATAGTTGATGATCCAGGTGATGCGACTTATACCCTATCAGGTACTGTAATAGATCTGGATGAAAAAATATTACCCGGAGCAACGGTAAAAATAGATGATAAACTATGTTCGACTTCAGGAAATAATGGTTATTACGAGATATCAGGAGTTCCAGAAGGAACCTATAATATCACTGCAAGCAAGGATGGGTATTATTCGGTTACCAAAGAAAATATCGAGATTAATATGGATACAACTGTGGATTTTCAACTGAAAATGATTGTTGAAGAAAATGGGGATAATGGTAATGAAAACCCTGAAATTGTTGAGGTTAAAATTACCAGCACCAGCAACCCGGCATGGGCCAGAGTAACAGTTGAATGGAGTGTTTCTTCAGATATTGGTCTTGCTTCAGTTAAGAGTGAAATGTTTCATGGAGGGTCAGTTGTAGATTCAAAAACCTCACAAATAAGTGGCAATCAAGCCAGTGGAACTCATGAACTACGAAACAGGGGAGGTCAGGGAGAGGAATATACTATTAAGGTTACTGTTACAGATATTAAAGGAAATGTGGCCAGCCAAGAAAATAAAATTAACTTATAAAAAATGCTCCCCATAAAATGCTTAAAAAAATCTCAATTGCCTAAGGCTTTAAAAAGATTCTAGAGAAGATAACAAGAATAAATCGTTCATGTTTATGCCTGAAGGGGAACTTCTTATTTATTAAAAAGTTAACGGGGAGCAAATTTTAAGGAGCAAAAAAGGGCTAAAAAGAAAAGCAACAAAAAAGGATAAATTGAGGAAAGGAGGACCCTGCAAGAAATTAAAGCCAAAGAGTCCTCATTTTTATATGGGATAATAAATTTACCGAAGAATTATTTTTCCCGAGCTGGGTTCTCTATTCGAAGATTTAGCTTTTTTATTCTTTTGTAGGGTATTATTTCCAAATAACTCAAATGCTATTAGCTCAGCTTCTTAAAAAGTTGTCACAGAAAAGGTTTCCTTAAGCATTTTAGAGTTTAGTTATTAAAAAAGGATTTTTTAGGGGTTAAAAGTATAGTCAACCGGGATAAAAAATTCGAGCAAAATGTTATTTTGATCGGCATCATACATTCTGAAACGAATTTGATCAACTGTTCCTGGTGAATCAAGTCCAAAATAACCACTTCCTTCTCCCTTGCCCCCGGGGTAAATAATGGAGCCATGAGCGAAATAATCATTTGAGAGTTGGCCTTCAGTAAAGGGGCGACCAAAAATTCTTACTCCGTCTGATTCGGCTGTAGAATAATCGAATGTGAAGTTTACCTGATCCCCAGTATAAAGGTCATAAGGCGTAGGGGGAGAAAGGATAATATTTGTTATACTATTCTCGGCAAAATAATAATCCACCTCAACAAATAATTCCAGGAGCAAATTTTCCTGTTCCGCATCCCACATCCTGAAACGAACCTGGTCCACCGAACCCTCGGAATTAAGTGTGAAAAAGCCGCTTCCTGTACCCTCCCCAATGGGGTGAATAATGGAACCGTGGGCACTATAATCGTGGGAAAGCCCCCCTTTTGTAAATGGGCGACCAAAAATTAGGACTCCTTCAGGTTGAAAAGTCTGGTAATCATATGTGAAAGTTAGATGTTCACTTACCGGGATAATGGCCGGGGACTGGGGTAACATTGAAATATTGGAAATATGGTGGCTATCAATGGGAGCGGAGAATGTAATTTCGATATTATTGACTGCGGTATCCATGTTGGTATTGGAAACAAGAATATATGCCGTTGTGTCATCATTCCCATCTACAAAAATAGAATAGGCTCCATTTGAAGGTTCATAATTATCTTTAGCCACCCCGGTTTCATTATCAACTAAATAAACTATCCATTCAATATCGGGCCTTGGACCTAATTCTATTGTTGTTGAATATGGGTATTTTTCTTTTTCAAATGTGGTTTCAAAAACTTTTGAGGTTAAGGGGGTCAGGTTAAAAGTAGTTGGACTAATGTTTTCGTAGTTGAGGGGATGATAATTTATTTTGGTAAGGCTCCCATGTCCCGACCAGGTTCCCGGCTCCCCATGGGGAACATTAAGTCCATCATTATCAAGACCAAGAATAATTTCTTTTTCAAAAGCCTGGTTTTTTGCCCATTGCCAGTAAGCGTCACTTAGAGATGAAAAAGTTCCTTCTTCCCTGAGAACTTTATCTACATCTTCTCTTAGGCCTCCCTTTTCAAAAAAAGGAATAAGGAAATCTACCTGTTGATTTAGTGGCTCCATCTTCCTTCCTACAAATAGCCAAAAATCCTGTGTCCGGTAATCGTTGGTGCCCGCCCTTAAAGGAGCGGTTCTTTGGAATAAGGGGACGTCAACCTCTAAGGGTTTGCGCCCCTCTAAAGGTCTATCACTTCTGCTTAAAACAGATAAAGAAAGTTCGGAAGCTACTGCTGTTCCCTCCACAACACCAAAAACCCTTTCCTCACGGTTATTAAAATAAGCGCTGTAGCCGTACTGCAGGGAGTGGAAAAGTTCATGATGTGCAGTAATAGGGTTTGGAGCAACTGGATGCCCGGGGTAAGTAGTGCCGGCAGTTCTTAGGTTTGAGTTATACCAACCATTCGCATTGCCTTTTTTCAACTGGTACTCATATTCAAATAAAACACTGAAACTTGGGGGGAACCATGAAAAATTTGCCTCAGTAATTACAAATCTCAAGAGAGGATCAGTGTAACCCAACGTATCGACATAAGCTTCATACGCTTCAAGTAAAGCATTTTCCGTGTTCTGGATATGGGTTGGAGTACATTCTCCAGGTTCAAAACCCACACAATAAACAAAAAATCCATCAAAATCAATTGATATAAGATCCTGAGATTGTATTACCTTGCTGTTTTCAACATCGAGATCTATGGTAAAGCCCCCCTCTATCAGGACGAATACCTGGGGTTCGGTTCCAACAAAGGGTAATAGCGTCCCAAATAAGCCGCTTTCGGGATCATATACGCCGTGGAGAAAACCCCATCTTTCGAAAGGTATTTCTTCAGGTCGATCATCTATGATCATATTTGGCGGAGAGAGTGAGGCGATTGCAAGATTTTCAGGGGAAACACCCTCGGGAACAGGTAAGCCAAGTAAAAGGAAATTTAACTTGGGTGTTTTTACATCATCAGAAGCAGTAATTTGGTAAAAATTGCCTACAACCGTTGAACGCTCAAGATAGCCGGGAAAGGAAACATTCGACCTGGGATCATCAATTTTTTCCACAAAAATTTCGATCCCTTCTTCCAAAGCCCCTTCTGGTGCAGCTAAAGCAACACCATCTTCTCCGAAGAAGATTCCTCCAGGTTGCAGAGTAGTTAATGGAACAGTAACAGCTCTGGAAGCGGTATCGCTCTCCGGTTTGGGAATGGTAACAGTAAGGCTAACCTGGTATGTACCTGATGCTGAAAAGGTGTGCAAAGGGTTCTGTTCTGTTGAAGTACCCCCGTCTCCAAAATCCCATTCATAAACAACTATTTCCGATGGATTTGGAATGATAGATTTATCAACAAATTGAATAGCCAAATCATCCTCACCCGGGGCTTGACTCCAGGTGAAATCAGCTTTTAGTGGGGTTTCTTGCCGAAAAGCAGAACATCCAACAAACAGCAAGAAAACAATGAACAAACCAATTCCTACCCGCAAAACCTTTTGATTTTTAATAACCTTCGCCTCCCTCTTTTTATTTGGTTTTGGGTTTAGAAATTTGAGGATGTCTTACCCGAAAGAATTGTGGGAAAAAATCCCAGGGAAGTTTAATAGATTAATTTATTAACATATTAACACGAAATGGGAAAAAGGTAAATTGATTATAAGGAAATATTATGCTATTGGATAATGTTATCTACCAGGTTGGAAGAGGGGTTAGGGCTTAAAACCGCTGCTGATATGGAGTTAATATTTAAAGTGGATGTTTTTTGTATGAAATAAACTTTTTAAAAGGAGAAAAATTATTTATAGGGAAATTTAAAAAAAAGGCCAGGAGGAAAAAATGTTAAATAAAACGTTGAGAGGAAGATTTAAGTTGAAGAGAACACAAAAGCTTGGGATTTTTCTCATTTTCTTTTTTATTTTCTCGACAACTCCGGCTAACTCTGCGGCAGATTTTACTGACATTGATGGGCTTGAGGCATTTTTAGATGGGGTTATTGCCGGCCAGTTTGATGAGTACAACATTCCTGGGGCGACTCTTTCGGTTGTAAAAGATGGGGAAATTATCCTTTCTAAAGGTTACGGGTTTGCTGATCTTGAAACAAGAACTCCTGTTGACCCGGAAAGCACTCTTTTCCGCCCGGGCTCGGTATCCAAGCTAATCACCTGGACTGCTGTAAAGCAGCTTGTAGAGCGGGGAGAACTTGATTTAGAAGTTGATATTAACCAGTATCTGGATTTCGAGATTCCCGCAAAAATTATTAAAGGGGGAGAAGAAGCTCCTGCTCCAATTAATCTTAAGCATTTGATGACTCATACTCCCGGTTTTGAAGATAGGGGAGAGGGACTCTTTGAGCTTGGAGAAGAAAACCTGAAGACCCTCGAAGATTACCTGAAAACCTACTTACCTGCTCGCGTTTTCCCTCCGGGAGAAGTTATGGCTTATTCTAATTACGGAACGGCACTTGCAGGGTATATTGTTGAGAGGGTTTCAGGCCAACCTTTTGCAGAATATGTTGAAGAAAATATTTTAACTCCTCTGGAAATGGAAAATAGTACTTTCCGCCAGCCTTTACCAGACCACCTTGCTCCCGATATGGCCAATGCTTATAAATTCCAGGGTGGAAAATTTCACCAGGGAGAATTTGAGTTTATTTCCGGTTCTCCAGCAGGTTCAATGAGCAGCACGGCTTCGGACATGGCGAAATTTATGATTGCCCACCTCCAGGAAGGCAGCTTTGGAGAGGTGGAAATTATAGGCCCTGAAACTGCAAGAGAAATGCATACACAGCAATTTACCCATCACCCGGAAATTTCCGGGATGACCTTGGGTTTTATTGAAGACTTTATAAATGGAGAATATATTTTGAGTCATGGGGGATCTACATTTCTTTTTACATCAGGCTTATTTCTAGTCCCCGAACATAATTTGGGTGTTTTTGTTTCTTACAGCGGAGGAACAGGAATGGAAGGCGGGAAACTTTTCCAGGCCTTTATGGACCGATATTTCCCCGAGGAATATTCTCCCCTACCTGAACCAGAGAGAGGTGCCAGGGAAAGCGCCCTGGCCTTCCAGGGAGAGTATCACCCCAATAGAAGTAACTATACCTCTTTTGAAAAGATCCTGGGAATTTTTCAGCGGGTTCCCGTAAATGTGGATGAAGATGGTTACCTGGTCACAAGCTTTTTTGGCGAGCAAGCGAGATTGGTTGAAATTGAACCAGGTCTTTATCAGAACACGAAGCATGATGGATTTAAGTTGGTAGAAAAAATTGGTTTTGTTGAGGGCCCTGGAGGAGAAACAATTTTGGTTCCAGGAGGACCGATGACTTTTAGCCGGGTGCCTTGGCATGGTTCGAGCATGTTCTTGGGAGGGCTTACAGTTCTTACCATGTTATTTGCTCTTGGAACCTTCCTGGGTTGGCCAATTACGTATATAGTAAGAAAAATCAGGGGAGAGGATTACTGGAATCCCACAGGAGCAAATGTTGCCCGGTATGTTGGCTTTGGGTTTGCTCTTTTAATCCTGATAATGATGATTGGTTTGGTAAGTGTTTTTGCCAGGGTTGACCCTGCCTTCGGGGTTCCGGAAATAATGTTTGGAGAAGTTCCTCAATTTTTTGATTTCTTGATTTATATCCCCATTGTCCTGGCTGTTTTAACTGCAGCAATGGTTGTATTTGTTGTCCTGTCCTGGTGGAGACAATACTGGACTGTAGGTTCAAGCCTTTACTACACACTGTTTACACTTAGTGCTATTGGGTTTATGTGGGTTCTCTATTACACCCAATTTTTCGGGCAGCTTATCAGGCAGTTTTTTTAAGAAAGAAATTTATTTTACCGGCAGGTCAAAAACCTGCCGGTTTCTTTTTTTCTCCCCGAGGAATTTTGATTTGTTAGGAAAATATTTTGTAATAAAAAGAAGGAAAATTTCTGAAAATTGAGGAATTTGAACTTGGGAAATTATTGAGAAACTTCGAGGGCTTATTTTAATAAATTTAGGAAAAGAGGGAAGAATATGTTTTGGAAAAACCAGGGTTGGAAGACGGGGAAAAGAAAAAAGGGATTTAAATTACTTATTATCTGCTTTTTGGGTTTTCTTTTCCTCGGTGGCTGCAGAGAGTTTAATCCCCTGGACCTGAAAACAGAACCCGAACTGGTGGAGGCTGTAATAGCGAATCGTGTTATTAATCCCCTTAGCGAACAGGAGATAAAAGATAAAGTTCAAGAAATCCTCTATTCTTTCGAAGATTTCAAGGAAATTGATCCGGATAAAATCCATTTCTTAATGGGTAAAACTGTTCCAGAAATTAGCGAAGAAGAAGCTCTGGAAGACGTAGGTTTCTTTTTTAAAATGCTTAAATACGGCTATGCAGGGTATGGTTTATTTGGCGGAGATGAAACCTTTGAAACAAGCAGGGAGAGAATAAAAGAGGAAATCAGGGGAATGGAAATGATTTCAGTAAAGGAATTTAGCTCAATAATTATAGAAAACCTTTATTTTATCAATGATGGTCATTTCCGTTTTGGGGATCAGGCCCTTTTTACCAAACACCACTTTCATTATTCAAGAGAGCTTGACTTTCTTAGGGATGAAAAAGGTTATTATTTTATCGAAGAAGGTGAACATTTTTACCTGGATGCTATAAATGGAGAAGATCCTGGAGAGTACTTAAAACTTTCTCTGGATGAAGAAGGGAAGCTGGCTTACCGACTGGGAAAGGTTACTCCGGGTGATGGCTGGCCTTACCCTGTTACCCTTTCTTTTTCAGACAACCAGAGGTCCGAGGAGCTTATTAACCTTTTCCCCATTCAATCCATGAGATTCGATAGGATTATTTATGATACCTATGAGAGGGAGGGCTATCCGGTAATTGTTCACAGGATAGCTCCGGGCTGGGAAGAGGAAGAAATGAAGAGATTTACCGATGGAGCAAAGGAACTGAGAAATGCAAATGTGGCAATTCTTGATATCAGGGGGCATATTGGAGGCTCGGATTTGTACGGCCGAGAGTGGGTAAAGAATTATTCCGGGAGTTTAAGAACGCCCAATGCTGGCCGGATTATGGTTGATCTCCGAACCCAAACTGCCCAGCAATTTCTGGTTAGATGGAATGAGGGGTTGGGTCAGGACAGTGGCAGGGCAGAAAAAAGGTTTTCTCCAGTTGAAGGTGGTTGGTCCAATATTAACATTTCCCAACCAAGATTCCACAATAATGACAGGTACTTAATTGTTTTAGTTGATGATAATAATGCCTCTGCCGGGGAGAGTTTTGTGAGATTTCTAAAACAGGTGGAAAATGTAATTATAATTGGCTCCAATACAAGTGGAGCGAGTACTGTTGGCAATGTAGGGACCTTTTTCCTTCCTCATTCTGCAATTCCCATCCAGATGGGAGTTTCCTTATTTCTGGAACTGGACCTTTCAATGAGAGAAGGGATTGGTATTGAGCCCGATATCTGGGTTGATCCCAGAGGATCACTGGACCTGGCTATTAAATTTGCAAACAATTATTTGCGCTAAGTAAGGGAAGATTGGGATTAGAATGAACTCCCGGGAAAATAAAAACAATTAAGGACCCTTATTCAAGTATAAAAACCTTCGGAGAACATAATTATAAAAAATTAGAAATAAAAATAAAAGGGATTTGGTCTTTGAGGAAGAATATTACAAAAAATTGAAATTATTAATAATTGATGTCCTAGGGATAATACATTTCCTGATTATTTTTCCCTCTTAAGCCGAAAGACAGTTTTTATTGAAGCCCCGGCAGGGGAATTGTCCCCATTATTTTATCCCAAAGGAAATTTAGGTCTGCTCTGGGCATATTGCTGAAAGCAATCTTTTAGTGGAAAAGTCATCATCAGGGATAAAAAGGGGGAAAGAAAAATGAGGGAAAAAATTTCTTTTTTAATTTTGCTTATAATTATCTTTTTGCCATTGACTCTTAGGGCCGAAGAGGGAAATTCTTTTGCTTTCCTGGAGGAGGCCTTGAATGATCTGGGGGAAACTCACAGAATTCCCGGGGCGGCCGTGGTCGTGGTCAGGGATGGCGAAATAGCCTGGGCTTCTGGATATGGTTTTGGTAACAAGAAGGATGGGTGGGAGGTAACGCCGGATACAGTTTTCCAGGTGGGCTCTATTTCCAAAGCGGTAGCAGCGGTTGGTGTAATGCAACTGGCTGAGGAAGGGCTCCTGGATCTGGATGCTCCTGCGGAGATGTACATGACCCGCTGGCAATTTCCCCAGTCATCCTATGATGTGAAAGAAGTAACTATCCGTCGATTATTGAGCCATACTGCCGGGCTTGCTCCCCGGGGCTACATGGGCTATCGGCCCACAAGGGAAATCCCATCTCTTTTGGCTTCTATGACCGGAGAAGCCCGCCGGGGTAAAGCTGTTCGCATTGTTGCCGAACCGGGAGAAGGTTTTAAATATTCCGGAGGCGGTTATAGCGTTTTAGAATTGATAATCGAGGAAATAAGTGGACTGGGGTTTGAAGAATATATGCAGAAAAGGGTATTGCAGCCTCTGGGGATGGAACACAGTTCTTATGAATGGCCTCTCCATCTACAGGAAAAAACTGCAACGGGATACTCAGTTTTTGGCACCTCCTTTCCCACCTATTTGTTTGCGGAAAAAGCAGCAGCAGGTTTATTATCCAGTGCTGTTGACCTGGGGAGGTTTCTGATCAATCTTATGGAAGGGTACCGGGGAGAGGAGGCTATCCTTTCCAGGGCTACCCTGCGGGAAATGTTTACTAAAGTCGATGTTTACGGCCTGGGTTTTCATGTCCATACTACTCCTGAAGGTGAGCTCGTTGTCTCCCACGGGGGATCCAACCAGGGCTGGAAATCTTATATGGTGATGTTTCCAAACAAAGGAGAGGGAATTGTAATTCTGGCAAATAGCGATTGGGGAACTCTTCTCTACCAGGAACTAACCAACCTTTGGGCAGAACATCTGGAAGTGGATTATAAAATCAGGGCTCCAGGGAGATTGCAAATTATTTTTTCCGACCCCATTACCCGCCTGATGAGATTTTATTATTAAAAAATAAATTAGGGAAATTCTCAAAGCCTTCTTCTGGGTGAATTTTGTTGTAGATTTAATAAGAAGGGGGCTTTTTTCTAATCATAGAACTCTTTGAGGAAATTATCCGAACAGAAAAAGAGGGAGGGGTTGAGCTTGGAAGGAAAACAAGAAGAGAAAATTGGCATTAGAAAATGGTGGATAAAAAATTTAATTTTTATTGGTTTAGCAGGTACTTTATTATTTTTGACTTCAGGGAAGATCAACTGGGTTATGGCCTGGAGCTATTTGGGTGCAGCTTTTTTGATCGTGATAGCAAATGCAATAGCTATGGACCCCGCTCTCCTTATAGAACGTTCGGAATTGCAGGAGGGAACGAAAAAATGGGATACTGCTCTGGCCACCTTTGTAGCGATTATAGGTCCGTTATCATTATTGATAGTAGCTGGACTGGACATCAGGTTTGGTTGGTCACAGTTATCTAGGTCCCTTCTGCAAATATTAGCACTGGCAATTTTTGTTCTGGGGGCATTTTTGGGAACATGGGCCATGGCCGCTAACAAATTCTTTTCTTCAACTGTGCGAATTCAGGAGGAGCGCCAGCATCAGGTTGCTACTGGAGGTCCATATCAATACGTGCGCCATCCTGGATACGGGGGAGCAATAATAAGCATACTGGCTACGCCAGTTGCCCTGGGTTCATGGTTTGGCTT
>Ga0207421_10004218_pt1 | contig 16714 bp, 11 predicted proteins | sample SodLakKL_010_SED_4_FD_187542 | JGI IMG/M metagenome (GOLD analysis project Ga0207421, IMG submission 187542) | Alkaline sediment microbial communities from Lake Tanatar, Kulunda Steppe, Russia - 8KL_010_SED (SPAdes) (version 2) | ecosystem: Environmental > Aquatic > Non-marine Saline and... | reverse complement strand
GTCAGCGCGGGCGAACAGTCGCTGGTCGCCGTCGAGGGCGTCATCGAGCAGGCGCGCGTAGGCCTCCTCCCGGGTGCCCTCCACACGGTCGTCGTAGCGATAGGACAGCTCCACGGGGTGGCTGACCATCTCGCCACCCGGTGCCTTGATCTGGACCTGCAGACCGACCTCACCACCGGGCTTGATCTGGAACCGCAGCCGGTTGGGTTCCGGCGGTGGCGCATCGCAGCGGGCGAAGAACTGCAGCGGCGGCCGCTCGAACTCGACCACCACCTCGGTGGCGGTGGTGGCCAGGGCCTTGCCGGCCCGGATCGAGAAGGGCACCCCCGCCCACCGCCACGACTCGATCGTGGTCGTCAGGGCCACGTAGGTCTCCACCTCGGAGTCGGCGGCGACGCCGCCCTCGTCGCGGTAGCCGACGTACTGGCCCCGGACCAGCTGCGCCGGGTCGAGCGCCGGGATCGCACGCAGGACCTTGACCTTCTCGTCGCGCAACGCGTCCGCACTGCTGTCCACCGGCGGCTCCATCGCCACCAGGGTGAGCACCTGCAGCAGATGGTTCTGCACCACGTCGCGCAGCGTGCCCACCTCGTCGTAGAAGGCGCCGCGGCCCTCCACATCCAGCGACTCCGCCATCGTGATCTGCACGCTGGCGATGTGGTGGCGGTTCCAGGCCGGCTCCAACAGGGAGTTGGCGAGCCGGAACACCAGCACGTCCAGGACCTGGTCCTTGCCGAGGAAGTGGTCGATGCGGAACACCGACGACTCCTCGAACGCCTCGAGCACGCACCGGTTCAGCTCCCGGGCGGAGGCCAGGTCACGGCCGAAGGGCTTCTCGAGCACCACCCGGCCGCGCTCGGCGATCCCCGCGCGGTCAAGCCCGGCGATGACGGCCTCGAATAAACTCGGCGGGATGGCGAGGTAGAGCAGGGGCCGCTCGCTGTCCCCGAGTGAGGTCGCGAGCTGTTCGAAGGTGGCGGGATCGCGGTAGTCGCCGGCCACGTAGTCCAGCGCACCGAGCAGCCGCTGCAGGGCGTCTGGGTCCTCGGCGCGCCCGCCGAAGCGCTCCATCGAAAACTCGACCCGCTCCTGGAGCTCCTCGAGCGTCCACTCGGAAGCAGCGACGGCAACGACGCGTCGCGGGAGACGGCCCGCGCGGGCCAGCTCGTACAGCGCGGGGTAGAGCTTGCGCTGGGCCAGGTCGCCGGTGCCGCCGAACAGCACCAGGGCGTCGCAGCGGTCGGTCACGACCGCACCTCGTGGCCACCGAAGGCGCCCCGCATGATGGCGATGGCTTTCATGGCCGGTGCGTCGTCCTGACGGGAGGAGAAGCGTGCGAACAGCGCGGCGGTGATCGCCGGTGCCGGGACGGCCAGCTCGACCGCCTGCTCGACAGTCCAACGGCCCTCACCGGAGTCCTCCGCCCACCCCTGCACGCTGTCGAGCTCCGGGTCGGCGTGGACCGCCGCGGCGAACAGGTCCAGCAGCCAGGAGCGCACCACCGACCCGTGCCGCCACACCTCCAGTGCGGCCGGCAGGTCGATGTCGACATCGCTGGCCGCGAGCAGCTCGTAGCCCTCCGCGAAGCTCTGCATCATCCCGTACTCGACGCCGTTGTGGACCATCTTGGTGAAGTGCCCGGCGCCGACGGGGCCGACGTGGGCGAACCCGTCGTCGGTGACCAGCGCGTCGAAGACGGCGCTGAGGTCGGCGATGTCGTCGGACCCACCTCCGGCCATGATGCAGTAGCCCTCGTCGAGCCCCCACACCCCGCCGCTGACGCCAGCATCGACGAAACCGATCCCGTGCGCGGCCAGCTCGGCGCCGTGGGCCTGGGAGTGACGGAAGTTCGAGTTCCCGCCATCGATCACGAGGTCACCGGCGTCGAGGAGGTCGGCCAGCTGCCCGATGGTGTCGGCGGTCGGCGCACCGGAGGGCACCATCACCCACACGGTGCGGCGCGCCTCGCCGGTCAGCGCCGCGACGAGCTCCTCGAGGGAGTCGACGTCGCGTGCGTCCGGGTCGCGGTCGTAGCCGACCACCTCGTGGCCGTGGCGCCTGAGCCGCGTGGCCATGTTGCCGCCCATCTTGCCGAGTCCGATCATGCCGAGCTTCATGGGGTGCTCCTTGCGGTGGTGGTTGGTGGGGTCGGGGTCAGCTGCCGAGGCTCCGCAGCTCTGCGAGGGACACCCGGGCGGCACGGCGGCCCCGGTCGCGCAGCGCCGCGAGGTCGCCGGCCGCCTGCGCTCGCTTGAGCGCGCCGAAGCTGAACCGTTCGCCGGGGATGTCGAGGTCGTCGCCGTCATCGCCCACGACCTGCAGGAACACCCCGGTGTTCGGTCCGCCCTTGTGGAGTTGACCCGTGGAGTGCAGGTAGCGGGGTCCGACCCCGAGGGTGGTCGCGACCCGCTCCCGGTCGCGCAGCCGCTGGCGCACCTGCTCGAGTTCCGCCACGACCGGGTCCGCCGGGTCGACGTAGGCCTGGATCACCAGGTGGTCACCGGGCTCGAGCTGCGCCAGCAGTGGAGCGATCGGCTCCACCTCGGGCTCCTCGAACCCCTCGTCCAGGGCGCGCCGGGCGGCCTGCTTGGCGGCCTCGACGTCAGGTTGGTCGAAGGGGTTGATGCCCAGCGCCGCCCCGGCGAGCGCGACCGCGATCTCCCACCGGAGCACCTCACCGCCGAGCGCCAGGTGGTCGGCCGCGGGCAGGTGGTAGGTGGGATGACCCGCGGCGGCGAGCGCGTCCAGTTGGCGGGGGTCACCGCCGATCTGCACGAACAGACGGTCGTCGCCGTAGACCTCCGGGGCCCCGAGCGGCTCACCGACCACCGGCAGCAGGCCGGTGCCGTGCTTGCCGGTGGACTCGGCGATCAACTGCTCGAGCCACATCCCGAAGCCGTCCAGGACGGGATCGACGAGCAGGGTCAGCTTGTCCCGACCGGCCGCCACGGCTCCGGCGAGGATGCCGGCGAGCTCGAGACCGGGGTGATCATCGTCGGGGACGCAATCGGCACAGGCCGAGAGCATCCACCCGGCGCGTCGCAGCAGTTCCGCGACGTCCGCGCCGGCCAGGGCCGCGGGCACGAGACCGAAGTGGGACAGGGCGGAGTAGCGTCCCCCGATGTCCGCCCGGTTGGCGAAGACCTGCCGCAAGCCCCGCTGATGACCGAGCTCGGCCAGCGGGGTACCCGGGTCGCTGATGACGACGAAGTTGGCGGGGTCGGGGTGGCGCTGCCAGAACCACTCCAGCAGCGTGCGGGTCTCCGCGGTGGTCCCGGACTTCGAAGAGGCGAGCACCAGCGTCTGCTCGGCCGGCAGTGCGGCGGCCTCGCGGGCGATCGCCTGGGGGTCGATCGAGTCGAGCACGTGCAGTTCGAGGCCGCGGTCGGCGTGTGCGAGGGTGCGGGCGGCCACCAGCGGGAACAGACTGGAGCCGCCCATCCCGAGCACCACGGCGTGGGTCAGTCCGTCGGCGCGCGCCTGTTCGGCGAAGCGGGCGAGGTCGGCCGCCTCCTCGGCCAGCTCCCCCGGCGAGGTCAGCCACCCGAGCCGGTCGGCCACCTCGGTGGGGTCGTCCTGCCAGGCGGTGTGGTCCCGCTTCCACAGCAGCGATACGACCTCGCGGCGCTGCAGGTCGGCGGTCGCGTCGGCCACCTCGCTGGCGATCGGCGCCAGCTGCGCCTCGGTCCGCTCAGCCGCGGTCTGCATCGCCTCCAGCTTGGTGCGCACGCACTGGAGCAGGTTGTCGAAGGACGCGGCGAAGCTCTCGTCACCCTCCTTCTGCAACCGTCGTCCCAGCGGCTCCAACCCGACGCCGGCGTCGCTGGCGGCGGCGGCGAGCGCCTGCGCCTCAGCGGTGTCCCGACCGAGGGCCCCGTTCAGCTTGCCGTCACGGTCGAAGGCCAGCATGGTGTGCTCCGGCATGGTGTTGACGGTGCCGTCGGCGGCCAGCGCCTGGACGTAGTGCCCGTCATCGAGACGCGGGTCCTTCGCCGAAGTGCTGGCCCACAGCAGCCGTTGGGGCTGTGCCCCCGCGGCCGCCAACCGCTGCCACCGGTCGGTGTCGAGCAGGTCGCGGTAGGCGCCGTAGGCGAGCTGGGCGTTGGCGACCGCCAGGCGGTTGTGGAGCTCCTCGGGGAGCTCGGTGTTCGCCGCCGCGTCGATGCGGCTGACGAAGAAGGAGGCGACCGACGCCACGCCGAGGTCCTGGCCGGCCTCATGACGGCGCTCGAGGCCGCGCAGGTAGGCCTCGGCGGTGTCCGACCACTGGGAGAGGGAGAACAGCAGCGTGACGTTGACGTTGATGCCGCGGGCGATCAGCTCCTCGATCGCTCCCATGCCGGCCGGTGTCCCGGGGACCTTGACCATCAGGTTGGGGCGGTCGACCCGGCGGGCGAGCTCGAGCGCCATCTGGATCGAGCCGTCGGTGTCGTGGGCGAGCCGCGGCGGCAGCTCCAGGGAGACGAAGCCATCATGGCCTCGCGTCTGGTCGTGGATCGGCGCCAACAGGTCGGCAGCAGCCTGGATGTCGGCGACCGCGAGGTCCCAGAACACGGTCTCCGGGTCGTCCTTGCCCTCACCGACCGCGGCGGCGATCGCCTGGTCGTAGTCACCCCCGCCCGCGATCGCCTGCTCGAAGATCGTCGGGTTCGAGGTCACTCCCGTGACGGCGTAGCGATCGAGGTAGCTCGCGAGCTCGCCGCTGTCGAGCAGGTTGCGGCGGATGTTGTCGTACCAGACGCTCTGCCCTGCGGCAGCGAGATCCTGGAGAGCTCCCATCGGTGTCTTCCTTGTCGTCGAGGGCGGTGGCGACCGCGGGATCGCGGTTTCGGATCGAGACCATGCCGGCCACACCTTTGGGCAACCTGTGGGCCGGCCCTCGGCTTCCATCCGGCCCGATCGCCGGACCCGGTCGGTACGGTCGGGACCCGACCTGGAGACCGAAGGATGTCCCGGCAGCGTTGGCGCCGACATGGCGCGACCCTGACCCTGGTTGCGGCGCTGAGCGCCGCGCTGATGCTGACCGCTTGCGCGCCCAGCGACCCGCCCGAGGTGAGCGAGGCGACCGACGGTGCCGCTGCCGATGAACAGGAGCAGCGCTACCCGGACGTGCTGTCCGCGGAGCTCGAGGAGACGGGCGAGAGTTGGCGGCTGAGCGCGACGTTGTCCTCGCCCTACGACACCCCCGAGCGCTACGCCGACGCGTTCCGGGTCCTGGCCGAGGACGGCACGCCACTCGGTGTGCGGGAGCTCGCTCACGACCACGCGAACGAGCAGCCTTTCACACGGTCGCTGACCGGCCTGGAGATCCCCGAGGACGTGGAGCGCATCACCGTCCAGGGTCGCGACCAGCGCTACGGATGGGGTGGCGCGACCGTGGAGCTCGAGGTCGCACCGTCACCGGCCACCGACGGCTGACCGACGGCTGACCGACGCCCGTCACGTGGCGAGCAGACGGTCCCGACCCGCCCGGAACCACGCCAGCAGCTCCCGACCCGGCTCGTCGGTCTCGGCCAGCCCACGCGCGGTCATGGTCGCCCCGGTGAGCGCGGTCGCGCTCCACCACGGGTCGCTGTGGGCCCCGTGGCGGTCCGGCTCCCACAGCGCGACGTAGGCGTAGGGCTCGGCGATCGTGGTGTCACCAGGGGACACGCCGTAGGAGGCCCGACGGTCGTCGGGCAGCACCTCGATGCCGACGTCGAAGTGCTCGGGCCACAGCGTGGGCACCCCGGCGTCGGCGGACGCCTCGTCGGCGATCAGTTCGCCGAGCGCCGCGTAGCCGAGGTGGAACCAGCGGCCGAGCCAGCCGGCCACCGCCGGATCGATCGGTAGCAGGGTGTCGGCCGGGACCGGTGGCGGCGGGTCGTGGAGCCCGGGTTGCTGGCCCCAGCGAGGCGGGCCGACCTCACCGAGCACCCACGACTGGGCGTCGCCGATGGTGGTCACCGATCGGCGGAGCACGCCATCGGCACGCCGGATGACGAGCTGGTCGAGCTCCACCTCGACGCCGCTCAGCTCTTCGCCGGGGGTGCGGAACCCCTGTGGGGTCGGCTCCAGGCCGGAGTGGCCGACCCGACGGAACCGCTCCTCGGCGACCACGTGGGCGGCCAGCAGATGCCAGCTGCGACGCGTCGCGGCCAGCGCCTGGGTGGACGGGACCGGTGCGAGCGACGGCATCCGGTCACTCACGTCAGCAGGGCGTCAGCCCGGACGTGGACCAGCGCCGGACCGTCATGGGCGAAGGCCGCTGCGAGCGCGTCGTCGAGCTCCTCCGCACGGTCGATCCCGACCCCGAACGCTCCGCAGGAACGTGCGAAAACGGCGAAGTCGGGGTTGACGAGCCCCGTCTGCCACACGGCCCACTCCCCGGCTCGTTGCTCCTTGGAGATCTTGGCGAGTTCGTCGTTGTCGAGCAGGACGTGGCGGAACGGCATGCCGTACTTCACCGCGGTGGTCAGCTCCATCGCGTACTGCCCGAACCCGCCGTCACCGGAGATCGACACGACCTCACGCCCACCACCGACCGCGGCCCAGGCACCGAGCGCCGCGGGCAGCGCGAAGCCGATGGAACCGAGGTAGCCCGACATCAGCACCGCCTGCCGCGCCACCTCGAAGTAGCGGCCGAAGGCGTAGGCGTTGTTGCCTACGTCCACGCACAGCACGGCGTCGTCCGCGATGACGCGGCCGAGCGCATCGAACACCGCCGCGGAGTTCACCCCCTGGCCACGGTCGTCCGACCGGCGACGTGCCTTCTCCGACCGCCAGATCGACCAGCGCTCCGCGAGCTCGGATCGGTGGTCCACGCACGCGGCGCGGCCACCGACCGCCTCGGCGAGCGCGGTCGCCGTGACACGCACGTCGCCCAGCACGGGCACCTCGACCGCGTGGAACCGCGCGAGTGCCATCGGGTCACGGTCGACCTGGATGATCGGCTTGTACGGGGCGATGCCGGTGTGGTTGGAGAAGGACGCACCCCAGGCCACGATCAGGTCGGACTCGTTCATGAACCATGAGGCGATCGGGGTCCCGGAGCGTCCGAGGACCCCGCCGGCCAGCTCGTGGGCGTCGCCGATGAGCCCCTTGGCCTTGAAGGTGGTGACCACCGGAGCGCGTAGCCGCTCCGCCAACGACACGATCTCATCGATGCCGTCCCGTGCCCCGGCTCCCAGCACGAACAGGGGCCGCTCGGCGCTGGCCAGCAGCTCGGCCGCCTGTGCCAGGACCTGTGCGGGGGGCGCGACGGTCCGATCGGCGATCCGGCCGGCCGGCTGGGCGGCGACCGCTTCGTCGGCAGCGGGCAGGGTCTGGACCTCGTCGGGGAACTCGAGGTGGGCGACCCCGCGTTCGACCAACGCGGTCTTGCAGGCCATCGCGACCAGTTCCGCATGGTCGGAGCCGGCACGCAGTGTCGCCTGGTAGCGGGCGACGTCGGCGAAGGCAGTGACCAGGTCGAGGTCCTGGAACGCCCCGCGGCCCGCCTGGGTCGAGGGCACCCCACCCGACAGCGCGAGCACCGGCGCACGGTCCACCTCGGCGTCGTAGAGCCCGGTGAGCAGGTTGGTCGAGCCCGGACCGGCGATCCCGAAGCAGGCGGCCAGCCCGCCGGTCAGCTTCCCGTAGGCGGACGCGGCGAAGGCGGCGGCGCCCTCGTGGCGGATGCCGATGTAGGTGAGGTCGCCACGCTGCTCCGCCTCGCGGAAGGCATCCGCCAGTCCGAGGTTGGAGTGGCCGACCATGCCGAACACGGTGGTGACCCCGAAGGCGACCATGGTGTCCACCATCACATCCGACACCGTGCGCTGGCGGGGTGTCGGATCCGGCAGCAGCGCGTAGACGCCGTCCTCACGCACCTCGACCGGGTAGGCCGCCGGCGCGTCATCGAACGGCGGCGGTGGCGCCCCGTTGCACGGCGAGTAGTCGTAGCCGTGCCAGGGACAGCGCAGCCAGCCCATCTCGATCGAGCCCTCGCCGAGCGGGCCACCCTGGTGCGGGCACCGGTCGTCGAGCAAGCCGTACACCCCGCCGACCTGCGTCGCGGCGTAGGTGCGCTGGTCCACGGTGACCGTGGTCACCCGGCCCTCGAGCAGCTGATCGAGCGCGAGGATCCGCCGCCAGCTCGCGGGCCCACCCGGCGCCGGCGGACCCGCCTGGGATGGTCGGGGGTTCGGGGTATCCGTCTCCACAGCAGCGGTGCCCTCCGGGTCTCGGTGTTCCATCGTCACATCCTGTCAGGGGGTTCACGGCGGCGTCGCACGGGAGCAGACCTCGCGCCCGTGGCATCCGCCTCGTGCTCGCGCTGCGACGACCCGGCGTCGCCGGCCGGCATGCCGACGTCCTCTGCGACCGGCAGCGTGGTCGTCACCGTCGTTGCTCGACGGTCGGGTGGAACACGTACCAGTAGGGGATGGCGACCAGCGTCGCCGCACCGATCATGTTCCCGATACCCGCCGGGATGATGTTCCAGCCGAGGGCGGTCAGCCAATCGAGATCGCCGCCGTGGGCGATGAACAGGGCGAAGAACCCCATGTTCGCCGGGCTGTGCTGGAACCCGGCAGCCACGAACAGCATCACCGCCAGGAGCACGGGGATGTACTTGCCCATGATGGTGCGACCCATGAAGGCGAAGAACGCCGCCATCCCGACCAGCCAGTTGGCCAGGATCCCCGATAGGACGAGCCGCCACCAGTTGGACGCGCCGCCGAGCTGCCGGTAGGCGAGCTTGCCGTCCACGGTCTCGCCGAGGCTCGCCAGCACCTCGGTCGGATAGAGCTGGGCGACGGCGATCAGGTTGCCGAACAGCCACGCCCCCGCCAGGTTGCCGAGCCAGGCCAGGACCCAGAAGCGCAGCACCCTGGGCCAGATCCGCCGGTCGGACAGCAAGGTCGCGGGCAGGACCACGTTGGCCTCGGTGAACAGCACGGCCTCCGACAGCACGACGAAGAAGAACCCGGCACTGAAGGCGAACCCCTCGACCAGCTTGCGGGTGCCGACCGGCTCGATCCCGGTCCCGAGCAGCACGGAGAACAGCGCACCGCTGGTGATGAACCCACCGCCCAGCAGGGCCAGAACGACGATCCGGGGGACGGTCAACTCCGCGACCCGCCCCCGACCGAACACCGCCATGCCCGCCACGACCCGGGAGGCGTCGAGGTACTGGGCGTCGGGCACACCGTCGCGCGAAGGGGTGGGGTCGGTCACGGCGGTCGGTCCTTGGTCGCGGGCAGCGCACGGCAGATCAGCGCGATCCTCGAGGGGCAACACCGCCGACCCGGTGAGGCTTCCACGGCCCTTCGGGATGAACCGTGGAAGCGGTGCCGGCCGCCACCGGTTCCCACCAGGCGTACTCGCCCGCGGCGCGCGCCCGCGGCGAGAGAGATGTCTCGATGGATGGTCCCGCAACGCACGCCACCACCGGTCCCGATCCGGGCGCCGGCGGGCTCGATCCCGAGCGGTCACGGCTCACCGGTCCCGATGCCGACGCCTGGAGACGCTGGGGCCCCTACCTGAGCGAGCGCGCCTGGGGCACCGTTCGGGAGGACTACAGCCCCCACGGCACGGCCTGGGAGACGCTGCCCCACGACCATGCCCGCTCCCGCGCCTACCGGTGGAACGAGGACGGCCTGGCGGGGCTGTCAGACGACCAGCAGCGGCTGTGCGTCGCCTTCGCCTTCCACAACGGTCGTGACCCGATCCTCAAGGAACGGCTGTTCGGCCTGACCGGGAACGAGGGCAACCACGGCGAGGACGCCAAGGAGCTGTGGTGGTACCACGACGCCACGCCGACCCACAGCTGGTCACGCTGGCGGTACGCCTACCCGCAGGCGGCCTTCCCCTACGACGACCTAGTGGCCACCAACGCCGCCCGGGGCCGCGACGAGCCGGAGTACGAGCTGTTCGACACCGGGGTCTTCGATCAGGGCCACTGGGACATCGCCGTCGACCACGCCAAAGCAGCTCCGGACGACGTCTGCATCCGCGTCACGGTCCTCAACGCCGGGCCGGCGACCGACACGCTCGAGGTGCTGCCCACGATCTGGTTCCGCAACACCTGGTCGTGGGACACCGGCGAGGCCGCGATCCCCTCGCTGCGCGCCGACGACGACCGCATCGTCGCGACCCACCCCGAGCTCCCCGTGATGACGCTGGCCGGCGACGGCGAGTCGACGCCACTGTGCTGCGACAACGAGTCCAACGCCCGGCGGCTGTGGGGGGTCGACGGCCCCGCCTACCCCAAGGACGGCATCAACGACCACGTGGTGCAGGGCGCTGCCACCGTCAACCCCGAGCGCACGGGGACGAAGGCGGCCCTGCGCTACCGACTCACCGTGCCTTCCGGTGGCGAGGTGGTGCTCCGGCTCCGGCTCAGCACGCAGCGCGCGCCGGACCTCGGGCGGTCCTGGGAGCGCACGATGCAGGAGCGCGAGCAGGAGGCGGACGCCTTCTACGCGCAGCTCGCGCCCACCGCCCCGCCCGAGGAGCGCGACGTGCTCCGGCAGGCGGCCGCCGGGATGCTGTGGGGCAAGCAGTTCTACCACCTCGACGTGGAGCGGTGGCTGGACGGCGACCCCGGCCAGCCGCCCCCACCACGCGAACGCCGCCACGGTCGCAACGCCGCCTGGCACCACCTCAACACCCACGACGTGATCTCCATGCCGGACCCGTGGGAGTACCCCTGGTTCGCCGCGTGGGACCTCGCCTTCCACACCGTGGCGCTGGCCCACCTCGACGCGGACTTCGCCAAGGAGCAGCTGATCCTGCTGTGCCGCGAGTGGTACCAGCACCCCAACGGCCAACTGCCCGCCTACGAGTGGGCCTTCGGTGACGTCAACCCGCCCGTCCATGCGTGGGCCGCGCTGCGCGTGTTCGAGATCGACGGCTCGAAGGACACCACCTTCCTGGCCCGGATCCTGCACAAGCTGCTGCTGAACTTCAGCTGGTGGGTCAACCGCAAGGACAGCTACGGCTCCAACGTGTTCGAGGGTGGGTTCCTCGGTCTCGACAACATCGGACCGATCGACCGCTCGGCCACCCTGCCCGACGGTGTCCGCCTGGAACAGTCCGACGGCACCGCCTGGATGGCCATGTACTGCCTCAACCTGCTGGAGATGTCGCTCGTCCTGGCCGAACGAGACCCGGCCTACGAGGACCTGGCGGTGAAGTTCAACGAACATTTCGCCTACATCGCCACCGCCATACACGACCAGGGCCTGTGGGACGAGCGCCAAGGCTTCTACCACGACCAGCTGCGCTGCGACGACGGCAGCACCGCCCCGGTCGAGGTCCGCTCGATGGTCGGGCTGATCCCGCTGTACGCGGTGACCACCCTCGGCCGGACCACCCTGGAGCGCCTGCCCGACGTCGCCGGGCACTTCGCCTGGTTCCTCACCCACAAGCCGCAGTACGCCGAGGCCGTCGGCCACGTGCGCACCCTCGGTGAGCATGAGGGCCGGATGCTCTCCATCGCCTCACCCGAGCGTCTGCGCCGGATCCTCACCACGATGCTCGACGAGGACGCCTTCCTCTCCCCCTTCGGCCTGCGCTCGCTGTCGCGTGAGCACCGCGACCGGCCCTTCACGCTCGAGCTCGCCGGCAGCCGGGCCACCGTCGGCTACGAGCCGGGTGAGTCGACCACGGGGCTGTTCGGCGGGAACTCGAACTGGCGCGGTCCGGTGTGGTTCCCGGTCAACCAGCTGGTGATCGAGTCCCTGCGCCGCTACCACCGCTTCCTCGGCGACGACTGGACCGTGGAGCTGCCGACCGGGTCCGGCCACCAGGCCCACCTCGGCGAGGTGGCCGACGAGCTGTCGCGGCGGCTGACCGCGCTGTTCCTCAACGACGCGCAGGGCCGCCGGCCGGCCTTCGGCGACGTCGCGCGGCTCCAGGAGGACCCGGTCTGGCACGACCGGTTGCTGTTCCACGAGTACTTCCACGGCGACACCGGCGCCGGGCTCGGCGCCTCCCACCAGACCGGCTGGACGGGGTTGGTGATCGACCTGATCATCCAACGCCACGGCGGGCCGCGGGCGGCGACGGACCGCGCCGACACCGAGGCGGCCCCGGCGTGACGGCGCCGACCTTCGGCACCCAGACCACCACCAGCCGCCTCGCCGGTGCGTCCCGGGAGTGGCTGGTGGCTGATGGCCTCGGCGGCTACGCGATGGGGACCGTCGCGGGGCTGCGGACCCGGCGCTACCACGGCCTGCTGGTCGTGACCACCGACCCGCCGGGTGGACGGATGCTCGCCCTGGCCTCCCTCGATCCGGTGCTGGTCCTCGGCGACCGGCGCGTCGCGCTCGCCACCCACCGCTGGGCCGACGGCACGCTCGCCCCGACCGGGCACCACCACCTCGCCGCCTTCACGCTGACCGACGGTGTGCCGCGCTGGAGCTGGCAGGTCGGCGAGGTGGTCGTGGAGCGCGAGATCGCGAGTGCGCACGGCCGTCCCGCGGTGGCGATCACCCACCGGCTGCTGGCCGCGGACGGACCCGTCCAGCTGGAGCTCGAGGCCCTGTGCACCTGGCGGGACGTCCACGGTGAGCGCTCCGCGGGCGCGACGCCGGAGCTCACGCGAACCGGCGATGGGTTCGTGTTCGAGGACCGCTACCGCGTGGCCGGACCCGGTTTCGTCCCGGACGGCGCCTGGTACCTGGGTGTCCACCACGACGAGGAAGCGGCCCGGGGCCTGCTCGCAACCGAGGACCTGTTCCGCGCCGGCCGGTTCGTCGCCGAGCTCCGCGCCGGCGAGGTCGCCGAGGTCCGGGCCTGGGCCGACGACCTCGCTGACGAGCCCCCGCCCGCGACCACGGTGGTCGACGCCGCCCGCGAACGGGCCCGCGCGCTGCTCACCCGCGCCGGGGCCGATCGTCGCGATCGGATCGACCAGCAGCTCGTGCTGGCGGCCGACGCCTTCGTCGTCGACGGACCGACCGTGGTCGCCGGCTACCCGTGGTTCGGTGACTGGTCGCGGGACACGATGATCGCTTACGAGGGCCTGTTCCTGACCACCGGCCGGGCCGAGGAGGGCCGGCAGCTGCTGGAGCGGGCGGCGACGGGGCTATCACGGGGGATGCTCGCCAACACCGCCGACACGGGGCAGCTCGAGTACAACACCGTGGACGGCACCCTGTGGTTCGTCCACGCCGTCGCCCGACACGTCGCCGTCACCGCCGACACCGACCTGGCCGCGAGCCTGCTGCCCAGCCTGCGCTCGATCGTCGACCACCACGTGGCCGGTACCCGGTTCGGCATCCGCGTCGATCCGACCGACGGGCTGCTGAGCCAGGGCGAAGCGGGGGTCGCGCTGACCTGGATGGACGCCCGCATCGCTGGCGTGCCCGTGACCCCGCGGCACGGCAAGCCGATCGAGGTGAACGCGCTGTGGGTCAACGCCGTCACCGCCACGGCCCTGCTCGCCGAGCTGGTCGGCCAGGACGCCACCGACCTGCACGCGCTGGCCGAGCGGGCCAGCGAGGGGGTGCGCCGGCGCTTCGTGGCCGACGGGCACCTGCTCGACGTGGTCGACGGGCCGGAGGGGGACGACCCGGCCGTCCGACCGAACCAACTGCTGGCCATCTCATTGCCCCACGCCCCGATCGCCGAACGGGAGGCGGTGGCCCGGTGCGGCCGGGCCCTGCTCACCCCCCTCGGCCTGCGCAGCCTCGCCACCGACGACCCCGCGTTCCTCGGCCGCCACCGTGGCGACGGGGCCGCCCGGGACCGGGCCTACCACCAGGGCACCGTGTGGCCCTGGCTGCTCGGCCCGTACGTCGACGCGTGCCTGCGCACCGGACTGGACGTGAGCGCCGTCCTGGGACCCCTGGAGCGCCACCTGTCCGACTGGGGGGTCGGCTCGGTCTCGGAGACCGCCGACGGGGCTGCGCCCCACCACGCGACCGGCGCCCCCTTCCAGGCCTGGTCGGTCGCCGAGGTGCTGCGGGTCCGACGGCGGCTCCAGCGAGAGGGACCACGATGAACGACGCAGCGTCCACGGGATCCGTTCCCTTCCCCACCGTCGACCTGCCCGACCTCACCACCGAGCAGATGCGCGAGGTCGACCGGACCATGGTCGAGGAGCTGGGCATCCTGCTCCTGCAGATGATGGAGAACGCCGGCCGCCACCTGGCGGAGCTCGCGATCGTTCGCTACGCGCCGAGCAACTGCACGGTGCTCGCGGGCCCCGGCGGCAACGGCGGTGGTGGGCTGGTCGCCGCCCGCCACCTCGCCAACCGCGGGGTCGACGTCGAGGTGGTGCTCTCCGCCCCGGAGGCGATGACCGAGGTTCCCGCCCACCAGCTCGGCATCCTGCGCCGGATGGGGGTAGCGGTGGTCGAGGAGCCGCGGTCATCTGACCTGGCGGTCGATGCGGTCCTCGGCTACAGCCTCACCGGTGACCCCCACGGGCGCGCCGCGGAGCTGATCCGATGGGCCAACCTGCTCGACGCGCCGGTGCTGGCGCTGGACACCCCCAGCGGGCTGGACCTGACCTCCGGTCGGGTTGGCACGCCATGCATGGTCGCCGACGCGACGCTGACGTTGGCCCTCCCCAAACGAGGGTTGCGTCAGGCCCCGGAGGTGGTGGGCGAGCTGTTCGCCGCGGACATCGCCGTGCCGCCCTCGGTGTACGAGCACCTCGGGATCAGCGTCACCGCGCCCTTCGCGGCCGGGACGATCGTCAGGGTCCGCTGACGCCGGACCCGCGGGTTTCCCCGGACATCGGCGCCGGGCTCGAGAGCCACACCGGGCCGCGGGGCGCTCACCCCGCCGAACGGCCACACCGGGGCGATGGGTGCCCGAAGACCGTCGGTACGGTCAGAAGAGGGGTGGTGCCGGACACCCCAGGGCACACGAACACGGAACGAAGCTGGGATATCGATGAGCCTCGCGGAGCGGATCGAGGAGCAGACCCCGGCGACCCGGGACCGCTACCTCGACCTCCTCCGTGTCGCGAGCATCCTCCTCGTCGTCCTCGGCCACTGGATGGTCCGGGTGTTCACCGCCGAGAACGGCGAGGTCGCCGAGGGTTACCTCCTCGAGGCCGTCCCGGTCACCCAGTGGGCGACGCTGCTGTTCAACGTCATGCCGATCTTCTTCGTCGTCGGGGGCGCGCTCAACGCGCCGAGCTGGCGACGGGCCCGCGACAAGGGCGAACACGTCGCCGACTGGCTGCGCCGCCGGAGTCGACGGCTGCTGCGCCCCCTGCTGCCGCTGCTGGGGCTATGGCTCACGATCGCGGTGGTCCTCGGTGTCACCGCCGGCGAGGACGCGATGATCCTCGACCCCGACGCCGCGCTCACGCCGGTCTGGTTCCTCGCCGCCTACCTGGTCGTGACCGCCCTGACCCCGGTGACGCTGCGCCTGCACGAGTGGGCCGGCGGACTCTGGCTCATCGCTGCCTGCGCCGTCGTTGCGGTTGGCATCGACGTGCTGCGCTTCGGTCCGCTCGCCGACTGGGTGACCCTCGAGGGCCAGCCCGTGATCGGCGGGGTCAACTACCTGGCCGTCTACGTGCTGCTGCACCAGCTCGGCTACCTCTGGGCAGATGATCGGCTGCCGAAACGCCCGTGGCAGCAGGTCGCGCTCGGTCTCGGCGGGGCCGCTGCGCTGGTGGTGATGATCGGGCCGGGCCCGTACCCGCTGACGATGGTGCCGATCGCCGGCACCGAACTGCCGAACAACCTCAACCCACCGAGCGCGGCGCTCGTGGCGCTCGGGCTGTGCCAGCTGTCGGTCGCCCTGCTCGCCCACGATCGCGTCACCGGCTGGCTCCAGGACCGGCGCGTCTGGACCGCGGTGGCGCTGCCGGGCAGCCGCCTCATGACGATCTACCTGTGGCACCAGACCGCGATGCTCGCCGTGGCCAACGCGACGATCCTCCCCGGCGTGTGGCCCCTGCCCGACCGCGTCGACACCTCGTGGTGGGTCACCCGGCCACTGTGGCTCCTGCTCTGCGCGGCGGCGCTCGGCGCGCTCGTCGCGGTCGTCGGCCGGTTCGAGTCGCCACCGTCCCCGCGCCCCGCCGGGCTCGCGCCGCGCCCGGCGGCGGCGTTGGCCGGACTCGGCGTCGCGATGGCCGCCGGTGGCGTGGGCTGGCTGGTCGTCGGCGGCGTCTCCGATCCCGCCATGCCACTGGGCCTGCCGCTGCCCGCGCTCATCCCTCTGGCGATCGGGCTGGTGGCACTCGGGGGCGTCGGCGATCACCTGACCTCCGCGAAATCCCGGTGAGGTAAGGAGGGAAGCCGAGCGCGGCTTCGGGGGTTGCCCTGACAGGCCGACCGATCACGCGGAGGAACCATGCAAAGCTTCAACCTGCTCGCCGCCCTCCTGGCCGGGCTCGCCGGCACGATCGCGATGACCGCGATGATGCGGGGCGCCAGCGCGATCGGCGTGACGAACATGCCCTCCATGACCCTGATCCAGGGCACGATGCTCACCGACGACGTCGACCAAGCCAACCGGATCGGCTTCGTCACCCACGTGGTGATGATGGGCACGATCGTGGTCGGGTTGGTCGTCGCGCTCGTCTACGGCGCGATCGCGTGACGCATCCTGCGGATGCCACCGGCCCTAGGCTGGCGGACGACTGGAGGCGACCCTGACGATGAGCACGGTGGAGTCGTACAACTACCCGACGTTCGACGGCTACGTCGCGACCGGGGCGGACGAGCGCGAGTTCGCCGCCTGGCCGAACCTGCTGCACGTCGGCGAGCCCGCCCCC
>Ga0207421_10004215_pt1 | contig 16728 bp, 16 predicted proteins | sample SodLakKL_010_SED_4_FD_187542 | JGI IMG/M metagenome (GOLD analysis project Ga0207421, IMG submission 187542) | Alkaline sediment microbial communities from Lake Tanatar, Kulunda Steppe, Russia - 8KL_010_SED (SPAdes) (version 2) | ecosystem: Environmental > Aquatic > Non-marine Saline and... | reverse complement strand
CTGGAAGATAAGGCTTTCCAGTTCCCACAGGGCAACCAGGGAAATGATCATCACCAGAATGCCCCAGGTCCAGATGGGACCATAGCCAAGAAAAAAAGCCAGGGGGACGGCCATGGCCAGCCCCGTGACCAGCCGTTGCCGGTGGGAATCCCATTGACGCCAATTCCATTTCATTTCATCTGACCTCATGACACTTGCCGTGCTTTGGCGGTTGAGAGTGAACCGGAGTGATGGGTGGCCCGGGTGATGCGGCGCGGCTTTATTCCGCCATGAGGCCCTGCACCTGAGCACTGGTTTTGCCGAATCTTCTCTCCCTCCTCTGGTAGTCCAGCAGCGCCTCTTCCAGTTGGGATTCTCTGAAATCAGGCCATAAAACAGCGGTGGTGTAAATCTCCGCATAAGCCACCTGCCACAGGAGGAAATTGCTGATTCGATATTCTCCGCCGGTTCTGATGACCAGATCGGGATCGGGAAACTCAGGGGCGAAGAGGTATCGGGAGAATGTCTCCTGTGTCAGATCGGCGGGTTGCATTTTGCCCTCCTGCACGTCCCGGGCAAATAGAGAAGCTGCCCTCACGATTTCCTGCCTTCCCCCATAGTTCAGGGCAAGCCCCAGGTGAAGCTTTTGATTGAGAGCGGTGGTGGCAATGGTTTCATCCAGGCGCTTCATGACATAGGAGGGGATGGCTTCCCGGTCCCCCAGGTGAATCACGCGAATTTCTTTTTCCATCAGTTCGTTCAGTTCCGACTGGAGAAAGCGATTCAGAAGATTCCAGAGGGCGTTGACTTCTGATTTGGGACGCTGCCAGTTTTCCTTGGAGAATGAATAGAGCGTCAAATGAGAAATGCCCATTGTGAGGCAACATTTGGCCACTTCTTTGACGGACTTCGCTCCCTCCTCGTGACCGAATATGCGGTTGCGCATGCGGGCCCGGGCCCAGCGACCGTTGCCATCCATGATGATGGCAATGTGCCTCGGCATTTTGTGCGGATCCAGTGACTGCATTCCTATACTTCCAGAATCTCTTTTTCTTTCACGGCCAGAACAGAGTCCACTTTTTTGATGAAGTCATCCGTGATCTTTTGCGTTTCTTCCTGGGCCTTCACCTGCTGATCTTCGGAAATCTCTTTTTCTTTTTTCAGTTCTTTGAGGGTTTCGTTGCTGTCTCGGCGAATGTTCCGAATGGCGACCTTGGTTTCTTCCGCTTTCTTCTTGATGAGCTTCACCAGGTCTTTGCGCCGTTCCTCCGTCAGGGGCGGCACATTGATGCGGATGAGCTTGCCGTCGTTCATTGGGGTGAGGCCCAGTTCAGATTTGAGGATGGCCTTTTCCACTTCGCCGATGATGCTGGTGTCCCAGGGCTGGATCATGATGGTTCGAGGTTCCGGAATGGTCAGCGTGGCCAGTTGGTTCAGGGGAGTCGGGGCTCCGTAGTAATCCATTTTGATGCCTTCCACCAGGGAAACAGATGCTCGGCCTGTACGGAGCCTTTTGTACTCGTTTTCCAGGTTCTCCACTGCTTTTCCCATGCGCTCCCGAGTGTCTGCGTAAATATCATTCAACATCGCCCAATCCCTCCACCACTGTTCCAATAGGTTGTCCCAAAACTGCTTTCCTGATATTGCCCTGTTTCCTCAAATTGAAGACGATGACGCGCATGTCCTGATCTTTGGCCAAGGAAATGGCCGTGGCGTCCATGACCTTCAAATCCTTCTGAAGCACCTCCAGGTAGCTGATCCGATCAAATTTCCTGGCAGCGGGGTCTTTTTCCGGGTCGGAAGCGTAGATGCCATCGACCTTTGTGGCCTTCAGAAGCACTCCAGCTCCAATCTCTACGGCTCGCAGGGCTGCGGTGGTGTCCGTTGTGAAAAAAGGCAGACCCGTGCCCGCCGCAAAGATCACCACTCGTCCCTTTTCCAGATGCCTGATGGCGCGGCGGCGAATATAGGGTTCCGCCACCTCCTTCATGTCGATGGCCGCCTGAACCCGGGTGGGAATTCCATGCTTTTCGAGGGCTTGCTGCAAGGCCAGGGCGTTCATCACGGTGGCGAGCATGCCCATGTAGTCGGCCGTTGAACGGTCCATTCCCTGGGATGCGCCCAGCACACCCCGAAAGATGTTGCCGCCTCCGATGACCATGGCAATCTCGACGCCCAGCCTGTGAACGTCTGCCACCTCCTGAGCGATCTCCGCGAGGACACCGGGGTCGATGCCGTAGAGGTCCTTGCCCATCAGGGCTTCGCCACTCAGTTTTAAGAGAATCCTTCCATAGAGAGGTTTTTCCATCGGTGCCACCATGCTTTCCGCGAGAGGAGTTTTATGGTGAGGCTCCCTCACACGCGCCGCCTGGTCCTCCTGAGAAGCACCCGGCGGCGTGCTGTTTTACGGCGTGCGTAAGGGCTGTGTGCAGAAAACGGCCGGTTTCCCGGAAACTGCCATCCACATGAAAAAGGCAGTCCGGGGATCATTCCCCTCCCAGCTGATAACGGACGAAACGCCGAATGATGATCTTTTCACCGATGCTCGCCGTCAGTTCGTTGAGGCAGTCCTGAATGGTTTTTTCCGGGTCCTTGACGAAAGCCTGGTGCAGGAGAGCTGACTCCTCGTAGAACTTTCGCAACTTGCCCTCGACCATTTTTTCCACAATGTTTTCGGGCTTGCCTGACTCCCTGGCCTGAGCCATGAATATGGCCCTTTCCCGTTCCACCACGTCCTGGGGCAGATCCTCCGGTGTCACCGCCAGGGGATTGCAGGCCGCAATGTGCAGGGCCACGTTTTTGACAAACTCGCTGAAGTCTTCGCTCTTGGCAGCAAAATCCGTCTCGCAGTTCACTTCCACCAGGACACCGATGCGTCCTCCCGCATGGATGTAGGCATGAACCATGCCCTCGGTGGCTTCCCGGCCAGCACGCTTGGCCGCTTTGGCAAGGCCTCTCTGACGCAGAAGATCGACCGCCTTCTCCATGTTCCCTTCCGTTTCATGGAGAGCTTTCTTGCAGTCCATCATTCCGACGTTGGTTTTCTCTCTCAATTCTTTGACCATGGCAGCTGTGATTTCCAAAAGCACCCTCCTTCTGATTCTACTGATATCAAGGTGAAGATGAACGGTGTGAAACTGATTCGGGTTTTTTTAAAGTTATTGCCACGCCGGGCAACGGTGCCCAAAAAGGGAAAGGGCTGGATCTGAAAGATCCCGGCCCTTTCTTCATGACTGAGGAGCGTATTATTCCTGCTCCGCTTCCCGCTCTTCAGAGGGATTGACAATCTCCACTTCGGGACCGGCCTTTTCCTCCCTGAGAAGCTGGCCGGCGGGGACCTCCTCGAGAGGCTCACCTTCCTTGTCCTTTTCCGCATGCATTTTTTCAGTGTACTGCTGTTTGCCCTCAAGGCAGGCGTCGGCAACTTTTGATGTGATGAGGCTGATGGACCTGATGGCATCGTCATTGCCCGGAATGATGTGGTCCACCACATCCGGATCACAGTTGGTGTCCACCACGGCCACCACAGGAATGCGCAGCCGGTTTGCTTCGGCGACGGCGATGTCTTCCCTTTGAGTGTCGATGACGAAGAGGGCTCCCGGAGGACGGGTCATTTCCTTGATGCCGCCCAGGTTTTTTTCCAGTTTCTCCCTTTCCCGCTGAAGCTTGATGATTTCTATCTTGGGAAATCGATTGATGCTGCCGTCTTCGACCATGGCGTCCAGTTCTTTGAGGCGATCGATTCTTTGCTTGATGGTCTTGAAGTTGGTCAGCATGCCGCCCAGCCAGCGGTGATTGATGAAAAACATTCCGGCCCTTCGGGCTTCCTGCTGAATGGTGTCCCGGGCCTGCTGCTTGGTGCCCACAAAGAGGACGCTTTCACCTTCCCCGGTCGTGTCCTTCAGGAAACGGTATGCGGAGTGAAAAAGCCTGACCGTTTTTTGAAGATCGATGATATAGATGCCGTTGCGAGCGCCGAAAATGTAGGGTTTCATTTTGGGGTTCCATCGGCGCGTCTGGTGACCAAAGTGAACCCCCGCTTCCAACAACTGCTTCATTCCGACCACTGCCATTGTGCCTTCTCCCTTCTGGTTGAGCCTCCACCCTCTCCAAACTGACCCGCACCATGCGGGCACCAAAAGGTTCAAGAGAGTGTGCGGTTTGAGAAAATCAGGAACTTGTAACACTATTGTTCAGGAACAGGCAATAAAAAAATCGAGGAAACTTTTTTCATGATTTCCTGGCGGGGGTATTGAAAAATTCAGTTGACATCCACAAAGCATAGGGTTATGAAGCATGAAAATCGAATCTCATGCAGACGGGAAAGAATGAAGATGGCTTTTGAACACATCATGAAAAGCTCTTGCTGGTGCTGGTGGTGCAACACCCCAAAGGGAAGGTGTGCCACTGGGTTCTAGCTCGGCTTAAAAGATTCATAAAGAGTTGGAAAAAAGGACCGTGGGCCACACCGGCCCACGGTCCTTTTTTTGGTTTCAAACCAAGGGGCTGTGGGATTTTCCTGCAGCCCCTTTTTTTGTTGTGCCGTTCACCGCTGAATGCGGCCATGCGGATCAGGTGATCAGAAAAAACTCAAAACAGCAGGGAGACAAACATGTTAGTCGTCATGGATCAGCAGGCCACGCAGGAACAGATCGATGCCGTGGTGGCCGTCATTGAATCCAGGGGCCACGCGGCGCGGCCCATGCCGGGAGGGCAGAGGGTGGCCATCTGTGTTCTTTACAATGAGGGGGCCGTGGACAGCTCGCCCCTCGTGGGGATGCCCGGTGTGAAGGAAGTCATCCGTGTCACCCATCCTTATAAGCTGGTGAGCAGGGAACTGCAGCCCGAGGACTCCATCGTCAGCGTGGGAGGTGTCCCCATCGGCAATGGCCACCTATCCGTGATTGCGGGGCCCTGTGCCATTGAAAGCGAAGACCAGGCTCTCACCATTGCCCGCCATGTGAAGGCTGCAGGGGCAAGACTGTTTCGCGGCGGCGCCTTCAAACCCAGAACTTCTCCCTATTCTTTTCAGGGGCTGGGGGAAGAGGGGCTCAAGATCATGGCCCGGGTGCGCGAGGAAACGGGCATGCCCATCGTGACCGAAGCCATGGACCATGAGGTTTTCGAACTGATCGAGCAATACGCGGACATGATCCAGATCGGCACGAGAAACATGCAGAACTTCACCCTCCTGCGCCGTGCGGGACGTTCGCGCAAGCCCATACTGCTCAAGCGCGGTCTATCGGCCACCATCGAAGAATGGCTCATGGCCGCCGAATACATCATGGAAGGGGGAAATTCGCAGGTGGTCCTCTGCGAGAGGGGCGTTCGAACTTTCTCCCACCACAGCCGGAACACTTTGGACCTGTCCGCCATTCCCGTGGTGCGCACGGAAAGTCATCTGCCCATCATCGTGGATCCCAGCCATGCAGCGGGGCGCAGAAACCAGGTCATCCCTTTGAGCCGCGCGGCGGTGGCCGTCGGCTGTCACGGTCTCATGGTTGAGGTTCACCACGAGCCCGATGCGGCCATGAGCGATGGGGCTCAATCCCTCTATCCCGAGCAGTTCCACCAGCTTTGCCGGCAAATCGATTCTCTGTTCGAAATCTTCAAACCGCTCGGCAACATGGACGAAATGGTGATTTGAATCCCTCCGTTGCCCTGCTAAAAGGAAATCACGGCATGAAACTCGCCTCTTTTCCCCTCAAGTCGGAAATGCAAGATCTGGCAAAACGAGGAAACCTCATTCCCATCTGCGAGGAAATCCTGGCGGACACCGAGACACCCCTTTCCGCCCTGGCAAAAATCTATGACGGCAAAGGTCCTCTTTTCCTGCTGGAAAGCGTGGAGGGCGGGGAACGCTGGGGACGCTACAGTTTTCTTGGCTTTTCCTCCCGCTGCGACATCAGGGTTTACCAGGACCGGGTCACGGTGCGAGAGGGGGAAGCCGAGAAGGAGATTCTTCACGGGGGTGACCCCATGCCGGTGCTTCGGTCCATCATGGCGCAGTATAAACCCGTCAGTCTTCCCGGCCTGCCTCGGTTCTGGGGTGGAATGGTGGGGTATTTCAACTACGAATCGGTGTCCTTTTTCGAGGCCATTCCCAACTCCTGTCCCCCCGGCGCTCTCATGGCTCACTTCATCGTGCCCGAGCAGCTCTACATCTTTGACAATATCCGCCACACACTCACCCTCGTGGCCTATGCCTTCATCAACAACGGAATGACCCCGGAGGAGGCGCACGAAGAAGCCTCCCTTTCGCTGCGGCAAATGGAGACCATTCTCAGCGGTCCTTCAAAACAAAAGGGCGTGGCTTTCGCGGGCAATGTCGCTCTTGAAACCAGGGTTTCACCTGAAGGGTTCCGGTCCAAGGTGAAGCGCATCAAGGAGCACATCGCCGCGGGCGACATCATTCAGGCTGTGGTCTCCCAGCCTTTCATCTCCTCTCCCGCTCCCGATCCCTGGATGCTCTATCGCGCCCAGCGCTACATCAACCCTTCTCCCTACATGTATTTTTTGCACCTGGGTGAGACGCTTCTGGTGGGTTCCTCCCCGGAGACCATGGTGCGTCTGGAAAACGGCGTGGCCACCCTCAGGCCCATCGCCGGCACCCGTCCCAGGGGCAAGACGGAACAGGAGGACCGCCAGCTGGCGGATGAACTTTTGCAGGATCCCAAGGAAAGGGCGGAGCACCTCATGCTCGTGGATCTGGGAAGAAACGATCTGGGACGCGTGGCTGAAGTGGGAACCGTTCAGGTGACAGACCTGATGATCGTCGAGCGCTATTCCCACGTCATGCACCTGGTTTCCAACATCAACTGTGACTTGCAGGAAGGAGCCGATGCCTGGGACCTCCTTCGGGCCACATTTCCCGCAGGAACTTTGTCGGGAGCCCCCAAAGTCCGGGCCATGGAGATCATCGCCGAACAGGAACAGGAGCCCCGCGGTCCCTATGGAGGGGCCATCGGCTATGTGTCCTTCACGGGGAACATGGACCTGGCCATCACCATTCGCACAGCCTGCATCGAGGAGGGAACGCTGACGGTGAGGGCCGGGGCGGGCATCGTTGCCGATTCCGATCCCGAGAGGGAGCGCCAGGAAACCGTGAGCAAGGCCATGGCCATTGAGCGCGCCCTGCAACTCATCGCGGCCAATGGCTGATGATGGCCCTGACTGCTGTTCACCAAAGGCCGGGGCGTCGAACCTTGGGGGCAAGGGTGGATGTGTGTTTTTGGAAACCTTTTCTCCTCATTTTAAAAGAACAAAGTTGGCAAAAACACGCGAGCGGGAGAGTGAGCCATGATTGTGATGCTCGATAACTATGATTCGTTCACCTACAATCTCTATCAATATCTGAGAATGCTCGGAGCGGAAGTGGAAGTCATACGAAACGACCGCGTCACGGTGGAGCAGATACTGGATCTGAATCCCCGGGGCATCGTCATTTCCCCGGGACCGGGGCGGCCGGAAGATGCGGGCATTTCCGTTCCTCTTGTCCAGGCTTTTTCGGGAAAAGCTCCCTTGCTGGGTGTTTGCCTCGGTCACCAGGCGATCGCGGTGGCGTTTGGGGGAAAAGTGGTGAGATCGCAAGAGCTCATGCACGGCAAGGTGTCCACTGTGACAACGGATGGCCTGAGCATCTACCGTGGAATACCCAATCCCTTTCAGGCCATGAGGTATCATTCCCTCGCGGTAGCCAGGGAAGGGCTGCCCACGTGTCTTGAAATCACCGCCGAATCAGAAAAAGGGGAGGTGATGGGCATTCGTCACAGGGAGCACCCCACGGAGGGCATTCAGTTTCACCCCGAATCCATCATGACCCCTGTGGGGAAGCGCATTTTGAGAAATTTTCTCGCAAAGACAAAGAACACTGAGAGGGATAATCAATGATTCAGGAGGGATTGAGAAAAATCATTTCTCGGCAGGATCTTGACGAGAGTGAAATGGCCCAGATCATGTCCCTGATCATGGCGGGACAAGTGACCGATGCTCAAATCGGTGCATTCATGGCTGCCCTCGCCACAAAGGGGGAAACCTTCGCTGAATTGGCGGGAGCGGCCAGGGCCATGCGGCGCAAGGCGGCGCGCATACAGGTGACTGCCGACACCGTGGTGGACACTTGCGGCACGGGAGGAAGCGGGTCCAAAACCTTCAACATTTCCACCACGGCCGCCTTCGTGGTGGCGGGGTGCGGTGTGACCGTCGCCAAGCACGGCAATCGTTCCGTGTCCAGCCAGTGTGGCAGTGCAGACCTGCTGGAAGCGCTGGGGGTCCGGCTGGACGTGGAACCGGAAGTGGCGGAGGAAGCCATTCAGGAGTTGGGCATCGGTTTTCTGTTTGCCCCCGTTTTTCACGGGGCCATGAGGCATGCAGCCAGGGCCCGCAAAGAAGTGGCCATTCGATCCATCTTCAACATGCTGGGCCCCCTCACCAATCCTGCAGGAGCCAACTGCCAGGTTCTGGGGGTCTACGCTCCCGAACTCACGGAAATGTTTGCCCAGGCTCTCCAGTTGCTGGGAGTCAGAAGGGCTTTCGTGGTTCATGGACATGACGGCCTGGATGAGATCACGGTGTGTGCCCCCACCCGCATCACGGAACTCAACAAAGGGGCCATTCGCACTTATGATCTGACTCCCGGGCAACTGACGGGCCGAACGGCCGCCAGGGAGGAGCTGGAGGGAGGCGATGTGAAGCGGAATGTGGAAATCACCCGGCACATACTGGAAGGGCAAAAGAGTGGCGGAAGAGATGTGGTTGTGGTGAATGCCGCTGCTGCCCTGGTGGCTGCAGGAGTGGCTGAAGATTTTCAGGAGGGTATTTCTCAGGCCCAGTCTTCCATCGATGAAGGCGCTGCGGCCCGGAAACTGGAAGCGCTCGTGCGTTTCACCCAGGAAAACGCCGCATGATTCACCCCTTGGAAAAACAAACGGGAAAAGGAAAGGTTGGTCATGGCCGATGTATTGAACCGCATTCTGGAAAAAAAGAGAGAGGAAGTGGATCTTGCCCGCTCCAGGGTGCCAGAGAGGGATATGCGGGAGCGTGCCCGGGAGAAGAAAGAGGGCCGATCCCTTTTGAAGGCTCTTTCTACACCCGGGTCCGGTGGCGCCAACATCATCGCGGAGATCAAAAGGGGCTCGCCCTCTCGTGGGCTCATGAGGCCAGGCCTGGACGCCGAGTCCCAGGCGATCATGTATGAAAGGGGTGGTGCTTCGGCCATTTCCGTTCTCACCGATGAAACCTTTTTCCATGGAAGCGCTCTCGATCTGAAGGCTGTTCGCCGTGCCGTCCTCTTGCCTGTTCTGCGCAAGGACTTCATCGTGACACCCTATCAGGTCCTGGAAACCGCAGTCATGGGCGCAGATGCCATTTTGCTCATCGTGAGAGCCCTGTCTCCCAGGCTCCTTCAGGAACTCCTGGAACTTTCCGCGGAAGTGGGCCTCGATGCCCTGGTGGAAGTCCACACGGAAGAGGAGTGGCATGAAGCAGCCGCCGCGGGGGCAAGGTTGATCGGCATCAACAACCGGGACCTGGCCACTTTTCACACGGACATAGGAAGGTCTGTGGAACTGGCGGGGCTGTTTGGAAAAGATCACGTTGCCGTGGCAGAAAGCGGCATTCATGGACGGGAACAGATGGAAGTTTTGATGGAGGCGGGCATTTTCAATTTTCTCATCGGGGAAAGCCTGGTGAAGGCCGCCAATCCGGAGCAGCACCTGAAAACATTGCTGGCCCCCGCCCTCAAGAGCTGACTCCTGATGGATCTTTTTGTCATGGATGACGTTATGAAGGAGAAAAGGTCTGTGAACGTTCTCCAGGAAAGAGTGCAGGTCAAGATTTGCGGACTCACCCGCGCGGAGGAGGCCCGGGGCTGTGTGCAAATGGGAGCACATGCCATCGGTTGCGTCTTCTACCCCAAAAGTCCGAGGTTCGTGGACGATCGAACGGCCCGGAAGATTTTCAGCGCTCTCCCTGAAGGGTTGGGGCGGGTTGGGGTTTTTGTGAATGAGGATTTTGCCGGCATCATGCGAAGGGTTTCCATTTGCGGAATCAACTTTGTTCAGCTTCATGGGAGAGAGCCCCCTCACCTGGTGGATCGGCTGCAGGAGAGGGGTGTCAAGGTGATCAAAACCTTGTTTGTGAATGCTGAACCCGATCTTCAGGGGACACACCTGTACGATCCGGCAGCTTTCCTCGTGGAGGCTTCGGGAGGCGCCCTGCCCGGAGGAAATGCGCTCACATGGGATTGGGCCATGGTCAAAAAAGCTGACAGGGGACGGCCCATTCTTCTTGCTGGAGGACTCAGTGCCGAAAATGTCTCCACCGCCATGGCGCAGGCCTTGCCCGATGGAGTGGATGTGAGTTCGGGGGTGGAAGGGGCGCCTGGAAAAAAGGACCTGGACAAGGTGAAGGACTTTCTGGAAGCGGTTTTTGCCGTTCAGAGTCCTGGACGGCTGAAAAAAATTTTTTAGCTTCAAGGGTGCCAAGAGGCATCTTGCTTCCCGAAAAAGTTTTCCACATTCAAATATGTGACAAAAATGTCTTTGTTTGGCGGCGAGTTTGCATTAAAAAGATGGTGAGATTAAACTGCGTTCTGGTTGAGGGCGGGATGCGTGGCATAAGGGTTGTCACATGAGAAATGAGTGGTGCGCATCCTGAAAATGAATGGAGCAGGGGTGGACCATGTTTTTGTTCATCGGTGGCATTCAGCCGAAGACGGTCACATTGGACCATACCCCGAGGCTTTGCCCCCATTGTGGTTTGGCGCAGGCCCGTCTGAAACGTGTTGACGATTACGTGAGTCTCTTTTTCGTGCCTGTTTTTCCCCTGCGCAGGGGCCAGCCGGTTCTCATGTGCGACCATTGTGGTGCGGCCAGTTCTCCCCATGAACCTTACTCGCCGCATGTGGAGGAGAAACCCGGGGAGAAGTGCGCTCACTGTGGTTTTCCCCTGGAATCCACATTTAATTTTTGTCCGCGTTGTGGTCACCGGGCATGAATGGTTCGAAATCCTGATGGGGTGAAAAATTCTTGTGAGTGGTGAAGATGAAAAACAGCAGTAAGGTCCTGACTTTTCCCCAGGTTGCAGAACACAGCATAGAAGGGGTCTTCACGGAGTTTTTGAGAGAGCAGCAAAAGCGTCTGAAGACCAGGACTTATCACCGTTATGAAGAAGTGGTGGGGCTGATGCGCCACTGTTTGAACTGCTACGGCTACCACGATTTGGACAATTCTTCCGACATCGCCCTCTATGAAAGGTTCTACTTCCAGCGGAACCTGGAGTTCTGCGTCATTTTCGGGCCGGACAAGATTCTTCCTTCACTCAATGGTTTTTTGAACTATTTCATGATTCGAAAGGTCCTGGCGTCGGAAGCGCTCCTTCAGGCGACGGGAACGGTCACGAAAAAGCTCATACGCTGGCTTGAAGAGCGCGAATATGTGGACAAGGAACAGGCTGCCCGCGCGACTCGAGTCGCCACGGAAGCAGCGAGAGAACTGCCCGCAGCGGAAAGACTGGCCAGGCTCTTTTATGAGTATGCTCAGAATCATGCCCCCAGGCATTGGACTGCCGAACTGGACGACTATTTCACCATCGAAAAGATTCAGCCCGGAACCCTGCTCCTCTCGGGAACCAGTGCTTCTGGGCTTGTGGAAGTGAGGGTTCCAAGGGATATCACCGACCATTGCCGCCAGGGCTGGCAGGTCAACCTCCTGCTGGGAAAGACGCGAAACGGCTGGTGCATCCTCGAAACGGGGAATGTGTATCCCGGTTGAAGGTGGATCCGGGACTGCCGCTCTTCCCACGAAAGCGCACACCCCCTTGAGGAGTGGCGACTGCAGGCAATGAAGGCTTTCGCTCAAGGGGGTGTTTGCTGTGTCAGTGGCTGAAATACGTGTCCAGGCGGCTCAGGAATGCCGTGGGTCATACGAGGCAGGAGTTCACAAAATCCCAGTTGATCAGCTTGTCCACAAAGGTGGCCAGGTAGTCGGGACGCCGGTTTTGGTAGTCTAGATAATAGGCATGTTCCCACACATCCACCACGAGGAGGGGTTTCAGTCCCTGGGTGATGGGGGTTTCGGCGTTGGGGGTCTTGGTCACTTTCAATTTGCCCCCATCCACCACGAGCCAGGCCCAGCCGCTGCCAAACTGAGTGGCTCCCGCGTTTTTAAATTCTTCCACAAATTTTTCGTAGCTTCCGAAATCCGCCTTGATTTTGTCCGCAATGCCCCCCGTGGGCGGACCTCCCCCGTTGGGTTTCATGCATTTCCAATAAAATGAATGATTCCATACTTGTGCTGTATTGTTGAAGATTCCGGTCTTGGCCGGATCTCCTGCGACTTTTTTGATGATGTCTTCCAATGGAAGGTTGGCCAGATCCGTTCCCTCGATGAGCTTGTTTCCATTGTCCACATAAGTCTTGTGATGTTTTCCATGGTGAAACTCGAGGGTTTTCGAGCTGATGAAAGGTTCAAGCGCGTCCTTGGCATAAGGCAGTTCGGGAAGTGTGATGGCCATGGTGACTCCTCATTTTGAAAGTTGAAAGGTTTGATGGATTTCCTTCACCGGGCCGCATGTTCCGGTGAATAATGATTGACACCCCATTCAGGTTCCTTGAAAGCACACCTTCATTGGGTGAGCTCTCCCGGGTTCACGATCTGTTTCCCCAGACATTTAAGACGGCAATTCTCTGTTTCCTGACAGGAGCATGTGTTTTTCAGGTCCCTCAGAAATGCGTTGTTCGCTCAGTGTAAACTTGCATGCTGGAACGCAATTTTCGCATACAATATTTTTAATCATCATCATTCTTAAACTCAAGGTGTTTTCCCACAATAATCCTGGTGATGCACACCGCGGATTCCCGCCCGGGAATGACCACTCCCAGGAAATGAAAATGCGCACTGCCTGGGCCGTTGAAAAGCGTGCCATGGGCAAAACGGACTCTTGAGGGAATGGCTTGGCAGCAGGGGCCAGGAACTGTACGAAAGGGCACGGCCCTATTGCCGGGGAGAGGTTTCATCCTGAATGGATCGCTTTTTGAGGAACTTGGTGATTTCCCTGTCAAAGGTGTCAGAGAAACGCTGTTTGTCCTTTTGCGTGAAGGGGGGTGGACCCGGAGTGGTTCCACCCGAATCCCGAATGTCCTGCATAAAGTTCCGAAGGGAAAGGCGTTCTCCAATGCTTTCTTTTGCATGGAGTTCGCCGCGGGGCGTGATGACGGTCACTCCTTTGGGGACCAGCCGGGAGGCCAGGGGAATGTCCTGAGTGATGACCATGTCTCCTGCCTGGGCGTGCTGGACGATGTGTTCGTCCACCGCTTCCGGATCTTTGTCCAATCGAACCGTCGTAATATGAACGGACAGGGGAATGCCGATGTGCTTGTTGGCCACGAAGACCACAAAGATCTTGTGCCGCTTGCTCACGCGAATGATCAATTCCTTGACGGTGCCCGGGCAGGCATCCGCGTCCACCCATATCTTCATGGACACTGGTCTTCCTCCGTTTCCTTCATGCTCCGGGTTTGGGAATGATTTGAAAGAGGGGGCATTGAGAAGGCCGCTCTTCATCAGGGCCTTGAGGTGAAATTTTACAACGTGACAGTCAGCCCCCTTTCTTTCAGGTATTCCTTCACCTGGCCAATGCTGAGGGTCCGATAATGAAAGACGGAAGCGGCCAGGAGAATTTCTGCGCCCCCCTGCACGACCCCTTCATAAAAGTGTTCGAGGCTGCCGGCTCCCCCCGATGCAATGACAGGCAGGTTCACGGCCTCGGAGATGGCCCGGGTGAATTGCAGGTCATAGCCTTTCTGGGTTCCGTCACCGTCCATGCTGGTGGGAAGAATGCCCCCTGCGCCCCTCTGTTCGCATTCCTTCGCCCACATGACGGCATCCTTGCCAACGGGCTTGGTCCCACCCGCGACCACCAGTTCAAATCCCGACGGCATGGAGGGATTGCGTTTTCCGTCGAGAGCCACGATCATCCTGCCGGCGCCGAAAGCTTTGGCGCCGTCGTCTATGAGGTTTGGGTTACGGACAGCCGCGCTGTTCATGGAAACTTTGCTCGCTCCCGCAGCGAAAACATCTTCCATGTCCTGCAGCGTGGAAATGCCTCCACCCATGGTGAGGGGAATGTTGATGACCGATGAAACATTCTTCACCCATTCCAGACGGGTTTTGCGGTTTTCCAATGTGGCGGCAATGTCGAGCATGGCCAGCTCATCGGCTCCCTCCTTTTGGTAGAAGGCAGCGTTTTCCACGGGATCTCCGGCGTCTTTCAGCTCCACAAAATGGATGCCCTTCACCACTCGGCCATTTTTCATGTCCAGACAGGGCATGATCCTGATGGTTTTCATTCCTTTAAAAATCCTTTCTCTGTCAGGGAGTTTTGTTTTGAAGTCGCCTGCCCAATGGCAGCCTCCCGGTTTCTCAATCCATCCTTTTCATTCATTTGAGTTTTACTTATACTGGCGCCCCGTTATCAGTGCAACTGATTGTGTGGCGCTTTCTGGAGGAGGGGCGGTGGAAGTGAACCGGCCTCTGCCTCCATTTTCACACTTTATGAAGAAAGGGCAACAAAAGCATGTCAAAGGATGGTCGAGTGTTTTGTGGCAGCCTCAAGCTCTCCCATGTGGGACAGCGGGTGCATCTTGCGGGTTGGGTGGATGCCCTGAGAGACCACGGAGATGTCCTGTTCATCCACCTGAGGGACCGGTCAGGGGTCATTCAGGTGGTCTTCAGTCCGGAAGTCACCCCTTCGCACGTGTGCAGGCTTTCGGAATCCCTTCGCAATGAGTATTGTGTTCAGGTCAGGGGAGTGGTGAACCGGAGGGCTCAGGGCACGGAAAACCCTCACATCCAAACGGGCACCCTTGAGGTCAGCGCCGACGAACTCACCATTCTCAGTGGCGCACAAACCCTTCCTTTTCCCGTTTCCGAAAAAGCCATGCTGGCGGAAGGGGGGGCCAGGCGAACCGACTCCGTTGCCGAGGACCTCAGGCTGCAATACCGGTATCTCGACCTGCGCCGTCCCACCATGCAGGAGAACCTTTTCAAGCGCTACGCAATCATCAAGACCTCCCGTGACTTCCTTCATGAGCAAGGTTTCATGGAGGTGGAAACCCCCATGCTCACCAAGAGCACTCCCGAGGGAGCCAGGGACTACCTGGTGCCGAGCCGGCATTTTCCCGGGCAGTTTTACGCTCTGCCTCAGTCGCCCCAGCTGTTCAAGCAACTCCTCATGGTGGCCGGTTTGGAGCGGTATTTTCAGGTGACCCGATGCTTCCGGGACGAAGATCTGCGGCCCAACCGGCAGCCGGAATTCACTCAGCTGGACCTTGAAGCTTCCTTCATGGACGACCATTTCATCTGTGAACTCACCGAAGAAATGGTCTGCCGCATGTTCCGGGTCGGTTCCATCGATCTGCCCCGTCCTTTTCCTCGCATGACTTACCGTGAAGCCATGGACTCCTGCGGCACGGATCGTCCGGACCTGCGTTTTGGCCTGCGATTTGTGGAGGCCACGGACCTTTTTCAAAACACCCGCTACGGCATCTTCAGGCAAGTTCTTCAGCGCGGCGGATGCATCAAGGGCATCAATGTGCGCGGGCAGTCGGAAAAGCTCAGCAAAAACGTGCTCCAAAACGAGTATGCCAGGGAAATCGTGCCTTCCTTCGGTGCCAAGGGCATGACCTGGATGCGCGTCATGGACGGGGACCTGGATTCCAACATCGTTCAGTTTTTCAGCGACCAGGAAAAGCGATCCATTGTGGAACGCTTTGACGCGGTCACTGGAGACGTGGTCCTCATGATTGCGGACCCTTCCTACGAGACGGTGGTTTCCGCATTGGGACAGCTGAGGCTTCACCTTGGCCACAGGCTGGAATTGATTTCTCCCCATGCCTTTTGCCCCTTGTGGGTCACGGACTTTCCCCTTTTTGAGGCCACGGAAGATGGGGTCACTTCCAATCACCACCCTTTCACGTCTCCTCATGGCGACGATTTGGATCCAGATGATCGCCAGGGACTGCTCTCGGTCCTCTCCCGAGCCTATGATCTGGTGATGAATGGCGAGGAGCTCGGGGGTGGGAGCATGCGCATCAACCAAAAGGAACTGCAGCTCAAGGTCTTCCGCGCCCTGGGCCTCTCCCATGAGGAAGTGGAAGAAAAGTTCGGTTTTTTCCTTCGAGCCCTGGATTTTGGAGCGCCCCCGCACGGAGGGCTGGCTCTCGGCCTGGACCGGGTGGTTTCCATGGTGCTGGGCACCCCCTCCATTCGGGAAGTCACGGCCTTTCCCAAAAACCGAAGCGCTTTCTGCCCCCTGACGGAGGCTCCTTCGGAAGTTTCGCAGGATCAGTTGAAGGAACTGGGGCTTCTGGATCTGGTTGAAGTGCCGTCTGTTCCGGGAATGGGAGAGCGTGGAGAGCTCATAGATTCCCTTTCCTGGGTGGCGCGCATTGGCCTGGGAGAGGAGGAAAAGCCCGCGGTCATGGAGGCATTGAAGGAAGCGGCCCAACTGGCTGATGTGGCCGGGCAAAGGGCTGGCGAGGAGGAGCCCGTTTACGCGCCGCACAGGGTGGCCGGCCCCTTGAGGGAGCACCAAACAGCACGGGTCTGTGCTTTTGCCCAAACGGGAGAGGTCTTCAAAAACGCCCCGTCCGTCAAGGGCGACTACTTCAAAGTGGCCAGTGTTCTCGACCATTGAACACCGAAAATATGGCTTGGCCTGTCGTTCATCATTGAAAAGGGGTGCGCTGCG
>Ga0207421_10004214_pt1 | contig 16730 bp, 17 predicted proteins | sample SodLakKL_010_SED_4_FD_187542 | JGI IMG/M metagenome (GOLD analysis project Ga0207421, IMG submission 187542) | Alkaline sediment microbial communities from Lake Tanatar, Kulunda Steppe, Russia - 8KL_010_SED (SPAdes) (version 2) | ecosystem: Environmental > Aquatic > Non-marine Saline and... | reverse complement strand
CCTCGCCGGGCACCTCGACGAGCATGAACCACTCGCCGGTGATCGACTGCACCTGCTGGACGCTCCCGCCGGAGAGGCCCGCCTCGTTGATCTTCCCGCGGATGACGCCCTCGGCGGCGTCGCGGGTCTCGGCGGTGACGCCCCGTCTGACGTCGTTATACGTGTAGCCGGAGGCGTCCATCGCGGCGCGGAACTCATCCTGGGTTACGTCGGGGTCGGTCACCTCGACTTCACCGCCCTGTTCGTCCTGTTCCTCCGCATTGACCTCCCTCGCGGAGACCCCCTCCAGCTGCTCGGCGACGTTCGCGGCCACCTCACTCGGGTTATCGCCGCCGAACTCGACGCCCGTGGCGGTGTAGCCCATCAGCGGCGCACGGATGCGCGTCCCGCCGGCCAGGTCGAGGCCGTACTGGAGGTTCGTGAGTCCCTGTCCGGCATCCTCGGCGTCCTCGCCGGGGGCGGTGTCGGGCGCGAACTGCGGCGCAAAGAGCGCGACGGACGCGGCGACGATCACGACCACGAGCAGCAGCACGCGCCAGTTCCGCTTGATCGGGCCAAGCATTAGCGGCTCACCCCCTCGAATTTGTACCAGCGAAGCAGGGTCACGTTCATCAGATAGGTGTTCATCAGGTCCGCACAGAGGCCGATCGCGAGGATGATCCCGATGTCACGGAGCAGGTCGATGCCGAAGAGCGTCGCGATGATCGCCATCACGATCATCGCCGACATCGACGTGACGGTCATCGTCACACCGGTCCGCATCGCCCGGCTCACGGACTCATAGAAGTCGCCGGTTCGGCGTAACACCGAGTTGTTCAACAGGATGTCGGAGTCGACGCTGTATCCGATGATCATGAGCAGCGCCGCGACCGTCCCGAGCGTCATCTCGATCCCGAGCAGGTTCATCGCCGCGATCGGGATGACGATGTCCGAAAACGCCGACGCGACGACCGCGATGGAGGGAACGAACGTCCGGAACAGCGCGAAGACGAGGACGCTCATCCCTAAGAAGGCGATCGCGACGCCGAACAGCGCGGTCTGAGCCGTGTCGGCGGCGAAGCTCGGCGAGACCTGATCGACGGCGTCGATGGTAAACCCACCCGCCTCGGCTTGATCCTCCAGATCGCTCGCCATGCCGTCGGGATCGTCCGCGTCGGCCCTAAACGTCACGACGACGACGTCATCGCCGGGGATCGCCCGGATGGAGTCCGGTTCCTGTTCGAAGGCCGCATCGATCCGTTCGTTCATGTCCCCGTCCCCGTCGTCGGCGAGGCGAATTTCGACGCCGCCGGTGAATTCGAGTCCCAGGTTCGCCGGGGCACCCGTCACGAGATACCACCCGCCGATGATCGCGAGCGCCAGCGCGAGCACCGCCAGCGGAACCAGCACGAGCTGCCGGTTCGTGTACTCGGTGTAATCGACTTCCGGTACCTCGATCGATCTCATTAAGACGCGTTCATCCGGCAGGGCGAATAAGCCTTCTTATCTCTTGAATTACAATGCCTCCGGCATCGTCACCCTCGGATCGGCCGATCGTGGGCTGAAACGACGATTTCACCTCCGTCGCCCCGGCGAAACGGGTTTGCCGCTGCGCGTGGTAGCGTCACGCATGGATCCACCCATCGCCTCCCGCGTCGTCCTCTCATATCCGGCCGGACTGAGCACCTGGGGTCGCGACCAGATCGAGACGGACCGCTACCGCGGCTACTTCCGTCGCATCCTCGGCGAGGTGGCCGTCGGCGACGAGTACGAGGAGTTCGTCGACGTCGGCTGTTGTGGCGACAGCCTCGACATCCCGTTTCGGATCGAACGGATCGAAGACGGCGACGGCCGGCCCATCGACCTCGCCATCGTCGACGCCGACACGGCGATCGCGTACACGGCGCGCGACGGCGACGTGGCGGGCGGCTGGCTCGTGCAGAGCGCAGCCGGTTCGCAGGAGTGAGGTGAGCCCACTCGGGCGCGCATGCCGACCAGTGGGTACATACCACGTTCTCGCGCTCCCCGTGGAATCTCTAACTCGTCGGTTACGATGGCGGCTCCCTTTATATATGCTCCCCGGTGACGACCGGCGTCCGACCGATCGCCCGCCTCGCGAGCGACGACATCCGCGGGGGAGAAACGATAAACTTCGGGGGTATTGTATGTCGTTCCACGCCCCTTTAAGCCGGATACGGGGCTGTGTTTGGACATGACCGACGACACCACACCCGTGATCGCGGCCGCGTACCGAACCCCACAGGGCAAAGACGGCGGCGTCTACGCTGACGTTCGCGGCGAGGACCTCTCGACGCGGCTGATCGACCACCTGCTCGCCGAAACCGGGCTGGAAAGCGACCACGTCGACGACCTCATGTGGGGGGTCGCCCAGCAGCGCGGCGAACAGGACAACAACGTCGCCCGCGTGATCGCGCTGCTTTCGGAGCTCGGCGAGGGCGTCCCGGCGACGAGCATCAACCGCTGGTGTGCCTCCTCGATGCAGGCGATCATCTCCGCCGCCGACGCCATCGCCGCCGGCAACCGCGAGTGCGTGATCGCCGGCGGGATGGAGCACATGAGCCGTGTTCCGATGGACGGCGACTCCTACGCGCACCTCCACCCGGAACTCTCCGAGCGCTACAACGTCTTCCAGCTGCAGATGGGGATGACCGCCGAGAAGGTCGCCGAGGAGTACGACGTAAGCCGGGAGACACAGGACGCCTACGCCGCCCGAAGCCAGCAGCGCGCGACGGCCGCGACCGAGGAGGGTCGGTTCGACGACGAGATCGTCCCCGTCGAGACCGAGGAAGGAACCGTCACCGAGGACGAGGGCATCCGTCCCGGAACGACCGCCGAGAAGCTGGCGGGGCTGTCGCCGGTCTTCACCGGCGACGGGACGGTCACCGCCGGCAACGCCTCACAGATCTCCGATGGGGCCGCCATCACGCTCGTAACCAGTCGGGCGTTCGCCGAAGACCACGGCCTCGACGTGCTCGCCGAGGTCGGCACGAACGCGGTCGCGGGCGTCGATCCGACGGTGATGGGGATCGGTCCCGTCCCCGCGACGCGACAGCTGCTCGACCGTGCCGGCACCAGCATCGAGGACTACGACCTCGTCGAGCTGAACGAAGCGTTCGCCTCCCAGTGTGAGTACTCCCGCCGCGAACTCGGCGTCGACGAGGACCGCTTCAACGTCAACGGCGGGGCGATAGCCATCGGCCACCCGCTCGGTGCCTCCGGCGCGCGCCTCCCGGTCACCCTCCTTCACGAGATGGTAAAACGCGACGCCGACCGCGGGCTCGCGACGCTCTGTGTCGGCTTCGGGCAGGGTGCGGCGATCGAGTTCATCCGATAACTGGCGACCGCAACCGCCTGTCCATCGGCATCGGTCCAACGGACCGGGTCGCCAGATCACGCGCTTTTAGGTCCTCCGCCGTGGGATCGGCTCGCATGACGTACACGCTGGGGATCCACGAATCCGTCGAAGTGGTGTTTCCGCCGGAGTCGTTCGCCGACGTTCTCGACCTACCCGAGGGGACTGCTGTTGAGCTACGGGTCGTCCCACGCGATGACGCCGCCGCGCTTTCCGGCCTCGATGCGATCGTGACGTTCGCGTACGACGAGGCGTTTCTCGATACGGACCTCGAATGGATCCACTCGATCCAGACCGGCGTCGACCGGTTCCCCTTCCCCGATCTTGAGGAAGCCGGCGTCGCGCTCACGAGTTCGACGGGGATCCACGGCGACGCCGTCGGCGACACGGTCGCCGGCTACATGCTCTCGTTCGCGCGGGGACTCCACGTCTACCGGGACGCCCAAGGCGACGGTCTATGGGACCGCACGCCGCCAGCGCCGCCGTTCTCGCTCGCGGGCGAGCGGCTCTGTCTCGTCGGGCTTGGCGTGCTCGGTCGGGGGATCGCCGCGCGGGCGGCGGGGCTCGGCATGGACGTTGTCGGCGTTCGGCGGACCCCCACGCCGGTGGCGAACGTGAACGAGGTGTATGGGCGCGATCGGTTGGCCGAGGCGATCGGCGAGGCCCGGTTTGTCGCCCTCGCGCTGCCGCTCACGCCCGAAAGCGAGGAGCTCATCGGCCCGGCCGAACTGGACGCCATGCGCGAGGACGCCTACCTCCTGAACGTCGCCCGCGGGGCCGTCGTCGACGAGCCGGCGCTCATCGAGGCGCTCTCGAACGGGACCATCGCGGGGGCCGCCCTCGACGTCTTCGAGACGGAACCGCTTCCGGAGACGTCGCCGCTGTGGGACCTTCAAAACGTCATTCTCACCCCGCACGTCGCGGCCGCCCACCGAGAGTACGCCGCCCGGGTTGCGGCCATCGTTGGGGAGAGCCTTCGGCGGCGTGAGCGGGGCGAGGAGCTCGCGAACCGGGTCGTCTAAGCGTCCTTACACCTCATACGTCGCCAACCCGGCCTCGATCCGATCGAACCCTTCCTCGATCCGTGCCGAACTGTTCGCGAACGAGAGTCGAAGCCGCCCGCGACCGGCCTTACCGAAGCCGTCGCCGGGTGCGAGAACCACACCGTGTTCGGTGAGGAGATGTTTCGCGATCGGGAGGGCGTCACCGTCGATCCCAGGGTCTAAGAAGGCGTAGAAGGCGCCCTCCGGACGGGGACACGAGAGCCCGTCGATCGACTCGACACGGTCGACGACGAGGTCACGGCGACGTTTAAACGCCCGATACATCTCCCTGACGGGGTCTTGGGGGCCGGTAAGCGCGGCGATGGCCGCGTGCTGGGCGATGTTCGAGGCGCAGGCGGTCGTCGACTCGCGGACCTTCACCACCTCGTCGATCAGGTGGGTGTCGCCGGCGAGCCAGCCGAGCCGCCAGCCGGTCATCGCGTAGGTCTTCGAACAGGAACCGACGGTGAGGACGTGTTCCGGGCGATCGGTGTAGCCGGCGATGGCCTCCGGCTCGCGGTCGTAGGTGAGCGCGAGGTAGACCTCGTCGGCGATCACGTAGGCGTCGTGGTCGGCGGCGGCCTCGACCACGGCGCGGCAGGCGTCGGGATCGAAGACGCGGCCGGTCGGGTTCGAGGGCGTCGTCAACACGACCGCCCCCGTCTCCTCGCCTATCGCCTCGATCACCCGATCCGCGTCGAGGTCGAACCCCGTCTCGGCGGGCATGGGAACCTCCCGGAAGCGACCATCCGCGAGGCTCGCCTGGGTCGCGTAGTTCGGCCAGGTCGGGCCGGGGGCGACGACCTCCTCGCCCGGCGAGACGCTCGCGAGGGTCGCGAGGTGTAACGCCTCCATGCCGCCGACGGTGACGACGACCTCCTCGCGGTCGTAGGCGACGTCGTAGTCGGCGGCGAGCCGATCGCGGATCGCGTCCCGACACGCGGGCAACCCGGCGTTCGAGGTGTAGCCGGTCGCGCCTTCGCGGGCGGCCCGCATCGCGGCGTCGATGACGTGTTCTGGGGTGTCGAAGTCGGGTTCGCCGACTTCGAGTCTGACGAGGTCGCCGTCGTGACGCTCGGCCAGATCGAACATCACACGAATGCTCGACCGCTCGGTACGGCGAACGCGGTCGGTGGGGGTGGGCATGCGGGGGAAACGGTGATCCACAGCAAAAGCGATCGGGTATCGGAAACGACCGGAGCGGGGACCGGCCGAGCGTGAAGGGACCCCGGGGACGGTCCCTCACTCGGCCGCCTACCGTTCGGGATCGACGACGAGGTCGGTCGCTATCCACGCGTCCGTGTTGCCGTCCTCCAAGAACACGAGCCGTTCCGGGCGCGTTCGGCTCACCGTCACGGTCGGGCGGTCGTCCTCGACCAACGGCTCCTCTACCGCGTCGCGTTCGCCGTCGGCTTCGATCCCGTCTCCGGTACTCATTGTCATCCGTTCGGCACGGCGGAGGAATATAGGTTTCGGTCGGCCTAAAACGATGGGAAGGCCACTGGCTCGCCGGCATCGGAGGCCATTAACCCCCCGCGGGCGTCTATTCAGCCGATGACATCGTCGCTTTTCACGCCGCTTTCGCTTCGCGGAACGGAGATCCCGAACCGCGTCATGCTCTCCCCGATGTGTCAGTACTCCGCGAGCGACGGGCTCGCGGACGACTGGCATCTGGTGCACCTGGGCTCGCGCGCCGCCGGGGGGGCCGGGCTCGTGATGACGGAGGCAACCGCCGTGAGCCCCGAGGGACGGATCACGCCGAACTGCCTCGGCATCTGGTCCGACGCACACGCCGACGCGCTCGCGCCGGTCGCGGCGTTCATCCGCTCACAGGGGTCGACCCCGGCCATCCAGCTCGCACACGCCGGCCGAAAGGCCTCCCACCGTCCGCCGTCCGAGGGTGGCGACGGCATCCCCGCCGACCACGAGGACGGCTGGGTGACCGTCTCCGCGACCGACGAACCGTACCCCGAAGAATGCGAGGTCGCCGTCGAACGCCTTGATACGGCGGGGATCGAGGGCGTGATCGAGGAGTTCACCGCGGCCGCGGAGCGCGCGCTCGAGGCCGGCTTCGAGGTCGCCGAGGTCCACGCCGCCCACGGTTATCTGCTCCACCAGTTCCTCTCGCCGGTCACGAACGACCGCGAGGACGGCTACGGCGGCGATTTCGAGGGACGAACCCGGCTGCTTCGGGAGGTCGTCGGGGCGGTCCGCTCCGTCTGGCCCGACGGGAAGCCGGTGTTCGTTCGGATCTCCGCGACCGATTGGCTCCCCGACCGCGACTCGTGGGACCTCGAGGACTCCGTCCGGCTCGCGCCGCTGCTCGTTGAGGCGGGTGCGGACCTGATCGACGTCTCCAGCGCCGGGATACACCCCGACCAGCAGCTTCCGGGCACCAGCCCAGGGTATCAGGTTCGCCATGCCGAAGCGATCCGTTCGGAGGGTGAGGTTCCCGTCGCCGCCGTCGGCGGGATCACGGAGCCGACCCACGCCGACGCGCTCGTGCGCAACGATCGCGCGGACCTCGTCGCGCTCGGCCGGGAGCTGCTCCGACATCCCCACTGGCCGCTCGAAGCCGCCCACGAACTCGGCGAGGACGTCGACTGGCCGGTGCAGTACCGTCGCGGGCGGTTCGACTGAGCGGAAGCCGGAGTCGGAGGCCCGGGGTTCCCGCTCCCCGCACCGGACCGGCCGGCCTTTTTATCCGTTCGACGCGAAAGGCCCCTATGAGTTCCCGTGACCGCCCGCGAGACGACGACCTCGAGGAGCGGCTCGACGAGCTGGAGGACGTGCTCGCCGAGCTTCGCCGTGATCTCAAACGGGACGCCCGCGACCGTCCCACACGCAACCGCCCGGCACGTCCCCGTTCGACGGGCCGACGGGAGCCGCCGCTGCCACCCCGTCCCCCCCGGCTTTCGGAGCTGTTGCGCTTCACCGAACAGTACACGATCCCGGCACTCATCGCCCTGTTGGAGACGACGATCAAGTCGCTGGAGCTGGTGCGCGGGACGCTCCGGCTCGCGGACCCGGGTCGCGGCCTTAACCTCGACGACCGCTCCGGCGACGCCGCCGATCGCCTCGCCGACGTTCGCGACGGGGCGAGCGCCGGCCTCGCCAGGTCGCTCTCGGAGCTTCGAACCGCACTTTCGGAGGCCGACCTTCCGGAGGACGCCGCCTCCCGGTCGATCATCGAGGACGCCCGCGATCTGACCGCGGAGATCGAAGCTCGGATCGAGGAGGGCCGTCGAACGGCCGACCGTGCCCGCGACGATCGGACCGGCCGCCGTGGACGTGATGACGGGCGTCGTCGCGGCGACCGGGCTCGCCCGCAGGATCGCGGCCGCCCGGACGACCGGGACGCGACCGACGACGGGGTCGTCAGGATCGACGTGATGGACCCCGACGACGAGCGCGCCGACGAGTCCGATCTCGACGATGACGGCGATGCCGGGGCGACCGCCGACCCGGAGCCCGAACCCGAGCCGGCCCCCGAGGTCGACGTCGAATCCGAGTTGGAGTCGATAAAGCGGCAACTCGGCGGCGGCGATGCGGGCGACGAGGGTACTGATGCGGGCGGCGGCGAAAGTGAGGGCGACAACATGGCCGCGAGCGACGATGGCGAGGGTGGGATCGACGACGAACGCACCGATGAAGCTGCCGCCGACGAGGACGGGGACGTTGATGCCGATTCGGGTGACGACGACCAGTCCCCCTCCGAGGCTCGCTGACGCCGCCTGCGACCCGCCGGTCCCGAGCCACCGTCGCTTTCGGTGACCGGGTTCACCCTTCGGTCGTCAGTCAGCCCGTGGGCGTTTCATCCTCCGGCGTCGGAAACGTCGTTCCAAACATCCCCGCGGCGCGCTCGGCGGAGTCCGCGAGGAGCCGCGCGTCGTCGGTGAATATCTCCAAGGCAGCGGTGCCGTCGAACTCCGCGAGCGTCTCGCGAACCGGGTCGTAGTCGATCTCGCCCGCGCCGATCGGCAGGTGGGTATCGCCCCGGCGGCGGACGTCGTGGAGATGGAGATGAGAGATCCGGTCGGCGTGGCTCCGCAGGAAGCGCTTGATCGCGCCGTTTCCGCCCTCCATGTAGGCGTGGCCGACGTCGAAACAGACCGGGGCGTCCGTCTCGCGGACGAGGTCGCCGAGCACCGAGAGCTGGATCCCGTCGTGGTGGTGCCCGACGTTCTCGACGACGACCTCCACGCCCGCGTCCTCCCCGGCGGCGACGACCCGCTCAAGCTGTTCGGCGGCGACCTCCCGGAACGCCACGTCGTCGCGGTCGTCGCTCGTCGCGTGTAACACCGCCTTCTCCGCGCCGAGGTCGCCGACCGTTTCGAGCAGCCGGCGTTGGTAGGCGACGAAGCCGTCGTTCACCTCCGGGGCGTAGCTCGTGAGCGTGCCGCTGTATGGGAGGTGAACGAGCAGGTCGCGTCCCGCGAGGTCGTTCGCGAGCCGATCGGGGTTGATCGTCTCGGGCGGGAGGCTTCCGTCGCCGACGCCGATCTCGACGAAATCGAACGCCTGCGACGACGCCGCGACGAGGTCGAGGTCGACGCCGACGGTGCAGCCGAGTTGCATATCCGTCGTTGCGCCCGGGCGGGATTAATAGTTGATGTGGGTGATCCTTTATGTCCTGCCGGCCGTGTATCGGGTATGCTTCGTGCGGCCCTCTCGACGCCGTTCCGGACGGACGACGCCCCGGGCGTGGTCATCATCGGAACGGTTCTCACCCTCTGTTCGTGGGTGGTCGTCCCGATCTGGCTGTTTTCATCCCTCCTCGCGCCGTTTCTCCTGCTTCTCGCGCCGCTCGCGCTCGCGCCCGCGCTTGTGACTCGCGGCTACTTCCTCCGCGTCGTTCGCGAGGGCGTTCGCGACGGCAACGCCGCCGGCGCGCCGTCGTTCGTTCGGTGGGGGACGCTCTACCGCGACGGGGTACGATCGGTCTGTCTCACCGTCTGGTATCTCCTCCCGGTCATCGTCCTCGTCGGGGTCGCCGTCGCGGTCGGGCTGCTCGCGGACGCGAACCGGATCGACACCGTGCTCGTCGAACCCGCGCCGGTCGACATCGACCCGATCGCCGACGTCACCGTCGGGGAGGGGACGTCGGCGGGCGAGGGATCGCTCCTCTCGCTCCTTTCGGGGCTTTTCAGCGGGTTGGTCGGGGCGTTCACCTTCGGCTACCTCGTCGTCTACGTCTACCTTCGGCCCGCCGCGCTCGCGGTGTTGGCCGACACGGGTCGCCTCCGGGACGCGATCCGACCGACCCGTGCGTTCCGAGTCGCCCTCTCGGGCGAGTACGCCGTCGCGTGGCTTCTCGCGCTCGCGACCCTGCTGGGTGGATACGCGCTCGCGACCCCGTTCGTCCCGTTGCTCGTGGGGATCGCGTTCGTCTTCCTCCTCCGGGTCGCCGTCCACGCGCTTTTGGGTCGTGGCGCGGCGGCCGTCCTCGCCGCCGAGCGCGACACGGGCGGTTCGGCCGATCCGCGCGCTTCGGCCGCCGCGCCCGACGTCCCCCATCGTCACGTGACGATGCCACCGGCGACACCCGATCGTGGAGTTGCGGTTCAATCGGGGGAAGCGACCGACGGCGGCGGCCGGCCGGGCGAATCGACCGGTGGGGACCCCGTGTCCTCCCCGCCCGGGATCGGCCATGGACGTCGGTCCGCCGCCGAGGCATCGCCCGATGTGCAGGTTGGCCGAACCGTCCGTGGGCCACGGGTGGAACCCGAGGCCGGTCGATCGACCGATCAGTATGACTCCGGGACGGCCGGGCTAACGGGCAGGGAACCGCCGGACGAGGAAGGGTCAAACGGTGAATCGGAGGACGAGAAAGGGTCAAACGGTGAACCGGAGGACGAGGAACAGTCAAACGAGGGGTCGCCGGACAGGGGGTCGGGGGGCGAGGAGGCGGCCTTCGAGTGGGGCCCCCCGATCGAGGAGCGATAAGCGTATGGACGGTTACGGCTCCGGCCCGCCGATCGAGATGACAAGGGTTGATAGGTCACGAATCAAAGCCCCGATCATGCGTATCGCGAATCGGGGATACGGGCAGGAGGGCCGCGAGCGACTCGCGCTCGTCCCCGAGAACGTCGACGACCTCTGGCACCTCGCACACGTCCTCGAACCGGGCGACCTCGTCGAGGGCGACACCACCCGCCGGATCCAGCGCGATGACGATCGGATGCGCGACACCGGCGGGCAGCGCGAGCACCTCCACGTCACCCTCGAAGTGGAGGACGTTGAGTTCGCGCGCTTCGCGAACCGCCTGCGGGTCTCCGGCGTCATCGTCGGCTGTTCACGTGAGGACCAACTCGGGGCTCACCACACGATCAACGTCGAGGAGCACGACGAGATCACGGTCGAAAAACACTTCAAGCCGGATCAGACCGAGCGACTGGAGGAGGCGACGGAGGCGGCCGAGAACCCCGACGTCGCCATCGCCACGATCGAGGAGGGCGCGGCATACATCCATACGGTCCAACAGTACGGGACCGAGGAGTACGCCTCCTTCACCAAACCGACCGGTAAGGGTGAGTATGCACGCCCCCGCAACGAGCTGTTCGCGGAGCTCGGGAAGGCGCTCACTCACCTCGATTCCGACGCGGTGATCCTCGCCGGCCCGGGGTTCACGAAGAACGATGCCCGCGACTACATCGAAGCGGAGTTCCCCGACGCGCTCGACTCGGCGACCGTCGTCGACACCTCCGCGGCGGGCGACCGCGGCGTCCACGAGGTGCTCAAACGCGGGGCCGTCGACGAGGTACAAAAGGAGACGCGGATCGCCCGAGAGGCGGACCTGATCGACGAACTCACCGCGAACATCGCTCAGGGCGCGAAGGCGACCTACGGGCCCGAGGACGTCGCCGAGGCGGCCTCCTTCGGGGCGGTCGAGACGCTCCTCGTCGTCGACGAGCGGCTCCGCACGGAGCGACAAGGCGAGGGCGACTGGGGGATCGACATCAACGAGGTGATCGAAACGGTGGAGCGACAGGGCGGCGACGTCGTCGTCTTCTCCGCCGCCTTCGCCCCGGGTGAACAGCTTTCGAACCTCGGCGGGATCGCCGCCGTCCTCAGATACCGACTCTCATGAGCAAGGAACCGCGTGGCTACGACGAGGCACACTACTCCCAGCGGAAGGAGGGCGTCGACCGCTGGGTCGAACGCTACTTTTATGCCGGCATCGAGATCACCGTCCTCTCGACGCCCGCGTTCGTCCCGGTCGTGCTCTTTCAACACTTCTATCCGAACGCCATCCCGATCGCTGGGCTCACGGCGCTCATCGTCGGTTCGTTCTCGCTCACGCTCTTTCGTGCACAAGCGGTCGATTTCGGGCCGTGGCCACGCCTCGGTGAACTCTCGAGCGTCCCGCTCCGTGCGACCTACTTCTCCGCGACCTTCCTCGTGGCGACGTTCGGCGTCGGCGCCGTCGCCGCGTGGGTCGGGTCCCTGATCGTTGCGCCGCTCGGCGGGCTGCTCGTCCCGACGGTTGCGTACGCCGCGTTCCCCAGGGTCTACCGGATGGTTCACGGCGCGACCACCCGTCACCCGAGCCAACGGCCGTAACTCCCGGCGCATCCCTTCCGATCCGAATCGCTCACTCCCCCGTGAGCGCCTCGCTCGCCGGCGCGAACGAAATGGTCTCACCGCGCCCCTCCTCGACGGCTCGGGTGTAGAGCATATGTGCGGCCGCGACCGTCTCGATCCCGGTTCCGCCGGAGTCGAAGACGGTCACCTCCTCCTCCGCGGTTCGACCCGGGTGGCTCCCCGCAATGACTTCCCCCAGATCGGCGGCGACGTGGCCCTCGTCGATCAGGCCGGCCGAGAGCGCGGCGAGGAACGAGCCGGCGTCGTGTGTCGCACGGGCGCGGAGGTCCGGGACGTACGTCGCGCGGGCGATCAGTTCGGGGGGGAGTTCGTTGCGCTCGCGGTGATACTGTCCCATCGCCGTCACGTGGGTGCCGGGATCGACATCGCCGTCGTCGATCACCGGCTCGCTCGCGTTCGTGGCAGTGATGACCACGTCCGCACCCGAGACCGCCTCGCCCGCGTCAGCAACCGCCCGCACATCGGCGTCCAGCTCCTCGTCGAACGCTGCGGCGAACGCCTCGCGGTTCTCGGGAGTCGGTGAGAAGACGCGGACGCTCTCGAACGCCCGCACGGTGGCGGTCGCTTTGAGCTGGCCACGCGCCTGTGCGCCGCTGCCGATCACGGCGAGGGAGGTGGCGTCCTCGCGGGCGAGCGCGTCGACGGCGACCGCGCCGGCCGCACCCGTCTTAAACGGATTCATCGAGGCACCGTCGATGAGCGCCAACGGCTCGCCGGAGTCGGCGTCGAAAAGCGTGGTCATGAACCACGCGTCGCGCGCGTCGAAGCCGGCCGAATACATGTAACCCCCCATCGCGCCCGTCTCGGGCAGTACCGCGGCGTAGGTCGTGAACATCCCCGGCGGGGATCGGGAGATGAGCTTGGTTCGGGGTTCAGCGGGCGCTCCCTCCCCGATCTGTCGGTAGGCGTCCCGGACGGCGGCCACGTAGTCTGCGGGCTCGGCGAGGTCGTCGACGTCGGCGCTCGTGAGGAACAGGGCGTCGGTCATACGCGACGATCATCGGCCGGCGGCTAAATGGTATAGGCTGCGGCGACACGCATGGCTCAGCGATCGAACGGTTCGGAGAAGAACTGCCGTGTTTCGTGGTCGGTTCAGTCGGACGTCCCTGTTCCTGGCGGCGTGCCGTTCGTCCCACCCGTGTGGTTCGTCGGCGCGCCGACGTCGACGACTGGACCTTTGACGAACATCGCGTGGCCCATCAGGCCGACTGCGATGATCGCGCCTACGGACACGGCGAACGGCGTGGATAAGCCGACCAGAGTCAAGACCGCAGTGATTCCGATCAGCACCGCCGGGATAAGCCCGAGCACGTAGTCGTAGTATCCAGTCATAATACATTCTATACTATGTGGGGGGTTGTTATAAATATTTCCCATACCTACGCCGTTACGAGGGTGGCCTATATCTAGTGGTTACTCATAACTTATGAGTGACTATACGCCCCAGCGGCTCTCAGACCCGTGTCTGTGGGTATTTAACATACATGCAGGCTCCTGACCACGTGGTGGTCACCCGCCCGGGAACGCATCCGCGGGCGTGGGAGTCACCCGCGGAGCCTGCTCACCCGCGGAGCTTGAAATAGAGCGCGCGCCACCCGCCCAACGCGATCAGTCCGGTGACGAAGATAATCGCGACGAAGACGGGGCTGGCTCCCCCGGCGAAGACGAACTCCCGGAGCACGAACCCGAGGACCGACGCGGGGACCCACGACCGGATCACGAGCGGGATCGACGACTTCGCCGTCTCGACGGCCCCGGCGGAGTACGCCCCGATGAGCGGGGCCATCAGCAGCCAGCCGATCAGAAACGGCGCATACACCCCGAGGAGGTGGGTGGGGTTATCGATCAGGAACGACGCCGGGAGGTGATTCAGCGTGCCGATAGTCAACAACACGACCAGCGCGAGCACGTCGCCGACGGCCAGCGGCACCGCCCCGCGGTCGAGGCGTGCCTTCATAAACGCCTGCGGATCCATACGCCACCGTCAGCGCTCACCCTACTTTGTAGGCACGGATCCGTCCTCGTGGGTCGCTCAGCTACCTCGTCGCTCACTCAAGCAGGCTTTCGCCGGTCATCGCCGTCGGCTGCTCGATCCCCATCAGTTCGAGGACCGTGGGGGCGACGTCACACAGCGAGCCGCCCTCGCGGATCGACCGCCCCCCGTCGTCGCCGGCGGGCGTCAGGCTGATGAACGGGACCGGGTTGAACGTGTGGGCGGTGTGTGGGTCCTCGGGCGTGCCCATATCGTCCGCGTTGCCGTGATCGGCAGTGACGACCGCCTCGCCGCCCGCCTCGGCGACCGCATCGAGCAGCCGGCCGAGCTGTTCGTCGACGGCCTCGACGGCCGCGACGGCGGCCTCGTAATCACCGGTGTGTCCGACCATGTCGGGGTTCGCGTAGTTCAACACGACGAGGGAGGGGTCCTCTTCATCGACGATCCGGACCGCCGCGTCGGTGAGCTCAGGGGCCGACATCTCCGGCTGCAGGTCGTAGGTGGCCACCTCGGGGCTCTTCGTTATCTCCCGCATTTCGCCGGGGAATTTCACCTCCCGGCCGCCGTTGAGGAAGTAGGTGACGTGTGGGTACTTCTCTGATTCCGCGATCCGCAGTTGGGTCAGTCCCGCTTCGGAGACGACCTCGCCGATGGTGTCCGCCGGGATCGTCGGCGGGAACGCGACCGGGAACGAATAGGTCTCGTCGTATTCGGTCATCGTCACCAGCTGGATGTCGGGTGCGTCGACGGCGACCTCCCACGCCGGCTCCGTGTCGGTTAACATCCGGACGAGCTGGCGCGCCCGGTCGGCTCTGAAGTTGAAGAAGATGACCGCGTCGCCGTCTTCGAGCGCGTGACCGCCCGCGATCCGCGTCGGCTCGATGAACTCATCCGTCTCCCCGCGGGCGTGCGCCTCCCGGGCCGCCTCGGCCGCCGTGGTCGCCTCATGGGGCGTCTCGCGCTTGACGATCGCATCGAAGGCGCGTTTCGTGCGGTCCCAGTTCTCGTCGCGGTCCATCGCGATATACCGGCCCATCACGGTGGCGAGGTCGCCGGTACCCCGCTTGTCGGCGTGCGCCTCGACGTCTTCGAGGAATCCGTCGGCGATCTCCGGGGCGGTGTCGCGGCCGTCGGTGAACGCGTGGGTCGTCGCGGGTACGTCCGCCTTCGCGGCGGCGTCGATGAGCGCCTTGAGGTGGGCGATGTCGGAGTGGACCCCGCCGTCGGAGACGAGCCCCATGAAGTGGACGCGCCCGCCGGTCGCGGCGGCGTGTTCGAACGCCGAGGCGAGCGCCTCGTTCTCGGCGAAGGAGCCGTCCTCGAGCGCGTCGACGATTCGCGTGTAGGACTGTTTGACGACCCGGCCGGCACCGATGTTGAGGTGGCCGACCTCCGAGTTGCCCATCTGCCCGTCCGGCAGCCCGACGCGCCGGCCGTGGACGACGAGCTCGCCGTATGCCCCCCGCTCGGCGATATCGTCGAACGTTGGGGTGTCGGCCCCCCGTACCGCGTCCCGTCGGTCGTGATCGCCGAGCCCCCAGCCGTCCAGCACGATGAGCGCCGCATTCATACCCGTCTACTCCCCCTTCGGCCCTAAGGAGGCTTCCGTTTCGGATGAACCTCGCCGCCAGAAGGCACCACCGACCCCCCCAGTCGGCGCGCGCCTCCGAGCGCCTTTTAAAGGCGCGAGGGGAGCGCGCGAGGGAGCCCGCGGCCGAACCGGAGCCTGCGGAGGTCGGCCGCGGCGAGGCTGGGGAGGAGTGAGGTTGGGGAGAGCCGACCTTGCGACGGCCGGGGACCATCGAGAACACGTGCCCATACGCACCGATCCACGCACGTTCCCCGTCGCCGGTATTTATATACTGACCGCGCGCTGGCCGTTTCTATATATAAATCGCCGCCGCCACGTCCGCCCCTCCCCGCCGAAACCGTGGGGCGACGGGTCGTTCGGTCGGCGTCGGCGCCGCGGTGAAGGCAACGTTTTAACTCGCAACGGCTTACCCCACGTTAATGGACTCCGCGGTACTGCTCGATCTCCTCGGCAACGAGAACCGCCGGCGTATCCTCCGGCTTCTCGCCCACAAACCCTGTTACGTGACGGAGATATCCGAGTACCTCGCGGTGAGCCCCAAAGCCGTCATCGATCACCTGCGGAAACTGGAGGACGCCGGGCTGATCGAATCGACGACCGACGACCAGCGCCGAAAGTACTTCCACATCTCCCGCAGCCTCCGGCTGGAGGTGAGCGTCTCCCCGTACGGCTTCGGCGCGAAAAGCGCCTACCCGGCGAAGCGCAGCCTCGATATGGCCGGCCGCTGTCCGCACCTCTCGATGGAGGTACCGGCCGACGGCGACGGCTCCAACGACCTGGCCGACCTCGCCGCCGAGTACGGCCGCCTTCAGGAACTCGATCGCGAGCTCTCGTTGGCCCAGCGATGGGTCCACGGCCGGGTCGAGGACACGCTCGCGGCCCTCGATGAACGGCTCGGCACCGAGGCGGACAGCCGCTTCTTCGCGGCCACCCTCGCCGCGCTCGTCGAGACCGACGGGACCCCGGCGGCCGTCGCCGAGGAGGTCGGTGCGCCCGAGGAGGCGGTCCGCGACGCGCTCGCCCAGCTGACCGACGTCGGCGTCGTCGCCCGCGAGGGCGACCGATATCGGATCCGGTGAGGGGCCAGTTCAACGCCGGTGAGGGGCCAGTTCAACGCCGGTGAGGGGCCAGTTCAACGCCGGTGAG
>Ga0207421_10004210_pt1 | contig 16735 bp, 14 predicted proteins | sample SodLakKL_010_SED_4_FD_187542 | JGI IMG/M metagenome (GOLD analysis project Ga0207421, IMG submission 187542) | Alkaline sediment microbial communities from Lake Tanatar, Kulunda Steppe, Russia - 8KL_010_SED (SPAdes) (version 2) | ecosystem: Environmental > Aquatic > Non-marine Saline and... | reverse complement strand
TCCATGAACTCATCGATCAGGGCAAAAAAAATGCCGTAGTCGATCTGAGTCGCGTGAAGTTCATGAATTCATCGGGTCTGGGTATGCTTATTGGTGCTCTGACAACGATGCGAAATGCCGGTGGTGATCTTCGCATTGCCAATGCCACCGAAAAAATCGAGAGCCTGCTGATGATCACCAAGTTGATTACTGTTTTTGAACATCATCGCACACTCGATGATGCCGTTGACTCTTTTTCTAAACAGAAAGAGTAATCAGTTATTTTTAATATTACCGAAACAGAAAAAGGGGTGCTTCGGCACCTCTTTTTTTGTGCGGTATCTATCCATTATAAAACATGTCCGTAAGAGTTATTATAGGCGCCCAGTGGGGCGATGAGGGGAAAGGTAAAATTGTCGACTTGTTAAGCGACCAGGCTGATTATGTCATCCGATATCAAGGTGGTGCCAATGCCGGCCACACGCTCAATTTCGACGGCCAGACACATATTTTGCATCTGATCCCCTCGGGAATCTTTCACAGCAATACCACCTGTGTAATTGGTAACGGGGTTGTCATAGACCCCCTCACCCTTCTGGATGAGATTGCGCTGGTCAAAAAATCGGACGTTGATATAGAGGGGCGTCTGCTCATCAGTGAAACCGCACATGTTATCCTGCCCTACCACAAAAGCCTTGACAAGGTGGGTGAGCACGCGTTGGGCGGACAGAAAATCGGGACAACCGGACGTGGTATCGGTCCGGCATATGTCCATAAAATCGCCCGGGTCGGAGTCCGTATGATGGATCTGCTCGATCCTGACCTCCTGCGGAAGAAGATGGAAGTCAACCTTTCCGAAATTAATACAAAACTGGCTGCATATAACGCCGAACCTCTGGAACTGGAGGATATGTACCAGCAGATGCTTGATGCCGCTGAAAAACTGCGGCCATTTATCTGCAATACGACCTATCGCATGCATAAAGCGCTTAGTGCAGGCCGGGAGATTCTGATGGAGGGTGCCCAGGGTGCCTTGCTCGATATTGACCACGGCACCTACCCATACGTAACCTCTTCATCGCCGACCGCCGGTGGCGCCTGCATCGGTTCGGGCCTTCCGCCCACCGCCATCGACAATGTTATGGGGATCACCAAAGCCTATTGCACCCGCGTTGGAAACGGCCCTTTCCCCACTGAGCTTAATGATGAAACCGGTGACAAGATCAGGGATGCCGGCCGCGAATTCGGATCGACGACCGGGAGGCCGCGTCGTTGTGGCTGGATTGACCTCGTTGCCCTTAAATATGCCGTTCAGATTAACGGTATGAATGAACTGGTTGTCACCAAACTGGATGTGCTGGACGGATTTGAGACCCTGAAAGCGTGTACATCATACAAAATCAACGGAGAGGAAACAACAGAGTTCCCCATGGGCCTGAAGGATCTGGACAACATCGAACCGGTCTACGCCGAGCATAAAGGCTGGAAAGAAAGTACCAGGGATGCCGAAAGCTATGAGGAGTTGCCGCAGCAGACTAAAGATTTCCTTGACGCGATTTCCAAATATCTTGATGTCGATATAAGCATTGTGTCAACGGGACCTGGTAGAACCGAAACACTCGTACTCTCTGATTTGTGATTCTTTATTTCCAAAGCATACCGAAGATGCAAGGCATACCGGAGTTGCAATAAATACCGTATTGGCAGGAGATACTAACTTTGGATGGAATACCAAACCGGACTCATGGAACAACACCCGGTCCGCTTTATCCCGGAAAGTACGGTTTCATTTATCGGTCGCGCTCTGATTTATAGCCTCACGTTATGTCAGCTGTTTTTCATGTCACCTATTTGCTGAGTTTGTCGGGAAGTGAAACTCCTGAGGAACGGATTCTTGCACTCCAGCTGGAACAGAGTGCCGAGCTTCCGGATTCCGTCGTGGAATCAATGGGGGTATCCGGTGTAAAAGGAGTCGTAACAGCCCGATACCAGCCCGATCCGCAACATGTTGTGGTGACTATAGCCTGGCCATCCGATAATCATGCCGCCGAAATTACCCAGTTTTTTAATATCCTGTTCGGAAACATTTCACTCAAACAGGGTATCGCCATTCTGGATATTCAGTGGAATGATCTTGCTCCGCATTTATTTAAAGGCCCGGCCTGGGGTATCGATCGCATCCGGAAAAGCTGGAATATTCCCGGGCGTGCCCTGAGTTGCACCGCACTGAAACCGATGGGATTCCCAACCGGCGATCTTGCCGATGCCGCCTACCGGTTTGCACTTGGCGGCATCGACATCATAAAAGATGACCATGGCATCACCAATCAGGCTCCTGCACCTTTCCGTGACCGTGTGACGACCTGTGTGGAAGCGCTCGAACGCGCAGCACAAAAAACCGGCCGGCGCTCCCGGTACTTTCCCAATATTACAACCGACCCACACCTTGTATCGGAACGCTATGAGATGGCTGCTGAACTTGGGGCTGACGGGGTTTTGTTTGCACCAGTACTCTCCGGGCCTGCGCTGATGCACCACCTCGCCCAATCATCCACAGATTTGCCCATAATGGCGCACCCTGCCTTCAGCGGAAGCCTGATAGCACATCATCCACACGTTCTTGCACAGAAAAAAGGAGAACGCGGACCGGTGGTCACCCGACAGGACGGTGACATCCACGCCGAAAACGGGCGGCACGGTTTTGAACCCGGCCTCTTTTACGGTGCGCTTTGGCGTGCACTGGGTGCCGATTTTGTGATTTATCCCAACTCCGGCGGACGATTCTCTTTCTCGGCAGAGTCCTGCGGGTCCATAAACCATGAAGCCCGGCGAGGGGACCTCCCCTTTGTGCCCAGCTTTCCTGCTCCGGGTGGCGGGATGCAGCGAGACCGTATGGAACACTGGCTCCGCCGGTACGGAAACGATACAACGTTTCTGATAGGCGGAAACCTCTATGAGGATCCGGAAGGCCTTGAATCGGCTTCGCGTGCGTTTATGGAAGTGATTCGTTAAGTTTCCAAATCTGTTTCCTCGGTCAGCCGTATCCTGTGGCTGATCTTTTTCAACGAAATAATTCCGGAGTTTAACTTATACCGCAATTTATGACAGATCAATCCAAGATTATCCGATCCGAACAGTTCACATGGCCGGGCATCAAACGGAAAGAGTACAAGACCGAAGGATCCGGTTTCAAAGGGATAGTACGGTATGTGATATTGGGGGAACAGGAAGATGAACAAGCCCTGAATATGCAGACCCGCTATTTCGAAATTGTACAGGGCGGTTACTCCTCTCTCGAACGCCATCAGCACCCCCACACGGTCGTTATTGCAAAAGGTGCCGGCTCCCTGATACTTGGGAATGAGTACCGGAATCTGAATTTCATGGATACTGTGTACATTGCCCCGGGATCGGTCCATCAATTTCATGCCGACCGTGGTTCTTCGCTCGGTTTTCTGTGTGTCGTTGACCGGGATCGTGACCGCCCGGAAATCCCGGAAAACGAGGAGGCGCTGAAGCAGTGGATTACCGACCCCGATGTGCGGAAAAGAGTCCGGATTTGATGAAGAAACGGAAGCCAAGAGGTGCTGTGCGGGATTTCTTTACCAGGTGAAAGGGTGCATTACAGAAGCTGTTTTTTTACTTTTAAACTTGTACAATAGGGATGATTGTTAGTATATTTAATGTCTCTACGCGAGAATAGCTCAGCTGGTAGAGCACGACCTTGCCAAGGTCGGGGTCGCGGGTTCGAGTCCCGTTTCTCGCTCACTGATATTAAAAAGCCCTCCGGATCTGTATCCGGAGGGCTTTTTTTTTAACCTGTCACGATTGAACCTGTCAATATTGCACCACTATTACACCTGTCACGGCCTGCCAAAATCATCATCCGGACAGGCAGTAGGATTTTGTTATATCAAAGCACCACACCGAAAACATGGCCTAACAGCAGATACATCATTCCGGTGATTACGAATATCATAACGATATTAAATATGAATCCGGCCCGGGCCATTTGTGGTATGCTCACCAGTCCGCTTCCATAGACAATGGCATTGGGTGGAGTGGCCACCGGGAGCATAAAAGCGCAACTTGCTCCTATAGCTGCGGGGATGACCAAAAGCAGCGGATCCTGTCCCATTGCGATGGCAACGGATGCCAGAATAGGAAGGAATGCAGCAGCTGTGGCGGTGTTGCTGGTCACCTCGGTCAAAAAGATAATCACAAAAAGTGACGACATTACCAGTACTATGATTGGCAGCCAGTCAAGCCCACTCAACGACATGCCTATCCATTCGGCAAGCCCCGTACCCGTAATGGCAGCGGCAAGACTCAGTCCCCCACCGAACAGAATCAACACTTCCCATGGAAGTTTTTTCGCGTCCTCCCAGTTCAACACAAATTCCCCTTCCTTAAAATTTACCGGCAGTAAAAACATGATCACAGCACCGAAAATAGCAATTCCTGTGTCAGAAATATTGGGAACATAGGGCTCCAGCAACGGACGGGTCACCCAAAGCAGTGCCGTCATACCGAAAACCACAGCAACCATTTTTTCGGCTTTGCTCATCGGACCGGCGTCCCTGAGTTCCTTTTTGATGACATCTTTTCCACCGGGAATCTGTTTCAGTGAAACCGGAAACACCACATAGGTCAGCAGCAAAAATACGATCGGCAGCGCTACGATAACAAGGGGAACACCGATCATCATCCATTGGGCAAATCCAATATTGACGTCGTAATTATCCAGCATATACCCTGCCATCAAGGCATTCGGCGGAGTTCCAATCAAAGTTCCAATACCGCCGATATTACATGCATAGGCCAGACAAAGCAGCATCACAAGAGAGAAATTGCTTTTGAAATCACCGGTTTCCATTGCCCGGTCGCTTTCAACCAGGCCAATTATCGATAGCGCGATCGGAAGCATCATCATTGCGGTGGCGGTGTTACTCACCCACATACTCAGGAAAGCAGCCGCGATCATAAAACCGATGATGATGGATGTCGGTTTTGTTCCGACGAAATTCACCACATTCAGTGCAATACGGCGATGCAGATTGGTCCGCTCCAGAGCCAGTGCAATAATAAATCCACCCATAAACAGATAGATCAGCGGGTTGGCAAAAGGAGCAGTTGCTTCGCCGACCGGGCCCACTTTCAGGACCGGAAACAATACGATAGGCAGAAGCGCGGTGGCGGGAATGGGTATCGCTTCAGAAACCCACCAGATTGCCATAAACAAAGCCACCCCTGCGACAGCCCAGGCTTCCGGTTCCAGGGCTTCGGGTGACGGTATAATCATGAAAAGTAAAAAAACTGCAGGGCCGAGAAACAGCCCGATTCGTTGCCGTTTACCATACGTGCTTCCAGATTCTTCAGACATCACAAACCTCCCATTATTTAACAGAAACATGTTCTGATGATCCAGATCGCTTGATCCGGGGTTACTTGCTGAAATTTGGAGATACCACGATGATGCAGACCCTTTCAGGCGGATCTATAATGCTTTAATGATTTTTTTTAAGATATCCTCTACTACAATAATGTTAACCATATGGACATCATCAGTATAGTATACCAGAGCTCTTGTTAACTTATTACCAATAATAGTTGAAGATTTGATGAATGATGGCCATAATTTTTAAATAGACAGAAACAGGGAGGGATTCCATAAACTGATGGGTAAAAAAAAACCGACATCCTGAACAATATCAGAACATCGGTTTTAACAGGTCGGGATGACAGGATTTGAACCTGCGACCTCCTCGTCCCGAACGAGGCGCGCTACCGGGCTGCGCTACATCCCGATTATCCGGCGGGCACATGCGATTGTAAGACACCGGATAGAAAAAAACATACCAGATCAGGAAATCCTGAACTATGGTATGAATTACAAAAATTATTGGCTGCTCCCGGTAAGAAGCAGCCAATAAAAGGAGGATCAGCAATTATCCAATACGGATAATCAAGTCAGCGGTACGTGCCGAATAACCGGCTTCGTTGTCGTACCAACCTACCACTTTCACCAGTTTTCCGTCCACTTTGGTGATGTCGGAATCGTAGATGGTTGAGTGGGGGTTACCGATGATATCGGTGGATACAATCGGCTCATCAGTAAATTCGAGAATACCTTTGAGAGGTCCGTCAGCTGCTTTTTTGAAAGCTGCAGTAACTTCTTCCAGCGTAGTGTCCTTTTTGACAGTGGCTGTGAAATCCGTCAGGGAACCGGTAGGTACGGGAACGCGAAGCGCTCCTCCGTCCAGTTTGCCATCCAGGTGCGGAAGTACGAGGCCTACGGCTTTGGCGGCACCGGTAGATGTCGGCACAATGTTGATGGCTGCCGCACGGGCACGACGCAGATCTGAGTGCGGGCTGTCGACGGTGCTCTGGTCGCCGGTGTAGGCGTGAACGGTGGTCATGAATCCTTTTTCAACGCCGAACGCATCATCCAATACCTTAACCATCGGAGCGAGGCAGTTGGTGGTGCAGCTTGCGTTGGAGTAGATATTGACATCCTCGGAGATCTGGTCGTCGTTTACACCGAGAACGATGGTGCGGACATCACCTTTGGCCGGAGCGGAGATAACCACTTTTTCGGCGCCGGCTTTAAGGTGCTTGGAAGCAGCGTCACTGCTGGTGAAGAAACCGGTGCTTTCAACTACAGTGCGGACACCATCGCTTCCCCAGTTAAGATTGGCGGGATCTCTTTCAGCGGTTACTTTAATTGACTCGCCATTGATGATCAGGTTATCCCCTTCTGCCCGGACTTCACCATTAAATTTTCCGTGAACCGAGTCATACTTGAAAAGATGTGCCAGTGTAGCAGCATCGGTAAGGTCATTGACTGCGACAACCTGAATTTTATCATTATAATTTGCGAGAATGGCACGGGTAACAAGCCTTCCGATACGCCCGAAACCATTAATTCCTACTTTAATTCTTGACATAATACGAGTCCTTTGTTTGGTAAATATTGAATAATGTACCTTGTTGCCGGCCTTGGTTTATCCGGACAACGAATTGTGTATATCTGTTAATTTCAAATCATCCAAAGGTACTACTATTTATACCCTTTTTCAAGTTCGGGAGCGGTAACAAAAAAAGGCGAAACCACCGAAATGATTTCGCCCTGATATTCGAAATCCGCTTCCGGATTTCGTCTTGGGTTCAAATAATTCACCTTGCGAAATTCCCTCTTTCAAAGAGAGAAGCAGATATTGTATCTTACAGGAATTGCCGTATTCGGCATCCATCCGACCTGCCGGAAGATCTGCTCAGATTACGGATTGCTTGCACTCTTGAGATCTGAGCATATATCACAGGCATATTTCGGATGTATACAACATTATAATCACATTTTGTTATATTGTCAAGCATAAATCCACATTTTGATGATGCGGTATTAGATCGACTTAAAAAGACCCTGAACCTTAAAACTGATAGTCAACTGGCTGATTACCTGAATGTGCAACCTACAGTAATAGCGAATTGGCGGTCCCGGGGAAGGATAAATGCAACACGGGTCATATCAAAATGTGAATCTCTTGATGTACACTGGATCCTGTTCGGAACACCTGGTGGAAAGCAGCGGGAAAAAGAGAGCCGCCCTTACGAACATTCCGATGAGATAGTTGAACGGAGCGGGGCCCGAAATATAGCCGTCAGCGATGATTTCGAACAGCTGGAAGATGAAAAACGAAAAGTGGAGCTGGAAAACATGCAGCTCAGGAGTAAACTCGAAGTACTGGAGAACCTTATCGTCCGGTTTAAAAAGGATTCCGGAAATGAAAAGGATTCACCCTGATGAATCAGTCCGAACCCTCATCATCATCCATATCGATATCGACATCCTCCGAACCTGAGTCATCGCTTTCTACATCATCGTCGTCATCATCATCCACCTTACGTGCCGTTTCCGCACGTTTCTGGGCACGGGTCTCGGTAGCACCTGCACTGCGGAGTACAATCGCCAAATCCGAATGTTCATTGTCAACAGCATGGTTTAATGCCGAAAACCCGTTTTTATCTTTCTGCTTAACGTTGGCACCCTGGGAAATCAGATAGCGGACAACCTCAAGATGCCCCTCCCTTGCGGCAAACATAAGTGCAGTCTGACCCCAATGCTGGGTGGCGTTGACATCCGCTCCTTTTTCAAGAAGCAGTTTGACCGCCTCAAGTTGCCCTTCCCGGGCGGCGATAATCAGCGCCAGCGGACCGATCTCGGCAGCATGATCAAAAAGCAGATTCATCATCTCCAGGTTGCCGTTTTCCGCAGCCCTGTTAAGAGCAGTCCCGCCAATCTTGTTTTTGACATTGACTTCCGCCCCTTTTTTGAGCAACAGCTTGACCGCTTCCAGCTGATTATTCTGTGCTGCGTAAATTAGGGGTGTCGATCCGGTCACTGAGACCGCATTAATCTCACTGCCATCTTTAAGATTCGCTTTAATCGCTTCGAGGTCACCCGATTTGCAAGCTTCAATCAGAGGCGATGTTTCCATAAGTGCTGATTAGTTTTCGTCCGTAAACAGATTTCATGCAATGATCCGGACTTGTGCCAAATCTTGCAACTTTTTTTTTCGTTTGACAATATCTTGAAATTACTTCAAAAAGTTTCCCCGTAAAACATTCATCTGCCATTCATCTGCGGGAATATGCGTTACAAAGAACGACAGCTATGCTGCGATGTTGTAACACAATGAAAATTTATAGTTACCAGGTGAAGGTAATTTCCCCGCCAAATCCGTTGAGAAATTCTCTGCCGGCAACCCGTTTCTTCCCTTCAGGCTGAACTTCCAGTAGGATAACCGATCCGGAACCGCATCCGGCACAGGCATCGCCGTCATCCAGCACCACTTTCCAGGCCGGTATATTGCGGCCGGGCGCAGGTTTGGAGCGAAGGATTTTAATTTTTTTCCCCTCAAAGGTTGTCCAGGCAGCGGGAAACGGACTCATACCGCGGATCAGGTTGTGCACGTCCATACAGTCCCGGCTAAAATCAATCCGGGCGTCCTCCGCCGAAACTTTTGGCGCCGGTGTTGCAAGCCGGCCATCCTGCGGTATTGGAGTATGGGTTCCGGCCGACAGTTCATCCACCGTCTTCAACATCAGCTCCGCTCCCGATTCCTTCAGGCGGTTATAGACCTCGCCTGTGGTTTCCAGCAAATCAACTGCTATCGTTTCCTGATTCAGAATCAGGCCGGTATCCATCCCCTCATCCAGCAGGAATACCGTACACCCTGTCTCTTTTTCTCCGTTTATCAGGGCATGGTGGATAGGCGCAGCACCGCGGTAACGGGGAAGCAGTGACGCGTGAAGGTTCAGGGATCCGGTGGATGGTACAGCCAGAATTTCCGGAGGCAGAATTTTGAATGCGACGACAATGAAAAGGTCGGGCTGCAAATCGCGCAATGCCGTCGTAAACGCTTCCGCCCGTATATCATCGGTTTCAATGACCGGTATATTGTGCTGCCGGGCAAATGCCTTGACCGGTGACGGGCTTTTACTGCCCCCTCTGCCTCTCCGCTTATCGGTTCCGGTTACGGCAGCGGTCACGTGATGCCGGCTCTCATGCAGTTTTGCAAGCGTTGGAACGGCAAAATCGGGATTCCCCATAAATACAATACGAAGCGGATCCGGGGTCATGGCGGTCACCCTTGTTTCGGAGCGAGCGGATATTCGGTATCAACCTTTCCCTGCCGGATATCCTCGAGTTTTCCCTTGATGAGGCGTTTTCGGAAAGCGCCGAGATAATCTATAAAGAGTATTCCTTTCAGATGGTCATTTTCGTGCTGCAACACACGGGCGTACCACCCCTCGTGCTCCTCTTCGTGGAGTTTAAAATCGCGATCGTGATAGCGGATACGGATTTTGTGCGGGCGGGATACTTTTTCACGCAGGTCGGGAAGGCTGAGGCAACCCTCTTCGGCATCCCAGTGTTCTTCTCCAACTGCTTCAATTTCGGGGTTGATGAATACACCGGGGCCGAATTTTTTTCCGTCATCTTCTTCGGTGATGACATCGGCATCTACCACAAACAACCGAATGGACTCCCCGACCTGGGGTGCGGCCAGGCCGACACCATCGGCTTCATACATGGTTTCGAGCAGGTCATCAATAAATTTCTGCAACCCCGGATGTTCGGGATGAACGGGGTCAGCTTTCCGGGTTAGTACCGGATCATCATAAGTTACAACAGGTAAAATGGACATGTCTACAAGTTACTGGGCATCAAGGTAATTTTGCAAGAGTATCGTAGCTGCAGTGGAATCTACAAGTGCCTTTTTCCGGCGTTTTTTCCGGCTGGCTCCGGAATCGCGGATTGACTGGTGGGCAATGGTTGACGTAAACCGTTCATCCAGAGTAACAATCGGAACGTTGCCGGTTCGCTTCTCCAGCTTTGCGATAAACGAACGCACCATGGTTACGGAGTCTCCCTCTTCCCCTCGCAGGGTCAGGGGCCATCCAACAACGATGCGGCGCACTTCTCCCCTGTTACACATTTCTGCAATGGTAGCGAGGGCCTCGCCGGATGTAAAAGTGCCCAGTGGACTGGCCAGAACTTCGGTTACGTCCGACTGGGCAATTCCGATTCGTTTCAGGCCGACATCAACACCGATAATACGCTGTAAAACTGTCAACCCGTTCCTCGTTTATTATACTTCTTCCAGCTTTTCTGCCTGCAGCGGCTGACGCAAAAACTCTTTTAAAAGCTTGCTCGGCTTGAAATGTGTCTTCCGGTGCTCCGGAACATAGATAACTTCGTTGGTCTTGGGGTTACGTGCCTTGGGCTTGGCCTTGGTCACCTTAACCTCAAACACACCGAAATCACGGATTTCAATGCGACAAGTGGGATTGGCTTCCATCATGGTGTCGCGCATGGCTTCAATAACGGCATCGACCCACGGCTCGACCTGAACCATTGGGACGTTTTTCTTTTCCGATATACGACGTACGATATCTCTTTTAGTGTAGGTCATTGTAATATTTGGTTTGGTTTGTTCGGTTAATAATAAGCTTCAAATGAAATATTATCAGGGATTTCTGAGTAATAATGTTAAACCAGGAATCTAACCCTGCTAATATTTCGGGCTTCTAGGGGATGAGTTCTTATTACCTTACGGGGTAATAGGTTGTTAAGTATTGATTTAATATACGAATAACGGTCAATTATTTAAATACGTATATCCTTTTAATTATTATTCATAGCGGTAAACTTCTTTTAGTCCGTCTATACGCTGTAAACGGGATATTATTCTTTCCAAATGGGTGATATCCTCAACCATAATAATGATGGTCCCCTCAAACATACCACTGTCACTGGTTACATTAATGCTTTTCATGTTTGTATTCAAGGATTTTGATATCAAACTTGAGATATCGCTCACCAGCCCCACCCGGTCTTCCCCGACGACACGAATGGCACCCATGAACTGCGAACCGGTATTTCGTGCCCAGGAGACATCGACAATGCGTTCCCCGTCGGTTTTAATGAGGTGGCGGGTGTTTTTACAGTTAACCCGGTGTATTTTGATATCCCCCTCCCGGCTGATAAATCCGACGATATCGTCACCGGGGATCGGGTTGCAGCAGCGTGCGTATGAATAGCGGACATCGGTCAGCTCACCGTTTAATATGAGCCCTTCGCTGCCGCCTGAAGGGTTTTGAATGTCATAAGCAATCTTGTAGTGATCGGTGGCGGGCGTTTCCGCGGCCTCGGCGGCTTCCTGGTCGTCCAGACGGCCCTTGCTCATATAGCTTTTGACCGCCTTCATCAATTTGGACACATCGTAGACTCCAGACCCAATATCAAAAAAGAGTTTCTGTAGCGAGGAGTACTTAAGCCTGGTCGATACCTTCGCCAGCTCCTGATCGGAGAGCTCAATATTGGCACGTGCGGCTTTTTTATCCCAAATTTTCCGTCCTTCTTCGGCTACTTTGCGTTCTTTCTGTTTGATGTATTGCCGCAACCGGGCGCGCGCTTTGTGCGTAACCACATCGTTTATCCAGTCGGGATTCAGATTAATCTGTTTCCCGGTGATAATCTCGACCTGATCACCGCTCTTCAGTTTCTGACGCAGCGGAACAATTTTGCCGTTCACTTTGGCGGCAAGGGCACGTTCCCCGATCTCACTGTGGATTTCAAAGGCGAAGTCTATGGGGGTAGCACCTTTGGGCAGGGTATTCAACTCCCCTTTTGGAGAGAATACATAAATTTCATCGGTGTAGAGGTTAAGCTGAAAATCCTCGACAAACTCTGTGGCAGCGTCCGGCCGCGGATTATCCAGCACATCACGGACCCAGTCAACGAACCGGTTGATATCACTCTCTTTTCCCGCCCCCTCTTTGTAACGCCAGTGGGCGGCAAAACCCTTTTCGGCGATTTCATCCATTTTTTCAGTGCGAATCTGCACCTCTACTTTCTGTCCGGTATTGGTGATCACGGTGGTATGAAGGGACTGATACCCGTTGGCTTTGGGAACCGAAATAAAATCGCGGAACCGCTCCGGAATAGGAGTATAGGAGTCGGTGATAAAAGAATAGACCCGCCAGCAATCCTCCTTGGAATGGGGATCGAGCAAAATGATCCGAATGGCAAAAAGATCATAAATTTCCTCAAACGGCTTCTGTTGCCGGGTCATTTTGCGGTAGATCGAATAGATATGCTTGGGGCGGCCCTTGATTGTGAACCGGAATCCGGAGTTTTCCAGCTGCTCTTCGACCGGCTCCAGAAATTTGCGGATAAACTCTTCGCGTGCGTCCTTTTTCTCGCGAAGTTTCCGGGCGATGAATTTGTAACCGGTGGGATCAAGTGTTTTGAAACTTAGGTCTTCCAGTTCGCTTTTAATATTATAGAGGCCGAAGCGGTGGGCCAGCGGTGCGAACAGCTCCATGGTTTCGGTTGCGATACTCAACTGTTTGTTTCGCGACAGATGCTGGATGGTCCGCATATTGTGGAGGCGGTCAGCAAATTTAATGAGTACCACCCTCAGGTCCTCGGCCATGGAGAGCAGCAGTTTCATAAATGTTTCGGCCTGCTTGACCCCCTTATTCTTGAATACGCCGGAGATTTTGGTCATGCCGTCGATGAGGTGCGCCACCACGGTACCAAATTCATCCCGAATATCATCCAGGGAGACTTCGGTATCTTCGACCGTGTCGTGCAACAGCGCGGCAGCCACCGAAACATCATCCATCCCGATTTCCTTGACCACAATTCGTGCGACTTCAAGCGGATGAAGGTAATATGGTTCGCCCGATGCACGTGTTATACCTTTATGGGAGACAAACGAGAGGGTAAACGCCTTGGTAATCAGATCATCATCGCAGCCCGGAAGATGCTCATGACACTCATTGAGCAGGTTGTTAAGTTCCACCCGCTGGGCCGGTTCCAGCGGGATGGATAACAAATCTTCGGTAATATGGAGTTTATCTGTCGGCATATTGCATGTTAACGATCAAAAAATCGGGCGGATCCACTGTTTACACTATGAGGCATATTGTATATAAAACGTTCCATATGCATAACGACATGTGAATATCGTACGTATACATGACCTCATCTATTGCCGGAGTATACTAATTAATTGTTAAAATTAGATGTACCGATAAGATAAAATGATATTCTTTTTTTCGGCCGGTGTAAATAAAAAACTGGGTCTGCAGATAATCCGGTCACAAGCGATTATTCCGGGAGGTTTGGCAGCTGGAAATTGATTTCGTTGCGGATTTAGCTTGTGTGGGATAAAGAAGTGGATTAACCGGAAAAACCACATAAGCCTGCTGTTCCGGCGTTGTAGAAGAGGAGAAACTGCATTATCTTTGCTGATTCAGATTTACGAAGTGCCGCCGTGGTGGAATTGGTAGACACGTTGGACTTAAAATCCAATGGGAGCTTAAACTCCCGTGCCGGTTCGAGCCCGGCCGGCGGTACGACACAAGCCCTTGTATTGCAGAATTTTGGCAATGCAGGGGCTTTTTTGTCTGGAACGTTTATCTTCCAACCTCGAAGTCTTGGATAAGGTTTGGATAAAGCAGATGGATTTGTCCACGGTTCTGGTGCTGCCGAAACTGGCTACCAGTGCCCCTTTTCGCCCTATGGCGGCCTTGTTGGTTAGAAATGTGCACCATTCCCCCTACTCACACGCAACTCGGAGAAGCGATTGAAATAATTCAAGAAACCATCCCGGAAATGGAATAAAGAAGAGGAGTATAGTTACTCCCACTCGGGAAACTGAGTAATATTAAGGTCCAGCTTGGAGATGGTTTCCATATCGGAAGCATCGAGCTCAAAATCAAAAATATTCAGGTTTTCCATCATGTGTTCTTCTTGTGATGTCCGAGGAATAGTAACAATGCCTCTTTGATAGTTCCATCTCAGGCTTACCTGGGCATTGTTTTTATTGTATTTTTGTCCAATTTCCGCAAGGGTCTGATTCGTGAAATGCCCGTTGCGTCCCTGGGCGAGAGGCGACCAGGCTTCCATCTGCACGTCATTTTGCTTCAAAAATTCATGGGCTTCAGGCTGCTGGAAAAACGCGTGTGCTTCAATTTGATTAACCGTTGGTTGTACTTCATTGTTTGCAATCAACTCACTGAGCTGGTTGGGTTCAAAATTGCTTACACCGATTGCCCTTATTTTATTTTCCTTGTAGAGCTCTTCCATGGCTTCCCAGGTACCTTGCACATCACCACGAGGACGGTGAATCAGGTACAGATCTAAATAATCTAAACCGAGTTTGTTCAGGGATGTTTCAAATGCCTTTTTCGTTTTTTCATATCCCGAATCGTCAACCCAGACTTTTGAGGTTACAAAAAGTTCTTCTCTTTTAACGCCACTACGCTTGATCCCGGCACCTACCGCTTCTTCATTATCATAAATCGTGGCTGTATCGATAAGACGGTATCCAAGTGAAATTGCATCAGAAACACACTTTTCGCCAACTGACCCTGTAAGGGATAAGGTACCAAATCCGAGAATTGGCATTTTTACACCATTGTTGAGTACGACATTCTCAATAGAAATAACTGTTTGGTTACTCTGTGAAGCTCCAAATAGTTTAGAAGCTCCAAATCCCATGAAGATCGAGGATGCTGCAAGTATTGCTCCGGTTTGAAAAAAATCGCGACGGCTAATTCCATTAACTTGAGTCTCTTTTTTCATTTACCCCTCCCATATTTTAGATTATTAACCTGTGTTCGACTCTAAAATATAGCCAATTGCATGGAAAGCACAGGGTCATTTTTAATAGGCGGTTTTTTGGGAAAGAACGTGTAAGCCGCCAGGCCGGCAAAGACTTTATATCGGGAAATGCGCTTAATCCTGTAGACCCGTACCGGTGTAGAATCAAAACAAATTTGGAATCGGGTCATTTGAGATAACGAAACACCTTATGTGACATTCACATCAGAAAATATTCCATTGTCTACATTATAAGTCGGCCTGTATGCCAACTTTGAGTCAGCTGTCTGAGTTCTGAGAGCTACGCGTAACCTTAGATTACTGATAACTACGAGAACCAGGTGCAAGTCCCGGAAATACCAGAGCAAACCTGAGAAATACTTTTTAGTGCATGTGCATACATGAGAGTCTGGTCTTTGTACCCTCTGCACACGATACGCGCAATGTACTTGCCATTGTTATGTGTTGCAATACAGAAAAAGGAATGAAACTTTGTACGATGACCTGTGCCATCAGTTATCTTAAAAGCCCACCTGCAATGCAGGCGGGCATGAATCCAATCATTGGCGTTTAATCAAATCTATCTGCAAGGCGAGGATCATCCTCCGGGTCAAGATATTCTATGCCCCAGGGGCCCGTTCCGTGCAGCTGAATGACCGTCTCTTCCTCCACATATCCGAACATTGGATCACCGGGAGGCATAATCGCCACACTTCCGGGTGGCAGCGCCATGGTCTCATTGCGATTGAATTCTTCTCCGTGAGCAAAATGAAATGTTCCCTTTATGACCGTTACCCGCTCGTATTCCGGATGGATATGCGGCAGGACATCATAACCCGGCTCCATTTTAATCCGGAATGTAAACGGTTCTTCTTTGCTGATATCTCCTTCGATTAAAGCGATTTGGGCACCTTCGCCCATAGAAGCAACCGGTCCCCACTCCAGTTCATCCGGAGTCACCATAAAGTGATGGTCCGTGTCAAATTGTCCGTATGCTTCTGTGGTAAGAAACAACAAGCCAAGAAACATAACGGGTGTAAGCATTCTTTTACATGTATTCATGGTAACCTCCAAAGTTTTGGTTGGTTTAAGGTTTGAAAAAAGTGAATTTAAGATGATGATTCGTTTCAGGGGATTTACAGTGTCCGAATCAAGGGCTGTAAATCCTGGCACATTTATATTTTCTGTCCGGTCAAAACCATGGTATGTGCACCATAATCTTTAGCTGCCTTTTTGGTGTTTTCGTTTGAACTATGGGCGAAATAATCAAGGCGGTCGATAACCGTCACATTTTTAAAGCCGGCTTCCCGGAAAGCTTTCTCCTTGTCAGGAACCAAATTGAACACCCCATTACTGGTAATGACATCAGCAGAATCATCTTCAAAAGGCAGTTCGTCGGCGTAGGCTTCCAAAATGCGAACATGGTCCATTTCCGCTTTCTGGATATTATCCCTGGCCTTCATGATCATCGCCTGAGACATATCAATACCAGTCACCTGACCTTCAGGGCCGCTCTTCAGGCCGGCAATAAGGGCGTCAGCTCCGGCACCGGATCCGATATCAACAACGATATCTCCT
>Ga0207421_10004209_pt1 | contig 16736 bp, 14 predicted proteins | sample SodLakKL_010_SED_4_FD_187542 | JGI IMG/M metagenome (GOLD analysis project Ga0207421, IMG submission 187542) | Alkaline sediment microbial communities from Lake Tanatar, Kulunda Steppe, Russia - 8KL_010_SED (SPAdes) (version 2) | ecosystem: Environmental > Aquatic > Non-marine Saline and... | reverse complement strand
ACCCCTAAAACCAAAAACAGCCGCACGTGCTGTTTAGCACAAATGCGGCTGTTCGGGTGTTTCAGTTTTACTTCTTCTTTTTCTATCTGATCAACAGACCGTGTTACTGGCCCGGGATTTCTCCCCCGGCTCACTGGTTTGCTTCATTTACCGATAGAAAGGTTGTATTCATTTGATCTGAAGCGTAACGGTAAACGTCGCCCTCCAGAAGGGGGGTATTTTCATTTTTCAGGAATGAAAAGTTATCATTCTCAAAAAGAAACAGCGCAATATGTGCCTTGTGGCGAATACGCGGTTCGGTCTCTACGGAAAGCAGAGCGTTCAAAGACTTCGTAATCCGGCTTGTATCCAAATCCGGATTCTGCAGGCGAAGCATAATGGCGTTAAAAATTGCCGTTTCGCGAACTCCGTTATACTCAGAGCTGATAGATTGAACCAGGTTGGTTTCAATAATTACGGAGCGATCAGTCTTTTCATCAGAGCTGGTAGCTACAGAATCGTAGTCAGCTGATAGATCAGTCTGTGCAGTGGCCGTAAAGCCAGATGCGGTAACCATCATGATTAATAAACCTGTAAGTATGTGTTTTGTAATTTTCATGTTGTCTTTCATTTTATTCGTACTTAGTTGATATGTGTTACTTAGTAGTGTAGTAGTTAGCACCGGAATGCGTATTGCAATCCTGTGCTTCTTACTTGGTTGCACGAATTGTGCCCGAAATGTTCTGAAAGCGCTATCCTATTGCCATATTTGCAGTTAAGGAATTATGAAGGTAGTGGAAGAGCTCATTGTAAGCGTTTTTACTACCATGAAAAGCCCTACCAAAACCTAACAAAAGCATTAGATTAAGCCCGGTCTTTTTCTGCCATAATTGCTGATAAAAGCCCAAAAACAACGAAAAAGAGCTTGATTTAAGCTCATTTTTTAAAAGTTGGCACGCTCAAAACGTCACTATTTTATTATGAAACCAAAAATTGAATTCCTGAAGGTTGGTTGATACCGTTCCGAAAAGTCAATTTTGAGCCAGGAAGTCACTAAAAAACGAAGTTCACAAAGAACTTTTATTAATTTTTGACTAAATACTTGAAATGAATTGGATTAAATCATTATACTATCACCATAGTATTAATCTAATCGTACAACTATGAAAAAATCGCTCAGCCCCCTAGGGGATTCGGAAATGGAAATCCTCCATATCGTATGGGAAAAGGATGAAGCCACCGTGGCCGAAGTCCACGAACACATTCTTGGCTACCGTAAAGTGGCCTACACTACTGTAATGACCATCATGAAGAAGCTGGCCGATAAGGGAATTCTGGCCTTTCGCAAGGATGGCGTCACCTATATTTACCGGGCTGCACAGCCACAGGAGAAGGTAAAGCACGGCCTGCTGAGGCAGACCCTCGCCAAAGTTTTTAAAGGCTCACCGGCCGAAATGGTGCAAAGTCTGGTCGAGCATGAGGAGTTGAGCGAAGACGAAAAAAGACAGCTTCAGGACGTACTTAAAACCCTGAAAAAGTGAGGCACCTATGATTACTCTAAATCCGGCATCCATACTTTTAGCCGTCCTGATCTGGACGATTTTCGCTGCAGCCGTCTGGCTTTTTGTGAAATCTGCCAGAAACGTTAGTCCATTGCTGCGTTATCACATGGCAACGGCAACGCTTATTGGCCTTCCCCTCGGGCTGTTTCTGAGTTTATTTATGAGCGTACCGTCCTGGCTGCTTACTTCAGGTGGGCCTGCTTATTTTGTGCAAAATTCCATGCCCGCGGTGATGCTCAGCGAAATCGTAATTGGCGGAGGCGCAGCTTCAGGTGCGGAACAGTCAGCTGAGAACGCATTTGCACTTACAGGCTCACTCGCGCTTTACGGACTGTTAATTATGATGGCACTTGGCCTTTTTCGCCTGCTGTACATGTACGCAAGTCTCAAAAAACAGCTGAAGCAAGCAAAGACCGTGGAGAGTGTACTGGTGAATGACACATTCCGTGCCATAAAACAAAGGCTTTCCCTGCCAGAAAGAGTGAAGCTGTTTCGCATGGATGATACTCAAATCCCGTTTACGGCAGGCTTCCGAAATCCTGTGATTGTGCTACCATCTCAGGCCATTGAACAGTGCTCCGCCGATGAAACAGAGCTGATTATCATGCATGAATCGGTGCACATCAGCAGGATGGACTACTTGCTGCACAGCATCGAGCTGATGGTTCGGCATCTGTTCTGGATGCATCCGCTGGTTCACGTGCTATACAGGCAGGCGACCGTTATGCGCGAAATGGCGTGCGATCAGGAGGTGATGCGAAACAGTGCATCAAAAGCCGATGAATACGCACGCATTTTGTGTCAGTTTGCCCTCAAGCCCGGAGCGGCTCCGGTATTTAAAGCGGCTATGGCACACGAACATCATCTTTTAACGCGAATACGGCAATTATCTACTTTACAAAACCCAAACAAACAGAAGGTAACAACCATGAAACAAAGCATTACCCTGGCAGCCATGGCGCTGCTCTTGATAGCCGGCGCTATGGCCTGCTCGGACCTCACCCAAAATCCGGATACAGACGCAGTGGTTCTGGGAATGGATGATGAAATAGAGCTACGCGGTCAAACGTACACGGTACAGCAGTTCCGCGACTCGGTGGCTTCATCACGCGATGATCTGAACCGGGCGCTCGAAGAAAATGAAAATCCGGAACATGCTGAATCCATACGGGAAACCAGAGATTTGTATGCAAACGTACTGATGCTCATAGATAACGGTCAGGCCGGTCGTGCTGCCGCTTTGTACTCGGAATCCATGCCATCCGAAGGGGATACACTCGATGAAAATGACGATGTATTCATTGTCGTGGAAGAAATGCCGAAAATGATAGGCGGGCCACAAGCGCTTTTTGAATCCCTAAGATTTCCAGACGCAGCCAATGGTTCTGGTTTTGAGGGGCAGGTGATTGTGCAGTTTATAGTTGATGAAGAAGGCGAAGTAAGAAACGTCAACGTTGTGAGAAGTTCAGGCGTGGATGTGGTTGATGATGCAGCTGTTGAAGGAGTTAGTCAGATGAAATTTACTCCGGGTATGCAGCGCGGACGAGCTGTGAAAGTACAAATGACTCAGCCAATTGTATTTAGAAATCAGTAAACAAACCGGGAAAACATTTTAATACCCCATAAAAAAAGGTCCCGTACTCATATGAGCCGGGACCTTTTTTATGCAATCTGTCATCAGGGAGATGCTGTATTTATCTCAGGTTTGCATTCAAAAACTCCAGCGTTTTCTCCCATGCATCGGCAGCTGCTTCCGGCTGATAACGGTTGCCTGATGGGTTTGCAAAAGCATGATCTGCTCCTTCATAAATATGGATTTCAGCGTTCTTGCCAAGATCATTCAGGATGGACTCAAATTCCCGTACACCTTCCACGGGTATGCCGCCATCATCCTCTCCGAAAATGCCAAGCAGCGGAATGTCGATTGCCGCCAGCTCTTCAGGATTGGTGTTCACGCGCCCGTAGTAAATGACGCCTGCATCCAGCTTGTCCGACATGGCAATGGCAGCGTTGAGCGTCCATGCGCCGCCAAAGCACCATCCCATAATGCCAACAGATCCGTTGCTGTGCGCTGATAAGAAGTCGGCAGCCTGATCCAGGTTGCTGAGGCCGGCATCGAAATTTTCCATGGCAGCGCGCATGAGCCTCTGAGCGTTTTCCATATCCTGAGCAACTTCATCACCATAAAAATCTACGGCGAGAACGCGGTATCCTTCACCGGCAAGGCGGCGGGTCATGGTTTGGATGTTATCATTCAGTCCCCACCATTCGTGGATCAGAATTACGGAAGGGATGGAATCATCACCTTCAGAATCAGCAGGCTCGGCCATAAAGCCGTTGAGAGCCCGGCCGTCGATTTCACCATACTGCACGGTCGAGGAAACCACGTCGGTGCGCGGCTCGTATTCGGTTGCCTCATTGGCTACGGGGCTGTCGTCGCGATGCTCGCGGGCCATATCGCTGGTATAATCCGAAGTTTCTTCTTCTGTTTGTTGATTTGGCTCATTACCACAGCTGAAAAGAAGCAACGAGGTAAATAGCAGCATAAAGAGTTGTTTCATAAGGAAAAAATGAAGGCTGAATGTTTGGTTTGAAAAAACAACATCACATTTCTCTTAAAGGTTGCAATAGGGGGTAGTCAACTGTTTTTCAGGTTTACATCCCCGGCGAGTGCGGTCAGCTCAGGGGTGGCCGTTCGCATCCTGAGTGAGTTGAGCGTAACAAAGAGCGAGCTTAGGATCATGGCCAGAATTGCAAAGAAAGGGTGGAGCAACCCCATTGCTGCGATGCTCATTCCAACAACATTGTAGATAAGTGCCCAGAAGAAATTGGTTTGGATTACGCGTTTTACTCTTTTGGCAAAGCGGAGGACCTGTGGAATAACCAGCAGATTTGGGTGAAGCAGTATGATGTCGGCCAGCTCCTTGGCTTTAGCCGGTCCGTCACCTAAAACCATGCCGGTATCTGCGGCCCCGGAGGCCATCATATCGTTGGTGCCATCACCTATAAACAGAACACGCTGTCCCTTTTTCTGGTAGGCTTTTACCTTCTCATACTTTTCTTCAGGGCTTACGCCTCCATAGTATTCTTCTGAAGTTAGCCATTCGGGAGGCGGCGCCGGATCACCGCTGATTATGCTATGCATGATGCCCAGCTCGTCAAGATCCCTTAGTGCTTTGTTGAGGTGTTCTTTAGGCGGCTGATACAATGAAAAGCTCAGCTGAAGCTCGTTTTCCGTAAATAAGCCAAACTGTTGTTCACTTAACTGGCCTTTTGCTGCAGGGTGCTTAAAATTGACCAGAAGCACCTCTTTGCCCCCGGCAATTCCGCGCAGGCCTTCGCCCGGAATAACGGAGCTGTTTTTTACCGGCAGAGGAGAGAGTTCGGAAGCGGCCAGCCAGGATCGTACCGCGGTAGCGACAGGATGAACCTGTTGGGCTTCGAGCCCTCCGGCCAGCTGCATGGATTCGTGAAGGGAAAGTCTGCCGTGTGTTTTAAAATTTGTGATTGCTATGCCGCTAGTGAGCGTACCGGTTTTATCGAAAACCACTCGGTCAATAGCAGTGAGAGTTTCAATAGTCTGTCCACCGCCAACAACCAGCATCCCGCTGTCCTGCAGCCGCTGATTGGCAATCCAGATAGCGGCAGGCGTTGAAATTGAAAAAGCGCACGGACAGCCGATTAACAGAACGGAAAGGGCGTTACGCAGGGCGATATCCCAACCGGTTGTGTTGGCATAGTAGAGCAGAACACTGCTTGCAGTAAGTAATACGAAAAAGAGCAGAATAGTGGCTCCGCGATAGGCCATTCGCTCATAAAAACCCGGCTGATATCGACTGTTTCGGGCTTTTTCCAGATAATTTTGTAGCGAAGATCTGCTAAAGGGGGTTGTAATAACGTATTCTATGCCGCCATCTATGCTTTTGCTGCCGGCACGAATAAGATCTCCGGGTGATTTCAGAACGGGATCGGGTTCACCGCTGAGATGCGATTCATCCACCAGGCCTCTTCCGCTTTTTACGGAGCCATCGAACCAGAGATACTCACCCGGAACGGCTGCAGCAAGACTTCCCTCTGCTACGGTGTCGGCCGGCTGTTGTTCCAGCCTTCCGTCTTCTGTGCGCACAAGCGTTTCCGGTATGCTTGTGTCTTCGAAAGTTTTGCCATACTGCGCGAGTTTTTGCTTGAAATGAGCATCCAGCAGCAAACTTCCGATATAGAAGGTGAGAATCATGGATGCGGTTTCAAAGTAGGTTTCACCAGTACCAGTGAAAATGCTCCATACTGAAAGACTAAAGGCTGCAGAGGTTCCTGTAAAAATCAGGCTGGCCAGGCTGATACGAAATGAACGCAGCTCGCGTATCAAATTTGGAATGAAGACCGGACCTAAAAGCAGCATTACGATTGAGCTTAAGGTGAAATTAACCCAAAGCAAAAATCCCGGTGCCATCTCACCTTCAAAGAAAACGGTTATACTGATGAAAACCTGAAACATGGAAAGAACAGCGGCCAGAAGCCAGCGTAGCACAAGCAGTTTATACGGGGAAGTGCTTTCCGAGCGCCCCGAACCTTCCTTCCGGAGTTCATGCACCATTTTGCATCCAAAGCAACAAAACAGCTCCTTATGCTGGTTTTGCTTGGATGAGTAGTCCTTTACGGGAAGTCCGCAGTGGGTACAGGCGGCCATTGAGAGATGCGAAATCAAGTGATTAAAAATTCATCAGCAGATACACTGTTGTGTACTGCTGATGAATATACTGTACGATAAAGCTGAAAAAATCCGGTCAGGCCTTTATTAATCTTCTGCCGGCTCAGGAGATTCTTCCAGATCGGGCTCAATTCGCGCGATCCACTCTTCTATTGTTTCGGCTGTGTAGGCGCCGCTTTTGTCAGCGGTTAGCTCGCGAATTTGAGTCACTCTTTCAGGCTGTATTTCTCCCGCATCATTACCAAAAGAGGTCCGGATGTAGCTTACAACAGCAGCGATATCCTGATCGTCGAGCTGGCTGCCAAACTGTGGCATAACCCCGTCGTAGGTTGCTCTTTCGCGGATAAGTTCGCCTCTTAAACCGTTAAGAATAGAGAGAACGGTATAATCTGGTTTATCAACAACCCACTCAGCGCCGGCGAGAGTGGGGAATACGCCGCTTATACCTTCACCGTTAGCCTGATGACAAGCCTGGCATACGCGTGTGTATATACGCTGTCCTTCGGCTATGAGGTCAAATTCCACCTCTTCAACAGCTTCGGCTCCGGGTGGTGCGGTAAACAATACGTGGGCCCGGTCTGATACTTCACCGAGATATCTACCCATATAAAAAAAGCCAAAAGCGAGGGTGAGCACGATAATAACATACATCCACCAGGGCCCCCGTTCGTTGCCCTCTTCCGGTAATGGTTGTTCGCGTAATGAAGCGCTGTGAATATCAAAAATACTATCGTTTTTCTCTTCGTCGCCGAAAGCATTTTCATTCTTTTTATTTTCAGAATTTTCTGCCATTGGTTCTAATCCTCCATTCCGGGAACTTGTTGGTTGAGGGAGAGCAGGAAAGCCACGAGGTATCTGGCCTCATCTGTTGGAATGACCTTCTTACCCGGGATCCTGTATTCTTCAGGCAGGCTGAGGCCCTCACGATTTGGTCTGGCAGTTTCGTTTACCACTTCAAAAAGCCATGGGTAAGGAGGCATGATTGAGCCTTCTGATACCGCTCTTGGCTGATAGAGGTGAATCATATGCCAATCAACGCTTGGCTGTCTTGATCCAATGTTAGAAAGGTCCGGCCCTGTTCTCATCGTGCCCAACAGATGGGGGGTGAGGTTTCTGTAGTCTTCAGCTTCCGAAGCACGACCCCATCCGCGCTCAAAATCAGCGCCGAAACCTTCCGGACGAACCTGCATGCTATGGCAGTAAATACAGCCTTCGCGTACGTAAATGGCGTGTCCCTGTACGATTTCAAAGGTATTTCCATAGTCGACGGCTTCCACACGGGGATCCACCACCAGTTTAGGCAGGATAGTGAGGCCAACCATAGCAATGGCAAAAACCGCAATAATCCCAAATAATAAAATCCAGTTACGTACCATAATCAGGTCTCCTTTAAAGTTTTCTTCCAGATAGTCGGCGCTTCAGGTCGCAGTCCTACTTTAGACACAATTCGTACTACGAGATAGGCGAAAATGAGGTGTCCTGCCGTGAGGAGCACACCTGCAACAGAGCGGGCTATCAGGTAAGGTATGGTCAGATTCATTGTATCCATAAATGGTATGTCCGGATTATTCATGGCCAGACCCTGGAGTACACCTCCAATCTGCAGAGGCACAGTGTAAAGAATAATACCTATGGCACTGAGCCAGAAGTGAGCTTTTATGAGCTTATGAGACTGCCACTCCCAGTTGGTTAGACGAGGCAGGATATAATAGCAGGATCCAAAAAGCATCATTGTTACAAAAGCATACATACCAATATGGGCGTGAGCAACAACAAAGTGAGTAAAGTGGATAACCTCATTTGTTGAACGCAGGGCCTGTAAACTCCCTTGTAAACTCACGAAGGTATAGCTCATGGCGCCAAATACTACAAAGCGGAGAGTTGGGGAATGTTTAACCGCGCTGAACGAACCAACAACAGTCATGTGATGGTTTACGGCCACAACAACCACCGGAATTATCATCATCACGCTGGCGGCAATCGAAATAGTAACGAACCATGTGGGTAGGGGAGATCCGATCAGGTGGTGAAATCCGTTCCAGTTATAGAAAAGAGCGAGCCCCCAAAAGCCTAACAGCGAAAGTCCATAGCTGTAAATAGGACGTCCAACGACTTTTGGAATAAAGTAATAGGCTGCAGCAAGGCCGATAGGCGTAAACCACAAGCCAAGAGCGTTATGTGCGAACCACCAGTTCATACCAGCCTGAACCGTTGGGGAATTAAATATGGGAAGTGAAGACACTCCTCCAAGCAGCGGCAGCCACAGGAAAGCAGCAATGATGTACCATACAGAAACATATAAGGTCTTCACGTTTCTGTAGAAGAGCATCAGCATGGCAGCAATACCAATTACAAGTATACACCACACGATCACAATCATTGTTGATACCGGAAATTCCAGCCATTCGATACCTCGTGTGAAGCCCGATAAAATCTGAATACTACCCACAAAAAGAGCAATATTCCAGATAACCGTTACGCCAATAATGTACGGGCGCATTGGTATGGCCACACGCAGCGTACGGCTTAAGAGCCATAATGCCACGCCTGCGCCGGTCATGGAAGCCCAGCCGTAGACCATTGTATTCAGGTGAAGGGGGCGCACACGGCCGAATGTAAGAAAGGACCACTGCCCAAGAAATTCCGGAGCGTGCATTTTAACGGATGCAAGCAGGGCCAGTAAGGAACCAAACAGCAGCCAAAGCACACCGGATGCAATTAGGAAAAGAACGGGATAACGCGCTTTTCCGTCAAGGAACCGAATCGATTGGACCGACGAATCGATTTCAGATAGATGTCCGCTACTCATAGGTCGTTTTTGTTAAGTTTATGCTTCATTATTTGACTCGTCTTTTTTAAAAATTTGGTCTGTTGGCTCTCCCGGCGGTTCTTCTTCATCGAAAGGCAGCTGAGCCCCTTTATTGATGTCGTCGAACTGTCCGGAAAAGTAGGCCCAGATAAATAAGGCAATCCCGCTTAAAAGGATAAGCAGGGAAAAAAGCAACAGGACCCAAATTCCGAAAGTAATATTAATGGATGTTTCTAAAATCATAGGAAAATGTTTTCGAACGCACTATTTCAGTTTCCTGAGAAGTGCGGCTTAATGAGCGTGCTCTAATCTTTTACGCCTCAGCCTTCACATATTGATATGTGATTACACAAGCTTCAAACTATAAAAGTGATGACAGTAAACCTGCAGCGTCAGTTTAGCATCGCCGAAGGAATTCTGTGTAAACTAAGAATAGCCTGATAAGGCAAAGCTGGTGTATTAAGTATAGATAGGCGGAATAACACCCGATGCTGGAGCAGGGTCGGGTATCGATACGATAAATGCTGTGTAATGAGCTGCAGATTGCTGCTGGCTTAAAATTGAGAAACTATCCGTGAGGGGTAAAAATATGCCGCTGCTTTCTAAATCCAGAAGTTGAGTGGATTCCTCCCCCTTATCATCTTCTGGTGTTAAGGGAATAGATGATGAGTCTGAAGTATCAGCCGTAGCAAGAGCATCAGATAAGTCTAAGTCATATTCCGGGCATATACACGGGATGCCGGTTGTGTCTTCTCCCCAAAAAGACGATATGCATCCGTCGCCCAGCTGAAAATGAATCATGGGTAGTACAGGTTGCAACAGCAAAAAGAAGTAGATCGCCAGGAATATGGAAACTCTGTATTTCAAGAGAAAGTAGTCTGTGTGTATATGACCATTGAGTGATATGAACATACACAAGACAGGGCTGAAAGTCTACCTAAAAGTAGTTTTTAAGGTGAATATCCGGCTTCTTAAGCACTAAAACCTTAAGCCCCATAGAGAAAAAATGCATGAACCAAAAAAGGCCACCCGAAGGGCGGCCTTTTAAGTGCAAGTAGTGAATGAAGCCACTACAATTTAATTGAGATTTGTTGGTTAGACGTTGTCCTCTTTCATGAACTTACGAAGGACTGTCTGTAATATACCACCATTTTTGAAATAATCAACCTCAACGGGAGTATCAATACGGCAAATGGTCTTGAATTTAGACACTTTTCCGTCGAAATCGGGATCGTTGCTCTTGCTGGCGGTTACCCAGATTTCCTGACGCTCCTTGATATCATCGTTAATTTCTATGGTGAAGTATTCATCACCATCGAGGCCAAGTACTTCCGCGTTTTGTCCGTCGGTGAACTCCAGAGGGAGAACGCCCATGCCAACCAGGTTCGAGCGGTGAATACGCTCAAATGATTCGGCAATTACAGCTTTTACGCCAAGAAGATTGGTACCTTTGGCTGCCCAGTCGCGGGATGAGCCGGTTCCATATTCTTTACCTGCCAGAACTACGAGAGGAGTCCCCTCTTTCTGGTAATCCATGGAAGCATCAAAAATGAAGCGAACCTCTCCGGTTGGGAAGTAAGTGGTAAAACCACCCTCTGTTCCCGGAGCAAGCTGATTCTTAAGGCGAACGTTGGCAAAGGTTCCGCGGGTCATAACGCGGTCGTTACCACGACGTGAGCCGTAAGAGTTGAAGTCCTTGCTCTCAACACCGTTTCCAACCAGGTAGAATCCTGCAGGACTGTCGGTCTTGATAGAGCCGGCCGGAGAAATGTGATCCGTGGTAATGGAATCACCAACCTTAACAAGCACGCGGGCGTTGTGGATTGGCTTAACGGGTTCGGTTTCCGGATTCATGTCTACAAAGAAAGGAGGCTCCTGTATGTAGGTGGAGTCGTCTTTCCAGTCGAACAGGGCGCCGCCGGTAATCGGAATGTTATTCCACTCTTCGTTTGAGTCGGCAATGCCATCATACATTTTATGGAACAGCTCCGGACGTACAGCGTTGTCGAGATGCTCCAGAATTTCGTCGGTTGTCGGCCAGATTTCCTTCAGGTAGACGTCTTTGCCGTCTTTGTCCTTGCCGAGCGGTTCTTTGGACAGGTCGATATCCACGGTTCCGGCAAGAGCGTAGGCTACAACAAGCGGCGGTGATGCCAGGTAGTTGGCCTTCACGTTTGCGTGGATACGGCCCTCGAAGTTACGGTTACCGGAAAGGACGCCGGCAACGATAAGCTCGCCTTCGTTGATGGCGGCTTCGACTGCTTCAGGAAGCGGGCCGGAGTTACCAATACAGGTTGTACATCCGTAGCCCACAAGGTTGAAGCCGAGTTTGTCGAGCTCCGGAGTGAGCTTGGATTCATCCAGATATTCGGTTACCACGCGGGAGCCGGGAGCGAGAGAGGTCTTCACATACGGAGGAACCTTCAGGCCACGCTCGTTTGCTTTCTTGGCCACGATTCCGGCGCCGAGCATTACGGACGGGTTGGATGTGTTTGTACATGATGTGATAGCTGCAATAACCACATCACCATGCTTCATGTCAATGGTGGTGCCGTTTTTGAACGTGCCTTTACTGGTGAGTCTTTCCTTGGCCAGGGCAAAACCGCTGGTTGGCTCTTCGCTGGAAAGCGAGGTGTTGAAAGACTTCTTCATTTCGTCGAGAGGCACTCTGTCCTGCGGACGCTTTGGTCCGGCAAGAGAGGCTTCGATGGTGGAAAGATCCAGCTCGAGCGTATCGGTGAACTCCGGGTGTTTCATGCCGTCTTCGCGGAAAAGGCCCTGCTCCTTGCAGTAGCGCTCTACGGTATCGCAAAGCTCTTCTGAACGGCCGGTGCGCTGCATGTAGCGGATGGTTTCCTTATCGACCGGGAAGAATCCGGCTGTGGCGCCGTACTCAGGAGCCATATTGGCGATGGTCGCACGGTCGGGAAGGCTCATGCTTGAGAGGCCATCACCATAAAATTCTACAAACTTACCAACCACGCCTTTCTTGCGAAGCATCTGGGTTACGGTAAGGGTGAGGTCGGTTGCGGTTACGCCTTCCGGCATTTTTCCACTGATCTTAAAGCCGATTACTTCCGGGATGAGCATGTAAATAGGCTGACCCAGCATCACGGCTTCCGCCTCGATACCGCCAACGCCCCAGCCGAGAATTCCGAGGCCGTTAATCATGGTGGTGTGGGAGTCGGTACCTACAAGCGAATCCGGGTAGAGTATGCGCTCGCCGTTTTCCTCTTTGCTCCAAACGGTTTTGGCAAGATACTCCAGGTTTACCTGGTGAACGATACCGCGTGCCGGTGGAACCACGCTGAAGTTTTTAAACGCTTTTTGTCCCCAGCGGAGAAACTCATAGCGCTCGCGGTTGCGCTCGAATTCTTTCTCGCGGTTGAACATAAATGCGAATTCCTGACCGAATGTATCAACCTGTACGGAGTGGTCAATTACAAGATCGACTGGTACAACCGGGTTGATTTTTTGAGGGTCGCCGCCTGCGCGGGACATGGCCGAGCGAAGGGCAGCCAGATCAACTACCGACGGCACACCGGTGAAATCCTGAAGCACAACGCGTGCCGGTTTGAACGGGATTTCGGACTGAGCCGGGCTTTTTGGGTCATAGCCGGCCAGCAGCTTAATATCTTTTTCTGTTACTACGTAGTCGTCATATTCTCTGAGTACGGATTCCAGAAGCACTTTAATAGAAAAAGGCAGTTTGCTCATGTCGCCATATCCGGCTTTTTCAAGAGCATCCAGCCTGTAAATTACGGCTGGTCCGCTTTTAGTTTGCATTGTGGAACGACTGTCCGCAAAGTTTTTAATGTTGCTCATAATAATTTTTTCCCGGTGTTGTAATGATTTCAGTTCTGCGGCTGCTTATGCGGCTGAACGCGCCTGCGGAAGGTTTTTTGGAAGTAAGACTCCGCCCGAATCAACCTGCATTTGAGAGCAGCTAAAACGTGTTGTTAGTCTTATAAAATAGTGATTAATGAGCAGATTTTCCCAATGATTAGATGTGCCCATGATCGGCCTTTACACCTTATTGACATCAATATCGGAATGCGCTTTTGCCAAACTGCTTGTTTATGTAACAGCACAGGCCGTCCGGGTAGGGACAGCCTGTGTTATAAACGGTTTAAATAGGATGAAATTATCAGCCCGCTGAAGCCGCCGCATCATACATTTCGGCTACTTTTTCCCAGTTAACCACGTTCATGAAATTTTCCACGTAGTCGCCTCTGCGGTTCTGGTACTTCAGGTAGTAGGCGTGCTCCCAGACGTCGACCATAAGAAGGGGCCGCGTAGCCCAAAGGCTTAAATCGCTCTGTCGCTCAACCTGATGAATAATCAGGTTTCCGCTGTTGGGCTCATAGGCCAGAACGCCCCATCCGCTGCCTTCAACAGCGCCTGATGCCGCTTTGAAGTGCCGCTTGAATCCATCGAAGCTGCCGAAAGATGAATTAATGGCGCTGGCGAGCGTACGGTCGGATGGTTCTCCGCCACCGTTGGGGCCCATTACTTCCCAGAACATGGCGTGCAGAAAGTGACCGCCGCCGTGGAAAGCCGATTCCCGGCTCCAGTGCTTCACCAGCGAAAAATCGTCGTTTTCGCGGGCTTCTGCCAGCTTGGAAAGCGCGTTGTTAAGTCCGTTTACATAACCCTGGTGATGACGGCTGTGATGCAGTTCCATGGTCTGAGCATCGATATAAGGCTCGAGGGCATCATAACTGTACTTGAGTTCGGGGAGCACATATTCGCCGTTTCTGAAGGTGTCGACAGCGACGGCTGATGCAAATGATTCTTTGGGAAGTCCGAGACCGGCCGTGCCAAGCAGTGCGGCTCCGGCAAGTGATTTTTTGAGATATTCTCTTCGGTTCATGGCTGTAGGATTAGAGGAAGTATGAATTAATTGATAAAATAGATGTTAACAAAAGGCCTGATTTACAGGAATCATTCCGTAAAAGATTAAGGTTTAGACTTTTAACATCCAAAAGAATCGATAAACGAAAAGAAACCTGCCTGTTGTATCACTGTGTAGCAAATACGTACATTATGATATAAACTATGCAGAAAACCGCTTCCTGAATGAAAACAACAAAACGCAAACGTATTCCCAAAATTGGTCTTGCCTGTGCCGGTGGCGGCATTGAGGGAGCCGTTTATGAAATCGGGGCGCTGTGTGCGCTCGAAGAAGCCATTGAGGGCATCAGCTTTGCGGACGCTCATATATATGTAGGCGTGAGCGCAGGAGCCATCATTACAGCAAGTCTGGCCAACGGAATAACGCCACGCCAGATGAGCCGTGCGATTTTATCTCATCAGCACGATGTGCATCCCATCACCCCATCCACCTTTTATAGTCCGGCCTACCGGGAGTATTTCAGCCGGGCAGGGCATATTCCGTACACGGTAGCGTCGATGATCTGGGGGTATATCAAACATCCGGGCGACATTAGCCTGGGCGGATCTTTATCCAGAATGACCGAGCTTCTGCCGGTCGGAATTTTTAATAACACGCCCATCCGTGATTACATGAAGCTGAATTTCAGCTATGAAGGCCGCACGGACGATTTCCGCGAGCTTAAAACACGGCTTCGGATAGTGGCCACGGATCTGGATTCCAGTAAAAGCGTGGTGTTCGGTTCTCCTGGTTACGATGATGTGCCTATAAGCCTGGCGGTACAGGCAAGTACGGCCCTGCCGGCCGTTTACACTCCGGTGCGTATTAAAAACAGAAACTACATTGATGGCGTGGCCCAACGGACGGTTCATGCAAGCGTGGCCATGGATGAAGGAGCCGACCTAACCATTTGTGTAAACCCGATTGTGCCTTATGAAGCTTTGGAAAATGCTGAAGCTGAGATCCAAGAGCTTTTGCTCGACCGGGGCCTGACAGCCGTACTTTCCCAAACCTTCCGAACCATGATTCATTCCCGAATGAACGTGGGCATCAACCGATACAAGCAGGAATACAAAAATCAGGACATCATTGTGATTGAGCCGGATTCGAAAGACTATCGCATGTTCTTTACGAATATCTTCAGCTTTTCATCCAGAAAAGAAGTGTGCAATTACGCCTACCAAAGTACGCGGCTTCATCTTAAAAGAAACGCGGACGAAATTAACGCTATCCTCAAAAAACATGGTTTGTTTTTGAATGATGAAGCCCTGCGCGACGACCTCAGGTCGCTCTACGAAGACCGCTACAGGAACACGGGAGAAAAAACAATTTCGGATCTGTCCATCACCCTGAAGAAACTGGATATGGTTCTGGACGATATGTAGGGAGTTGAGCATTTAATTATGAAAAGACTGGATTTGGGTTTTCTTTAAATAGGAGTGGCTTATATTAGCGCAACTTTTTTAATATGATTGGCGGTGGTTTTCTGATGATTTATATCAGTACAGCTTAGTAGAAATAGAGTTTATTCATCAAACAGAATTAGCTGCCGTTATTAAGCCTTATTAGTTGGTTGCGCTCATGAGACGTTTATACATTGCTGTCCGGATATTATTCTTTCTTTTTTTATTGATCCCCGCCCACTTTTCCTCCGGTCAATTATTGGCATATGGCAATGATGAAAGGGGCTTCATCCTGGACAACAGTGGCGATCGGGTTGAGGGTTTCTTCCCGGAAATGGATGCCTACGAACGAACCCGGCACCTGCTGTTTATTCCGGAAGGTGAGACAGAACCTCAGCGTCTCGGTATAGATGATTTCACCTATGCAGAAACTATATCGGGGGAAAAACTTAAGCCATTCCCACAATCGGTCTCCGGGTCGGCTATTGGAGGATTTATTGGCACAAAAATGTATGATACCGATATCAAACTGTATTCAGCCAGACCCCAGTACAGTGTGCGTCATTTTTATGTAATCAACAGGGATGGGGCCGCTATTTATCTGAGTCCGCAGCTGTATCAGATCCAGCTACGGTCGGTATTTGGAGACTGCTCGGGTGTGGTGCGTGGTTACAGCGATAGCGATACAAGGTACAATGAAAGCTATATGAATCGGATGTTCCGGGAGTATGACCGCTGTATGGTTTCAAAAGATGAAGTTAAGGAGTACCGTGTAAGGTATGGTGCTATCGGCGGCCTGTCCAGAGGAAAAGTACTCACAGGAAGTATACTCCCGCTATTCAGAGAATCGGATTTTGAATACGCTAACAGTGTGTCGGCAGGGTTATTTGTGGATATCGATTTACTGCGGAATTCGTTGTTTTTCCGTCCGGAACTAGGCTATCATAAAATCGAATCAACAGCATTTGCCGAAATTTCATCAAACTTCAGAGCTTCATCGCGGGCGAGGCTACAGATCCTTACGCTTGAACTGCCAATACGATATGAGTATGGTTCCCATACCATGAGGCCTTATGCTGGTGGCGGGCTGTCTTTGGGCTGGCTGCTGGATGATTATGCCAAATACATTACAAACGATGTGGTAAGGGAGATTGCCTCACTCGAAAGGAGATTCATGCCGGGTATTCATCTGGCTACAGGAGCCCGTTTTCATGAAGCTGCTATGGGCAAAGATTTATTTACTGAAATTCGTTTTAATTACAAATACGCAGAGGAACCAGAGACAAATCTGATTTCAGGAGTACAGTCAATCAGCTTTTTGCTGGGTATCAGCTTTTAATAACTGGACTACTCTCAGGTATCCGATAGGTAAAACGGTTTG
>Ga0207421_10004208_pt1 | contig 16737 bp, 16 predicted proteins | sample SodLakKL_010_SED_4_FD_187542 | JGI IMG/M metagenome (GOLD analysis project Ga0207421, IMG submission 187542) | Alkaline sediment microbial communities from Lake Tanatar, Kulunda Steppe, Russia - 8KL_010_SED (SPAdes) (version 2) | ecosystem: Environmental > Aquatic > Non-marine Saline and... | reverse complement strand
GGTAGCCGTGATCGGCCATGTTGAGAACCAGGTTCTGGCCCATGACGGCGAGTCCGATCAGGCCGATATCTGCCTTTGCCATGCTCTTACCCCTAGGATTGTCGAAGGTTGATCAGATGCGGGTATCTCGCTCAAACGGCGGGCGGCGACTTGGCGCCCCGCGGGCCATGCCCCCGATCCCGACCGCCGCAACCTGCGCGGTCGCGTATGCGGGCCCTTCCGACCGCGGTAATGGTTACGCCGACCCAGCCCCGCCTTTTCGGTCACGTCCGTGAAGCGCAGGGCTGGTGGCACCACGACGCCGGTACGAGCGGGTGGTGCGGGCGGCAGCGCCATGATCTCGTCGACAGCAAGGCCACGCGCCCGCGCCGGGCACGCCCATGCGTGCCGTCGGCAGGGGTGCGCATCGGCGTAATCACATCGGCCGGATGGATTCCACCATGCTCATGAAGCGTGACTCTTCCTCTTGAACCGTGTTCTCAGGCCCCGTGAACTTGAAGAACACCGCACCTTCCGGACCTTCCGCGATCGCGCCGATCAGCCGGTAGCCCGGCCGCAGGTCGGCCCTGGGTGCCATGGGACCGGCGGCGGCGTTGTAGGTACCACTGGCCCGGACCAGCGTCACGCGGGTGCCATTGACATCCATGGTCTCCTGCTCGGCCACTTCGCTCGTTGGACGGCCATCGTCCTGGTCGAACTGCTGGAACCAGCGGTCGACATTGGCGTCCACCGTGCCGCCTTCGCCGGGACCGAAATAGAACACTGCAATCTCGCCCGGATCGCCATCCCCCTCGGCCGCGCTGGTGTGGTAGGTCGCCACCCGCATCGGGCGTTGCGACTGCGTAACCCAGGCCGCGGGCACGGACCAGGACAGACCGGCGACCGCGCCCTGGGCGGCTGCGGGCGGCACCTGTTCCGCCATGGGTCGGGGCTGCTGGGTTGGCACTACCGGGTCGGTCACGGCGTCCATCTCGGGGGTTTGTTCCGGGGAGCAGGCCACAAGCGCCATGGCCAGGAGGGAGACCAGCAACGGGCCGGAGAGTCGTGAAGTCATGAGTGGAAAACCTCGCGTATCTGGAGTCATTGAGGCGCGTCTTGACCCGATACGCCGGAGCTGCCGGCGGCGGTCAACGCGGTTTGTCTGAAGCAGAGGATCGGTTCGAGCTTAGCAGATTCGAGATCGGGCAGCCCGCCTGCCGTTGGACGGCGTCGCGATCACAGACGGGTGTCCACGGTTTCGACGCGATAGCGGCTGAGTTGGAGTTGCTCCGGCCATGCGCCCGGTGTCAGCCGGGCCTTGTGCCACAGCGCGTCGATGAAGTCCGCCGGATCCGGCAACTGCTCCCACACCGCGGGCAGGAATGTGGCCCTCAGCGCGCCGCTACGCACGACCAGGCCGTCGATGCCCGGGCGCAGCGCCGCGAGCAGCGCGTCGCGCGTCTCGATGCGCAGTGTTTCATGGGGCCCGAGGGTGGCGACCGACAGCTGCAGCCCGGCAAGCTCCCAGACCTCGAGTCCGGGGAAGCGGGGGTCCCGCCGCGCGGCCGCATAGGCGTTTTCCGCGACGTCCTCGGCGAGCGGACGGGTGGGTTCCAGACTGCCGATGCAGCCGCGCAGCGTCCCCGCGCGCTTCAGGGTGACGAAGCTGGCGCCGGGATGCAGCAGCAACCCGGTTTCCCGGCGCGGGTCGATGACCGGGGTCGGAAGCCGTTCCGCCGCATGGCGCACGCCCTGCGCGGCGATCTCCAGCAGCCGGTCACGCACGCCCGTGCCCCAGGCCGGGGCCATCGACTCAGTGGAACGCCCAGGCGCCATAACCCACCACTTCCCTGCGCGGACCGGCGGTATCGCCGGAATTGCGCAGGTCCAGCGTCTCGATTCTCAGACCGCGCCTGCGCGCCGCCCGCAAAAGACCCGCCAGTGGCTGGTAGCCGCAGGCCTTGTATGGATCCAGCTGGCCCTCGTCACAGGATTCGATCGCCCGGGAGGTTTCCGCGTCGAGCGCCTGGGCGGTCAGGTAGTCGTGGTAGTGCGACAGGTCCGAGCTGACGACGATCAGGGTCTCGGGACCGCCCCAGAGCCGCTCCAGAATCTCTGCAACGGTCTCCGGCCCGGCCTCTCCGACCACCAGAGGCACCAACGTGAAGTCATGCAGGACCACCTGCAGAAACGGCAGATGGACCTCCAGGCTGTGTTCCGGCCCATGCGCCTCGTCAAGGCGGGTCACCCCGGGAAGCCCGCCGATGGCATCGACCGCCGTGCGGTCGATCGGAACCTCTCCGAGAGGCGTCCGATACGCGGTCGCCGCCGTGGTTGCGACGCCGCGGAACGGTACCCGGTGCGAGGGGCCGAGCAGGACCACCTTGCGGATCTGGTCCGCGCCGGTGCCCAGTGCAGCGTAGGCCGAGGCAGCCACCGGCCCGGAGTAGGGGAGCCCCGCATGCGGGGCGACCAGTGCCTTGGGGTGCCAGTCCAGCTTGCCGCGCGGAGACGCCTGCGCCATCAAGGCAAGGATCTGCTGCTTCAGCGTGGTCGCATCCTCCGGGTAGAACAGGCCGGCAACCGCGGGTTGGCGAATATTCGGTTGTGCATTCATGACCTTCTCTCATTTCCGTCTAAACGCTTGGACCATCCCGGTGGACGACGGTTGCGTCTCCGGGACGGGATGCCCGCGCGGAACTGCGCAAAGGGGCATGTGTCTGAAAGGAGGAAGATATTTCAAGAATGACGGAGAGACATGACGGAGGTTGTCGGCAGGGATGAGTTCACCGTTCCGACCCGCTTCTGGCGGACGTTGGCGGATGGCCGTGTCCAGTGCGATCTGTGCCCCAGGCTTTGCCGGATGAAGCCCGGTCAGCGGGGTGCCTGCTTCGTGCGAGCCAACCTGGATGGCGCGGTGGTCTTGACGACCTACGGGCGTTCCAGCGGCTACTGCATCGACCCGATCGAGAAAAAACCGCTGAACCATTTCCTGCCGGGTACCCCGGTGCTGTCCTTCGGTACCGCCGGCTGCAATCTCGCCTGCAAATTCTGCCAGAACTGGGACATCAGCAAGTCGCGCGAACTCGACACCCTGATGGATCGCGCCGATCCGGCGACGATCGCCCGCGCAGCCGTGGCATCGGGTTGCCGCTCGGTGGCCTTCACCTACAACGATCCGGTGATCTTTCACGAGTACGCCCAGGATGTCGCGGCCGCGTGCCGCGACGCTGGCGTACGCACGGTTGCGGTCACCGCGAACTACATCAGCGAGGAGGCGCGGGCCGAGTTCTACGCCGGCATGGACGCAGCAAACGTGGACCTGAAGGCCTTCACCGAACGTTTCTATCACCGGCTGACGGGTGCCCACCTGCAGCCCGTGCTGGACAACCTCGAGTGGCTGGTCCGGGAAACGAAGGTCTGGGTGGAACTGACCACCCTGCTGATTCCTGGGGAAAACGACAGCGACGACGAGATCCGAAAGATGTGCGACTGGGTCGTGGACAGACTTGGGCCGCAGGTACCCATGCACTTCAGTGCGTTCCACCCCGACTTCCGGATGACCGGTCATCCGCCGACGCCGGTGCAGACCCTGCGCCGCGCCCGGCGCATCGCGCTGGATGCGGGGCTTCGGTATGCCTACACGGGCAACGCCTACGATCCGGCCGGGCAGTCTACGTACTGTCATGCCTGCGGTCAGCGCCTCATCGGGCGCTCCGGCTACGAGATCACCGGCTGGAATCTGGACCGGGATGGTTGCTGCAGCGTCTGCGCGACACCACTCGCCGGGCACTTCGAACCTCGCCCCGGCAACTGGGGCTCCCGGCGTCAACCCGTCCGCCTCGCCGAATACGCGTAGGGCGCCGCCTCGCGGGGCGGATCGGCGGTTGCTATGCTGGCGTCCGCCATGCGTATCCTGTTCCTGACTCACAGTTTCAACAGCCTCAGCCAGCGCCTGTTCGTGGAACTGCGGCGCCTGGGGCATGAGATCTCTATCGAGTTCGACATCAACGACCGGGTGACCGAGGAGGCCGTCGCACGGTACCGGCCGGACCTGGTGATCGCGCCGTTCCTGAAGCGCGCGATTCCGGAGTCGGTATGGCGCCACACACTCTGCTGGATCGTGCACCCGGGTCCAGTGGGCGATCGCGGGCCGGCGGCGCTGGATTGGGCCATCGAGGAGGACGCCGCACAGTGGGGCGTGACCGTGCTCCAGGCCGATGCCCAGATGGATGCCGGCGATGTCTGGGCCTCGGCGGGGTTTCCGATGCGGGCAGGGTCCAAGAGCAGCCTGTACCGTCGCGAAGTCACCGATGCTGCGGTCCGCGCGGTCACGCTCGCCCTGGGAAGGCTCCAAGATCCAGGCTTCCGGCCTACGGCGCTGCCCAAAAACCCGGACGGCAGTCGCGGGAGGTGGCGGCCCGCGATCAAGGCCGCGCAGCGGCGCATCTGCTGGGGCAGCGACAGCACGGCCGGTGTATTGCGGAGGATACGGGCCGCCGACGGGTTCCCCGGTGTCCGCGACGAGATCTTGGGGTTGCCGGTGCGCCTGTTCAACGCCTGGCCGGAGTCCAGTCTACGTGGGGAACCGGGCGCGGTGATCGCGACCCGCGACGGCGCGATCTGCCGGGCCACCCGGGATGCGGCGGTGTGGATCACGCACCTGCGCGCGGTCGGGTCCGAGCAGGGTGATCTGAAGCTGCCCGCGCGACAGGTGCTGGGTGCCGACCGCCTGAGCGGCGTGCCGGAGGTTCCGCTGGACCCCTTTGCCGCGGGGGGCGGGCATACCTGGCGTGAGATCGAGTGCCGCACCGCGGGCGGTGTCGGCTACCTCTCCTTCGAATTCCACAACGGGGCGATGTCGGCCGAGCAGTGCCGCCGGTTGCTGGTGGCCTGGGAACGATTGCGGCAGACATCCGCCCGCGTGCTGGTGCTGCTGGGCGGGAGCGACTTCTGGTCGAACGGCATCCACCTGCACCGGATCGAGGCCGAGGACAATTCCGCCGACGCCTCCTGGGACAACATCGAGGCGATGAACGACCTGACCCGGGCGATCATCGAGACCGACGACCGGCTGGTGATTGCGGCCCTGCGCGGCAACGCGGGGGCCGGCGGCGTCTTTCTTGCGCTGGCTGCGGACGAGGTCTGGGCTGCGCCCGGCGTGGTGTTGAACCCCCACTACAAGAACATGGGCAACCTGTACGGTTCCGAATACTGGACCTATCTGCTGCCCCGGCGGGCTGGCATCGACGGCGCGCGGACCATCATGGGGAACCGCCTGCCGCTGGGCGCCCCGGAGGCGATGCAGGCTGGGTTGCTCGATGCGGTGTTCGGCAGCGATGCCAGCGACTTCGCCGAGCGGGTCGCCGTGCGCGCCGAGGACCTGGCGTCGGCGCCCGATCTGCCGGAGCGTCTCCAAGCCAAGCAGGCGCGGCGCCGGCAGGACGAGGCCCGGCGGCCGCTCGCAGACTACCGGGAAGAGGAGATGCGGCACATGCGGCTGAATTTCTTCGGCTTCGATCCCAGTTATCATGTGGCGCGATACAACTTCGTGCACCGCGTGCCGCAATCCCGTACGCCGCTTCATCTCGCCCTGCACCGACGCATCGGCGCAGGCGGGGGCTCGGGCGCCACCGCAAGGATCAGAACATGAGCGAACGTTTCACGGTCTCCGTCGAACCCGGTCTGGCGCAGGAGTTCGACGCCTTCATGAAGCGCAAGGGGTACAGCAACCGGTCGGAGGCGGTCCGTGACCTGATCCGGGGTGCGTTGGCCACCGAACGCCTGGATCCCGATCAGGACGGCGCCTGCGTTGGCGTGCTGAGCTACATGTATGACCATCACGAACGCGAGTTGAGCAAGCGCCTGACCCAGGCACACCATGCCCACTACAACCTGACCGTCACCACGCTGCATATGCACCTGGACCACGACCTCTGCGTCGAATCCGTGCTGCTCAGGGGCAAGGCCAGCGACGTCCAGGCCTTTGCCGAATCGGTCGTGGCGCGACCCGGCATACGGCACGGGCAGCTGCACCGGATCCCCCTGGAACACGCGCCAGAGAAGCGGCCGGCGGCGGGCCCCCATCACGGGCACGGGCACGAGCATGATCGGTGAGCCGCGTGGCGGCTTGCCGGAGTGGGAGACGGTGGCAGGACGGTGAGCGCAGGGGGTGTAGCAGCGGCCGGGCATCCCGCCACCGCGGAGGCGGCTGCCACGATCCTCGACGCCGGGGGGAACGCCTTCGACGCGGTGATCGCCGGACAGTTTGCTGCCTGCGTCGCGGAACCGGTGCTCTGTTCGCTTGGAGGCGGAGGGTTTCTGCTGGCCAGGCAGGGGCGCGGTCCCGTGCAGGCACTGGACTTCTTCGTGCAGACCCCGCGGTACAAGCGGCCGGTGGACGAGATCGAGTTTCTCCCGATCGTCGCCGATTTCGGCGACGCCCAGCAGGAGTTCCACATCGGCCTTGGCTCCGTGGCCACACCCGGCATGGTGCGTGGCCTCTTTGCCGCGCATCGCAGCCTGGGATCCCTCCCGATGCACGTGCTGGTGGAACCCGCCGTGCGGCTGGCGCGCGACGGGGTCCGCGTCAATGCGCTGCAGGCCCATGCCTTTAGGATCGTCGAGGCGATCTATGCCCATTCGGAGGACTCGCGCGCCCTGTTCGCGAGTCCCACCCGCCCCGGCTCGCTGGTGGTGGAAGGCGACCTGCTCCGCCAGACGGACCTGGCCGACGTCCTCGAACGTCTGGCTCGTGAGGGCGAACCGTGGTTCTACGAGGGTGAATTCGCGCATCTGTTGGCAGACCTGAGCCGGCGGGACGGCGGTCTGCTGCGACTGGAAGACCTCCGCGAGTACCGTGCGGAGTACCGGGAGCCGCTGGCCCTGGATTACCGGGGGCATCGGATCTGGACCAATCCGCCCCCCTCGTCGGGAGGAATCCTCCTCGCTTTTGCCTTGAAACTGCTGGAGGCCATGGATATCCCCGAGGATCCTTTCGGCTCGACGCGACATCTCGAGAGGTTGTCGCGGGTGATGGCCCTGACCGACCGGGCGCGTCTGGAAGCGATGTCCGACGACGACGGATCCGTCGATGCCTGGGCACTGCTGGAGCCGGCTCTTTTGGACCGGTATCTGCGGGAACTACGGGGGTTGAGCCCCGCGCTTCGGGGAACCACGCAAATCAGCGTGATGGATGGCAAGGGCAACGTCGCCAGCCTGACCGCCAGCAACGGGGAGGGCTGCGGCAGGCTGATTCCGGATACCGGCGTCATGTTGAACAATATGCTCGGGGAGCAGGATCTCAACCCCGGCGGTTTCTTCCGCTGGCGGGAGGATGAGCGGCTGACCTCGATGATGGCACCGACCCTGGTGGTGCGCGCCGACGGCGGCGAGGTCGCGCTGGGCTCCGGCGGCTCCAACCGCATCCGCACCGCGATCCTGCAGGTGCTGGTGAACCTGCTGGATTTCAGGATGCCCCTGGACAAGGCGGTCGATGCCCCGCGCATTCATTTCGAGAACCAGCTCCTCAGTGTCGAGGCCGGCTTTGGCTTCGATGCCGATTTCTCCGCCTTCCTGGCCCGCCATCCCGAGCATCGCCTGTGGGCGGATCGGAGCCTGTTCTTCGGTGGTGTGCACGCGGTGGCCCGCGGACCCGAAGGGTTCTTCGGCACTGGCGATTCACGGCGTGGGGGCGTCGTCCAAAGGGCACCGGGACCTTCGTCGGAGGCTAGTGGGCCATGCGGGAAGTTCGGTGCCTAAGGAGCACAGCCAGTGGCACCGGAGCAAGGCGGGCAAGTGCAGGAATAGTGGGCCTATTTCAAACTTGCCCAACGCAGCGCCGGTGCTTCTGGCGAAGCGATCTGGTACCGAACTTTCCGCATGGCCCACTAGTCACGCCCCATGCTCCAGGTTCTCAAGAAACCCGTCGAGAGATTCGCCGTTCCCGAAGCAACCCTCTAACAGGCTCCGGAACTCCTCCAGCGCCGGATAGCTCATCAGGCCCTGGTTCGGCCGCGCTGCAGCCAGGCGTAGGGCCCTCTCCGTCTCGTCCAGCGGCAACAGGAACACCTCCAGGGTCAGACCCCCGGCTTCCCCGGATCGATCCGGATCGCCCGGCGTCACCACGATGCGGTGGCCGCCCGGACATGAACGCTCGTCCACCGCGGCATCCAGGATCCGCTGGTTATGGAGCCGGCTCTGCTCCGCCGACCCGCGCTCCACCTGAATTGGAGTGACCAGCCAGTGCTGATACGCCCCCGCGGCAAGGATCATTGTACCGGCCACCAGCAGCCCCGGGCTCACCACGCGCCAGAACGCGGCGCCGGTCCAGCGCCACACCCCGAAGCTCAAGAGTGAAAGGAGCAGCACGATGGCGGCCGCGACGCCCGGTGGCGGCAGCGGACCGGGGGGATACGGGACGCCACCGACCCGCCACAGGGCTACCGCGAGGGCCAGCGCGGCGAGGATGACGGCGAGATAGAAGTAATGGAACCTGTTGATCCTGATTCTCCCGTTATGCAGTCGGTGAGCGGCCTGCCATCAGCCGGGCATCAATGCTGCCGCATGAAGTCCGCGATCGCATCCACGACATCGTCGGCAAAGAAATCCCGGAAAAAATGATCCGCCCCATCGATGGTGACGGTGGTCACGTTCCCGGCATCCGCGAGCCCCCCCATGCGTTCGGGCAGGTCCGCGACCACGTCATCCTCCGACCCCATGATCACCAGCGTCGGGGTACCGATACCGTCGATCAGGGTCGGGGTGTCGTGTGCTTCATCCGGCGAGTAATAGCCAAGAAAGGCGGTCGGGGAAACGTCGAGTTCCTCGCAGTACAGGAAACGCACGCCGAGTAACGGCGTCTCCGGCTGATCCATGCGCATCAGCTCCGTGGCCTGGTCGAGGCGGACGATCAGGGGCATGCCCGACTGCGCCTCGTAGCTCGCGGCCGCGCGCTCGGCATTGAAGGTCGACGGCGCGATCAGGACCAGCGCGCGCACGTCCTCTGCCCCCCACTCCTCGTGAAAGCGCGCCACCTGGTTGCCGCCGCGGGAATGCCCGAGCAGGGTCACCGGACCGTAGCCCTCGTCGCGCAGCCAGGCCAGCCAGGCGTCGAGTTCAGCGAAATGCTCCTGCAGACCGTGGGTCACGGGCCGGTCGCATTCGAACATGCCCTCTCGGGCATCGATTCCGAAGCTCAGATTGACCGCAAGGGAGTTCATCCCCTGATCCGCCAGCAGGTCCTGCACCGCCGCCATGGTCTCCATGCGGCCGTGCGCCAGCGTACCGTGCAGCATCAGGAAGATCCCTTCCGCTGGATCGACTGGAGCCTGCAGATGCCCCACGAGGGTCAGGCCATCGTGCTCCAATGTGACCCGCTCGACGGACTGCGCCGCAAGCGGCACCCAGAAGAGTAGAACCAACAACCAGGCGTACAGGTGTTTGCGAGAACGGAACATGGGACCTCCTTGAGTGGATGATGGGAACGAGTCTATAGACGCCGTGACGCGCCAATAATTTCATCGGGAACTCGTGGTAAAGTATTGGGTTCACTGCCATCCAAAACGCACAAATACCGAAAGAGGCCCCATGGCGCAGTACATCTTTACCATGAACGGTGTCGGCAAGATCGTCCCGCCGAAGAAGCAGATCCTGAAGGACATCTACCTGAATTTCTTCCCGGGCGCCAAGATCGGCGTACTGGGATACAACGGCTCCGGCAAGTCCACCCTGCTCCGGATCATGGCCGGCGTAGACAACGACATCCTCGGCGAGGCACGCCCGCAGCCCGGCATCCGCATCGGCTTCCTGGAACAGGAACCCCGACTCGACGACGGCAAGGACGTACGCGGCAATGTTGAGGAAGCCGTGCAGCCCATCCAGGAAGCGCTCGCGCGGCTGGACCAGGTCTACGCCGCCTATGCCGAACCCGACGCGGATTTCGACAAGCTGGCCGCCGAGCAGGCCGAGTTGGAGTCCCTGGTCCAGGCCAGCGACGGCCACAACCTGGAGCGCAAGCTCGAGGTCGCTGCCGACGCCCTGCGCCTGCCACCGTGGGATGCGGACGTGAAGACCCTCTCCGGCGGCGAGCGGCGCCGCGTGGCGCTGTGCCGGCTGCTCCTGTCCAGCCCCGACATGCTGATCCTCGACGAGCCCACCAACCATCTCGACGCCGAGAGCGTCGCCTGGCTCGAACGCTTCCTGCAGGAGTTCAACGGCACCGTGGTCGCGGTGACCCACGACCGTTACTTCCTCGACAACGTCGCTGGCTGGATCCTGGAACTGGACCGCGGGCACGGCATCCCCTGGGAGGGCAATTACTCCTCCTGGCTGGAGCAGAAGGAGAAGCGCCTGGCCCAGGAGGAGAAGACGGAACAGGCCCGGATCAAGGCCATGGAGTCGGAACTGGAATGGGTGCGCAGCAACCCGAAGGGCCGCACGGTCAAGAGCAAGGCGCGCCTGAAGCGCTTCGAGGAGCTGTCCTCGAGTGACTACCAGCGCCGGTCCGAGACCAAGGATCTGTACATCCCACCGGGTCCGCGTCTGGGCGACGTAGTGCTCGAGGCCGAGAACCTGACCAAGGCATTCGGTGACCGCCTCCTGTACCAGGGCCTCTCGTTCTCGGTGCCCCGCGGGGGAATCGTCGGCGTGATCGGACCGAACGGGGTCGGCAAGACCACGCTGTTCCGGATGATCACCGGCCAGGAGCAGCCCGACGGCGGCAGCATCACCATCGGTGACACGGTGCAGATCGCCTACGTCGACCAGAGCCGCGATGCGCTGGCCGACGAGAAGTCGGTGTGGGAGGAAATCTCCAACGGCCAGGACATCGTGCAGGTCGGCAATTTCCAGATGCCGTCACGCGCCTATGTCGGCCGCTTCAACTTCAAGGGCTCGGACCAGCAGAAGCGGATGAAAGACCTGTCCGGCGGCGAACGCAACCGGGTTCATCTGGCCAAGGTGCTGAAGAGCGGCGGCAACCTGCTGCTGCTCGACGAACCGACCAACGACCTCGACGTGGAAACCCTGCGGGCGCTGGAGGAGTCGCTGCTCGACTTCCCCGGATCCGCAATCGTGATCTCGCATGACCGCTGGTTCCTGGACCGCATCGCCACGCACATGCTCGCCTTCGAGGAGGACGGCAGCGTGGTGTTCTTCGAGGGGAACTACCAGGAGTACGAAGCCGACCGGCACGACCGCCTCGGCGCCGCTGCCGACCAGCCGCACCGGGTGAAGTACAAACGCCTGGCGTCGTAGCCGTGCCTGTGGAGTGCGGGAGCTTGCTCCCGCTTTCTGCACAAAAGACCAAGCCTTCGGCCAGCGCGGGGTAGGTGAATCGCGGCCCCCTGGCTTCCCTGCCAGCCGGGGCCTCGATCGCGGCGGCAAGCCGCCGCACTCCATGCGGCCCGTCGGGCCGGTCCGGGCTACGCTACCTCGACCTCGATGCGCCGGGGCTGGGCGTGCTCGGCCTTGGGTATGCGCAGGGTCAACACGCCGTTGCGAAATTCGGCGCTGACCTTCTCGGTGTCCAGCTCCCTGGAAAGGGTGAACACCCGCCGGTACCGGCCCAGGCTCACCTCCGCGTGCGTAGCCTCCATGCCATCCGGCATCTCGAGATCCAGTTCGCCCTCGATGGTCAGGGTCTCGGCCTCGACCTGCAGATGCAGCTTGTCTCTCGGTACACCCGGCAGATCCGCATACAACGTGATGCCGGCGGCGTCCTCGACCACATCGACCGGGGGCGTCAACGCGGCCTCGGTACGGGCGGGTGTCTCTTCCTGCTTGGCGACTTTGGTCTGTTCATTCATGGCACGATCCTCCGTCACTGAATGCTGATGCGTCGTGGCTGCGCGGTCTCGCGGCGCTGGATGCTGATGTGCAGCACACCGTCACGATAGCGGGCGGAAACCTTTTCCGGGTCGGCATCCTCGGGCAGTGTCACGACCCGGCGGAATGCCCCGGTGAACCGTTCTTCGATATGTACGTTGGCCTTGACGTCGTCGCGCGGCAGATCGGATGTGCGTGCGCCCGCTACGGTCAGCACCCCCTTCTCGAGTGTCACTTCGATACTGCCCGGATCAATGCCGGGCGCAAAGGCGTAAATCTCGACGGACTGCGGCGTGCCACCGACGTTCATCGCCGGAAAGCCGCCACGGGCGAGGCCACGTATGCTGGGCGAGAACGCAAAGGCCTGGTTCATCTCCCGCTGCAGGCGATCGAGTTCCGAGAACATGTCGGGCGAAAACAATGCACGGTACATGATGGGGTCCTCCAGTGGTTGTACAGGGCATCAGCTGCACGACGCCCTCGTACGTTGCGATCTGACTGGCAAGATCTCGATGCGGAGTACGCCGCAGGACGTATGCAGCCGACAGGACTGATTCAATCCCCCGTCGCCAGCATCGGCAAGGCGTGGAAGTACCCTGCCGTTCATTGCCGCACTGCCCCGCAGCCTGATCTTGCAGGTACTATCATGGGGGTTCGATCGGCCCGTTCAATCCCTTGAAATACGCGACCGGCGCAACTATCACGATCCAGGGCGCGTCCAGCACCCGCAGCGAAGGAGTCCGCATGGAATTCAAGGACTATTACAAGACCCTGGGCGTGGCGCGGGACGCCACGGTGCAGGACATCAAGAAGGCCTTCCGCAAGCTCGCCCGCAAGTACCACCCGGACGTGTCCAAGGAGCCCGATGCCGAGACCCGGATGCAGGAGCTGAACGAGGCCTACGCGGTGCTCTCCGACCCCGAGAAGCGTGCCGCCTATGACCAGCTCGGGCGCGGCCACCAACCCGGCGAGGAATTCCGGCCGCCACCGGACTGGGATGCCGGCTACGAGTTTTCGGGCCGCGGCTTCTCTCCCTCCGAGGAGGCCGCTTTCAGCGACTTTTTCTCCGAACTGTTCGGACACATGGGTGGCGCCCGGGGTCGCTACCACACCCGGGGCGCCGAGTTCCGTGCACGAGGCGAGGATCACCACGCCAAGGTGTTGCTGGAACTCGAGGACGCCTTCGAAGGCGCGACCCGGCAGATCTCGCTGCGCGTACCCCGGCTGGATCCGGAGGGCCGCGTCGTCGTCGATACCCGCACCCTGAATGTACGCATCCCGAAGGGGGTCCACGAAGGACAGATCATTCGCCTCGCCGGCCAGGGCTCGCCCGGGATCGGGGGTGGACCCGCAGGCGATCTGCTGCTCGAGGTCCATTTCCGCCCGCATCCCCGTTTCCGCCCCGATGGTCGGGATCTGCACCTGACCCTGCCCGTCACCCCCTGGGAAGCGGCCTTGGGCGCAGTGATCCCGGTGGACCTTCCCAGTGGCAGTGTCAAGGTCCGCATCCCGGAAAACGCCCAGAGCGGGCGCCAGTTGCGCGTACGCGGCAAGGGCATCCCGGGAAGCCCGTCCGGCGACCTGCTGCTGGAGATCCAGGTGGTGCTGCCTTCCCCCGACAACCCGAAGGCGCGAAGCCTCTATGAGCAGATGGCGCGCGAAATCCCCTTCGATCCGCGCCGTAACCAGAGGGCATGAACATGCGCGACGACGACATCCTGACCGGCAGCCTGCTCGACGAAAGCTGGCTCACCCTCGAACAGATCGCCGCAGCCTGCACCGTTGAGCCGCGGTGGCTGGAACGGCATATCGAGGAAGGACTCTTTCCCCACACCGAGTGCGTGGCCGGGACCTGGCGGATCACCTCCCTCCACCTGCGTCGCGCGCGGCGCATGCGGGAGATCGAGCGGGTGTTCGACGCCGAGCCGGAACTGGCTGCCCTGGTCGCGGATCTGCTGGAGGAGATGGATGGGCTGCATGCCCGGCTGCGCAGGGCGGGACTGGAGTGACATCCGTGCCGGCTGTCCTGCGACGTCCAACTGACGGACCAGGCGATTCCGAATGCGCCGAGGAACCCGATTCGTTGATCCTGCCGGAGCGCCCAAGAGAGAGGATTACATCCTGAGCGGCCACCGGTGGCGTAACGGCAACCCCGGGCTTTGAAAACCTCTGTACTCACCTGCGGGAAACGCTACCGGGGTCGCTTTACCCGAGAGGTGCGAGGAGTTCCGAAAAGAACCGTTGGAGCACCTGCGGTTCCAGCCAGACCATGAAGGCGATACCCCAGGCGCCGCCCCAGAGGTGGGCGCTGTGGTTGACGTTGTCGCGGGCCTGGCGCTGCGCGTAAAAAGAGTATGCGACGTAAACGGCGGCGAAAACGATCGCGGGCACTGGAATGAAAAACACGAAAAGGAGCGACCAGGGCTGCAGGAGGATGTAGGCGAAGAGGACAGCCGAGACCGCGCCTGATGCCCCGAGACTGCGGTAGGACGCGTCCCGCCGATGACGGAAATGGGTTGGCAGGATCGCCACGATGATGCCGGCAAGGTAGAAGAGCACGAAGCCCGGAACACCCACAGCCGGGCTCAGGATCCGTTCCATCACGCTACCGAAGAAGAACAGCGTGATCATGTTGAACGCCAGATGCGTGCCGTCGGCGTGGATGAATCCGTGCGTCAACAGCCGCCACCATTCACCCCGCGATACCGCTGGTGGCCAATAGATCAGCGCTTCGAACAGTCTTTCCCGCTGCCAAGCCAGTAGCGATATGGCCACGGTCGCAGCGATCAGGAAAAGGGTGACACTGAGCTCCATATCTGTACGACTCCGATGTCCGGGCCTTGTTTCAGGGGACAGTAAACCTGTGCGACACGAAGTCGCACGGGTGGACTGCCCCCGGAAACCCCGGAAACAAACTGGCCAGGCGGGCGCATTTTTGAAAAAATCGAATGCGCGTCTTCCAGTAGCACGTCTGGAACCTCGCGCGACCAACTGACTGGCAGCCAAGATGGATCGCTACGAACAGGTCGAGCAGTTGATGGAGGCCTTTGCCGAGCGCACGGGGCTTGTGGGCCAGCGCCGGCCGAGGCGCTACCTCTGGACCGACGCATTTGCGGTCTGCAATTACCTGGAGCTTCACCGCGCGCTGGGAAACGATCGATTCCTTGACCGCGCGACTCGCCTGGTCACCCAGGTGCACGACGTGCTGGGTGCGTACGCCGCCAACGATTCGCGCCGCGGCTGGCTCGGCGGCATGGACGACGGGCAGCACCGCCGGACGCCGACAAGGGCCGGTCTGCGCATCGGCAAGTCACTGCCCGAGCGCAGTCCCGCAGAGCCGCTCGACGAGCAGCGCGAATGGGACCGTGACGGCCAGTACTTCCATTACCTGACCCGCTGGATGCACGCGCTGGAACGCGTCGCCGAGACCACTGGCGAGGCGCATTATCATCGCTGGGCGGCAGAGCTGGCACTGGGGGCCTTCAACGGCTTCGTAAAGCATCCGGCCGCCACGGGCTCCGCGCGCATGGTCTGGAAAATGAGCGTCGATCTGGATCGCCCCCTGGTAGCTTCGATGGGCCACCAAGACCCGCTGGATGGCTGGATTACCGCCCAAGCCCTGGCCGCGTCCACGCACGCCGACGGCCACGAGCAGCGGGAGTTGCGCGCGCAGGTTTCCGTGTACCGAAACATGTTTGCCTTCCGTGACCTGGCCACCGCCGACGCACTCGGCATCGGCGGCCTGCTGGTCGATGCCTGGAGGCTTTTCCGCATTGCGCCCGAAATGCCGGATTCCAAACACGGAGAGGTTGCCGCTCTGATCGATGCCGCCGCCGTCGGGCTGGATCACTTGACAGGCCGGGGCGAACTCGACGCGCCGCCCTCGCACCGGCTGGCGTTTCGTGAAGTCGGTCTCGGCATTGGCGTGCGCGCGGCGCAGCGGCTTTTCGAAGCAGCGCGAACCCGGCAGCCGGATCCTCTGCTTGCTTCGCTGGACCGGGTCGTGCGCTCGCTGCCAATGGCCGACCGGATCGAGCGGGTCTGGCTGCAGCCGGAACACCGACGCGTGCCGGTCTGGATCGATCACCGGGACATCAACGACGTGATGCTTGCCACCAGCCTGGCTCCCGATGGCTACCTCGGCCCGGCACCCGGCAGCGACGCGTACACGGAGGCTCCGCCATGACCCGTTTCAAACGCCAGCGCGATGCAATGGTTCGAGCTCAACTCATCGATCGCGGAATCGCCGATGAGCGTGTGCTCGATGCGATGCGCGAGGTACCGCGTGAGCAGTTCGTGCCCGAAAACCATCGCGAGCTGAGCTATCGCGACGGGCCGCTGCCCATCGAGGACGGCCAGACCATCTCGCAACCGTACATCGTGGCATTGATGGCCGAGGCGCTGGAGCTCGAGCCGGGCGACCGTATCCTCGAGGTCGGGGCCGGCTCCGGTTATGCCGCCGCGGTACTGAGCCGTATCGCCGCGGAGGTCTATGCCATCGAGTACCACGAGCAGTTGGCCAGACTTGCGCGTGAGCGAATCGGCGTGTTGGGCTACGACAACGTGGAGATCATGCATGGCGACGGCACCCGTGGCTGGCCGGCGCACGCGCCGTTCGATGCCATCCTGGTCTCGGCCGGCGGGCCTGACGTGCCGCCGACACTGCTCGATCAGCTCGCCATCGGCGGGCGCATGGTGATACCGGTGGGAGATCGAACCCACAGTCAGGAATTGCTGCGGGTGCGCAAGGTCGATCCGCACGAGTACAACCAGGATTCGCTGGGCCGCGTCCAGTTCGTGCCGCTGGTCGGCGGCGAAGGCTGGCAGGCCGGCGAGTCCACGCAGCGGACGGCGCGCTGGACGCCGAAAATCTCGCTCAAGCGCCACCTTCTGGCGCATCGTATTGGTGACGTGTGCGAGCCGTTCGCAACG
>Ga0207421_10004207_pt1 | contig 16738 bp, 11 predicted proteins | sample SodLakKL_010_SED_4_FD_187542 | JGI IMG/M metagenome (GOLD analysis project Ga0207421, IMG submission 187542) | Alkaline sediment microbial communities from Lake Tanatar, Kulunda Steppe, Russia - 8KL_010_SED (SPAdes) (version 2) | ecosystem: Environmental > Aquatic > Non-marine Saline and... | reverse complement strand
AGCTTGATAATTTTTAAGGAATCGTATCATGAGTCTTTCTTCAATAAGTATACAACGACCGGTGCTGGCCACCGTGTTTGTCATTGTGATCGTCCTTTTCGGGTTGATTGGGATGACCTATCTGGGAGTCAGGGAGTTTCCCAGCGTGGATCCGCCCATCATATCTGTAAGCACCTCTTATCCTGGTGCAAATTCTGATGTGATCGAAACCCAGATCACTGAACCTCTGGAGCAAGCCATCAATGCCGTACCCGGTATACGCTCCCTGACCAGTACCAGCCGGCAGGGCAACAGCCGGATCACGGTAGAATTTGAACTCAGTGTGGATATGGAAACTGCGGCCAATGATGTACGTGACAAGGTGGCACAGGCCCAGCGGAGATTGCCCAGGGATGTGGATCCTCCCATTGTGTCCAAAGCCGATGCCGACTCCAGCCCGATCATGTTTGTGACCGTGGAAAGTGAGACCCGTTCGCTTCTTGAACTTTCAGAAATCGCTGAACTTACTCTGGCGGAGCAGCTACAGACCATATCAGGGGTAAGTGGCATTCATATTTGGGGTCAGAAACGATATGCCATGCGCCTGTGGCTTGATCCGGCGAAACTTGCCGGTTACGGCCTGACGCCCATGGATGTAAGAAACACCCTGCAGCGTGAGAATGTGGAACTCCCCTCGGGTCGGATTGAAGGCAACACAGTGGAGCTGACCATCCGTACCCTTGGTCTGATGTCAACTCCGGAAGAATTCAACAACATGATCATCAGCGATGCCGATGGTCAGATCGTGAGGTTCAGGGATGTGGGCCGTGCCGAACTGGGTCCGGAAGACCTGCGCGGGATTGTCCGGCGCGATGGGGTTCCGCTTGTGGGCAATGCCATTGTGCCCCAGCCCGGTTCCAATCATATTGATATTGTGGATGAGGTCTATCGTCGCCTGGCTATGATCGAGCGGGATATTCCGGATGATGTGACCATTAACATCGGTTTTGACAATACGGATTACATCCGCTCATCCATCCGGGAGGTCCGCAATACCATTTTTATTGCCTTTACCCTGGTGGTGATCATCATATTCCTCTTTTTACGCGATTGGCGAACCACAATTATTCCTGTGCTGGTGATCCCTGTTTCACTGATCGGTTCCTTCTTTATCATGTACCTGGCAGGTTTTTCCATCAATGTGCTTACCCTGCTTGCCATTGTACTGGCCATCGGGCTGGTGGTGGATGATGCCATTGTGATGATGGAGAATATATATGTAAAAATTGAAAAAGGGATGACTCCCGTCCAGGCAGGGCTTGCCGGGGCGAAAGAGATTTTCTTTGCCATCATTGCCACCACCATTACCCTGGTGGCCGTGTTTTTCCCCATTGTTTTCCTGGAAGGGATGACCGGCCGTTTGTTCAGGGAGTTTTCCATTGTAATTGCAGGGGCTGTGGCTATTTCATCCTTTGTGGCGCTGAGTTTTACCCCCATGCTTTCGACCAAGATCCTGAGGCAACGCAAGACCAGGGGGCGGTTTTATCAGCAGACAGAAGGGTTCTTCCGGTCATTGAATCTGATGTACACCAATAGCCTGGAGCGTTTTTTACAGCGGCGCTGGATGGCACTGGTTATTTTGGTTGCGGCAGCCGGAATGGTGATTATTTTGTTCAATGCCATTCCAGGTGAGATGGCCCCGCTGGAAGACCGGTCTCAGCTGACCATCAATGCCAGGGCGCCTGAAGGAACCACCTACGAGTTCATTCGTGACTATATTGATGAAATTGCCGACCTGGCCGAAGAGCAGGTGCCTGAAAGGGAATCCATTACTTCCATGGTGTTCGGGGGGTGGTCCAATGTGCGGGTGCTCCTGAAAGACCCCGCTGATCGCGAGGCTTCCCAGCAGGAGATTGCTGATCGCCTGTCCGTGGCGCTTCAGGATAAGACCCGTGCCATGGCCTTTGTGAACCAGCAGTCCACATTCGGAGGGAGGCGCTCAGGCCGTCCTGTTCAGTATGTGATTCAGGCCCAGGATATTGAAAGGATCAGGGAGGTTTTGCCTGAGTTTATGGACCAGGCAAATGAGAGTAGCATTCTGCAGGCACCTGATGTGAACCTCCGTTTCAACCTGCCTGAGATGCAAATTGAAATTGACCGCGACAAGGCCAATGCCCTGGGGGTTTCCACTCAGAATATCGGTCAGACGCTTCAGCTGGCACTCAGCGGACAGCGTTTCGGGTATTTCTTTATGCACGGAAAGCAATACCAGGTGCTGGGTGAGTTAAGCAGGGAAGATCGCAACACCCCGCTGGATCTGAAATCCTTGTTCGTGCGCAACAACAACGGAGACATGATTCAGCTGGATAACCTCGTGACTTTGAGGGAGCGCACGGCTCCACCCCAGTTGTACCGGTACAACCGTTTTGTGTCTGCCACGGTATCGGCCAACCTTGCACCGGGTTACACCATCAGTGAAGGCATTGAGGAGATGGACCGGATTGCCGACGGTGTACTGGATGACACATTCAGGACGGCCCTTGACGGCGACTCCAGGGATTACCAGGAAAGTGCCTCCAGTCTGATCTTTGCTTTTGTGCTGGCCATCGTGCTGATCTTCCTGGTGCTTTCGGCCCAGTTTGAAAGTTTCAGGGATCCCCTGATTGTGATGATGACCGTGCCGCTGGCCATGACGGGAGCCATGCTTTTTCTGTGGTACTTTGATATCACCATGAATATTTTCAGCCAAATCGGGATTATCATGCTCATCGGGCTGGTATCCAAAAACGGGATTTTGATGGTGGAGTTTGCCAACCAACGAAAACTTGCTGGTATGGCCAAGCTGGAAGCCATCAAGTATGCTGCGGCTGCCAGGTTCCGTCCCATCCTGATGACCAGTTTATCAACCATTTTGGGCGTGATGCCCCTGACACTCGGTTTGGGTGAGGGAGCCGAGGGCCGGATCTCCATGGGTGTGGCGGTGATCGGCGGGCTGATCTTTTCCACCTTTCTGACCCTGTTTGTGGTGCCGGCAGTTTATTCTTACATTTCTTCTGAAAGAAAAAGTACCGGGGCCGCAGAAGAAGGTCTTCCCGAAACAACTTAATATTTCTGGAACAACAATAATGCGGACAAAAATGTATATGAAAAAACTGATATTCATTGCGGGCCTTATGATGCTTTCGCTTTCCTGGAGTACTGCACAGGAAGTAAAAACATTGCAGGAGGTTCTGTCGTTTGGTCTGGAAAACAATTACTCCATACGGATGGCCAGGAAAGGGCAGGAAATATCAGATAACAACTTCAGTCGTGGCAATGCGGGGTTTTTCCCTTCACTTGATTTACGATCTCAGTATTCCGGGACCCGCAACAACACTGACAGGGAAAACATTGACGGCACCACTTCTTCCCTGCGCGGGGTACACAATACCGTAGCCAGTGTGAACCTGAATCTGGGCTGGACCATATTTGACGGGTTTCGTGTGCAGACCTCCTATGACCGCCTTGGAGTTTTACAGGAAATGGGGGAGCTGAACACCCAGCAGGCCATTGAAAATTTGATTGCCAACCTGAGTGCGGAGTACTTCAACCTGATCCGGCAAAAACAGCAACTGGAGAACCTGAAGTTTGCCGTGGAGTTGTCGCGCGAACGGATGCGTATTGATGAGGAACGGTACCTGCTGGGATCCGGTTCAAGACTTCAGTTGCTTCAGGCAGAGGTTTTTCTGAATGCCGACAGTGCCCGTATGACCAGGCAGGAAGAAGTTGTCAGGGCTTCACGCATTCACCTGAATGAACTGATGGCCAGGGAAGATCTCAGGGCTGCCATTCAGCCATCCGACACCATTATTCCGCTTGAAGACATTCTGATCCTTGAGAGCCTGAGGCAATCAGCCGAAGAAAACAACACCAGTCTGCGTGCTGCCGCCAAAAACACAACGCTCTCTGAATATGACCAGAAAATGATTGCCGCTGGAACGTATCCCTATGTGAGTTTTAGTTCGGGTTATGGGTTGTCCCGCAATACCTACCAAACCGGGAGCTACACCGATCAGCAGACTGCAGGAATGAATTATGGTATTACCCTGGGTATGAATCTGTTTGATGGATTCAATCAGCGAAGGCGCATGAGCAATGCCCGGATTGAAGTTGAAAACAGCCGGGTTCGTGAGGAAGATACCCGAAACACTTTAATGGCGGATCTGATCACCAATTATGAAGAGTACCTGAACTTTTTCCGCCTTATTGAGATGGAGTCTCAAAACCTGGATGTGGCCTATGAAACCCTGAATATTGCCCTGGAACGATACCGGCTGGGAGAGCTTTCAGGCATCGAGCTCAGGGAGGTGCAGAAAAACCTGCTTGAAGCGGAAGAACGCCTGCTGACGGTTCAGTACCAGGCCAAACTGGCCGAAATATCCCTAAAATATATCGCCGGGAGAATCACCGATTACCTGTAAGCGATTGTTAACTCCCTGCTGCCCCTTTTCGCCTGTGATGAACGGACTCTTTTGGCCTGTTATACATGCCAGGGCCTGAAAGCCATTAAGCGGGTGTGGAGAGGTGCTGATGTATCAGTTGAATAAAGTGGTCAATCGATATGGGCTTTGTGATATAATTATCACAGCCGGCATCAATGGCTTTTCTTTTATCTACTTCCCCGGAATAGGCGGTCATGGCAATTACCGGCAGCTCAGGATATTGCTGCTTGATGATTTTTGTGGCCTCCAGCCCGTTCATTACCGGCATTTTGATATCCATCAGCACCAGGTCAATATCCGTATGATCGTGGGCGATTTCTGTTGCCTCTTTTCCGTTCCATGCATGCAATACCTCTATGTCAAACCTGCGAAGGATGGTTTTGGTCAGCTGAAAATTGTGCTTTTCATCCTCGGCAACCAGTATCCGGGCCTTTATGGGTGCTTGTTGGTTCTGGTTGCCTTTTTTTGCAGGAGAGCCCTGATGGAAGGTTTTTCCGGGGATGGTAAAATAAAAAATACTTCCTTTTCCCGGTTCGGACTCAAGCCAGATCTCACCACCGAGCAGGCTGACAAAGGAACTGGAAATGGCGAGGCCCAGCCCGACTCCTGACTTTTCTCCGGAAGGCATGGGCTCCACCTGCTGGAAACGATCCCAGATGACAGACTGATTTTCCGGACGGATGCCGATGCCTGTATCGGCAACATAAAACAGCAATTTTCCTTTTTCTTTCCGGCAGCCAAACTCAACATGCCCCTCTTCCGTATATTTTATGGCGTTGTGCACCAGGTTGGTCAACACCTGTGCAACTTTTGTCTTATCGGTGATGACCCATGCCTGATCGGCTTGCAACATATTGTTCAGGCGGAACTTCATGGGTTTATTCCTGGCAAACTGCTCCAACTGATTGTAAACGTTTTTCATTAACTCCCCGATGTCCGTTTCCTTCTCATGGGCTTCAATCAGTCCTGATTCGATGGTCGACATGCTGATGATGTCGTCGATTATGGAAAGCAACTGATTGCCACTTTGGCATATGGTATTGCTTAGCTCCCTTACCCGTTCCGGGCTGTGGCTGCCTTCACCCAGTATTTCAGAAAACCCCATAATGGAATTCAGGGGAGTTCGTATTTCATGTGAAAGATTATTGAGAAAGGCTGTTTTCAGTTTGTCGCTTTCCTCAGCCCTGGCCCTGGCTGCTTTCAACTCCTCAATGCTTTTGGCCCTTTGTATGCCCATGCTGATCTGGCTGGAGGCATATTCAAGCAAATGGCAGTGGGTTGTGTCCAGTGCGTCCGGGTCGTTGTAATTCTGAATCACGACGGCCCCGAATATTTCTCCGCCGGCAAAAAGAGGAACCCCCAGCCAGACTTTACTCATTGTTCCAATCAGTTTAACGTCTCCCTGACTGATCAGTTTTTCAATATCCGGCTGATGAAGCAATCTGGACTTCCCGCTGGTAATAACCAGCCCGGTCAGTGACCCTTTTGCCGGGAATTGCATGATCTGTGCTTTCTCGGTCTGCTCAAAGGGAACGGACAGCATTCCGGTTGTTTTATCATACAGGGCAACGTAGAAATTTGTGGTATCCATCAGTTTGCCAAGTGATTCCCTGATGGAGGCAAGCAACTCCTCTGTTTTTTCTGTGGTAATGGTGGCATTGGCAATCTGATAAAGCACACGTCGGGTGGTTTCGTGTAATTTTCGGTCACTCACATCCCGGACAATGGCCAGCAGGAGATTGCTTTCATTGACAAATAAAGGACTCAGGCTGATCTCTGCGTCAAATGGTTTTCCTTTACCATCCAGATGTACCCATTCAAAGTGCTGTTTTTCCCCCATAGAGGCCAAACGGATAAGTTCTTCGGCCTTATCCCGGGAGGGGGTGCCGTCCGGCTGTTGTGGCGGGGAAAGATGCCAGGGGTTACGCCCCAGGAGGTCTTCTTTCCGGTACCGGAACATCCTTTCTGCATGGGGGTTGCAGTCCAGAATTCCTGCTTCTGACATCAGCAGGATGCCATCACTGGCATACTCAAACAAGGCCCTGTACTTCTTTTCGCTTTCTTCCAGAGCCTGCTTTTGTTCATACTTTTCGGTTACGTCAGAGAAGACCATGACCACCCCGGTTATGTTCTCTTCTGTATCTTTGATGGGTGCCGCAGAATCGGCAATCTGGTGTTCGGATCCATCTCTGGCGATCAGCACGGTATCATTGGCCATCCCGACAATCCTCCCCCTTTCCAAAACAAGCCGGGCAGGGTTTTCTGCTTCTTGTCTTGTTTTGGCGCTGAAAATACGAAACACTTCCGACAGTGGTTTGTGCATGGCCTCCCTCAGGAGCCATCCGGTCATTTTTTCTGCAATCGGGTTCATGTCCGTTACCCGTCCATCCAGGTCGGTGGTGATGACACCGTCACCGATTGATTGAAGTGTAACACGGAGGTTTTCACGATGTCGCCGGATGTCGGCGATTGCTTTCCTGCGTTGAAAAAAGAGTCCTGTCAGTCTGGCGGCATTTTGAAGGAGCCTTTCTTCCTCCGGTAAAAATTCATGGTGGTGAGTGTCATAACAAACCTGAATAAACCCGATTTTTTGCCCGTTAACTTCAATGTCGGTATGTAGTAAATCACTGCCGGTGCACTTATTTGGTTTTTTCGGGGAGCTATACACATCGGCCACGTTGATCATAACATGAGCGGAAGCCGGGTGTTGCATGGCTTCTGAAATATGCTTTTCCAACTGCATGCAAAAGGTTTCGCCAGGAAGCTCTTTGTGCATACTTTCATTGATGGAGGTCAGGCAGCGTAATTCTTTGATCCGTTCTTTAAGCTGACCCTCCAGTTTTTTTCTTTGATCTTCAAGCTCTATACTGTACAAGGCAAATCCAATGTCGTCAGCCACTTCACGGAAAATGGACTGTGCTTCATCCAGACAGGCATAGGCTTCCGGTGCAGCAGCTGTAAGCACCCCGTATGCCTTGCCTTTGTAGCTCAAAACCATGCTCAGACCTGCGTTTTCGGATGCTTTCTCTTTGCCCGGGCAATCAGTGCATGTGCCAGAGTGGTGTTTAAACACAACCAGTTCGCGGGTTTTCAGGGCTTCTGTCATGCATGCTGGCTGTTTGCCGTGCCGGAAGTACTCCTGTAAGGCTGTGAACTGGTTACCCATTTTGCTTGATGCGGTCAACGAAACTTTTCCGGACTCATCTGTCAGGGCGATCCATGCATACTGGTAACCCATGCTTTCAGTCAGGTTGTCACAGGCCTTGAATATCAACTTTTCAGGGTTTTTCTCCCTGGCAATTAGCTGATTGACATTTCGCACTCCTTTGAGTACATTTTTCAGGTGGAACTCTTTCCTGAGTGCATTGCGGAGTCCCCGGATTTTTTTTGATTGTTGTTCCCCGGAAGAAAATTTACGGGCCATACTATGTCGTTGTATTAATGTTCAGTGTTTTGCTGGACTGGTAAAGTGAATGAGAAACAGGAACCTTCTTTTTCTTTGCTTTCCACAGTGAGCTTTCCCCCATGTTCTTCAATGATTTTCCGGCTTATGGCCAGCCCAAGTCCGGTGCTCGTTTCACCGGCTGTAGGCCGTGTGCTGGATTTATGAAAGGGGTTAAATATGTAAGGGATTTCACTTTCTTTGATTCCCAGGCCATGGTCAATCACCGAGGTTCTGGCGTATTCACCGTCAAGGATGGTTCTGACAATCACTGTGCTGTTCTTGTGCGAATATTTGATTGCATTGCTGATCAGATTGTTCAGCACCTGTTCGGTTTTGTTTCTGTCGAAATGGAAATACCAGGGGCCTTCAGGGATCTCCAGTTTGATCTCAATATTTTTGTATTTGGCCACCATCCGGTTGAACTCCACGCTTTTCTCAAGCAGTGCCACATAATCACCAGTTTCTTTTTTCAGTGCGACGTCGCCTGACTCAATTTTCGAGATGTCGAGCAATTCCGTCATCAGACGAAGAGAAAACTGCAACCGCTCTTCAATGTTTTTGAGGAACTGTTGTTGTTGGGATACTGGAAAGCTGCCGGCATCATTAATCAATATGTCTGCATAAGAAATGGCGGCTGCAATGGGGTTTCGAAGATCATGAGCTGCCATGTTCATGAACTTGTTTTTTTCTTCGTGAAGGATGGCCAGTTGTTCATTGGCATTTGTCAGGTCATCAAGGGTTTGTTCCAGCAGGATCTTTTCCTTGGTCAGCTGTCGTTGCAGGTTGTTGGTTTCACGGTTCAGCTCGGCCAGTCGCTGATTTTGTGTTACAATACGATTCAGATCCACTTCGCCGGTAACCAGCATTTGTCCCTCCTTGCGGAACACGCGTGCATGGATGGTCGTATTGATTTGTGATTCACTGCCAATGGTGAGCATCCCTTCATACACCGGTCTGCCAGTGCCAGGATTATCAGGGATTTCAAGGAGCTGGTTAAAGGATGGGTTAACCAGGGTTTCTGCGGCTGTCCCATGCATCAGCAGGCGGAAGGCGTTGTTCCCGAAAAGCAGTGACCGGTCCTCAATGGAAAAAACAGCGATGCAAAGGGCGTTGCTCACCAGGGCTGCGTTTTCGATCTCCTGCAGCCAGCAGGAAAGGGGTTGCATCTTTTCTGATTTCTTCATTGATCCAAAGGCTGATTTTGGGTTATTGATGCGACAAATTTTCAAACAACGGGATGTTGACCTGCATCCACTCATAAAGCGGAAGCACCTGCCTGTAAGCCTCACCTGGTAATTCTTCCCGGATGATATCAATCCACATGTTCAGCTGGGCTGCCCAGTAAGTGGAGGCGAAGCCCCTGCTCCTGTATGCCCTGAAGACCCATAAAATGGTTTCCACCAAAACCTCAGGGTTGTGGTTTTCCAGGATGGAGGCAATGAAACGGGCGTGGTTGGCATGATTGTCACACATCATATCGCGGCCGGACTTCCCGATCAATTCGTCAATATCAGGCCGTGAAAGCATTTTTTCGTTAACCCGGGCAATCATGCGCTGCGAAGCTGTGGTGTAAGCCTCAGCGGTGGTGGTGTCGAAGGGTCCCAGCTGGCCGGCACTGGCAATAAGGTCTTTTTTATCCATTATGATTGGTGTTGGTCAATAAAAGCTTCCAGTTCTGTCAGGTTTGCGATATACCGGGTATTCGGGTATCTTTCAGCCACCTCTTTCCCCCCGTAACGGAATGCCTGCCCCCCAATGATCACCGGGAGCTCAGACTTTTGCCGGATCAGCCGGAGGGTTTTTGCAAGCAGTGGGATGTGTGAGTATATGCTGACCGAAAGGGCCACCATGTCCGGGTTTTGCTTGTCAATATACCGGATCATTTCATTTGCCGGGACATTGGAGCCCGGGAAATAAGTGTCCCACCCCTTCATCTCAAAGAGGTCGGCCACCATTTTTACCCCCACCTGGTGAAATTCTGTCTCCACACAACCCAGCACCACTTTTCTGGCTTGCCGCTGGCGTGACACAATGTCGTAAAAAAGCTCATTCATGATGCTTTCGGTCACAGAGGTGGCAATATGTTCCTCTGCCACGGTAACCTGGTTGCTTTCCCAAAGTTCACCCACACGATACAAAGCCACCTTAATGGTATGCTCGTAAATGTCCTGAATAGGTATTCCTTTCGCTGCCAAATCCCTGATAAGATTTGAAGCGGCCACCCTGTTGCCTTGCAGTATCAACTCCAGGTAGCGGTTTTCATCAGAATTGGTCCTGTTGCTGAATGCTTCCATGTGAGGAATATTTCAGCACTAAGATAAAAAATATTAACGGTTTATCTCCCAGGTGCTACCCTCTTTGCTGTCTTTTATGATAATATTCATTTGCTGAAGGGCATCCCTGAGCCGGTCCGCTGTTTCCCAGTCTTTGTTTTCACGGGCCTTTTTGCGTAACTCAAGAATGAGTTCCATGAGTTCTTCCAGCAGTTCATCCTGTTGCCCATGGCCACCATGTTCGGCATTTAATCCGAAAATATCCTCCAGGAAAAGGTGGAATGTTTTTCGAAGGGCTTCCAGATCTTTACCGCACAGGGTCTCCCTTTGGTCACGAACAGCGTTGATTGTTTTTACGGCATCAAAAAGATGGGCGATGGCTACCGGGCTGTTGAAATCATCCTGCATGGCAGTGTGACATTTCTTAGCCAGATCCGGGATCTTTGTGCTGGAAGTTTCTGAAGGCTGCAGTTGGTTCAGGGTTTCAGATGCCTGCAGTAGTCTTTGGAGGCCTTTGTCAGCCGCCTGCAGGGCCTCATTGCTGAAGTCAAGGGTGCTGCGGTAATGTGCCTGCAGAATAAAGAAGCGTATGGTCAGTGGGCTGTAGGCCTTTGTCAGCTCATCATGCTTGCCGTCGAAAAACTCCCTGAGGGTGATGAAGTTCCCCAGGGATTTGCCCATTTTCTGCCCGTTGATGGTGATCATGTTGTTGTGCATCCAGTAACGAACCGTGTCTTTGCCGAAGGTGGCATTTGACTGGGCAATTTCGCACTCATGGTGGGGAAACAGCAGATCCATGCCACCACCGTGGATGTCGAATTCCTTTCCCAGGTATTTGGCGCTCATGGCAGAACACTCCAGGTGCCAGCCCGGGAAGCCTTCTCCCCATGGCGAAGGCCAGCGCATCAGATGAGTGGGAGATGCTTTTTTCCACAGGGCAAAGTCGGCCGGATGGCGTTTTTCTTCCTGGCCTTCCAGCTCCCGGTTGCCTGCCATCATTTCCTCCACGTTCCTCCCGCTGAGCTTGCCGTAATGATGCTGCTCATTGTACTTTTTGACGTCAAAGTATACCGAACCATCCACTTCATAAGCATACCCCGCATCCAAAATGGCCTTCACCATTTCAATCTGTTCAATGATGTGGCCTGAGGCCCTCGGCTCGATGCTGGGTTTCTGTACATTCAGCCGGGCCATGTCTTCATGGTAGCGATCTGAGTAATACTGGACTATTTCCATGGGCTCCAGTTGCTCCAGTCGTGCCTTTTTGGTGATCTTGTCTTCCCCGCTGTCAGCATCACCCTCCAGGTGGCCCACATCGGTAATGTTCCTTACATAGCGGACTTTGTATCCAAGATGCTTCAGGTAACGGAATACAAGGTCGAAAGTGATGGCCGGACGTGCATGACCAAGGTGGGCATCTCCGTAAACCGTGGGGCCACAAACATAAAGCCCGGTGAATGGAGGTGTTGCCGGATCAAATTTCTCCAGTCGACGTGTTAAAGTATTGTAGATATGTAAATTATTTTTTGTGATCATGCTGGCAGTCCTTGTTTAAAATCAACATTTTCTGAGAGTTGCAAAGGTAATAAAAATAGGTTTTCTGAGGTGCCGGAGCCTCCTGTATGCAATGATCCGGAATGCTTTATGGAATCTTGTCCAATGCCACTGTTCTGTAGTCGTTTTGTTTTGTCTCCGGAACCAGCTTATTGCTTTGCAAGCACCTCCTTTGTTTTGTTGTACCCAATGTCAAAAACCTTTCGGGCACTTGAGAGATCCAGAATTCCGTAATGTTGCAGCTCTTCCGGTTCAATGTATATGTTGCATTTTTCTTTCCTGATTTCTGCGTGATTGCGCATGGTCAGGTGGAATGACCGGATGGCAATGGTTCTGAGCCCGGATATTTGTTCTTCATGGCCGAGGGGGTTCACATTGATTCCGATGATTGTCCGGCACTTTCCCTCCAGTGGTTCAACAGGGAAGTTATTTACAATGCCCCCGTCAAGATACTGATGTCCGTCGATTTCAACCGGCGGGAAGACAACCGGAATGGAAGAGGAAGCCTTGATGGCCTGTATCAGCTCTCCTCTGTCAAAGCGGGTATATTCGATTGTGTTGATGTTTACCGCGTGCAGGATCAGGGGTATTTGCAACTCCTCAAACGTATTGGCGGTAAGGGTCTTGCGCAAGGTCTTTTCGAAACCTGTCATCTTCAGCAAGCCATCTTTTGGAACAACAAGACGCAGGAATGCGACCAGATTTTTGCTAATCAGGGCTTTCAAAACTTCTTCCGCATTTTTACCGTCTGCATAAAGGGCTCCCACAATGGCACCGGCGCTGACCCCTGAAATTATTTCAGGCTTGATGCCGTGTTCTTCAAGGGCCTTGATTGCCCCCAGGTGGGCAAAGCCTCTGGTGCCGCCGCCACTTAGTACCAGGCCGTATTTGTATTTCTTTTTTATCATTATATATAAGTTTGTTGATGACGTAAATATAGATATTTACCCGATGTAACGCAAGCTAAAACATTTTTTTGAAATGATCCGGATAATTTGTAAATTTGGTTGAGATAAAAAGATTGATTATGAAAGTAAGGATAATTCTTGCTGCGCTGCTGCTTATGCTGGTTATGGCAGTTTTTTCTCCCGGTTTTGCACAGGATGTTGATGGGAGGTTGCTGGAACAGGAGGCTGCTTTCTCACCTTCTCCGCAATTTGGAATGCAATTGGGTACTTCCTTTACTGCAGGAGGTTACGGAGGGTCAATGTTTTCCCAAACAATTTCCCCGCACCTTGGCTGGGATCTTAGCAAAAACTTTCATCTTGAGGTAGGAACTGTTTTTTCCTCTGGCAAGCTCCGGGGGAATTCACCCGTTGCCCCGTTCGGCTTAGCTGGCGAAAACACGGCAATGCAAGGCATCGAAGGTCAGCGCTTTTTAAGTGCGACAGTTTATGCCTATGGTTCTTACAGGGTTAATCCGAGATTAAGCCTGACCGGGGGTACCTGGGTTGAACGAAATGATATGGGTACGGTTGACCCTCAGATGAATCCAATGGCATTCGACACCAATGCCAGGGGCATGATGTTCGGGGTTGATTACAAGATAACTGACAATTTACGTTTCGGGGCTGAAGTCAGTATGTCATCCGGCGTTAATCCGTTCAACCCTTTGCAGCAGGGTCACTTTTCTCCGCACAGATATCCGGCTCCAATGCCTTTCTACCGGAGGAATTAAAAATACCCGGTGATTCTATTAGGAAAGAACAAATAATTTTCTTAAATTGTTCCACTCATAAAGACAGCTTGATGGCTTTCAAGGCCAAAGGTTGGTTTTACTTATGTGGTTAATGTTGTTTTTGTTTTGGTGGTTAAAGCGGTGTAGAATGTGCTCCCTTGGCATTTTTCACCGCTTTTTCAATGGGAGGTGTCACTGTTTATTTCGTGTCATCATAATCATATCCTGATCCGGCCGGATGCCGGGCCATGCTGCAATAACGGGCCATGCTTCATGAATCCGGGTGCTGATGCCGCCGGTTTAAGCAGCAATAAAGCGTGTTTTGCAAAATTACTGCATCTGAAGCCGCAAATTGGTCAATCCTTCCTGGCGGGCAATGGTAACCACGTTGTTGTATTCTGACCTGTTGATTCTCCTTGAAATTTCCGGGTACTCAAATGCCTTGTACATGGGGGTATATTGCGACATGATGTTTACATAGGTGTTTTTGGGAAGATTGGCTGAGATCCACCTGATCACCCTGTCGCTTTTTGCCGCATTTTCTGGCATTACCAGATGCCTGATCATTAGCCCTTTATAGATGAGGCTGGTTTCAGGATCCGCTTCTGCCACACCTGTTTGCCGGTGCATTTCAAGCAATGCTTTTTGTGTAACCTCCGGATAGCAGTCTGCACCGGGTGAGTAAGTCCCTGCTGCCTCCGCGTCCATATACTTAAAGTCAGCCAGGTAAATATCCACAACTCCATCCAGGTATTTCAGGACGCTTTCTTTTTCCCACCCACATGTATTGTATACCAGGGGAACACTTAGTCCGCGTGATGCGGCTTCGTCCAGTGCCAATAAAATATGGGGAGAATAATGACTTGGGGTAACCACATTGATGTTATGGCATCCATTTCTTTCCAGCGCCAGCATGATGTCTGCCAGGTCGCTGGTGGAATATTCCCTCCCCTGTCCTTTATGACTTATCTCATAATTGATGCAGAAAACGCATAACAGTCCGCAGTTGGTAAAGAATACCGTGCCAGAGCCCCTGCTTCCCACAAGCTCTTTTTCTTCTCCGTAATGCGGGTTGGCTGATGAGATCTCAAGCGTGGCATTGGCATTACAATGTCCCCTTTGTCCGCTGAGGCGGTCTGCTCCGCAATTCCTGGGGCATAATGTACAATTTTCCATCATGTCATAAAGGGCTTCCCCGCGCTTCTTCAATTCTCCGGTTTCATGAAGCCGGACGTAGCCCGGGGTATAGGCATCTGCTTTATTGTGCATTAAATCATTGTTTAAGAGGTTGCGTGCATTGGCATCCTGTCCGTTGAACAATCCCCTGGTAAATATAGCAGCAGGCAGTGTTGCCATTAATTTCAGAAAATGCCGCCTGTTTTTCTTTTCCATAGATATATTTGTTTTGTCTAAATTAAGACATTGATTGTCAATGGATAACTATTCGTAAATTTACAAAAAATCATAGAAACAACAAAAAACATGATGCGCTGATTAAACAATTCGCCCATGATAAACATTTACTAGTTAAAGGCATAAGGAGGGTTAACGGCCAAATTGCATAAAAATCATTTGGCCGTTAAGCCCGAAAAATTTTTAACCATTAACCAACGAACGGGAGGAGCACTATGGCACATTTATCAACAAACTACATGGGTCTTACCCTGAAAAACCCCCTGATAGTGGGAGCATGCAACTTGTCAATGGATTCCGGTACGGCTTCCAAAATGGAAGAAGCAGGGGCGGCGGCTATCGTATTTAAATCTTTGTTTGAGGAGCAGATCAACCTGGAAAGCCTCGAATTAGAAGAAAGCCTTCATGCATATGATGAGCGGCACGCAGAAATGATCAATTTGTTTCCGGAAGTAAAACATGCCGGGCCTGAAGAACATCTGGAGAAACTCAGGAAACTGAAACAGGCTGTGAGTATACCTGTGATCGGCAGTTTGAATTGTGTCAACAGAGATACATGGGCCGAATATGCCCTGAAAATGAAAGAAACCGGCGTGGATGCCCTGGAACTCAATTTTTATGCAGCCCCTGATAGCTTTGAACAGACAGGAAAGGAAAAAGAGCAGGAGCAAATCGACATAATGAATGAGGTGATCAGGAAAGTGAACATCCCGGTCAGTGTGAAGCTGAGCCCGTTTTACACGAATCCTTTGCAGGTGATCCGGAAAATGGATGCCGCCGGGGTGAATGGCTTTGTGTTGTTTAACCGGCTGTTTCAGCCCGACATTGATCCCAAAAAGGGGGAGCATCACTTTCCGTTTAACCTGAGCCAGCCCATGGATTACCGGCTGCCGCTGCGTTATGCCGGCCTGCTGCACAATGAGGTCAAAGGCAACCTGTGTGCCAATACGGGTATTTTTACCGGCGAGGACATGGCCAAAATGATACTTGCAGGTGCAGATTGCGTGCAGGTGGTCAGTGCCCTGTACAAGAACAAGGTGGGGTATATCAAAGACATGCTGAACGATCTTTCGGTCTGGATGGAAGCTGCCGGATATGATAGTCTGGATGCATTCCGGGGGAAATTATCCAGGGCCAACAGCAAAGATCCCTATGCGTATCAGCGGGCCCAGTATGTGGATCTTTTGATGAAACCATTTGAAGTAATGCAAAAGTATCCTCAGCGGTAAATTTACCGGAATGAGCAGCCGCCCTTTTTCAAGGTGCCGGCCTGTTCAGTAAACCCTGTGATAGAAAGCAAAATAGAAAGAGGCTGTACCCTTCCGGTTTTTGTAGCGGAAATTCGGTACAGCCTCTTTACTTATGGCATCTTATATGACGTCTGAAGCCACATGATGCATCCGGGAATTACCCGTTGTTGTTTTCCTGGTGCTGGGTGACAATCTTCAGGGTGTCGTAAGCGATCACCAGCTCCTCGTTGGTGGGAACAACCATGACCTTTACCCTGGATTCGTGTTTGGAAATCATTTCCAGTTTTCCTCTCAATCCGTTGTTTTTCTCCGGGTCGAAAGTTACCCCCAGGTGGTCGAGCCCTTTGCAAACGGCTTCCCTGGTTTCTGCACCGTTTTCACCGATCCCGCCGGTAAAAATGATCAGGTCCACACCGCCCATGGCAGCTGCGTAGGCTCCGATGTATTTTTTGATCCTGTAGGCATACATTTCCAGTGCAAGTTGTGCCCTTTTGTTGTTTTCCTTCCATGCGGCATTTTCAATATCCCGCATGTCGTAAGAAACCCCGCTGATACCCAGCATCCCACTTTTCTTGTTGATCAGTTTGTTGGCTTCGTCTGTATCAAGGCCTTTCTTTTTCATGATATAAAGAAGTGCACCAAGATCCAGGTCTCCTGTACGGGTA